>ENA-ORNQ01000332-ORNQ01000332.1-human-gut-metagenome-genome-assembly--contig:-NODE-332-length-51220-cov-14.495925_pt1 | contig 51220 bp, 50 predicted proteins | sample MGYA00242116_ERZ509024 | MGnify/ENA primary metagenome ERZ509024 (study PRJEB26280, sample SAMEA2338697) | human gut metagenome | biome: human gut; feature: human-associated habitat; material: faeces...
GCGAACTTTCGGTGCGTCCATTCGCCCAACAAGATAGCGCAAGCTTTCTAAAACCGCCCTTTGGAATCCCGTGCGGGGTATCGGTGCAGCGGTCGATTTGACTGCGGAGGTTTAATCCTCTGCAAGGAGATTTCGGTGCGTCCGGTCAACGGACTGCGTCGGTTAGATAAGTGCGAATAGCTTGCAGTGCACCGATTGGTTGATGTACTGATTTAACTTTAGCACGCACCCACCGGTCGGGATACGGCAATAAAGAATAGCAGATGCGTAAATGCGTATTGAAAAAACCGATAGGTTGATGGACGGACTGAACTTTAGCACGCACTCACCGGTCGGGCTGACGCAGTAAAGAATAGCAGAAGCGTAGAAGCGTATTGAAAAAGCCGATAGGTTGATGGACAGACTAAACTTTAGCACGCACCCACCGGTCGGGCTGACGCAATAACGACTTGCGAAGGCTTAAAAGCGTATTGAAAAAATCAGTTCAGCTTCAGGTCGCCGTCTTTTATCCAGCCGAGCTTACGGCAGAGTCTGCCGAACAGCCACGCAAGAATTGCGGGCAGGACGATGGATATCAGTGCGAGGCCGAGCCAGTCGGCGGCGGAGGGGATGATCGCCTGAGCGCCGTCAAGGAGGGCCTCGGCGCTCGGATTTGCCCAGCCCGTCCATACGCCGATGGGGCCGACGAGGCCGCAGGTGCCCATGCCGGATGACACCGCTGCGCCGTTCATCTCGAGCTTGAAAACGCAGGTGGCAACAGGGCCGGTTATCGCACTGGCGGCTATTGCGGGTATCCAGATTCTCGGGTTGCGCACGATGTTGCCCATCTGGAGCATCGAGGTGCCCAAACCCTGCGACACAACGCCGCCCCAGCCGTTTTCACGGAACGAAATCACCGCAAAGCCGACCATGTTGGCGCAGCATCCGGCGAGCGCCGCACCGCCGGCAAGACCCGTAAGGCTAAGCGCTGCGCATATTGCCGCAGACGAAATGGGCAGAGTGAGCGCAATGCCGACGATGACGGACACCAAAACGCCCATCACGAACGGCTGCTGCGTGGTCGCCCATTTGATCACATCGCCGACCGCCATTGCGCCCTTGCCGATGGGTGAGGCGATGAAGTACGCAAGGCCGATGCCTATAAGCACGGTGACAATGGGGGTCACCAAAATGTCTATCTTCGTCTCCTTCGAGACAATTTTGCCGCACTCGGCAGCGACGACTGCAACGACATACACCGCCAGCGGGCCGCCTGCGCCGCCCATGACATTGGTCGCATAGCCGACGGGGATGAGCGAGAACAGCACCATTGCCGGAGCGTGCAGCGCATAGCCGATGGCGACGGCCATGGCAGGTCCCACCATTGCCGAGGCGAACTTGCCGATCGTGTAGCCGACATCGTTAATCTCAACGATGGGAGAGGCCAAAAATCCTATGCCTAACTGCGTGCCGAGCGTGTCGAGTATCGTGCCGACGAGCAGGGTGCAGAACAGACCCTGCGCCATTGCGCCGAGAGCATCAATGCCGTAACGCTTAAGGCTGACCTCAACATCCTTGCGCTTCAAAAACGCCTTAAATTTTGCCATATCAAATCATTCCTCCGTAAGCATAAGGGGAATATCCAAACCCGCCTCTGCCATGTCTTTTTACTCTTTCTGTGCGTTATCGTCCTTGAAATACGAAAGTATTTCCGCCTCCTCTGCCTTGACAAAGAGCAAAAATCCCATGGCAGAGGTCTTTCGGATTTTTAAGCGAGAGAGGAGTGCCGCATACAAGGCTTTGTGAACGAGAAAGCTTCGGCGCTCAAATCCGCTTAAAAACGGGTTCGAATACTCCCCTTATGCTTAAATCAAAGTGAGCTTCACGGTGTCATGACACCTGTAAAGCTCACTTTAACACGAATATGAAATTTGTCAACCCTAATTAAAACTTTGTCAGGTGTACAGCAGCCCTTCCTGCTCAAGCTGACGGCAGGTGCGCTCGAAGCACTCGGCATCCGGACAGTCGAGCGTGTGCAGATGCACGCCGTCGGTAAGCTCGGACAGCGGGCGCACCTCGCCGCTTTGCAGCTTCTCGACAAATTTGTGCACATCGTAGCGGCTGGCAAGCTGCAATTCGCCTGTCAGCAGTCCATACACGGGGTGCTCGACCGAAACGGTCAACACCTTGCAGCCGTTGTCGACCATGATATTGAGCTCCTTTTCGGCGTCCTCAACACTGTGGGTGCAGGCGACGGTATACACGCTGCGGCCGCCATCGGAGAGGATATAGCCCCTCGGAGTGCTGGAAATTTTCTCGCCGGAGGCACGCAGCAGCGCAATGTCGCCGACGATTATCTGCCTGCTCACACCGTAGGCGGCGGCGAGGCTGCTGGCGCTGATGGGCTCGGCAGAGATTGTGAGCCTGCGCACGATATCTTCTCTTCTGTCAATGGTGTTCATTTATTTCGCTCCTTATCTTCTGCCCTGCTTGAGCATTTCGTCCTTGAGCGCCATGAGCCTGGCGGACAGATCAACATAGTACTGATGCGGAAAGTCGAAGCGCTTGACCTCCGGCCACAGCGTGCTCACGCCGTAGGCGCAGGTGCGCTTTATCTCCTCGAGCGTCGGCAGCTTGTAGACAAGCTCGCCGTTTTTGAAAACGGGCACCTGAAGCTCAACTGCATTGAAGCCGTGGATGACCTTGGTTTTCCAGCGTGCCTCGGGGTCACAGATCTCGAGCGGCTTTGTGTCGTCAACGACCTCGTCATACAGCGTGATGTAGTCGGCCTCGGCCATGCCGGTCTCCTTATCAAACAGGCGATAGACACGCTTGAAGCCGGGGTTTGTTATCTTGCCGACATTTTCGCTTATCTTTATCTTGGGGATGACCTCGCCCTTTTCGTTTTCCACGGCGCACAGCTTGTAAACTCCACCGAACACGGGGTCGGACTTGGAGGTGATGAGCCTCTCGCCCACGCCGAACGCATCTATCTTCGCACCCTGCAGCAAAAGCTCCGTGATAAGGCGCTCATCAAGGGCGTTCGACACTGTTATCTTGCACTCCGGCCAGCCGGCTTCATCGAGCATGACCCTTGCCTTGCGGGTCAGATACGCCATGTCGCCCGAATCGAAGCGGATGCCGCACTTGGTGATGCCGAGGGGCTTTAACACCTCGTTGAACGCCTTGATGGCATTGGGAACACCGCTTTTGAGCGAGTTGTAGGTGTCCACGAGCAGGGTGGCGTTGGTGGGGTAGGTCTCGCAATAGGCCTTGAACGCCTCGTACTCGGTGTCGAACATCTGCACCCACGAGTGCGCCATCGTGCCGCCAGCCGGAACGCCGTAGCGAGTGTCGGAAACGGCGCAGGCCGTGCCCGCACAGCCGCCGATGTATGCCGCTCTTGCGCCGGTGACGGCGCCGTCGATGCCCTGCGCACGGCGTGAGCCGAACTCGAGCACCGTTCTGCCCTCGGCGGCACGGCAGATGCGGTTTGCCTTGGTGGCAATGAGGCTCTGGTGATTAAGCTCGAGCAGGACATAGGTCTCGATAAGCTGCGCCTGGATCGCCGGCGCACGCACCGTCATTATCGGCTCACGGGGGAACACCGGCGTACCTTCGGGGATAGCCCAGATGTCGCCCTCGAACTTGAAGTTTTTAAGATAATCCAAAAATTCCTCCGAGAACATATTGCGTCCCCGCAGGTACTCGATGTCCTCCGGCTCGAAGTGCAGGTTCTGAATATACTCGACGACCTGCTCAAGTCCGGCGCAGATGGCGAAGCCGCCCATGTCGGGGTTCTGGCGGTAGAACACATCGAAATAGGTAATTTTGTCGCCCATGTTATGGTCGAAGTACCCGTTGCCCATCGTGAGCTCGTAGTAGTCGCACAGCATGGTCAGGTTAAGGCTGCGTCTGTTGTCCATAGCTACCTCCAAAGGTAAAAATTCATTTCTTTGAACTAATTATATAGAGTTATTATGAATATTTCAACTATTGTTAAATATGAGATTTGCACCCGCTGCAGAATGTGGTATAATCGCAGGGAAAATGTCGAAACATGAGGGATTTCAGATGAAATTACACTATATGGGTAAGTATAATTTAGACCCCGACAGCCTGCCGCACGGCGAGCATAAGCCCGGGGCGGTAAAGTTCAAAGAGCCCGACAGCACGGGTGAGCTCAGCCGCATCGTCAGCAAGTATTCGCTGATCCTGCTTGCGGTGCTCATGACGGCGCTGTTATACCGCTACCGCAGCATCCCGTCCGAGCAGTGGCTCATCGGCTTTGTGCTGTTTTTAGCCTCGCTGTTCCCGCATGAGCTGCTGCACGCACTGTGCTTTCGGGGCGATGTGTACCTGTACACGAACCTTTTGCAGGGAATGCTGTTCGTTGTCGGAACGGAGGATATGAGCAAGGGGAGATTTGTGTTCATGTCGCTGCTGCCGAATATAATTTTCGGGCTTGTTCCGTTCGTCGTTGCGATGGCTCTGCCCGACCTCGGCTGGCTCGGCGTTTTCGGCGCCGTTTCGCTCACCGCCGGCACCGGCGATTTCTACAACATCAAAAACGCCCTGACCCAAATGCCCAAGCACGCTCGCTGCTATTTACATAAGTACAATTCATATTGGTACATGCCGTGATTTCCGGATGCTGAAAAAAGGCAGGCACATGAAAATGTGCCTGCCTTTTCCATTTGCAGCGCTTTCCAGTAAGTGTATAGTGGGATGTGGGATCCGCGGCATGAACCGTGGGAGAGAATAAGCCGGAGGAGCGTCGCAAATGTAAGATACTATATAGCGAAGTTATTATGTCATGGTTGTTGCATCCTGTCAAGCTATACTTGTTGCACAAGATGTTGTCGAAAGAAGTTGACAATTACACTTTTTCTATTGGTTTTTAACTGCGCCGACAGGGCGTTTTGGGTCCGGTGCCGACACTCCGATCATTCGCCCTGTTGGATCTTTCCGTGCTTTTCCTCGAACTGCTCGATGCAGTCACGGATGAGGATGAGTATCTGGCTGTTGGCCGAGCGGCCTTCATAGTCGGCAACAACATGCAGCTTGTTGAGCATCTTGTCGTCAATTCGTATGGACATACTCTTGATAGCCATAATATCGCTCCAATCTAAATCACATTTGTGTTTATTTTAGATGCATTTTGTGATATTATGTTTAGTAAGAGCACAATTCAATTTTAAAGTGTGCTTAAAATGAGGTTAAGTATGGACTATAAAGAAATGTATCTGAAAATGATGCGGGCATCGGAGCAGGCGATAAGAATACTGGTCGACGCTCCGTCCCTGCAGTTTTGAGCGAGCTGATTTTCGTTCAGACAAGACAACAAAATTCCGGCAATACTTTGTGTATTACCGGAATTATTTGCGAAGCATGGACGGGAAAAAGCCGCACAAAACCGGCTTGATTCCGTCCTATACTGCCCTTGCCTTTTATTTTTCCGTAGCCATGGTCATAAGTGCCTGCTTGAGACGGAAGATCTGCGTTGCGTGCGTGACATTCAGCTCGTCAAGCTGCTTGTTTATCTTGTCGATGGCTTCGAGCTGACGCAGCGAAAAGCTCTCCGGATTCGTCTGCGCCGGTGCGGAAAGCTTCTCGGCAGAGCTCTTTGCCTGCTCTAAAAGCAAACGTGCCTGAAACTTTGCGTCGGCAAGAATTTTGTCCGCCTGCTCCTTTGCGTCGGCGGTTATCGCCTCGGCGTCGGACTCGGCCTTCTTTATCAGCCGGGCAGCCTCCGCTTCCGCCTGCTCGACGGCGGCCTTTGCCTGCGCCTGTGCATTTATCACGGCTCCGCCGATCTCGTCCTTGGCCGACTTCACATCGTCGGCAGCCTTGCGCAGCTTGACATTCTCGTCAAGCAGCGTCAGCACCTCCTGCTTGAGCTCGTCAAGCTTTGCATCGACCTTGCCGGCGTTGTAATACTTCTGCTTTGCGATATCAAAACGGATGGAATCAAGATATTCTTTAGTGATAGCCATTATAAAGCCCCCTGTATATACAGCTTTGGCAGTCATTTTAGCAGATTTGCACAAAAAATGCAATGAAACTTTTCTGTAACTGTTTTGGCAAAATTCATTTGATGTATTGACAATTTGCGTTTTTGTTAATAAAATGTGAATATACGGCATAATTATTAACAAAGTGCCACAGTAAAAAATTTTTAAGGGGAAAAGTATGAAGAAAACAGCGTTTACCACCGTGATGAGCATTCTCCTCATCCTCGTCTGCCTGTTTGGTCTGGTCGCCGCCGGTTTCGGCGTCAAGGACGGTCTGGCTATCAAGAAGTACAAGGAAGAGGATGCCAAGGCAGCGGATGTTGTCGGTCAGCTTGAGGATGCGATCGCACTTTTGAAAAAAAACGAAGATGCGTACAATGAAGGCGTCGGCGCCTACGCAAAGGGCCTGAGAGATTACTCGGCCGGCAAGAAAGAGCTTGCCGCCGGTAAGAAGACCTATAATGCCGGTAAGAGCGAGTACGAAAAGGGCCTCGCCGCTTACAAGCAAGGCAAGAAGGCTCTGGCAGAGGGCTATGCCCAGTACGAAAAGGGCAAGAAGGAGCTCGAGGCCGGCAAGAAGCAGGTTGCAGAGGGTCAGAAGCTCATCGATGCCAATACCAAGGCTTACAATGAAGGCAAGGCAATGCTCTCCAAGATCGAGCCGCTCATGCCGCTGCTCAATACCTATGTCCAGTTCCGTGACGGCACCATTGCAAAGATTCCCGGCTTTGAAACCGCTCAGGCATGGTTCGTAAGCAAGGTTCGTCCCCTCGCCGAGAAGGCCGGTCTGACCATCCCCGAGAATGTCACCGACTTCCCCAAGTACATGCAGCAGATGGTCGCCGACGGCAAGGCTAAGCTCAAGGAGTATGAGGACGGTCTGGCAGAGCTCGAGGCCGGCAAGAAGAAGGTCGCAGAGGGCGAGAAGGCTCTCAAGGCCGCAGAGGCTCAGCTCGCAGCAGGCGAGAAGGAGCTTGCGGAAGGCGAAGCAAAGCTCAAGGCAGCCGAGAGAGAGCTTACAGCAGGCGAGAAGAAGCTTGCGGCAGGCGAGAAGGAGCTCAAGGCAGGCGCCGCTAAGCTTGCCGACGGCAAGGCTTCCCTCGAGGAGTTTGAAAACGGCATGGCACTCGTTGACGAGTACACCATGACCTGCTATAAGAATAAGCCCATCTACCGTCACAACGGCGATATGGCAGTTCCCGGCCCCGAGCAGCGTCTCGGCGAGGACTTCAGCTGGTACAAGGTCGATGATAACGGCAATGTTGTGACCCTTCGCAACGGCGATCCGTATCTTGATCTGGATCAGTGCCTGGTCGTCTGCAAGACGTTCCGTGAGTCTGTTGCAGACCATGTTGCCGATGTTACCCACGAGCTGTATATGCGTCTGGGCCTGTACATCGCACTGGTCGTTGCATCCCTGCTTGGCCTCATCGCAGGCATCCTGGGTCTGGCCGGCAAGGGCGGCGCAGCCACCCTCGGCATCATCACCGCAGTTCTGGCAGTTGCCTGCAACATCTTCGGTGCATGCACCCGCTACTACGGCTACACCTACCCGCTCAAGGACGGAACATATTCCGGCACGCTGCAGTTTATTGCACTGATCGCATTTGCGGTCGTTGCGGTAATATTCGCCGTCGCCGCATGCTCTGCAAAGAGCAAGGCAAAGGCCGAAGCCGCCGCTGCAGCAGCAGCAGCAGAGTAATAAATAAGCACAGTAAGTTAAAAACCTCCGCCTCACAGAGCCGGAGGTTTTCTTACGCCTATCGAAGCCTGAAAAACAGCATACCGCCGGTCATGAGGGCAAGGCCGACATATTTGTTCCAGCCGAAGGCTAACTTTTCGCTGCCGAACAGACCGAATGCGTCGATGAGCGCCGCAATAAAAAGCTGCGAAATGAGAATAATGGATATGGCGAGGGTCGTGCCGAGACTTTTGATGCCGAGCATGACCGTGAGCGTGATGACAAGCCCCAAAACGCCGCCGAGCCAATACAGCTTGTTGACCTGCCCGAGCGCCGAGAAGCTGCCCTGCCGGTAGAAAAGCAGCACCACGAGCGCCAGCGCAAAGGCGCTGCCCTGCACGAAGGCGTTGGCCTCCATGTTGCCGATGCCCTCGCCGAGCCGGGTATTCATGACGCCCTGCACGCTCATTGCCATACCTGCGATAATGCTGAAAATGATGCCCCAAAGCATTTTTAATAAACCACCCTTTTTCCTGCGGCACTTGTAAAAGCTGCCCTAATGTGTTAGTCTAAGACTATATCGAATAGATAACATCAAGTTGACGGGGGACGAACTCTATCGTCTGTCGGCGTGCCCTTGCAGCACTTTTTGGCCGGTCAAAACCGATAGCGGTTTGGCTCTAAGTCAACGAAAAAAATAACCGGAGGTGCCGATATGCAAGCCGGAAAACCGAAATACTATCTCATCAAGGCCGATGCGCTTCCCGAGGTTTTCGTCAAGGTCACGGAGGCCAAGGCGCTGCTGGAGACGGGCGCTGCCCGCACGGTCGCCGAGGCGGTCGAGGCCGTTGACCTCAGCCGCAGCGCATTTTATAAGTACAAGGATGCGATCGCTCCGTTCCGTGACATGAAGCGGGACAACATCACGACCCTGCACATCAAGCTGCACGACAAGCCCGGCAAGCTTGCCGCCGTCCTGTCTATTTTTACCGAAACGGGCGCAAATATTCTCACGATAAACCAGAGCATTCCCGCAAACGGCGTGGCGCTGGTGACGGTGTCGTTCATGGCAGAGTCGGTCGCCGTCGAGACCGATGAGCTCATAAGCCGCCTTTACTCCGTGTCGGGCGTTGTCTCGGTCGAAATAATGGCAGGCTGATAAGCAATTGAATACTATGGAGTAGAGTCTTTGACTCTACTCTTTTCTTTTGGGGGATCACCATGCTGATAGTACAGAAATTCGGCGGAAGCTCGGTCGCCGACGCCGAACGGATCAGGCGGGTCGCCGGCATCATCGCCGATGCCCATGCGCACGGCGACGGCCCGGTGGTCGTACTGTCCGCTCGTGGGGATACGACCGACACGCTTTTGGAAAACGCAGGCGAGATAACGCAGTCGCCGCAGCGGCGGGAGCTGGATGTGCTGCTGTCGACAGGGGAGCTCGGCTCGGTTGCCCTCATGGCAATGCAGCTGCACTCGATGGGGCTCGACTGCGTATCGCTCTCCGGCAGACAGGCGGGAATTTTCACCGACGCCGTCCACGGCGCTGCAAGAATTCTGGACATAAGCACCGACAGGCTGCACCGTGAGCTCAAGGCGGGCAAGATCGTCCTTGTCGCCGGCTTTCAGGGCGTCAACGAAAACGACGATGTCACCACGCTCGGCCGTGGCGGCTCGGACACGACGGCGGTAGCGCTCGCCGATGCGCTGGGCGCTTCTCGCTGCGAGATATACTCCGATGTCGACGGCGTTTACACCGCCGATCCCCGTCTCGTCACGGGCGCAAAAAAGCTTGACCGCATCGACTACGCCGATATGCTGCATCTCGCCCTCGGCGGCTCGCAGGTGCTGCACTCCCGTGCGGTAGAAGCGGCGATAGCGGGAAATGTGGAGCTGACGCTGCTTTCAAGCTTCACACGCAGGGCAGGCACCGTGGTGTCGAAATTTGACGAAAGGCCGCCTATCTGCGGCGTGACCCGCGACAAGGCGGCAAATAAGCTCAGCGTTGTCGGGGCGGCGGTCGATGCGCAGACCCTTGCCGAGACCGTGGCGCTGCTCGCCGACAGCGGCATTGTCGTCGGCGAAGGCGAGCTAAGCGACGGCGTGTGCGCCGTGACCGTCTCTGCGGAATATGTCCTGCCGTCACTGGAGCTTATCCACCGACACTTCTTTAATTAAACTCAACGGGCAGCCCAAGGGCGGATTATCCTTATCTGAATTCGCCCAAGGCTGCCCGTTTTCTTATTTTATCTCTGCGACTTCCCCGAAAATTATCGAAGAAACGATCTTCACGATCTCGTCCTGCGCAAGCTGGTCGGTGGTTATGCGGTAGCGGATGCCGCCCGAAACAAACTCGGCGGTGTAGCGGTCGTACTGCCCGGACGGCTCGTGCGTGTCGGGGTCGTAGGGGCCGTAGTCGATCGTGTGGTGGCCGAAGGTGACACAAACGCCGCCTATGTCGGTGGTCTGCACCTTGCCGCCGTCAGGCACCGCAATGCAGCACTCGTCAAATCTGCCGAGCCTCGATGCCTCAAGCGAAAAGCCCTTGACCGCTGCAACATCATCGGTAAGCTTCGGGCTTCCGTCGGCGTAATAGTCGTGGTAAAAGTAGAGCGCCACTATGTCCTCGACCATTTTGCCGTCCTTCGTGATGTACACCGATGCCGTGCCGTTGCTTCTTGCGGGGACAAGCCCCTCGGGGATGTAGGCGGGGATCAGGTCACCGCCGTAGTATTTTGCGATGGCGGCGCTGTCCCATGTGACATTGTCGTAGTAACTCGGGTCGTACACGAGCTTTGTGCCGTCGACACTCGACTGCTGCATCTCGTTGATGTGTACGCCGGACATCACGACGCTCGGCGTGTCGGGCGTTGTCGTGGGCTGCTTTGCGGCGCTCGGCAAAACGGCTGCTGCCGCAAGCGCCAGACATGCGGCGAGCCCCGCCCATTTGACCAGGCCGTGCTTCCTGCGGCGGTAGGTCGCCGCCTCCTCGTAGTATCTGCCGCCGACTTCACCTATTGCGTCGGACAGCTTTTCTGAATTCATTGTAAAACCTCCTTTTCGATAAGAAACTGCCGTAGCTTCTGACGGGTGACGCTCAGGCGCACGGACACATTTTTCTCGGACACGCCGACCCGCTCGGCGATCTCGGCGTAGCTGTCGGCAAAGGCGTAGCGGCGCATGAAAATGACCCGCTCCTTTGCGCTGAGCGTGTCGAGAAACCGCTCGATGATGCCACCAAGCTCCGCCGCCTCGACCGTGTCCTCCACGGTCTTTTTGTCGGCGATGCACTCGTCAAGCTCCTCAAGTGCGACCGTGTAGCCGCTGCGCTTGACCGCCCGCTTCGTGCGGTACGCCTTGACCGACAGGTTGCGGACTATTTTGATAATATACGCCCGCAGCGGGTCCGGCCGAGCCGGGGGAATGGCGTTCCATGCGCCGAGATATGCGTCGCTGACGCACTCCTCGGCATCCTGCGCATCGGCCAGTATATTGAATGCGACCGCTCTGCACAGCGCACCGTACTTGTCGTCCAGTGCCCGAATCGCCAGCTCGCTGCGCTCAAAAAACAGCGCAACTATCCTCTCGTCCTCCACCGCAGCACCCTCTTTCTTGCTAAAGTAATTTGATAGCCATCATCTATTAACTACCCATCCGGCGGCAAATGCTAAATCGAAACGGAGTTTTTTATTATACCGCCTTTGTTGACAAAATTCGACACATATTTTACAATGGACACATCAAATTAAAAGGAGATACGACTATGTATTGTTCTCACTGCGGCAAGCCCATTCCCGAGGGCGCCGACTACTGCCTGAACTGCGGCTGCGCCGTAAACGGCAGTGCGCCGAGCAAAGACGACAGCTCCAGCTTCGGCTTTGCGCTGCTGGGCTTCCTGTTTCCGCTGATCGGCCTGATTCTCTACTTCGTCTACGAAGACAAGCGCCCGAAAAGGGCAAAGTCGGTCGGCAAGGGCGCGCTCGCAGGCGTGATAACCGGGATAGTCGTGAGCATATTGCTCGCCGTGGCGACCTTCTTCTTTTCGGCTTCGATATTTGACGCCGCTATCAGCGGCGAGACCTCGGATATCCCCGTCTTCGGCTCGGTCATAAACAAGATAGTCGAGGAGCTTGACGAGGACGGCTCGGACAAGTGCGAGGTGACCGTCGGCGAATTTGTCCGCGTGCAGCGCAGCGGATATGAGACGGGAATGCTCGAGCTGACCGTCACGAACACCGCCGACGAGCCGTACTCGTACGGCATAACGGTAGACGCATTTGATGCCGACGGCACACGCATCGGCACGGAATATGTGGTCGTCGAAAACCTTGAGCCCGGGCAAACGGCAAAGGCGGCGGCGTTTGAAAACATAAACTCCACGCAGATAGAGTCCTTCGAAAACGCCCGATTTGAAATAACCGCCATCAGTGCGTTTAACGAATATTAACTTGCGTGATCTGACCGACCGACTGAATTTTAGTATGCATCCGCCGGCCGGGCAGGGCGGTAAAGATCTGAAATAAGCTTCAAAGCGTATTGAAAAGGCAGCGCATTTGCGCTGCCTTTGGCTTATTTTTTCTCTTTTACCCACCTTATTATATAATCGGCGAATTTGCGCGTGGCGGGGCTTTGGCTGCTCGTCTCGCCGATTGCAAGGCCGATGGTGCGCTTCGACGGCGGTACAAGCTCCTTGACCGCAACATTGTCGTGCCGGCCTCGCAGCAAAAGCTCCGGCATTATCGAGATGCCCAGCCCTTGCTCGACCATGGCGATTATCGCATAGTCGTCCTTTGTCGAAAACTTGATGTTCGGCTTTATCCCTGCCGCACTCAGCGCCTTGTTTGCGTCGTGGTTCGATGTCTCCAGCAGCGTTATGAACGCCTCGGTCTCGCACTCGACGAGCGGGAACTTCGGGTAGGACGCAAATTTGTGATCCGGCGGCAGGATCGCCAGCAGCCTGTCCTCCATGAGCGCTATGCACTCGCAGTTGAGATTCGCCGGCAGATTCACGAAACCGAGATCTACGCTGCCCTCGGTCAGCCACTTTTCGACATCGTGGTAGTCGCCGTTTAATAGCTTTATATCCACATTCGGATAGTCCCGCTGAAACTCCTTGATGACGCCCGGCAGCCAGTGGACGGCAACGGAGGTGAACGCACCGATGCGCACCGTGCCGAAGTCGAGCCCACGGATGGCGGACACGGTCTGGTTGAGCTGCTCGTAGTAGTTGAGCATACCCCGCACCGACGGCATTATCCGCTGCCCGTCGTCCGTTAAATTCACGCCCGCCCTCGAGCGGGTGAGGATGGCAAAGCCGAACTGCTCCTCAAGCGAATTTATCGTGTGGCTGACCGCCGACTGCGTGCAGCCGAGCGCTTCCGCCGCCTTTGTGAGGCTGCCTAACTCGCACACCTTGGCCAGCGTTTCGAATTTTGATATGCTCATGGGCGCTCCTTTCTACGATACATGAATTTTGTTCATGCTTACATGAAAAATATTAAGCACTATAATAATATACCGCAAAAAATCAAAAAATCAAGGAAAAATCGAAAAATCCACTCTTGCAGGGGCAAATTTGCGTCTGTATAATGCAAATATATTTTTCGAGAGAGGTCCACAACATGAACGCAGAAATTATTGTATTCCTCGGATACTTCGTTATCCTGTTTTTCGTCGGTCTGATTTTCTTCTTCAACGGCAGCAACAAGAACCAGAGCGACTACTTCCTCGGCGGCCGCTCCATGGGACCGTGGGTCACCGCAATGAGCGCTCAGGCGTCGGATATGTCGGCGTGGCTGCTCATGGGTCTGCCCGGCTCGATCCTCGCTTTCGGCTTCGGCCAGATCTGGATAGGCATCGGCCTTGCACTCGGCACTGCGGCCAACTGGATCTTCTGCGCAAAGAGGCTGCGCAAGCTGTCCGTTGCCGCAAACGACGCAATCACCGTTCCCCAGTACCTGACAAACCGCTTTGTTTCGCAGAAAAAGACCCTTCAGGTCATCTGTGCGATCATATTCCTCATTGCCTTCACCGTGTATGTCGCCTCGGCGCTGGTCGCAGGCACCTCCGTGTTCGTGAGCCTGTTCCCCAACATCTCGCAGAGAACCGCAATGCTCATCTACACGCTCATCATCATCGGCTACACCTTCCTCGGCGGCTTCAAGGCCGTCTGCTGGACTGACTTCTTCCAGGGCATTTTGATGCTCATTGCCCTGCTGGCCGTTCCCATCATCATAAGAGCCACCCAGACGCTCGATGTCAGCGCACTTCAGAATGTTTACCAGTACACCGACGCATCCGGCGCAGTCGTGACCTGCGACTTCGGTGCAGGGCTGTTCTCGGCCTCGTGGAAGGACATCGTCTCCGGCCTCGGCTGGGGTCTCGGCTACTTCGGCATGCCCCACATCATCGTGCGCTTCATGTCCATCGAGAAGCCCTCGATGATAAAGAAAAGCTCCATCGTCGCCATCATTTGGGTCGTGCTGTCGATCGGTGCGGCCTGCCTCATGGCCTACTATGCAAGAATGATCGTCGCAGAGCAGCTGCTGACCGTCGGCGCACAGAAGACCGTGTTCATCGTACTGGCACGCCGTCTCTTCCCCGCAGGCATCGCAGGTCTGCTGCTTGCCGCCATCATGGCAGCGTCTATCTCCACGGCTGACTCGCAGCTGCTCGTTGCGTCCAGCTCCTTTACCTCCGACCTGTATCAGCCCCTCATCCGCAAGAACGCAAGCGACCGTGAGGTTCTTTGGGTCGGCAGGATCGCCGTCGTCGTCATCTCCGTCGTCGCCTACTTCATTGCCTCCTCCAAGGGCGCAGGCGCACAGGCGCTCATGAACATGGTCGAGAACGCATGGGGCATCTTCGGCTCGGCCTTCGGCCCCGTCATCCTGCTGTCGCTGTTCTGGAGAAGGTTCAACTACACGGGCGCATGTGTCGGCGTTGTTGTCGGCGCAGTTGTCGATATCGTGTGGCTCATGTGCCTGTCTTCGACCGGTATTTATGAGATAGTCCCGGGCTTCATCTGCGGAATGATCGCAGCCGTCGTTGCGACCCTCGCAACCAAGGCCCCCTCCAAGGAAGTCACCGACATATTCGACATGGCCTCCGCCCCCGGCTTCGGCGAATAAGCAATTGCAAATCAGAAAGACCGGCTCAACAGCCGGTCTTTTGCTTTGCACCGATAGGTTGATGGACTGATTTAACTTTAGCACGCACCTACCGGTCGGGCTACCGCAAAAACGATAAGCGGAAGCGTTGATGCGTATTGAAAAACCGGTCGGGCTGACGCAAAGGCGAATAGCTCGCACTGCACCGATAGGTTGATGGTCAGACTAAACTATGGCACGCACCCCCCGGTCGGGATACGACAGTAACGATTTGCAGAAGCGTAAAAGCGTATTGAAAAAAGCACCCTTTGGAAACCTACACGGGGTATCGGTGCAGCGGTCGATTTGACTGCGGAGGTTTAATCATCTGCAAGGAGATTTCGGTGCGCCCATTCAACGGGCTGCGTCAGTTAGATAAGTGCGAATAGTTTACTGCGCACCGATAGGCTGATGGACGGGATAAACTCTAAGACGCACCCACCGGTCGGGCTGAGGCAGTTAAACAGGTGCGAATAGCTCGCACTGCACCGATAGGTTGATGGTCAGACTAAACTATGGCACGCACCCCCCGGTCGGGATACGACAGTAACGATTTGCAGAAGCGTAAAAGCGTATTGAAAAAGCGTATTGAAAAAGCGTATTTAAAAACCGTGGGATTTGTTAACGGAGCGTGTATAATATAGCAGAGGGTAGGGCGAGAGGAGGCGATGCCGTGAAACAGCCGGAGATAATTGAGCTGCTGCTGACGCACGATGAGCGGGGCATGGAGGCTCTGCTGCTGCACTACGGGCCGCTGATGCGGTATGTCATTGCGCCCATTTTGCCCGATGCGCACGACCAAGCCGACTGCGTGTCGGAGGTCACGGTGCGTGTCTGGGAGAAGATCGGCCAATTTGACGCAGGCCGAGGCAGCTGGAACGCATGGCTGACTGCGGTCGCACGAAACACGGCATTGAACTACGCACGGAAAAACGCCCGACACGGCGGGCTTGATGACATTCCGCCCAATACGCCGTCGCCCGAGCCTACGCCCGAGGAGGTCGTTCTTCGAAAAGAGCGCCAAGCGGCACTTCGCAGCGCCTTGGAAAAGCTCTCGCCGAAGGACAGAACGCTGTTTTACCGCAAGTATTATTACTTACAGTCCACGGCGCAGATAGCATCGGAGCTCGGCCTGACCGAGCGTGCGGTCGAGGGCAGGCTGTATCGCCTGAAGCAGCGCCTGCGCAAGACGTTGGGAGGTGAAGCGCATGAGTGAACACGAATGGAAAGCCATGAACGACCATGACTTTGATGCCATGCTCACCGAGAGCATTTCCGAGCTTCCGCCCGATGATATTGCAGCGGATGTAACGCCGTGGAGGCGGGCGATGAACCGCATACTTTTCGGCTTTGCGCTGTGCGTGATAACGCTCAACATCCTCGGTCTGAACTACATTCTGCCTGCCATCGGCATGGTGCTGCTGCTCTTGGGCTTCCGCACCCTGCGCCGTGAAAACGGCTGGTTTGGTGCCTGCTACGGCATTGCAGTGCTCAGAGCTTTGGACTTTTTTGCCGATTTTATTCTGAATTCGACCATTTACAAAAATGAAATTCTGACCCCCGATATCCAGTCTGCCGACAACGCCGTTGCCGTTGCGCTGCTGCTTATCCAAATACTCTGCTTCTGGCGTGGCCTGTGCGCCGTGAAGCGCAAGGCCGGACTTCCTCCGAAAGCGGGTGCGGCGCTTGCGTTCTTCATGTGGTATGCAGTTGGATGCTTTGCCGCTATTATGCAGCTCGAAGGGCTCATCATCGTTGGGGCGCTGCTCATTTCGTACATCCTCATCGTCGTGAGCCTGTGCAAGCTGTCGAAGGTGCTCGACGAGGCGGGCTACACCGTCAAACCGGCGGCCGTCAAGGTCACCGACCTGTGCATCGTCATCGTTATCGCTGTCGTGGTCGTCCTCGGCTGCTTAGCGGGCTACATCTTCGGCAGCAGCTATGATATGGATTGGAAGCCCGAGGAAACGGCGGCAACGGATAAGACGCAGGAGATAAAGTCGCAGCTCATCGACCTCGGTTTTCCCAAGAATGTCCTGAACGACCTCACGGCGGAGGATATCGCCGCCTGCGATGGTGCGCAGCAGGTTCTTGTTGATGTGACCGACGACCCGGAAAACGGCGAATCGCTGGACATGACGATCACGAGCATCGGCGTGTATGTGCCCGGCGAGCAAGACAAGTGGGTCATTCTCCACCACTTTGTATGGAAATCCAACCCCGGCTTTTACGGCACGGAAGCGCTCCAGCTCTGGCCTGCGTATCGACACGCAACAGGAGTTGAGGCATCCGGCGGCGACGAGGTAACCGGCCGAGTGCTGTACGACAAGGACGGAAAAACCTATGCCTCGCCTTACCATTGGATCGGGCAGCAAACCTACACTTCGGCCGGCTTCTTCGATGCGGGGCAAACAATGTCCGAGCCCTTCGCCGCATTTTCAATGCCTTCCGACGGCGAGCGCTGCCGTGGGTATATCGCCTACTCCATGGTCGTCGGAGAACCTTTTGAAAACGGGGAGGAGAACGGATGCTCGTTCATGTGCGCCATGCTGTATACGCATCAGTGGGATTGGCTGCAATACCCCGTAAAGACGGCAATGGAACACCGCATGTCGGGCGCATCTTTCTTCGACGGCGCATTTTTCACTATCGATAGCCAGTTCCTGTTCGGCTCGGACGATGACGGCGGCTATCTTGCCATAACATAAACCAAAACCTCCGTCTCGGACGGAGGTTTTTCTATGCCGACTGTCGATAAGGGCGATTTATCCTTATCTGAATCCGCCCAATTCGTTTCGTTTTATTGACAATGTTCGGGGCTTGTTTTATTATTTAGTAGAAGTAAAAAATATTACGGAGGAACAAAACCATGGCTTTATCTGACGAGCGCTATGCCGAGCTCAACGAGCTTTGCAGACGCTTCAGGATCGATGTTCTGACTGCAATCCACGCTGCCCAATCCGGTCACCCGGGCGGCTCGCTGTCCTGCTGCGAGATACTCACCTATCTGTACCAGGAGCACATGAACATCGACGCAAACGATGCGCACAATCCCGACCGTGACAGGCTCGTGCTCTCAAAGGGTCACGCTGCCCCCATGCTCTACCGCAATCTTGCGGAAAAGGGCTTTTTCCCCGTCTCCGAGATGGCGACGCTGCGCCGCATGGGCGGCCTTGCCGGTCACCCGAATATGCACACCCCCGGCGTTGAAATGCCCGGCGGACCGCTCGGTCAGGGCTTCCCGGCCGCTCAGGGCATGGCAATGGCACTCAAGCTCAATAACTCCCCGGCAAAGGTCTATGCCGTCCTCGGCGACGGCGAGCTCAACGAGGGCGTTATCTGGGAGACCGCAATGAGCGCCGCGAAGTTTAAGCTGGATAACCTCATCGCGATCGTCGACTACAACAAGGTGCAGCTCGACGGCACGACCGACGACGTTATGCCTTTGGGCGATCTTGCCGCAAAGTGGGAGGCCTTCGGCTGGACGGTGCTCGAGTGCGACGGCCACGATCTTGAGGCGCTGGATTTCTGCGTTTCCGTCGCCGACGGCGCAGTAGGCGCACCGACGGTCATTATCGCAAACACGATAAAGGGCAAGGGCGTGTCCTTCATGGAGGGCAAAAACACATGGCACGGCAAGGCGATAGACGACGAAAGCTTTGCAAAGGCCATGGAGGAACTCGGAGGTGCAGCAAATGTCTAAGCAGATAAGAGAGGTCTACGGCTCGGTTCTGGCCGAGCTGGGCGACACTAACGAAAATATAGTTGTTCTCGATGCCGACCTTTCCGGCTCGACCAAGAGTGCGCTTTTCGGCAAGGCGCATCCCGAGCGCTTCTTCAACATGGGCATCGCCGAGCAGAACATGGTCGCAACCGCTGCGGGCATGTCCACCGTCGGCAAGATACCCTTTGTAAACACCTTCACCGTTTTCCTCACCTCGCTGGGTCTGCTGTCTGCCCGTGACCAGATATGCTATGCGAACCTGAATGTCAAGTTCGGCGGCGCATACTGCGGCATGAGCGACGCACTCGACGGCGCCAGCCACCACGCTACCGAGGATATCGCAATCATGAGGGCGCTTCCGAACATGAAGGTCATTGTTCCCGCCGATGCGGCCGCCACCCGCTGGGCAACCAGGTACGCCGCCGAGACATACGGCCCGATGTACCTGCGCCTGTCCCGTGATGTCTATCCCGATCTGTACGCCGAGGATCAGAAGTTCGAGCTCGGCAAGGGCGCAGTCGTCCGTGAGGGCAGCGATGTCACCGTCATCGCCTGCGGCCTTTTGGTGCACAAGGCGATAGAGGCTGCCGAGATGCTGGCGGAAAAGGGCGTTTCCGTCCGTGTAGTCGATATGTATTCCGTTAAGCCCATCGACCGTGAGCTTATCATGTGCTGCGCCGAGGAGACCGGCGCCATCGTCACTGCCGAGGAGCACAATATCTACGGCGGCCTTGGCAGCGCAGTGTCCGAGGTTCTGGCAAACGAGGGCGCAGGCGTGCCCGTCGAGTTTGTCGGCATCCACGACACCTTTACCGAGTCTGCCCCCTACAAGGAGCTGCTCGCCAAGTACGGCGTTGACGCAAACGCCGTTGCAAGGGCTGTCGAAAAGGTCATGGAGAGAAAATAAAGAGAAGTAATTTTGGGAGAAAGGCGAGATAATGGAAAAATTCTTCGCCCCCGGCCGCACCGAGCTTGCAGGCAACCACACCGACCACCAAAAGGGTCGGGTGCTTGCCTCGGCGGTCGATAAGGGCATTCATGCCGAGGTTGAGCCGAACTTTGACAACATCGTGAGAATTCGCTCCGAGGGCTTTGAGGATATGGAGATAAACCTCTTTGACCTCGATGTCCACCCCGAGGAATTCGGCTCGTCGACGGCTCTCGTGCGAGGCGTCGCATCGGCGATGTTCGACCTCGATGCCCGCTTCGGCGGCTTTAACGCCGTTTTGCGCAGCGACTTAAGCTCCGGCTCGGGGCTGAGCTCCTCGGCGGCATTCGCCGTGCTCGTCGCACGCATATTCAACGGCCTGTACAACAACAATGAGCTCGAGCCCAAGGCCATTGCGCAGCTTGCACAGCAGGCAGAAAACCTGCATTTCGGCAAGCCCTGCGGCATGATGGATCAGCTCGCCTGCGCCCTCGGCAGGACCGTGTATGTCGATTTTCTCACCGGCGATATCCAGCCCGTGAGCGCCGACTTCGGCCGCATGGGGCTCACGCTCTGCCTGACCGACACCGGCGGCAGCCACGCCGGACTCGACACGAGCTATGCCCGCATACCCGCCGACATGCGCTATATAGCAAGCTTCTTCGGCAAGGAGGTTTTAGGGCAGGTCGATCCCGCCGAGTTCTTCTCAAAAAAGTGGGACACGACCGACCGTCCCGTGCGCCGTGCAAAGCATTTCTTCGACGAAAACGAGCGTGTGCCGAAGATGCGTGATGCGCTCATTGCCGGCAACGGCGAGGAGTATATGCGCCTTATGAACGAGTCCGGCCGCTCGTCGGAAAAGCTGCTGACGAATATCGTAACCAGCGTCACCGATGACCGCAAGCTCGAAAACGGCCTTGAGCTGAGCGCCAAGCTGCTTGACGGCGTCGGCGCATGGCGTGTCCACGGCGGCGGCTTTGCAGGCTGCGTGCAGGCGCTCATGCCCGACGACTATTTCGCCCACTACAAAACTGAGATGGAAAGGAGCTTCGGCAAAGGCTCGTGCCGTGAGCTGAAGCTGAACTGATATGGATACTATTATCAAAAGCGCACAGCTGATGATTGTGCTCAAGGCGATAGGCCTGTTTGTAGTCTGCTATATCGCCATCAAGATCCTGCGCAAGGCGAGTGACAAAATTCTCGACAAGAGCAAGCATCTCGACCCGAGCCTGAAGACCTTTTTCGCCAGCGCCGTGAATGTCCTGCTGTGGGCGATAGCGGTCATGATCGTCGCATCCGCTCTCGGCATCAACATCACGAGCTTGGTTGCGATAATGTCGGTCGCCGGTGTTGCGCTCTCGCTTGCGCTGCAGGGGCTGCTGGCCAATGTGTTCTCCGGCATCACGCTGCTTGCGTCCCGCCCCATCGCCGTCGGCAATTTTGTCGAGATCGGCGGTCAGAGCGGCACCGTGCGCTCGATCGGGCTTTTCTACACCTGCCTTGCAACGACCGATAACAAGATAATCTATGTCCCGAACGGCGATATCACCGGCAGCAAGATAATAAATTACAGCACCGAGCCCGTGCGGCGGGTTGACCTCAGTGTCGGCACGTCCTACGATTGCCCGACCGAGACCGTCCGTGCGGCGATATTAGAGGCGGTCGCAAATACCGACAAGGCGCTCAATGACCCCGCCCCGTTCGTCGCACTTGCAGCGTACAACGCCAGCAACATCGAGTACACCGTCCGTGTCTGGTGCAATACCGAGGACTATTGGGATGTCCACTTCGCCTTAAACGAGAACATCCGTACCAGCTTCGACCGCCACGGCGTCGAGATGAGCTACGAACACTTGAATGTCCACATAATGAAAGACTGAAAAAAGCGACCCTCCCGGGTCGCTTTTTTCAATTTTTCAATACGCATCAACGCTTCTGCAAATCTCTATTGCGTCAGCCCGACCGGTGGGTGCGTATTAAAGTTTAGTCTGTACATCAACCTATCGGCTTTTTCAATACGGATTTACGCTTCTGCTTGTCGCCTTTGCCTCAGCCCGACCGGTGGGTGCGTACTAAAGTTTAGTCTGTCCATCAGCCTGTCGGTGCGGAGGGGTGTTGCTTGCCGGGCTTTGTGCGCAATCAACAAAACGGAGGCACAATAATTGTGCAAAGCTACAAATCGCAAAAATATTGATAAAAAAACAACAAAGGGTATTTACAAATGGGCAGAGAAGTGTTATTATTCAATCGTCAGATAAATAACAAACTGTCCAAAACATTTTTTACTTTCTCTCTCTATTTTGTTTTTGCCGGTTACCGGCGGCGCGGCGGGTCTCCTCACCCGACGCAAAATCAGATACCAATCTCGAATAAAAGAGCTGCGCTTCTCCTGTGCGCAGCCCTTTTATTTTTTTATTTTCAATACGCATTTAGACTTCTGCAAATCTCTATTGCGTCAGCCCGACCGGGGGGTGCATACTAAAGTTTAGTCTGTACATCAACCAACCGGTGCAGTGCAAACTATTCGCACCTGTTTAACTGGCGCAGTCCGCTGAACGGACGCACCGAAATCTACTCGCAGAGGATTAAACCTCCGCAGTCAAATCGACCGCTGCACCGATACCCCGTACCGGGATTCCAAAGGGCGGTTTTTCAATACGGATTTACGCTTCCGCTTATCGTTTTTGCCTCAGCCCGACCGGTGAGTGCGTACTAAAGTTTAGTCTGACCATCAGCCTATCAGTGCACTGCGAGCTATTCGCACTTATCTAACTGACGCAGTCCGTTGAACGGGCGCACCGAAATCTGCTTGCAGAGGATTAAACCTCCGCAGCTAAATCGACCACTGCACCGATACCCCGTGTAGGTTTCCAAAGGGTGGTTAAACGCCTTTGGTCGCGTTTCTTTTGTAACTTTTCTTTGGCGAAACAAAGAAAAGTTTACTTTCAAAACGCTTTTACGCTTCTGGGTATCGTTTTTGCCTCAGCCCGACCGGTGGGTGCATACTAAAGTTCAGTCCGGCCGTCAGCCTATCAGCAGTTCGGCGATCTGCACTGCATTTGTCGCTGCGCCTTTGCGGAGCTGATCGCCGCAGCACCATAGAAGCAAACCCCGGTCGTCCGTCAGGTCCTCTCTTATCCTGCCGACGAGGACGAGGTCCTGGTCGGTGCTGAGTAGCGGCATGGGGTAGAGAAGATCATCAAGCTCGTCTAAGAGCTTGCAGCCCGGGGCGGCGGCGACAGCCGCTCTTGCATCATCGACCGTGAGCTTTTCTCTCGTTTTCAGCTGCACCGACACGCTGTGACTGCGCACGACCGGCACCCGCACGCAGGTGCAGCTGACCCGCATTTCCGGCAGGTGCAGTATGCGCCGCCCCTCGTTCTGAAGCTTCATCTCCTCGGAGGTGTAGCCCACAAACTGCCGTTCGCCTATCTGCGGAATGACATTGTATGCGATCTGATGCGCAAACACCCGGGGCACATAGCTTTTGCCGGCGGCCGTTGCCTCTATCTCGCCGAACAGCTCCTGCGGTCCGGCCGAGCCTGCGCCGGACACCGCCTGATAGCTCGACACGACCATGCTCTCAATGGGGCTCAGGCGGCGCAGCGCACTAATCGCCGTGCAGGTGATCGTGGTCGTGCAGTTGGGGTTTGCGATGATGCCCGAGTGCTTTTTTACATCCTCCGGGTTTATCTCAGGCACGACGAGCGGCACATCGGGGCAGAGCCGGAATGCGCTGGAGTTGTCGATAAAAACCGCACCGGCGGCTTTGATGTCACCGGCGAATGCGGCGGCGATGTTGTTCCCGGCCGCACCGAGGACGATGTCTAAGCCCATGAAATTTTCGGCGCAGGCCTCTTTGACCTCGTGACCGTCGATCACCTGTCCGGCCGAGCGCTTGCTCGCAAGCAGCCGCAGCTCGTCTGCGGGAAAGCTGCGCTCACGCAGAATTTTCAGCATCTCCCGCCCGACTGCGCCCGTTGCGCCGAGGATGCCCACATTATATTTGTCCATACCAGACCTCCCAAAAGAAAAGCCGCCCTCAACGAGGGCGGCTCGTATATTCAATTGTATGCCCGACAGGTCAAATGATGCCTGCAATAAACAGCGCAGGGTCGGCAGACTTAGCCTTTGCCGCCCATGCGTGCATTTCCGAAACGGAGATATCGGCTGTCACGACGCCGTCGCCGCAGGGGGCGATGGTGACACCGTCAAGCCAAGGGTCGCTGCCCGAAAACCGCACATAGTACGGGTGCTTTTCAGCGGAATTATCGGGCTTTGCAGGCTTCGTGATGTCGGCATAGAAGCTGCGCACGCCGCTTGCGATGTCGAGACAGTCGGCGACTGCGTTGTATGCCGTGGGGAAGCGCCCTGCGCCCTGACCGTAGAAGCTTTCCTTGCCGGTGAGTGCGGTCTCGAACGAGATGACGTTGCGGTTTGCGGACACCGCCGCTTCAAGCTCGCCGCAGGGGACGAAGCTCGGCTCGACATAAACCGACAAGCTGTTGCCTGTGTTTTTGCCGAAGGCGAGCATTTTGCAGACACGGTTCATGCTCTCGGCGGCAGCGATATCCGTCGCCGTCACCGTGCGGATGCCGAACACGGGAACATCCTCTTCCGAAAGGCAGCAGCCGAAGGCGACATTGGCGGTGATGATGCACTTGCGCTGAATGTCGAGCCCGTCGATATCTGCCGAGGGGTCGGCCTCGGCGTAGCCTGACTCCTGCGCAAGCTTCAGCACCTGCGCAAAATCGCTTCCGTCGGTGTGCATGGCGTCAAGAATAAAATTCGTCGTGCCGTTCATGATGCCGGAAAAGGCGGTGACCTCGTCGAGCCGCAGGACACGCTCGAGGTTCACAAGCCACGGTATGCCGCCGCCGACTGCGGGAGTGCAGCGGAAGGCAACGCTTTGCTCCCGGGCAAGCTGCGTCAGCTCACGGTAATAGTGTGCAACCAAATGCTTGTTTGCGGTGACGACATTTTTGCCCGACTTCATCGCCTGCGTCACATATTCATACGCAGGATGCAGGCCGCCCATGACCTCGACAACGGTATCGACCGATGCATCATTTAATATTGTATCGATATCGCTGACGGCTTTATCGCCGAGCTCCGGCCTCGGTCTGCGCACAAGGACGTATTCAAGCTCCGTATCGCTGCGCTTATTGCAGATATCCAAAACTCCGCCGCCGACAACGCCGCAGCCCAAAAGTGCGATTTTCATGCAAAAACACCCCTTTTTTGACTGCAATATAGCACGCAAGCGGAAATTTCGCAAGTTTTTCGAAAAAAATGCAAAAATATTTTTGCAACTACATGTAGGCGCAAACTGCATTTTTGCTCTACATATTGCAAAACGGGGATAAAAATCGGGCAAAAGCGGCGTTTTGACCAAGCTTTGATAAAGTTTTTGCAGGTTTTAAAAATAAAAATTTCATTTTACCTATTGAAATCCGTGAAAATAGGGTGTATACTGTGCGAGTAATGAATTTTTGAAAATGAATTTATTCAAAATTGATATTGCAAAAAACAGGAGGAAATGAAAAATGAAAAAGATCACAGCGATAGTTCTCGCAGTCATGATGGTCTTCGCACTGTGCGCTTGCGGCGGCGACAACCTCACCTTCGTCACCGGCGGCGAGCAGGGCACCTACTATGCTTTCGGCACCGTCATTGCACAGCAGGTCTCCGATAAGACCGACACCGCCATCACCGCAGTTTCCGGCAACGGCTCCAAGGCCAATGTCGAGGATCTTGCATCCGGCGGCGCTCAGCTGGCATTCTGCCAGTCCGATGTTATGAGCTATGCTTACAACGGCACCAACCTCTTCGCCGACTCCGGCGCAGTCAAGGATTTCTCCGTTGTCGCAGCCCTCTACATGGAGCAGGTACAGATCGTCACCATGAATCCCGACATCAAGACCGTTGCCGATCTTAAGGGCAAGAAGGTCTCCATCGGTGCTTCCGGCTCGGGCGTTAACTTCAACGCTATCGATGTTCTCAAGGCATACGACATGACCGTCGACGATATCGATCCTCAGTACCTCGACTTCGGCGACTCCGCCGAGGGTCTGAAGGACGGCAAGATCGACGCAGCATTCGTCGTTGCAGGCGCTCCCACCGTCGCTATCTCCGACCTGAGCACCAGCGGCCAGGTTTACCTCGTCGGCTTCGACAAGGAGCACACCGATAAGCTCATCGCAGATTGCCCCTACTACAGCACCTACACCATCAAGAAGGATGTCTACAAGACCCCCGATGATGTCGATACCGTTGCAGTCGCAGCAGTTGTTCTCGCAAGGAACGATGTCTCCGAGGATGCAGTTTACAACTTCATGACCGCAGTCTTCGACAATCTTGACGAGCTGACCAAGGCACACGCAAAGGGCGGAGAGCTCAGCCTTGAGTTTGCCTCCTCCATCACTGATGTACCTTATCATCCCGGTGCAGTTAAGTACTTTGCCGAGCATGATATCACCGTAAAGTGATGTTAGCTCCCAAGGCAAAAGCTTAACGGAATACTAACAAAAAACGACTACGGTACCCTCGTGGTACCGTAGTCTGCCACTTTATTTTCAACTAATTATAAGTTATAATGTTTTGGCTTATTCCCGATTTGAGAGGCAGGCTGCAAGTTTTCAAAACACATTCTTTTGGCATACCTGCTTTTGAAATGGAGAATAAGAAATGAATGAAAGGTTGATCTCATATGTCCAACGAAAAGAACATTAAGGACGCTCCCGAGTTGGAAACCGAAAAGACCCCTGAGTTTGACATCAACGGTTACGAGGTCGTAAGCGAGGATGAAGTCAACGAGGTCATGAAGAAGTACGACCGTGAGTCCAACACGAGAATCTGGGTCGGCGTTCCGCACAGAGTGGTACAGGTCGTCATGGCGCTTTTCTCGCTCTACTGCATTTACTCCACCCTGTTTTCCACCGCATCGCTTGAAAAACGAATGACCGCCTTCCTCGGCTGCGTCATCATCATGGGCTTTTTGTACTACCCTGCAAGCAAGCACCATGTAAGACCCAACTTCATACCTTGGTATGATGTCATCATCATGGTAGTCGGCGCAGGCTGCTTTTTCTATTACTGCTTTGTTGCCGATGACCTCATCAAGGTGCTCTCGAGCGCATCGAAGATGACCACCATGTACAATGTCATCGCAATTGTCGGCATTTTGGTGCTCATGGAGCTGTGCCGCCGCTGTGTCGGTGTGCCCATCCTTGTGGTCGTTGCCGTTTTGCTGTTCTACACCTTCGGCGTTGCCAATCTGACGCTCGAGCGTGCGCTGTACACTCTGTTCTACCGCACCGGCGGTGTTATCGGCACTCCTATCCAGGTCTGTGCAAAGTTCATCGTCGTGTTTATCGTTTTCGGTGCCTTCCTTGAAAGAACGGGCATCTCGAAGTTCTTCATTGACCTTGCAAACAAGATCGCCGGCGCATCCGCAGGCGGCCCGGCAAAGGTCGCAGTCATCTCGTCTGCACTGTGCGGCATGGTTTCCGGCTCCTCCGTCGGCAACACCGTCACCACCGGCTCCGTCACCATCCCCATGATGAAAAAGACCGGCTACAAGCCCGAGTTTGCGGGCGCAGTCGAGGCGGCAGCCTCCACCGGCGGTCAGATAATGCCCCCCATCATGGGCGCTGCGGCATTCCTCATGGCCGAGTACATCGGCATTTCCTACGGCGAGGTCGCACTCAAGGCTATCCTGCCTGCATTCCTGTACTTTGCCGGTATCTTCACCGCAGTTCACCTCGAGGCAAAGAAGCTCGGCCTTAAGGGCATCAGCCGTGCCGAGATGGCACCGGGCAGAGAGCTCGCCAAGAAGAGCTACCTGCTCATTCCCATCGTGCTTCTTGTTGTTCTCGTTTCCGTCAACGCCTGCACCATGCAGCGTGCAGCGACTTATTCCATCCTTGCAGCTATCATCGTCGGCTTAATAAACCGTGACGCAAAGCTCACGCCGATGAAGTTTCTCGAGGCTCTCGAAGCCGGCGGCAAGGGCACCATCACCGTCGCCGTCGCCTGCTCGATGGCAGGTGTCATCGCAGGCTGCATCACCGCAACCGGTCTTGCATCCAAGCTCATCAGCGCAATCGTCGCCCTGTCCGGCAACACCCTCATCATCGGCCTGTTCCTGACCATGGTCTGCTGCATCATCCTCGGCATGGGCGTTCCCACCACCGCAAACTACTGCATCATGGCAGCTACCTGCGCACCCATCCTCGTTAAGCTCGGCGTGCCCCAGGTCGCAGCCCACTTCTTCGTGTTCTACTTCGGCATCGTCGCCGATATCACTCCCCCTGTTGCACTGGCAGCCTATGCAGGCTCGGCTATCGCAAAGTCCAATCCGATGAAAACCGGCATCAATGCGACAAAGCTCGCTATCGCCGCATTCATCGTGCCTTATGTCTTTGCTTACAGCTCCGAGATGCTGTTTGTCGATGTCAACAGCGTGTTCGAGGTCGTTCAGATCTGCGTATCCGCATTCATCGGCATCTTCGGCGTTGCCGCCTGCCTCAACGGTTATCTGTATAAGCCCGTCAATGTCATCCTGCGCATAGCACTGCTTGCAGGCGGCCTGACGCTCATCATCCCCGGCACGGTCACCGACCTTATCGGTATCGTCCTCGTCGGCGGCGTGACTGCTTATCAGTATGTCACCGCAAAGAAGGAAAGAGCCGAAATGGCCTGAAGCAACGGGCGAAAGTCGTTCTTCTACCGGTTTTGGGCGGATCTTTTCCGCCCATACTGCAAAAAAGCTCAGGTAATACACAAAGTATTGCCTGAGCTTTAAAGTGTAAAGCTCCGAACCAAACGGTTCGGAGCTTTTCAGCGTGTCAAAAAAGTCTTGCGACTTTTTTGCACGCTTCAAAACACGCCACATTTTTTGTGAAGCTTTGCTTCACGAAAAATCTCGCTATGCTCGTCAAAAAGCCTGATAACTCAGGCATTTTTGATGGCTATAATCTAATTTGAGGCGGGACCTTGTCCCCCTCACACTCCCCCTGCTGCGTATTGGATTTTACCTGTTGCGCCTATTTTTCCTAGTTCTTTGACAGACTGTAAAGCTCCGAACCAAACGGTTCGGAGCTTTTGTCTTTATTCTGTCTTTATTCCGGTTTTATTACCACACGCTCGCCGTGTATCTCCAGCCTGCCTTGGCAGAACAGGGCGACCGCCTTCGGCAGCAGCTTCCACGCCGCTTCCTCCATGATGCGCTGATTGAGGCTTTGCAGCGTGTCTTCGGGGTCAATGTCGATAGCTTGTTGGGCAATGATGGGGCCGATGTTGCCGTCGATGTCGGCGAAAAATGCCGTTGCGCCGGTCACCTTGCAGCCACGCTCCATTGCGGCACGCACGGGGCTGTCGTCGCAGTTGACAAAGGCGGGGATGAGCGAGGGGTACACGCCGATGATGCGCTTGCGAAACTGGGTCGAGATCACGCCCAGCGGCATATCATAATCGGCGACGATGACAAGGTCGATGTCCATGTCCTTGAGCTTGTTGGATATGGCCATGCTGTAACTGAACTTGGTGGGGAAGTTCTCAGGCTCGACGACGATGCTCTCGACATTTGCGTTTTTGGCACGCCGCATTGCGTAGGCGTTTTCGTCGGTGCAAATCACGGCGACCAACTCGAAATCGGGGATCTCCCCAAAATACATCGCATCTAAAACGGACTGCAAAAGCATGCCGTTGCCCGAGACCAAAATTGCTGCTCTGACCATCACTCGGTTTTCCTTTCGCCCTTTAAAAATCTTTCCGCCGTCCGGCCGTTAAACGCTTCGACGGCTTTTGTGTTATCCATGCGCTGCGCCTGCTCGGCCTTGCTGCACTTAAGCTCGGACACCATGCAGCGGCACAGCTCGTCTCCCGTGAGCGTTTTGAGCTCTACGCACTTGCCGCAGTCGGTGTAATCCATAAAGCCTGCGACCTTTGGGTCGTAGCTTATGCCCACCGTCGGCACGCCCACGGCCGCCGCAAACAGCACGGCGTGCATACGCATCGAGACCACAAGGCGCATTTTTTCCATCACGCCCATGCACAGCTCGGCGCTTGTCACCGCCGGCAAAATAACGCAGGGAGCGTCGGCGGCGCTCACCGCACGATGCGCCGTTTCAAGGTCAACACTGCGGTTCAGCGTCATGAAAACGGGCGTGAGCCCCAAGTCGTCGTGCGCAAAATTTATCGCCTGCACCACGGCGTCAAGGTGCTCGTCCAGACCCTGCCACGGCCTAAGGCAGAACAGTGCATAGTCGCCCTCCGGGTCAACTCCGCTTTTAGATAAAAAGTTGTCGGCTTCGTCATCCGGGCAAGCATTTAGCGCCAGCACGGGGTCGGCGGCAAGCGTGATCTCCGGCTTTGCAACACCTATCTCCCGCAGAAGCTCGGCGCTCAGCCGGTCACGCAGGGTGATAGCGTCAACGCAGGTGTTTATCGTATCGGCGGCTTTTGCGATATCACGCTTGCCCTTGATAGGGCCGATGCCGCAGCCGTACATCATCACCTTGCAGCCGCAGCGTTTTGCGTGGCGCAGCGTCCACAGGTAGTAGCGCAGGCTCCGGCGGCTTGTTGCGTTTTGGATAAGGCTGCCGCCGCCGCTTATGAAAAGGCGGGCTTTTTTCATGGCGTTGTGGATGCCGAAAAAATCAAAGGTGTGCACGGCGGAAACACCGTAAAGCTGCCGTGTTTTCTTGGGCGAGCGGGTAACGACACAAATCGAAACGGCGGGGTCAATGCCCCGCAGCGTGCCGATGATGGCCTTCAAAATTGCCTCGTCGCCGATATTGCCTGCACCGTAAGCGCCGCAGATAAGCACGCCCGACAAGCCCGCACCCCCCTAAATTCACAAAGGAAAACTTGAAAAAGTTCTTGAATTATACTAAACTATTACATTATACATTTTAAGATACCCAAGGTCAAGGCGAAACCCGTCGAAGACCATCGGAACAGCAAGGAAAAATTCAGAATATGACTACTTTGTTTCTAATTCGTCACGCACAGGCCGAGGGCAACCTCTACCGCATCGCCCAAGGGCAGTTTGACAGCTACATTACCGCACTCGGCTACAAGCAGATAGACGCACTTGCCGAGCGCTTTAAGAATGTGCACCTTGATGCACTGTACTCAAGCGACCTGCGCCGCACACGCACGACCGCCACGGCGATAACCCGCTATCACGATCTGGAAATGCACACCACGCCGCGCCTGCGGGAGATCTGTCTCGGCGTGTGCGAGGGCATGAGCTTCGGAGATATGCGCAAGTACGACCCCGTGCAGATGGACTATTTCAATAACGACCCCGAGAAGTGGCGCTGCGAGGGGGCGGAAACCTTTAACGAGTGCACACAGCGCCTTATGAGCGTCATAACCGAGATAGCCGAGGCCAACGACGGCAAGACAGTCGCCGTTGTGAGCCACGGCATGGCCATCCGCTCCGTGCTCGCCCGCATCATGGGCGTAAAGAGCGAGGATATCGCAGACCTTCCCCACGGCGACAACACCGCCGTGACGCTGCTGCATTATGACGGCGGCAGGTTCACCGTCGAGTATTATAACGACAATTCGCACCTCACGCCCGAGCTTTCGACCCTTGCAAAGCAGACATGGTGGCGCAAGGACACCGGCGGCAGGGACGATAATAACTTCAGCTATGCGCCGCTTTCGCCGAGGGAGAACCCCGAGATATACTTGGATTTCTACCGCCAGTCGTGGCTTGCCGCCCACGGCAATCTCGACTTTTTCTCCGCCGACTGGTACCTCACGGCGGCAAAGCGGCATTTTGACAGGGAGCCCGACTCCATAGTCGGCGTGTACCGTGTTGACGAGCTCATCGGCGTTGTGGAGCTTGACACACACAAGGGCGCTCACGCCGGCTACGGCTGGATAAGCCTTATCTGCCTCAAGCCGGAGTACCGCCGCCACGGCTACGGCATTCAGCCGCTCGGCTACGCCATCACGAAGTTCCAGAGGCTCGGCTTTCGTTCGGTGCGGCTTCATGTGTCGAGCAAAAACACCGCCGCCGTTCGATTTTACGAAAGCTACGGCTTTGAAAAGCTGAACGAGGAGGCCGGGGCGGGCGCACCGCTGTACCTCATGGAGAAGAAATTCAAATGAGCATGTGGAGAGAAAACGCAAAAGTTAAAAAGCTGGATACCGGAGAGCGCCGCATCATCGCCGTGTCCGATATCCACGGCAACTTGCCGTATCTCAGGGCGCTGCTCAGCAAAGTCGGATTTTCGCAGAACGATGAGCTTATCATCGACGGCGACTTTCTGGAAAAGGGCGAGTACAGCCTTGAAACGCTGCGATATCTCATGCGCCTTAGTCAGCGGGGCAATGTCCACGCCGTTTGCGGCAACTGCGACAGCTGGTCGGATGCCGTTGACGGCGAGATACGGTATTGGACGATACACATCGTTGACTATATGCTCTCCCGCCGGGGCGGACTTATCTGGGATATGCTCCGTGAGCAGGGCATCACCGTCACAAAGGATACGGACTTTATCCCGCTCATCCCGATGCTGCGGGAAAAATTCAAGCCGGAGTTCGACTTCATTCGTGCCCTTCCGCACATAATCGAGACCGAGCACTGCATCTTCGTCCACGGCGGCGTGCGCCCCGATGTGCCGATGGACAGGCAAATGGGCGGCGACTGCATGAAGTTCGACAATTTTCGAAGCTACGGCTATAAATTCGACAAATGGGTCGTCGTCGGCCACTGGCCGGTGGTGCTGTATAACGAGGATTTCGTCTGCGCAAATCCCATCATCGACCGTGAGCACCATGTCATCTCCATCGACGGCGGCTGCGTGCTCAAGGATGACGGGCAGCTCAATGCGCTCATCATCCCCTTTGACGGCAGCGAGGATTTTTCCTTTGACGCCTACGACCCGTTCCCGGTGAAAACGGTCAAAACGCCGCAGGAGCGTTCCGGGCGCTCGTACTACATCCGCTGGGGCGATAACGATGTGCAGGTGCTGCGCCGCGGTGCGGAGTTTTCGCTGTGCCGCCATGTCCGCACGGGCTATGAGATGGAGATTCTGACGAAGTATCTGTACTCCGACGAGGAGTTTTGCAAATGCAACGACTCGACCGACTTTGAGCCGGAGCTTAAGCCCGGCGACAGGGTCAGCGTGGTCGAGGAAACGAGCCGAGGTTATCTTGTGAAGCACAACGGCACCTCCGGCTGGTATTGGGGAGAGCTTGAGTAATGGAAAACATGGACTTTTTACCCGTCTCGAGGGACGAAATGATCGAGCGTGGCTGGTGGTGGTACGACTTTTTGCTCGTCACCGGCGATGCGTATGTCGACCACCCGAGCTTCGGCCCCTCGGTCATCGGCCGTGTGCTTGAGGCCGAGGGCTACCGTGTTGCGGTGCTTGCGCAGCCGGACTGGCACTCCGCCGCCGACTTTGCCGCCTTCGGCAGACCGAAGCTTGCCGTTTTGATAGGCGCCGGCAACTTAGACTCCATGGTTGCACACTACACGGCGGCCAAAAAGCGCCGCAGCGAGGATTTCTATTCGCCCGGCAAAAAGGCGGGCCTGCGCCCGGACAGAGCGACCATCGTGTACTCGAACAGGGCGAGGGAGGCCTTCCCCGATGTGCCGATCATCATCGGCGGCTTGGAGGCGAGCCTGCGCCGCTTTGCCCACTACGACTATTGGGAGGACAAGGTGCGCCGCTCTATACTGTTCGATTCGGGTGCGGATATGCTCGTCTACGGCATGGGCGAGTATGCCGAGCGGGAGATAGCAAAGCGGCTCAAAAAGAAAATTCCCGTCAGCAAAATGACCGATATAAAAGGTACGGCGTATCTCACGCACGATAAAGCAGACTGCGCATTTGACTATGTGGAGCTTCCGTCATTTAAGGATGTGTGCGAGTCAAAGCGCCTGTACGCCGACGCAACACGCATCGAGTACGAAGAGCACGACCCCGTGCGCGGCAGGGCGATGATACAGGAGCACGACGGCAGGTATCTTGTCGTAAATCCCCCTGCAATGCCCTTGACCTCAAAGGAGCTCGACTTTGTCGCCGAGCTTCCGTATGCAAGGACTTATCATCCCATGTACGAGCCTCTCGGCGGCGTTCCCGCCATTGACGAGGTGCGCTTTTCCGTCATCCACAACCGTGGCTGCTTCGGCGGCTGCAGCTTCTGCGCATTAGCGTTCCACCAGGGCAGAATGGTCACGAGCCGCAGCCACGAAAGCGTCATCCGTGAGGTCACGGCGCTCACGAAGCTGCCCGATTTCAAGGGCTACATAAACGATGTCGGCGGCCCGTCGGCAAACTTCCGCCACCACTCCTGCCACAAGCAGGACAAATACGGCATGTGTCCGGACAAGCGCTGCCTTGCGCCGTACCCGTGCAAAAATCTCGATGCCGACCACTCGGATTACTTGGCGCTTTTGCGCAAGCTGCGAGCCATTCCGGGCATAAAAAAGGTGTTTGTCCGCAGCGGCATCCGCTATGACTACATGCTTCAGGACAAGAACAACGAGTTCTTTGCCGAGCTTGTAAAGTACCACATCTCGGGGCAATTAAAGGTCGCACCCGAGCACTGCATCGACTCCGTGCTCGACTACATGGGCAAGCCGCACATCGATGTTTACGAGCGCTTTTTGGAGCAGTATAAGAAGCTCAACAACAAGTTTTCAAAGGAGCAGTACATCGTTCCGTACCTCATGTCGTCCCACCCGGGCAGCACGCTCGAGGATGCCGTGGCGCTGGCCGAGTACCTCAACAAAAAGGGGCGCCAGCCCGAGCAGGTACAGGACTTTTACCCTACCCCCGGTACTCTCTCGACCTGTATGTACTACACGGGCATAGACCCCATGACCATGAAGGCGGTGTATGTCGCCAAAACGCCGCAGGAAAAGGCGATGCAGCGTGCGCTTTTGCAGTGGAAGCGGCCGGATAAGCGCAAGCTCGTTATAGAAGCTCTCAAGACCGCCGGTCGGGAGGATCTCATCGGCTACGGGCCGGAGTGTCTCGTGCGGCCGGACAGACCGGCTTCCCGCAAGCCCAAGGCAGAGCCGAAAAAGCCCGAGCCGCCGAAGAAATCCGAGGGCTACAAAAAGGGCTGGGCAAAGCCGAAGAATAAGAAAACCGCAAAGCCCAACAAGGGCGGAAAGGGGAAAAAATCATGAGCGAAGTTATGATAACGGCCGTGTGGTACATTGTCGCCGCCATGAATGTCATTGCGTTCATCCTCATGGGCACGGACAAGATAAAGGCCAAGCTCGACAAGCGCCGCATACCCGAAAAGGTGCTGTTCCTGTTTGCGATTTTGTTCGGTGCGATAGGCGGCACTATCGGCATGTACTCGTTCCGCCACAAGACAAAGCACTGGTACTTTGCCGTGTTCTTCCCCGCACTTGCGATACTGCAATTTGCGCTGCTTGTGTATTTCAAATTCTCAACGATGTGAAAAAACGCCTTTGGTCATTCCAAAGGCGTTTAGTTTTACCCGCCTATTCGTCTGTTACTCGTCGGGGCAGCAGTCGCGCTTGAACAGCAGCGATATACACCAAAGTGCGGCGAGACCGACAAGGGTGTAGATAACACGGCTCACGACGGCGGTCTGTCCGCCGCAGATCCATGCAACGATGTCAAATCTGAAAAGTCCGATGCTGCCCCAGTTGATACCGCCGATGATGGTCAGTATCAGTGCAATGCGATCTATAATCATGGTGCACAAACTCCTTTCTTTTTAAGTTGCCGTGAGCTAAGCCCCTATCGGTTTTGACGGGCAGCTTTCCGCCCATGCTTCGCTATATCCCTGGCCCATATATGTCCATTATGGCCGTCGGGCTTTATCTTTGCCTGAACGAAAATCTGCTCCCTCAAAACTGCTTCGCATCTGTCGGTGAGGCTGCAAGAAATTTTCGGCTTTCAGTGAAAAAGTCGAAAAATGGCGAACGAGTGCACCGACAGACGATAGAGTTCAGCTCCCGTCAACTTAGTTTGCACCGAGAAACGGGAATTATTTAAGAAAAATTTTTCATTCGACAAAACTTGTGTTTTCTCGCTCTTTACAAGCCTGCGGCAAAATGGTATTGTCTATTCACAGCTTATCCAATTGGTCTCGCAAATGCGAAACCACGGCTCATATCTTTATCCCACAACCCTGTTAGCAGGCTGCAGATCGCAGCCTGCACTTTTTATTTTTTGACAGGCTGATTTCCGTCGGACTTCGCTTTGCCTGAACGAAAATCGTATCTGTCAAATGTTTTAATGTGACGAGTGTTAACTTCGCTAATTTTTGCATAATAAATGCTGTATCCTCAGAATATATCTATATGTTCTGGAGGCAATTATGCAAGCGATAAAACGGCGGCCGTCGGTGCGCAGAGGCGGCGTTATCTATCTTTCGGTCGAGGACATTGACCCAAGTCCCGTCCAGCCGAGAAAAACCTTTGACGACGGCGACTTGAACGAGCTTTCGCAGTCTATCGCCGAGTACGGCATACTGAACCCGCTGACCGTGCGTCTGCGGGACAACCGCTACGAGCTCGTTGCCGGCGAGCGCAGACTGCGTGCTGCAAAGCTTGCGGGGCTCGTTGAGGTGCCGTGCATTCTGCTCGATGTCGGGCTCGAGGACGCAAGCCTGATCGCACTCATCGAGAATTTGCAGCGGCGTGACCTTGATTTCATCGAGGAGGCAAACGGCTTAAAGCAGCTTATCGACCTTTTCGGCATGAGCCAGGAGGAGGCGGCCCGCAGACTCGGCAAGTCGCAGTCGGCGGTGGCAAACAAGCTGCGGCTGTTGAAGCTTCCGCAGGATGTGCGTGAAACGCTGCGTGACCGTGGGCTTACCGAGCGCCACGGCAGGGCGCTTTTACGCCTGCCCGACGCCACGGCGATACGCTCGGCGCTTGCGTATATCATCGAGCACGACCTCAATGTCGTATCGACGGATAATTACATAGACGCCCTCATTGAGCGGCAACAGCTCGGTGCGCACGAAAAGCCAAAGCGCACATTTATAATGAAGGATGTGCGGCTTTTCATGAACACGGTGCGCCACGGGCTCGACCTCATGAAGCAGGGCGGCATCGACGCAGGATTAAAGCGCGAGGAGACCGATGATGCGTACATCCTCACCATATCCATCCCCAAAAAGACGGAATAGTACAAACTCCGCTTTGCATATGCTTTGCGGGGGTGCAGAATATGATAAACTATTTTTCCGAGCTGCGATACAAGGAGGTCATCGATATCCACACCGGCAGACGATTGGGCTATGTATGCGATGCCGAGTTTGACGAAAAGGAGGGGCGGATAATTTCGCTCATCACCCCGGGCAGGGCAAAGCTTTTCGGGCTTTTAGGCCGTGAGGATGACTACATTTTGCCGTGGAAATGCATCCAACGCCTCGGCAGCGACATCATCCTTGTCGAGCTTGAGCCGAATCAGCCCCGCCGTCACCGTGAAAAAAGAAAAATTTTTTGACAAATCGGTAAAAAACTATTGAAATTCCATGCTGTTTTTGATATTATATCAAGGCATTTCGCACGGGTGCGGACTTTTACCCATGTGGCTACGGCTTGGGCAGGGGGCTGATGCATCCGGAGGAAAAAACAAATTAGGAGGAAAAATCAATGTCAGTAGTATCTATGAAGCAGCTGCTCGAGGCCGGTGTCCACTTCGGTCACCAGACCCGCCGCTGGAACCCCAAGATGGCCGAATACATCTACATGGAGCGTAACGGCATCTACATCATCGACCTGCAGAAGACCGTCAAGAAGCTCGAAGAGGCTTACAACTTCGTGCGTGACATCGCTGCAAACGGCCAGACCATCCTTTTCGTCGGCACCAAGAAGCAGGCTGCCGAGGCTGTTAAGGAAGAGGCTTCCCGTGTAGGCATGTACTATGTCAACGCCCGTTGGCTCGGCGGCATGCTCACCAACTTCAAGACCATGCGCACCCGTATCGACCGCCTTGCTCAGCTCAAGAAGATGCAGGAGGACGGCACCTTCGATATGCTGCCCAAGAAGGAAGTCATCAAGCTCATGGGCGAGATGGACAAGCTCGAGAAGTACCTCGGCGGCGTTAAGGAAATGAAGAAGCTGCCCGGCGCAATGTTCGTTGTTGACCCCCGCAAGGAGCACAACGCAATTGCAGAGGCTCGCAAGCTGCACATCCCCATCGTTGCTATCGTTGATACCAACTGCGACCCCGATGAGGTCGACTATGTCATTCCCGCAAACGACGACGCTATCCGTGCTATCCGCCTGATCGCTTCCACCATGGCTAACGCCGTGCAGGAAGGCCGCCAGGGCGCAGATGCCGAGGTCGAGGAGACCCTCGCCGAGGCAGAGGCCGAGAAGGTCGAAGAGGAATAATAAATATATAGGGGGGGGGGCAAGCAAGCCCCCTCAAACTCCCCCGCTGCGTATTGATTTTTACGCTGCCGGGTCTGTTTTTACCCGGCTCTTTTAAAGCAAAGATAAACTAAGGAGGATAATATAATGGCTTTTACCGCTCAGGATGTAAAAACTCTCCGTGAGATGACCAATGTCGGTATGATGGACTGCAAGAAGGCCCTGACCGAGACCGACGGCGATATGGATAAGGCAGTCGAGTGGCTGCGTGAGAAGGGCCTTGCCAAGGCCGCAAAGAAGGCCGGACGCATCGCCGCAGAAGGCATGGCATATGCCGAGGTCTGCCCCGAGTGCGGCGTCGGCGCCGTTGTCGAGGTCAACTGCGAGACCGACTTCTGCGCAAAGAGCGAGCTTTTCGTCGCTTTCGTTAAGGATATCTGCAAGGTAGTCCTCAAGGACGACCCCAAGGATGTTGAGGCTCTCATGAACTGCAAGTACCCCGGCTCCGAGCTCACCGTTGCCGAGACTCTGCCCGAGAAGGTCATGTCCATCGGCGAGAATCTCCAGATCCGCCGCTTCAAGCGTTACTCCGAGAACACCTCCGTGGCATATGTCCACGCAGGCGGCAAGATCGGCGTGCTCGTCAACCTCGCTGTTGAGGGCGGCATCGACGCTACCGAGATCGGCAAGGATGTTGCAATGCAGATCGCAGCTCTCAATCCCCGCTTCTGGGATAAGAGCGAGGTCACCGAGGAGGTTCTCGAGGAGGAGAAGAAGATCGCTCTTGCTCTCATGAATCAGGATCCCAAGAACGCCTCCAAGCCCGACGCCATCAAGGAAAAGATCGTCATGGGCAAGATGAACAAGTTCTATCAGGAAAACTGCCTGCTCCAGCAGGAGTTCGTCAAGGACGGCTCCATGTCCGTTGAGAAGTACATCGCTTCCGCTGCCAAGGCTCTCGGCGGCTCCGTCAAGTTCGTTGACGCTGTCCGTTTCGCAAAGGGCGAGGGCATCGAGAAGAAGGAAGAGGACTTCGCAGCCGAAGTCGCCGCTCAGATGAACATGGGCAAGCACTAAAATCTCAACAGGGCGGCACAGGACGGTGCTCTGCCGGCTTTGACCGGCGCTTTTCCGCCCATACCGCACAAAAAATTCCGGTAATACACAAAGTATTGCCGGAATTTTTTATTTGTCTGAACGAAAAACAGCTCGCTCAAAACTAAATCCTACGGGCGACAGATCCCCATCCAGCACCGCCCTGCTGAGATAAGAGGGGTGCGGCAGACAACGCTGCGGTGTTTTTTTGCTGCCCTTGACAGATTCTCCGGCGGTCGGTAAAATTGGGTCATTACCGAACGGAGAAAGAGGTACGGCCTATGATAAGAAAAGCGACCGAGAGCGATATCGCCGCCGTGGCGGAGATATATGCGCACATTTTGGAAAACGAGGACGCCGCAAAGCCCGCAACCGGCTGGCTCAAGGGCGTCTACCCCGTCGAGGCGACGGCTCGTGCGGCGCTCGGGCGTGACGATCTGTTCGTCTGCGTCGAGGACGGCAGGATAGCCGCTTCGGCGATAATCAACAAAACGCAGGTCGATGTCTATGCCGACTGCAAGTGGTCGCTTGATTGTGCAGATGACGAGGTCATGGTCCTGCACACGCTTACCGTCGAGCCTGCCTGTGCAGGACACGGCATCGGCCGCAAATTTGTCGCCTTCTATGAGGACTACGCCCGCCGAAACGGCTGCAAAGCTCTGCGCATGGACACCAATGCCGTAAACACCGCCGCCCGCAGCTTATACGCAAAGCTCGGCTATACCGAAGTGGGCATCGTCCCCTGCGTTTTCAACGGCATCCCCGATGTAATGCTCGTGTGCATGGAAAAGCTGCTGTAAAAAAAGCACCCCGAGGGGTGCTTTTTTTACAGCGATCAAGTTCAGTTTGCGGCTTTCATGGCGAGGAAGGCGTTGATGAAGCCGTCGATGTCGCCGTCCATGACATTTTGGATGTTGCCGTTTTCAAAGCCGGTGCGGTGATCCTTGGCGAGGGTGTAGGGCATGAAAACATAGGAGCGGATCTGGCTGCCCCACTCGATCTTCATCTGCACTCCCTTGATGTCGGATATCTTCTCAAGATGCTCACGCTCTTTTATCTCCGCCAGGCGGGCACGAAGCATGTTCTTGCAGTTTTCGAGGTTCTGGAAGTGGCTGCGCTCGACCTGCGAGGCAACGACGATGCCGGTAGGGATATGCGTAAGGCGGACTGCCGAGGAGGTCTTGTTGACCTTCTGACCGCCGGCGCCGGAGGAGCGGTAAACATCCATCTTGATATCCTCGTCACGCAGCTCTATCTCGTTATCGTCGCTTATCTCGGGCATGACCTCAACGGCCGCAAACGAGGTGTGGCGGCGGCCGGATGCGTCAAACGGCGAAATGCGCACAAGGCGGTGGATGCCGTGCTCGCTCTTCAAAAAGCCGTAGGCGTTCTCGCCCTCTATCATAATGGTTGCGCTCTTGATGCCCGCCTCGTCGCCGTCGAGATAATCCATGAGCTTGACGGCGTAGCCGTGGCGCTCTGCCCACATGTTGTACATACGGTACAGCATCTGCGTCCAGTCCTGCGCCTCCGTGCCGCCTGCGCCTGCATGGAAGGTCAGAATGGCGTTGTTTGCGTCATATTCGCCGGTGAGCAGCGTGCCGAGACGGGTCTCCTCAAGGCGCTTCTGGAAAGCGTCAAACTCCGACTCAAGCTCGGGCAGCATGGAGTCGTCCTCCTCCTCCAGCGCCATCTCGCACAGGGTCATGAGGTCGTCCCATGAGGCGCACAGCTTGTTGTAGTTTTCGACCTTGTTCTTGGTCTGCTTCAGGCGCTTCTGCACACGCTGCGAGTTCTCGACATCGTTCCAGAAGCCGTCCTGCGCCGACTGCCCCTCCAGCTCCTCTATCTCCTTTTCGGCTGCCTCAAGGCGGAGCGCATCACGCAGGCCGTCAAGCGTGGGCTTTAGGGCGTTGAGCTTCTGCTTATATTCTTCAAATTCAAGCATCTCTATCATTCCTTGTACAAATTTAACTAAATTATTATACACGATAATATCCTGCTTGTAAATGCTAAAAAATATGCCGCAGGCTCTTTCATTTTGCGGGGGTATTTGATATAATACCATGGAAATAGTATCGTTTATGCGATAAAACCAAAACAGATAGAGAGGACGATTAAAAATGATTTCCCACGGTAAAGAGATCAAGGTATTCTCCGGCAACTCCAACCCCGAGCTTGCAAAGGCCATTTGCTCGCATCTTTTCAAGGAGCTGGGCGAGTGCAGCTGCTCCCACTTCGCCGACGGCGAGTGCTCCATTTCCGTACATGAGCCTGTCAGAGGCGCCGATGTTTTCATCGTGCAGTCGACCTGCAAGCCCGTAAACGACAATCTCATGGAGCTGCTTGTCATGATCGACGCAATGCGCCGTGCCTCCGCCGGCCGCATCACCGCCGTCATCCCGTATTTCGGCTATGCCCGTCAGGACCGCAAGGCCAAGAGCCGTGACCCCATCTCCGCAAAGTTAGTTGCAAATCTCATTACCGCCGCAGGCGCAGACCGTGTCCTCACGATGGATCTGCACGCTGCTCAGATACAGGGCTTCTTTGACATTCCCGTCGACAATCTTTTCGGCGCACCGCTTTTCGCAAAGCACTATCTTGACATTTACGGCAAGGGCAACGACGATATCATGGTCGTATCCCCCGATGTCGGCAGCACCGCAAGAGCCCGCAACTTCTCCCTCAAGCTCGGCTGCAACATGGCTATCGTTGACAAGCGCCGTGAGAGAGCAAATCAGTCCGAGGTCATGAACATCATCGGCAATGTCGAGGGCAAGACCTGCATCCTGCTTGACGACATGGTTGACACCGCAGGCTCGCTTTGCGGCGCAGCCAAGGCGATCGTCGAGATCGGCGGCGCTAAGGAGGTCTACGCCTGCGCAAGCCACGGCGTTCTGTCCGGCCCCGCTATCGACCGCATAAACGACAGCACCATCAAGGAGCTGCTCCTGCTCGACACCATCCCTTATCCTGCCGACAGGCAGCCCTCGGACAAGATCAGATATATGTCCGTAGCACCCGTGTTCGCCGAGGCGATCCAGCGTGTTTACGAGGAAATGTCCATCTCCAATCTGTTTGAATGATAAGATTTAGTGCAAGGGCTTTTGCCCTTGCACTGCGTATATAATTGTTAGAGGTAGACCCGTGTTTGATAGATTTCGCAGCGCACAGGGTGTAACATGGCTTGTCGTATTCCTCGGCAACCCGGGCACCAAATTTAACGGAACAAGGCACAACGCAGGCTTCATGGCCGCCGACGCAATGGCAAAGGAGCTTAATGTCAGCATAAACAAGCTGCGCTTCAAGGCGCTGACGGCGCAGGTCGAGATAGGCGGCGAAAAGGTTTTGCTCATGAAGCCGCAGACCTACATGAACCTCTCGGGCGAGGCTGTCATTCAGGCGGCAAAGTTTTATAAGATAAGCCCTGAGCACATCATCGTCGTATCCGACGAGGTGGCGATGCCGATAGGTAAGCTGCGCATCCGCAAAAGCGGCTCGGCCGGCGGACACAACGGGCTCAAAAATATCATTCAGCATCTCGGCACGCAGGACTTCCCCCGCATCCGCATGGGCGTCGGCGCTGCCCCGCATCCGGATTACGACATGGCCGATTGGGTGCTCAGCACCTTTAAGAATAAAGACGCCGAGGACATGCAGGCGCTTGCCGAGCGGGTGTCCAAGGCGGTGCAGTGCTACATCATTGAGGGGCCCGACAGGGCGATGAACAAATTTAATTGAGGTAGAAAGCATGAAGAAAAGCTGCATAGCAATGCTGCTTGCGGGCGGTCAGGGCTCACGCCTTTTCGCCCTGACGCAGAATGTTGCAAAACCGAATATGCCCTTTGGCGGCAAGTACAGGATCATTGATTTTCCGCTTTCCAACTGCGCAAACTCCGGCATAGACACCGTGGGCGTGCTGACGCAGTACCGCCCGCTGCGCCTGAACAGCTACATCGGCGGCGGTCAGCCGTGGGATCTTGACAGTGCCGACGGCGGCGTGTTCATCCTCCCGCCGTACCAGACCGCAGGCGAGAACGGCTCGTGGTTTTCCGGCACGGCCAACGCCATTTATCAGAACATGGGCTTTATCGAAATGTATGACCCGGATAATGTCCTCATCCTCTCGGGCGACCACATCTATAAGATGGATTACGCCAAAATGCTCCGTGAGCATATCGAGCACGACGCCGCCTGCACCATCGCCGTTTTGCAGGTGTCCATGGAGGAGGCGACCCGCTTCGGCATCATGAACCTCGGGGATGACGGCTATGTCAGTCAGTTCGAGGAAAAGCCCAAGCAGCCCAAGAGCGACCTTGCGTCCATGGGCATATACATATTCAATTGGAAAAAGCTCCGCAAGTACCTCATCGAGGACGAAAATGACCCGACCTCGAGCAAGGACTTCGGCAAAAATATAATCCCGAACATGCTGGCGGCCGGCGAGAAGCTGTGGCCTTACCGCTTTGACGGCTACTGGCGTGATGTCGGCACGATAACGAGCCTTTGGGATGCAAACATGGATATGCTGTCCACAACGCTCATAAATCTATACGACCCCAAGTGGCCGATACGCTCCCGCCCCGTCGGCCTGCCGCCGCATTATGCGGGGGAGAGCGCCCGCATCGTGCACTCCATCGTCACCGAGGGCTGCGTCATTTACGGCAATGTCGAAAACTCGGTGCTGTCAAGCTCTGCTCATGTCGGCAAGGGCGCTACGGTGCTTTACAGTGTGCTCATGCCCGGTGCGGTCGTCGAGGAGGGCGCAACGGTCGAATACGCCATCATCGGCGAGAACACCGTCGTCAAATCCGGCGCCCATGTCGGCGCTGCGCCCGACGGAAGCGAGGGCTGGGGCGTTGCCACCTGCGGACCGGATATCGAGATCCGCTCGGGTGCAAGTGTGCCCGCCGGTGCGATGATATACAAGTCGAAGGAGGTCTGAATATGTCTGATTTTCACGGAATAATCTTTGCCTACGGCTCTGTCAGCGAGCTTGGCGAGCTTGTGAAAACGAGAACGGCGGCGTCGCTTCCGTTCTGCGGCAGATACAGGCTCATCGACTTTGCGCTCTCGTCCATGATGAATGCCGGTATCCACGATGTCGGCGTTATCATGCAGCGTGACTATCAGTCGCTTTTAGACCACATCGGCAGCGGCAAGGACTGGGACATGGGTCGCCGCATCGGCGGCCTGCGAATGCTCCCGCCGTTCGGCCTGCCGGAGTACCACAGGGGCGATTACACCGGCACGATAGAGGCGTTGAATGCCGTTTCGACCTATGTGCGTGAGCTGCGGGCAAAGTATATCGTCATGGTGCAGGGCAATGTTGCGGCAAACCTTGACCTCAAGGCCGCAATGCGCCATCATGTAAAAAGCGGGGCGGAGATAACCGCCATCTGCACCGAGCGCACGCCCGAGTACCGCCACCACCGCTATGTCGTGGACGCAGACGGCTTTGCCCGCCGCATGATATTTAACCAGACAACAGGCGGCGAGGGTCTTGCGTCATTAGAGGCGTATATAATCTCCAAGGAGCTTCTCATCACCATGATGGATGCCTGCGCCGCGGTCAACCACTATCACTTCCACCGTGATGCGATAGCGGCGTATCTTGAAAACGGCGGCAAGGTCAATGTGTACCTGCACCCCGGATATGCAAGGCGCATCATGAGCCTGGATACCTATTTTGATGCGAGCATGGATATGCTCAAGCCCGAGTGCCGTGCCGAAATGTTCCCGCCAGAGCGGCCGGTGCGCACCAAGAGCCACGAGGATGTCAGCACCTACTACGGCGAGGAGGCGTTTGTCACAAACAGTCTTGTTTCCGACGGCTGCATCATCGAGGGCGAAGTGAAAAACTGCGTTTTGTCCTCCGATGTGCGCATTGCCCCGGGTGCGAAGATAGAAAACTGCATCCTCATGCGTGGAGCGAAGATAGGCGAGGGGGTCATTCTGAACTCCGTCATCGCCGATAAATATGCGTCCGTTTCGGCGTTCCGTACACTCATGGGCAGCGAGAAGCTGCCGATAGTAATTCCGAAAAACAGCAACATCTAAGTAAGAGGATTATCAATGTATAAAAGTCAGATCTCCCGTGACGAGGTGCGCTCGGCGATAGAAGATAAGCTGTGTGCGCAGTTCGGCGTCACAAGTAAAAACGCAACAGACGATCAGGTGTTCCGTGCCTCGGCAATCGTTATCCGTGAGATAATGAGCCGCCTTTTGGCCTTCGGCGAGGACAGGAAGCCTGACCGTGAGGTGCATTATCTGTCCATGGAGTTTCTCATGGGCAGGAGCCTTATGAAAAATGCCTTCAACCTGGGCATTTCCGAAGCGCTCATCGGGGCGCTCGGTGACCTCGGAAGAAACGCAAGCGACATTTTCGAGGAGGAAAACGACGCAGGTCTCGGCAACGGCGGTCTCGGCAGGCTCGCCGCCTGCTACATGGACTCCATGGCGTCGCTCGGTATCCCCGCAACGGGCTACTCGATATGCTACGAGCTGGGCATCTTCCGGCAGAAGATACGGGACGGCAAGCAGACCGAGGTCGCCGACGACTGGCGCTCGGCAGCCGAGAGCTGGCTCGTGACCCGCTCGGACGAGGCCGTCGAGGTGCGCTTTGGCGGACACATCGTCCCGCACTGGGATAATTACGGCCACTACCACGCCGAGCATGTCGGCTACACCACCGTCACCGCCGTGCCGAGAGATATGCTCATCGCAGGCTACAAGGGCGAGACGGTCAACACCCTGCGCCTTTGGGATGCACGCAGCACCACGGCGCTCGATATGTACCTGTTCTCCGAGGGCGAGTATGTAAAGAGCCTTGAGCAGCGCACCATGAGCGAGGTCATCACCAAGGTGCTCTATCCCGCCGACGACCACATTCAGGGCAAGCAGCTGCGGCTCAAGCAGCAGTATTTCTTCGTCTCGGCGACCGTGCAGTGCATCGTGCGCAAGCACATGGAGCGCTACGGCGACATTCGCTCCTTTGCCGAGCACCATGTCATTCAGATAAACGACACCCACCCCACGCTCGTTATCCCGGAGCTCATGCGCATTTTCATGGACGAGTACGGTCTCGGCTGGGACGAGGCGTGGCGCATCGTGACCAATGCCGTTGCGTACACCAACCACACCGTCATGAGTGAGGCGCTCGAAAAGTGGCCGCAGGAGCTTATCCAGACGCTGCTGCCCCGTGTGTGGGAGATACTGTGCGAGATAAACCGCCGCTGGTGCGAGTATCTGCGCTCGCAGTTCGGCGAGAGCGAAAAGGTCGGCAGAAATCTTATCATCCAGGACGACGGCGTTCACATGGCAAACCTCTGCCTTGCCGCCTGCTTCAAGATAAACGGTGTTTCGGCGCTGCACGGCGAGATACTGAAAACGGAGCTGTTCCGTGATGTGTGCTCGCTCACGCCCGAGCGCTTTACCTATGTAACCAACGGCATCGACCACCGCCGCTGGCTTGCGCAGATAAACCCGAGGCTGAATTCCCTCGTGTGCGACCTGCTCGGCAGCGAAAGCTACCTGCAAAAGCCCGAAACGCTCATCCGCCTTGCCGATTTTGCGGACGACACCGCCGTTCGGGACAGGGTCAACGAGATAAAGCTTCTCAACAAGCAGGACTTTGCAGCCTTCGCCCGCAAGCAGGACGGCTTTGTCCTCAACACGGATGCGATTTTAGATGTGCAGGTCAAGCGCTTGCATGAGTATAAGCGCCAGCTCATGTGCGCCATGCTCATAACCCGCCTGCAAAACCTGCTGCATGAGCAGCCCCACATAGACTTCACGCCCCGCACCTTCGTGTTCGGCGCAAAGGCCGCAGCGGGGTATTACACCGCAAAGCGAATCATAGAGCTCATCCTTTCGCTTGCCGACGATGTGAATCACGACCCTAAGTGCAAGGGCAAGCTGCAGGTCTATTTCATGGAAAACTACCGTGTCTCCGCCGCCGAAGCGCTCATGCCCGCAGCGCAGGTGTCAGAGCAGATATCCACCGCCGGCAAGGAGGCCTCCGGCACGGGCAACATGAAGCTCATGCTCAACGGTGCGGTCACCATCGGCACGCTCGACGGCGCAAATGTCGAGATGCACGAGCGGCTCGGCGATAAGAATATGTTCCTTTTCGGTCTGCATGCCGACGAGGTAACGGCACTCAAGGCCGCCGGCTACGACCCCAAGGCATACGCCGAGCGGGATCCGGAGCTCACGGCGGTGCTCGAACGCTTCAGCCGCGGATTCAGAGACGGCAAGAGCTACTCCGACTTGGTGTCGGGGCTTTTATACGGCGGCGATCCGTATATGCTCATCGCCGACTACCGCAGCTATGCCCAGACCCATGACAGAATGTACGCATCGATAGCCGATGACGGCGAGAGAGCACGACTTTCGATAATAAACACCGCACAGGCCGGCATTTTCGCCGCCGACAGAGCGGTCAGTGAATACGCAGAGGGAATATGGAAGATAAAACTGTAATAGTGATCGGCGCAGTGAATATGGATATCTGCGGCAGACCCGATAATGAGCCGAGACTGCATGATTCAAACCCGGGCGTTATAAGCCTGACCCCGGGCGGAGTGGCACGAAACATTGCGCATAACCTGTGCCTGCTTGGGCTCAAGGTCAAATTCATCACCGCCATCGGCAGCGATTTCTACGGCGAGAGCCTGTATGAAAGCTGCACCGCACTCGGCATGGATATGCACATGACCCGCCGTCTTACCGGCGGACGCACATCGAGCTATCTGTATGTGACCGATGAAAAGGGCGAAATGCTCATCGGCGTGTCCGACACCGATATTTCCGGCAGCATCACACCGGAATTTCTCAAGGAGCACCTAAAAGAGATAAACGCCGCAGATGCCGTTGTGTTTGACGGTAACCTCACGACCGAGACCATAGCGTGGATAGCCGAAAATGTCACCGCTCCGCTGTACGCAGACCCGGTGTCCTCGGCGAAGGCAGACAGGCTCAAGCCGGCGCTGAGCAAGCTTCAGGCGTTCAAGCCGAACGAATTGGAGGCCAAGAGCATGACCGGCGAGAGCACCGCACTGATTGCTGCCGAAGCGCTGCTCAATGCCGGTGTCAGGCGTGTGTTCGTGAGCTTAGGCCCCGACGGCATAGTCGCCGCCGAGGATGCCGAGATCGTGAAGCTTCCCTGCGAAAAGGTCGATGCCGTGAACACCACCGGCTGCGGCGATGCCGCCACCGCCGCCATCATCTGGGCGGGCGTGCAGGGACTTGACCATGTCTCCGCCGCAGCCGCCGCCATGAAGGCCTCCGCCCTCACCATCGAGTGCCCGCAGACGGTAAATCCCGAACTGAGCGCCGAGCTTTTAGTCTGAGTCGACGAAAACCGAACCGCTGTAATGAAAAAACCGAGGTGAATTTTCACCTCGGTTTTGCTTATGCTGTTTTACTGCTGATTGCTGTCTGAGTCGTCGTTATCCGAGTAGTGGATGCGCTTTCCGCAGAACGGGCAATAATCACCTGTTGCGATGGGCAGCCCTTTCTTGCAGTAAGGGCAGCTCCAAATAATAAGGAAGTAGATGATAAATGCGACCAACACAGCGACAATCAGGTAGATCAGAACCATGCTTTGAACGAACTCATAAGTGATGCGAAGAACCAAGATAACGCTGAGCGTTATCAAAGCCGCTCGATTGCGCAGCTTAATGGGATCTTTCATGTGCAAACACCTCCAACTAAAAGATCAATGTATATCGGCGGTGGTAGTAGGGCAGGTCATGCCTATGACATCAATCGTTTTTCTTGTGCCGTTAGCGTTATGATAGAACGAAACATTGGTGATTTGAGATTTTTTGTAGCACTAATAGCGGTTTGAGCATAGCTGCTTGAGGCGTAACTTTGCCACCCAGATGAAGTTTTATAACTGTAAAACCTCACCATTTCCAAGGCGGCGCATACAGTAGATGCGCCCGAGAAAACCTGCAGCTGTTCTTAGTTCTTATTCAGTCCGTTCATGTATTCGTTGTAGATATCGTCGGCGGACTTGACATTCTCCGTCGGCGTGGGCGTGGGCGTAGGGGTCGGCATACTCTCGGTCACGGTGGGCTTAGCGTCGTTAAACACATCCAGCGCATCCGGCAAAACGCCTGTCACCGATGCGGCGGCAAAGCCGCACACCAGTAAAAACACGGCTATCGCCACCCACAGCACCGTTTTGCTGCGCAGGGGGTTTTTGCTTTTGCTCTTTGCCATGACGCTTGATTTGTAGGCTCTTGCGTCCAAACTGTCCATGCGGCGGTTTATGTGAAGCTGCCTTGAAATAAGCCGCTTACCCATGAGCGCATCTTTGTTTTTAGGGTCGTCTGCGAGCACCTCGTCGAACAGGGCGTCCGCATCCGACCAATAACCCTGTGAGAGCAAATGATAGGCTCTCTCGACCTTGTGAACCTCCGCCTTTTGCTCGGGCGTGTTCTTCAGCAGCTCCTCAAAAGTGGTCTTGTCTTCCGTATCGGTCACCTCCGCTCCAAAAAATTTAATATATTGTATCATTATCTCGCATACAGGTCAATGTTGAATTTTTGCGGCGGATGTATTACAATTCGCTCAGGAAGTGAATAAAATGAAGAGACTTATAATTTTTGATCTTGACGGCACGCTGCTCGACACGCTCGAGGATCTGTGCGATGCGACTAATTACGCTCTGCGCTCGGAAAATTTCCCCGAACGGAGCCTTGACGAGGTGCGCAATTTTGTCGGCAACGGCATAAGGCTGCTTATAGAGCGTGCCGTGCCGCAGGGGACGGACAAGGCTGTGACCGACCGTGTTTTTGAGGTGTTCAAGAGCTATTACGCCGACCACTGCACGGTAAAGACGGTGCCGTATGCCGGTATTGCCGATGTGCTCCGGCTTCTCAAGGCGCAGGGGTATCTGCTGGGCGTGGTGTCGAACAAGGCCGATGCGCCCGCAAAGGCGATAGTTGCGCACTATTTCCCCTCGGTGTTCGACTCGGTCGTCGGCGAGCGTGAGGGAGTGCGCAAAAAGCCCGCACCCGACGCCGTGTTCGAGACGGCAAGGGCGCTCGGCTGCCCGACGGACGAGCTTTGCTATGTCGGCGACTCCGATGTCGATGCCATGACGGCGCAGAATGCAGGCTGCCGCTGCGTTTTGGTGTCGTGGGGCTTTCGTGAGCGAAAGCTTTTGGAGAGCTTTTCGCCGTCGGCCGTCGTCGATACGGCAGAGGAACTTGCAAAGGAGCTGATAAAATGAAGATAAACAAGAAGCTTTTGCAGGCCGCCGCAAGCGCTGCGATCGGATATGCCACCGGCATGCTCAATCCGGCGTATGTCATCGGGCTGCGCAAGGGCTACGATATCCGCAAAAAGGGCTCGGGCAACCCGGGTGCGTCGAATACCATCATTCTTGAGGGCAAAAAGGCGGGGCTGTTCGTCATGGCGTTTGATATCAGCAAGGCCGCCGTCGCCGTGAGCCTGAGCCGCCGGCTGTTTCCGAAGTGCGACTGCGCAGGCGAGACCGCCGGTACGGCCTGCGTGCTCGGTCATATGTTTCCGGCAACGCTCGGGTTCAGGGGCGGCAAGGGGCTGGCCTGCCTCGGCGGCGAGATATTGGCGTTCAGTCTGCACGATTTTGCGATCATGCTGTTTTTTGAAAGCGTCCTTTTGATGGCGACACGCTATATCTGCCTTGTGCCCATCACGCTATCGGTGGCGTATCCCATTTATCACGGTTTCGAGACCGGCAACTGGAAGGGCTCCGCCATCCTCGGCTCCGTTGCCCTGCCGGTGCTTGTAAAGCACATCGAGAATCTCCGCCGCATCGCCGAGGGCAAGGAATTAAAGGTCGACTTTCTTTGGGACAAGGAGGGCGAGCTTGAGCGCACCGGCTGGGAGGAGGAAGAGTAAAATTACGAAGATGAAGTAATTAAAGCTCTGCGCTGTGGATATAATTCGTAAATGATCAATAAACTCAAAGACAAATTCATCAATTTCTGCCGCTGGGTGTGGAGCGAGTGCAAGGATGTGAAAACATTTTTGCTGCTGCTCGTGGTGATAGCGGTGGTCTACTCGCCGGTGTGGGGCGGATACCTGCTGTCGGCGATATTCGGCTGGACATGGGCGTCGGTCATGGCATCGACCTGCCTTGTGTTCTGGGCAGGACCGTTCACACCCTTTTTCCCGATCTGCATCGCCATCACACTGGCGATAAAACGCTGGTCGGAACGGCGGAAGAATAAATAAGAAGTAAAAATCTCCGGCATGAACAGCACCCCATTTGTTAGACAGTATGGTATACTACTAACGAATGGGGTGTT
>ENA-ORNQ01000337-ORNQ01000337.1-human-gut-metagenome-genome-assembly--contig:-NODE-337-length-51002-cov-13.261272_pt1 | contig 51002 bp, 36 predicted proteins | sample MGYA00242116_ERZ509024 | MGnify/ENA primary metagenome ERZ509024 (study PRJEB26280, sample SAMEA2338697) | human gut metagenome | biome: human gut; feature: human-associated habitat; material: faeces...
CATCTCCCGTCGCGGCTACGCCGCGTCAGTTCTGCGTTTTATTTGTAGGGACATGCCGCAATGCTGTCTAAGCATGGTCAGTGAATCCAATATAGGAGGTACGTCTCCGACGTACCTATCCGCATCAGAGCTTTAAATGACAGCATTGGGCCATCTGTGGCATGTCCGGCCGCCTCGCGATGGATTCGAGCGGGGGTTGCGGGGGCAAAATGGGGGCTTGTGGATGGGGGTTTGCGAAATTATAACTAAAACGGGATGCTGAATTAACATAATTTAGCAAATGGGGGGGGTAATTTATGAATATTTAGTACATTTGCACACTGCATAAATTGCTGTCTAAAGAAATCTTGTGGGGCGGAAATTCACTTGAACCAAATGATTCTCACACATAGGAGTTAACAAGATTTGAAAGTAAAGACTACTCCCCGGCAGGCATAGCACGGCATTATACAGGATGGCAGGGCATCCCCCATGCCGATAGGACAAACCAATTGTAATCCATCGAAACAACAAACACAAAATTAACCAAATAACTAACACAAAAACCAATTCATTATGAAGAAATTTCTCACGTTCTTCGCTATGCTTTGCGCTCTGCTTGGTTTTTCCGTGCCTGCCTCTGCTGATACTTATTATCTGAGAGGTTCCCACAACGATAATCCGGGCACCGAGCTTAAGCGGGAAGGGAACACAACGGTGTACTCCTGTACTGCGACTATGCCAGCAAATGCATGGTTTAAGGTGTATAACTCTACCTTAAGTAAGTGGTGGGGTTATGGAGACAGTGATGGAGCCTGGACTATTACCACATTGCCAAGCACTCACTTAATATGGTGTAGCACGACTGGAGATTCAGGAAAGAACATTATAATCCAGCCTGCTGGCACATATAAATTCTCATTTGATACGAATGGGAATAATATGACAGTATCTAAGGTTGAAGAATATCCCACCCTCTATTTCGTGGGTTCCCAGAATTCGTGGAGCCAAGATGACACCTATAAATTCAACCGCAATGGCAATGTATATACATTGAATATTGCAGCAGGAATCTATGATCCGGATGGAACAAAAGATGACGCCAAAGGTTGGAAAATCTATAATGGCTCTTGGGGTGATTATGTATTCGGTGCACCTAATGGCGCCACCGGAGCTGCTGCTACCCCTCAGAACGGTGTCTCTTATAATCTAACAAAGGGAACATCTTCTGCTAATCTGCGCACTGTGACGGGAGGCAAGGCAGCTACAATCACAATGACCTATAGTGCGACAGGTACGTCTACTGTCAAGGTGGATTGGGCTTTGAAGCCTACCGCGCCGACCATCTCGGTCAGCAACAACACTGTGACCATCACCAAGTCAGGTAGTGGCACTATCTACTACACTCTTGACGGCTCGGATCCCCAATCGTCTTCCACAGCTATTACATACTCTGGTCCGTTTAAGCTCGCTGCAGCATCTACTAAAGTCTTTGCAAGGGTCAAGGACGGTGAAGAGTGGTCAGCTGAAGATGAAAAGACTCTCATCTACGGCATGCCCGTGCCTTCTATCACCATCAGCTCGTCAGGCTTGATGACCATCACCATCCCCGATGGCGAAGAAGTGACTGACGGCGTGATCAAGTATGTCAAAGGCACTGTGTGGAATGATGCCTCAGCTACCGTGTACACCGCTCCCGTACAGCTGACCGAAACCGGCACCTACACCGCCAGATATATGTCGGCTACGTATGGCAACTCGACCACCGTATCAGCCACCTACGCCGGTGCCCGCACTGTCAAGGAGATTACTCTCTATACCCGTGACGATATCAAGAACGGCAATTCCGGACGTGGCACCGCCACTGCTGCCGGTGCCGACGGCATATGGAAAGTCGCATCGGTAAGCATCCCCTCGGGTGCCAATTCGACTTACTGGAACTCGACCCTGTCGGTCAAGGTAAAATATTCGGACAATACTTACGCATGGTACAGCACCACTCAGAACACTGAGGTCAACACCATCCAGGCAAACGGCTGGAAGAACACATTTGTCCGTTCTACCTGGCCTGTCAGTAGCACTGCCAACTGCGGCTTCTTCGTGGAGAACTCCGGCGGCAAGACTGTCACCGTCTACGCCCGCTTCATCGGCGATGACCTCCAGATCAGCGCGGTGATGCCATACAATAATTTGACCATGAGCTCGACACCCAAAGTGGCTGGTTGGGCTGTAGGTACTACAACCAGTTCCGGTGAGACCTGGTCAAAGTGGGTTGACTTCACCAAAATGTCAGATAGCCCCAAGAGCTACGAATACGAGTTTGAAGCCTCGGGCGCCAATGCTTATTTCATGCTTGACATCAATGGCTCGAAGTATCAGCCAGCCAATGGCTCCATATCGCTTGCCGATGGCTCTACATATGTATTCGCTGAGAAAACTGCAGGGCAGACTAACCAGTGTACTCTCTCAGGGCTGACTTCTGGCACGCGCTATGTGATGACCTTGACCGAGACCGAGATGGGTCTGCGTCTGAGCATCACCGAGGCTGGTGTGCCCAAGCCCGTGTTTGTGCGCGCTGCAGAGAGCAACGTCGTGACCGTCAATGTGCCCGACGGATGCACACTCCATTACACCGTCAACGGTGGCGCGGAGCAGACTGCCACTTCTCGAGTGACCCTGACCATCCCCACCGATGGCATGACTGTCAGCGCATATTTCACCAAGGACGGTGAGACTGGCGAGACTGTCAACGGCTCGTTTGACTACTATACCGCACCGCAGCGTTGGGCATCCAAGGAGTGGAGTCTCAGCGATGATGTCATCATGCCCCGCGGCTCTGTCAAGTACTTCTACATGTCACGCTACCAGAATGACGACCGCGTGTCGCCCGAATGGGAGCTTGTCAAGAACGGTAATACCTACACACTTGACTACTTCATGTGTATCCCTGCTGCCGAGTTCCGTCTGCGCCGTATCGCCAAGAATCACAACGGCACAATCACCTACCGCGACTTCGGCCTTGATGCGGTGGAGAAGATTACTCCGACTTCCATCGGTGCTACCGTCGCTACTGTTGGCACTGCCGATTCTCCCAAGACAGTGAGCAAGAACTACACCGTCTATGGCGGCTCTAACGGCAACAAGTCCAGAGGTTATGCCTGGGATCTCGGCTACTCTCTGGTGTCAGTGAAGATAACCGACACGACCGACGGCAACAATGCCTATGGTAACAATACTCTCCAGATGACTCTGTCGGTGGACTTCTCACATCCCTCTACCGCCAATGTCGCTCCTATCAAGGGTATGCCTTATATCGCCCTGACTGGTTCGAAACTACAGATTCCTACTATCGCAGGTCAGAACATCAAGCATGCCACCGAACTTCCCGGCGGATACAGCAACGCGTTTACCAACGCCTGGATCCAGTATGACGAGGATTCCAATATGCTCGTCTACGGTGACAATGTGACCGGTAAGGACTACTATTCTGGCGGCTCTTATCATAAGCCCGAAAATGGCGCTGTGATGAACTCTACCATCCTGCCACCCCGCTACCCGATCTGGTTCAAACTCGTGGACGAGGAGGGTAATGAGTCCAATGTGACATCCAACAAGACCATCCTCAAGTACAAGGGTCAGGAGACACGCAAGTTCAAGACTCCTAACGGCACATCTACCAACGACAATGTGAAGTTTGCGGTCTATGCCCTCAACGATATGGAGATGTCGGGTCTGTTCAAGATCTATTCAGGCTACGGCGGCTTCCGTTATGGTGACGTTGAAAACGGTCTGTCGCTCCACAGCAACTGGGGTGTCGGACATCAGCCCCAGGATAAGCCTTACGATTACTCCACCATCCCCTCTGGAGTGGCGATGCCTCTCAACGGCGGCGGTCCCAAGACCAAGGCTGACGGCACAGCTGATCGTGACCCGGCTAACACCACCAGCGAAGGCTACGGCAACGAGGACAACTATGCCGGCCGTTACTTCGGTTTCGACAAGCGCACATACGTGTCGGAGCTTAACTTCTACTACGCGCTCGAGCCTGATACATGGGTTCCTGCAAATGTAGAGGTGATAAACACCAATCCGCTCGTAGGCGGAGGCGGCGATGATGCAAATTACAACTCCCATCATGCCGATGACGCTACGATGAATATCAACAATCCCACCAACGACGGACGTAACTACTCATGGTTCCGCTTTGTCTACACCGGTCTTTTCGGTAAGATAGACCTTAAGAAGGAGGGATTCAACACAGGACGAGTGACATGGGGTATCAATGACAAGAAGGAGGCTACCGATGATAAGATCCTCAACTATCAGGTGACATTCTATCAGGTCGACACCAATGCTCCCCAGGGTCAGGCAAATCCTGGCACAGAGAAGACCGTTGTGCCCAAGCAGGCTCCTGCCAATGAGAAGTATGTCGAGACGGCATTCGAACTTGAGCCGGATCTCGAGCCCGGATGGTATGAAGCCAAGCTTGAATACTGGGTGGATACCTTCGACGAGGACGGCAATGCTCTGCCTAACCAGCATAAAGTGGCATATTCAACCCGTATACTGATCTTCAAGATGTCGGCTGCCGATATCGTGGCAAAGCAGCGTGTGACCCAAGCCGCCGACGGTGTCCGTGTCTACCACCCCGTCATCGATGTGACCCCCGATGCTTCATCATCGATCAAGGCGCTCAATGCTGATACCGATGTCAAGACTGTATATGCCACCATCACCATCGACGGCATCAGTAACAATGCTGTCACCCGTATCGTCGACATGGACGGCAATGACTTCCCCAACTACGGCTCCGGTGCCGAGGGCATGACTGTAGAGTACAAGCGTGATGACCGTCAGGCTATCGTGCACTATCCCGAGGGATTCTTCACCTCGCGCACACAGATGCCCGATATGCGTTTCGCAGTGCGTAATGCTGCCATCGATGCGCGTACTGACTTCTCTATGACCATCGCGTCAAGCGAAGGTCTGGGAGCGACATCGACCGACAATGCCACGGTGTATATGCCTGCTGGGGTTCTCTACGGCAAGCTCGTGCCTCAGGCTGTCGAGAGCAATATCAATCCTGATGTAGAGTTTAACGCTCTCGGCGTGACTAACCAGGATGACCTGCCCGAAGGCGAGGCTCGTGACGGCTACGCCCGTATCCGTTACGTCGACAAGAACAACAATGACGATCCCTGCTATATAGGCACTATGGGAGGCACTTCTGTGATGGCTGAAATCAAGTACATCGCCAACGATGGCACTGAGAAGGTGCTCTTCGGCGGTGAGAAACTTGACATGCGTCTCAATCCCGATGACGACAACGCTGTCTATACCGCTAAGCGTCTGAAGATAGCCGGTATCCCCTACGAGACCGAGACAGCAACAGATGCTGCCGGCGAGACCATCAGCGTCCGCAAGGACCAGACTGCCAAGTTCAGCGTACAGCTGACCTACACCATCTCAGGTTATGATCCGTTTGTCTCTCGTCTGAAGGAGACCACCCTTACTTACAATGCCGAGGAGCTTACCTCGCCCCGTAAGGGTCTTGCCGACATCAAGACTAAGGATGACCTGCGCGGAGAAACCTCTGCCGATGGCAAGACTGTCGCAACTGACGTGACTGCTATCAGCGAGTCGTTCGTTGAGAACTACGGCGGTCTGATCACCAATATCGAAGATGCCCATGTGGCTCTCCAGGCTGTGCCCAAACATGAAAAGCTCATAGGCTATGACAGCTTCGACAAGTGGTATATGGACCACGGCGACAAGTATGACGATGCCGCAGCTACTCCTAACCCCCACAGCCCCGCCAAGCGCCGCGCCATAGGCCATACCGATCTCACCGGTACCACTACCTTTGCTGCGCCAGAGGAGGTGCATCCGCTGCTGCGTGAAGACGGTGCACCTGTCAAGGTTGCTTCTGACTTCCAGAACACTACCACCGTCAACAATGCCTGGTGGAACAGCGCAGCCTCTGTAGCTCCTGTATTCCATAAGTCTGACCATATCAAGGGCGATTTCGTCCGCGACAGTAAGGGCAACATTACCGGCTGGACATCTGAGAGCAAAATCCAGAAACCCGCACAGCATCGCGAATACTGGGCTGGTGTCATGGCTGGCAATAACAAGGCTTACAAGGAAAATGTATGGAACAACGGTATCATCGAGCGCGAAAACGGTGTCTCAGTGGATATCCGCGATCCCAAGCATGGCTACTACGACATGGCAAGCCACTTCGCTTCGGTTACCGATGAAAGTGGAGCAGAGAAGGAGGTACGCTCAGCATACCATCTCGGCGAGATGCCTCTCAACGCCAACGATGTCATGGCTCTCTATGGCAACAGTGAGGATCCCCACGGTGTCGCTTCGTACCTCGGCGAGTATAGTGCTCTGCGCAGTGTGGTGCTGCCCATCCACGAGCAGATGAGCGAGGAGATAGCCAAGGCTAAGTTCACTGACTGCAAGGCTTCAGTGACTATCGACGGAGTCACCTATAAACTCGACTACCCCGCAGATGAGCCTTGGAACTACGGCAATACATGGAAGACCCGCGCGGAGCTTGCGTTCAACTCCTCTAATGCTGCCAGTCTTGCTGGCAAGTCACCTGCCGAGGCTATCTTCGCTAAGGCTAACAACCATATGGTATTCAAGGTCAACCACGTCAACCACGAGTCATGGTTCGTGCCCAACGGCATACCCCAGGGTGCTCCCAAGACCTACTCGCTGTGGGAAGCCTTCAAGGGTACAAGATTTGGTAGCGCCGCATTTGACGACCTAACTACCGACAAGCAGAAGGATGACTACATCATGAGCGTGATTCGCATGGAGCTTGATGACTACTGCCCGCTGGCTTATGATGTGCGTTACACCTATCCGTTCCTGACCACTGAGAAGGTTACCGCCGAGAATTATAACAACGCCAAGACACGTGCTGCCGCCACTGAGGACTTCAACCGCATCAACAACATGCTTGCGGCTGTGACACCTGGAGAGGTGACCCCTGTGGCTGCCCGTGATACCGGCCGTGTACCTTTCTTCAGCAACATGACCACAAGTCCCGAAGATGTGGTGCCCACCGCCATCAGCGATGTCAACGATGACATCCGCGGCAACGGGTTCAGCATCGTCTACAACCGCGCTGCCGGCACAGTGACTGTCACTGCCGAAGGTGACCGCCAGCTCAAGGACGCAGCCGTGTATGACGCCACAGGTGCCTCCCTCATTACCGGTACTTCTGCTGACCGCATCAGCGATCAGATCATCGTGCTCGATGTGCGCAACATCGCCCGCGGTGCCTACGTGGTAAGCACCAACCTCGGTGGTGCCAAGTTCATGAAATAATTAACTATGGCAAGTGAATATAATCCCCATATAATAATTATTTAGCACAGGATTGTAATGCCGGCGGGATACGTTCCCATTCCCCGCCGGACATTACTCCCGGCGCGGGGGCTGTCGTGATGACAGCCCCCGCGTTGCGTTTTGTCGGGAGGGTGGGTAAAGAAAAAGTCCTTAAGGTCTTTAGGGACCTTAAGGACTTTAAGGACTTTAATGGGATGTCCGCCGCAATGGGGTGTGCGTTGATAAGGTCTTATAATTCGTATAAATCTTATAAGTCGGATGAGATTTATAAGAATTATACGAATTATACGAATTATGCTGTGGCGGCGGAGCGTCAGCGCCGGGTGAGGTGCTTGTGGAGGGTGGCGGTGGGTGGGGCTTCCTCGATGCGGTGGGTGACGTAGATGAGGGAGAAGGTGCGGGCGCGGGCGAGGCGGTCGATGGTGGCGCGGATGGCGCGTTTGGCTGCCTGGTCGAGTCCGTGGAGGGGTTCGTCGAGGATGAGCAGGGGTGGGGTCTTGATGAGGGTGCGGGCGAGGAGGAGCAGCCGCTGTTCGCCAGCCGAGAGGGTGCGGAAGGGGCGGTCGGCGAGGTGGGAGATGTGGAGGTAGTCAAGCCAGCGGGCTGCGAGGTCGAGCTGGGGCTGAGTGAGCTTCTTGTACTGCCCTACGGTGTCGTTGAGCCCCTGCGCCACGACATGCAGCCCCAGGGAGTGTCCGCCGTTGAAGTAGAGGTGCATCTCCGGCGACACGTAGCCGATGCGCCGCTTGATGTCCCAGATGCTTTCGCCGCTGCCCCGGCGGCGTCCGAAGAGGCTGAGGTCGTTGGAGTAGCCCTGCGGATTGTCGGCGTGGATGAGTGACAGGAGTGTGGATTTTCCGGCACCGTTGGCACCTGATAGTATCCAGTGCTCGCCCATGCGTATCTCCCACGAGATATCATCGATGATGATGGTCTTGCCGTAGCCTATGCGGCAGTGGCGCATCTCCACGATAGGAGTGTCCACAGGCGGCATGTCGGCAGCCTCATCAGCCAGAGGCAGCATCTGCTCGTCAGCCACGGTGTAGTCAAAGAGGGAGTCGAGGCTGCCACGGTCGGCATAGGTGACCGTGGGGAGCAGCGAGAGCCCTTTGATGGGGATAATGGAGGTGACGAACGGCGGAATCTCGTTGACATTGCATAGCAGCATCATGATGGAGGTGGCTCCGTCGGCGGTAATAGCCTCCATGGCAACATCGAGCTCGCGGCGCGCCTCCACATCGAGACCGATATAGGGGTTGTCGAGAATCAGCAGGTCGGGCGCGTCAAGGAGCTGGTTGATGACGAGCATCTTGCGCAGTTCGCCGCTTGAGAGACCGTTGACAGGCTTGTCCTCATACTTGCGGAGCTGCATGCGCTCTGCAAGGTCGCACCATGCGGGGCTGTTGAGGCGGTCACCCATCACCTCGCGGACGGTGGGGACTTCGCCGTTCATGCCCGACTCGTAGCGTTGCTGGTAGTATTCAGCCTTGAAGCCGGCGAGTGAGTGGATGTCGTTGAACTCCACGTAGCGCACCGTCAGGCGTCCGCGCGGCGAGGCGATGTCGTTGGTGGCGAAGTTCCAGCCGCGCTCTATGATGCGGGCGAGGGAGGTTTTGCCCGCGCCGTTGGGACCTATCACCACCGTCAGTCCTTCGGGGATGACGGTGGAGTGGGGGTTGGCGATGGTCACGCCCGTATATTTCAGCAAAGGGCTGCGCAGCCCGATGAGCTGCGCAGCCTTGAGAGGGGATGATGACATAAGTCAGAGATTTTTTATAAATCTTATAAATCTTATAAATCTTATAAATCTTATAAATCTTATAAGAATTATGTGTCTTATTCAGAATTTGTAGGCGGCGCCTACGAGGCCGTTGAAGCCCTCGTAGGGGATGCCTCCTATCATGGTGACTTTGCGGCTGAGGATGTTGTTGAACTCGGCGAAGAGCGAGAGCTGCTGGTTGAGGCGGTATGTGCCGCCGAGGTTGATGTCGGAGATGTTGCCGAGGTCGCGGCAGATGTTGGTGGCGCGCGGTTCGGGCAGCAGGGTGAAGTGGGAGTCGATGATGGCGCGGCGCGCACGAAGCTCCCAGCCCACGGTCACATCAAGCGGCTTGATGGGATGCACTGTCAGGTCCACACCAGCCACATACTTGGCGCGGTCACGCCAGAGATACCATCCCTTTTCGTAGTCCTGGGGGGCAGCCTCCACGTGGGCTTCAAGCTCCGCCCAGTCCTTGTATGCCGCGCCTACGGTCAGTCCGGCTTTCCATCCCTTGATGTCCTGCGATGCGAAGAGCGAAGTGCTGTGGTGGAGCTGCGGCATCAGCCAGTCGTTGGCTCGTGCGTAGGCAAATGACAGTCTGCCGTAGATTGCCTTGCGCGGACCCACGGTGAGGGCTATCTCGGCATCGTAGGGCACATAGCTCTCGCGGTAGGCTATCATGGGGGAGTTGAGATAGTTGACGTTGTAGAGCGAGGCGAGGGTGTTGAGGCGCGCTCCGCCGGTGACCGTACCGGTGACAGTGACGAGTTTGGCGGGATGCCAGTCAATGCGCACATCGGGCGACAGGCGCACCACCGCGCCGCCGTTGATCACGAAGTCCACGTTTAGACCCGCATCGAGGTTGAAAGCCGAGCTGCGGAGCTGATAGCGCGGAGTCAGCGACAGGATGCCGTTGTTATAAGCCTCACGGCAGTCGGAGAGCATATAGCCCTCGTCGGGGGTCATGGAGTAGTTGGCAACCGAGCTGCGCGGACTGAACGACATGGTGTAGCCCGCATCGAGTCCGATGGACGAAGTCTCGGTGAATGGCATCAACGCATCGGCGCGGATATCCATCACGCTCTGGCGTATCGGTTCGCGCGAATCGGTGTCGAGAGCTTCGGACCACGCATACCAGGGGAGGCGGTTGCGGTAGCCGAAGTAGCCGTATGAGGCATAGACATTGTATTTGAGGCTCTGCACGCTCGAATGCCAGGCTGCGGTGACATTGACCGCATTGACATACTGGTGCCATGTGCCCTGGATCTCGTAGAGGTCGCCGGGGATGTCATAGTAGGGGTTGAAGGAGGAGAAGCGGTAGTCGATGCCGGCGTCGATAAACGAACGCTTGCCCACCGCCTGATGCAGGTCGATGCCGAAAGCAGCCGATGAGTGGCGGTGCTCGATGCCGCTGACCTTGTAGTTGGCACCGTTGAACTGTCCCCAAGCCGACAGGCGCGTGTGGTCGGTGTCGATGAAGCGGTAGCCAGCCGAAGCCTCCACGTGGTAAGCGGGCCAATATGCCGCCATGGCATATCCGCGGTAGGGCGAGGTGGGGAGAGTGTCGTTCCAAGCCGCCGGCTGGTAGAAAGAGGCAGTGGGCACCACCGGTGCGCTGGTCATGCGCTGGCTATATTCCACAGGTGATGCCGCCACCGGCTTAAGTCCTATCACTGGCACCTGCTGGAGGCGTGAAAACGAACGGTGGGTGGGCACGATGTCGTGGGTGACATCCACCTCCTGAGCGAGTTGCTGCGCGGAGGCAGCCGATGCTGATGCTGTGACGAATATGGCGGTGGCTAATATATTGAGATTCATAAGGGTGTATGTTTCAGAGTGATGCAGATTAGTTTTTGAGTCGCTGGTCAATCATCAGGAAGATGTCGGGCTGCTTGCCGGGATAGTTGGTCTTTAGGGTCTTGAGGTACTGGTCAGCCTCGAAAGTGTTGCCCGAAGCGCGGAGCGCGTCGCTGAGCACGATGAAGCCGCGGGCGAGCCAGTAGGGCTGCGCGGGCGAGGCGTCTATAAATGCGTTGACGGTCTTGATGGCACCCTTGGTGTCTCCGCGGTCGAGCATGCTCTGGGCGAGGTAGACCGCGCTTTTGGAGCCGTTGGTGTCGCTTACCTGCGAAGCCACCTTAGCCCATTCAGCCTCAGCCTCGTCGATTTTGCCGGTGCGTTTGAGAGCCAGACCGCGCATGAAGTGCGTCTCCGTCAGTCGGGCTGTGGGGACATCCGACATGGCGAGCACCTTGTCAGCCTCGGCGATGACCGTGGCATCGTCGCCAGCCTGGAGCGAGTTGGTCATGATGCCCATGCGGGCGGCGAGCAGGTTGGAGGGGTTGGAGGCTGACTGTGACAGCTCCTTGTACTCCTCAAGAGCCTGGTCTCCGTTGCCCTGGCTGAGCAGACCGTCGGCGAGGATCACGCGGGCATCCTCAGCCACGGTGGATTTGGGGTAGGTGTTGACGAGGCGCGAACTGAATTCCACAGCCTCCTCAGTGTTGCCCTTGGCGCGGGCATTGTCGGCAAGATAGTAGAGGGCTTCAGCCTCAAACATGCCGCCTGGGTATCTGCCTATGTAAGCCAAGAGGGGCTTGGTGTTGCCGTCGGCGTTGTAGGTTTTTTCGGCGGCGTAGAATGCCGAGCGGTCGATGTCAGCCTTGTCGACCGACGGTGCGCCGGGAATCGACTCCATGAACTCCACATATTCGTCGAGTCTGCCGGCATCAGCCATGAGCTGCTTGAGGTCGTCGGCAGCCACACGCGCCTCGTCGCTCGACGGGTATGCCTTGATGACCTCCTTGTAGGCATCGATGGCTTTTGACTTGTCCTTGCTGCCGCCATTCTGGGTGTTGATGGCGAGGATGAGCGCGGCGCGTCGTCCCTGGGCTGTCAGCGGATAGTCTTTGAGCAGACGCGAGTATGTCGCGTTGGCTTGTGAGGTCTGCGCCATGGCGGTCTGTGCCGAAGCCTTTTCAAGCAGAGCCTCAGGCACATAGGGGCTTTCGGGGAACGATGACATCATAGCGTCGAGCTGGGTGACCTTGGCACTGTTGTCACCTGTGAGACCCTGCATGACGGCAGCCTGATAGAGGGAGTAGTCGGCGGTGGCAGGCGAAGTCTCAGCCGCCGTGCGGTATTGTGCCATCGCCTGCGAGTATTTCTTGTCGTAGTAGAGACAGTCGGCTATGCGGTTACGTGCATCCGCGCTCAGACGGTTGTCGAGCATGCCTGTGTTGAGGGCTTTGGTGAGGTCGGATTGAGCGGCAGTGTAGTCGTGAAGCTCATAGCGGGCGTATCCGAGGTTGTAGAGAGCCAGGGCACGGTTAGGGTCGTCGGCTGAGGCTCCTGAGAGATACTTCGAGTAGGCTTCGGCAGCCTCGGCTGGCTGCGACAGGAGAGTGTGGCAGTCGCCTTCCCATATGAGGGCTTCGTGGCTGACCGCACCGCTGCCGCCTCTTACCGCACGGAGTGCTTGCAGGTGGCTGAGGGCTGCAGAGGCATCGCCGTCATTGATTTCGGCGATGGCGAGTCCGAGCAGGGCGCGCTGCTTGGCAGTCAGCACCTCGGCAGTCGGGTTCTTGAACTTGTCGGCAGCCTCCAGTGCCTTGGCATAGTTGCCGTCGGCGAGGTAGCCTGACACTATATGGTTCTGCACCGCAGGAGCGTAGCGCGACTCAGGGTATGAGGCGATGAAGTCCTCAAATATCGCCGCGCTGTTTTCAAACGGGGCTTTGCCGCCATTGCTTTTAGCCACGGCGTAGTTGTAGAAAGCCGTCTCACGGGTGGCAGGGTCATATGTCATCTCATAGGCTTTCTGGAAAGCCATCAGGGCAGAGTTGGTGTTGCCCTGCTTGAGGTAGGTCTGACCGAGGTAGAGATATGCGCTCTGTCCCATGGCGTTGTCCTCGTTGACAGCCTGCTGGAAGAGCTTGCCGGCAGCCGCGTAGTCGCCGCGGTTCCACTCATCGATGCCGAGGATGTAGTAAGCCGACGGAGCGGGGTTCTTGGCTTTGGCGGCGTAGTCCCAGAGATATGGCGCAGCCTCCTCCAGATTGCCCATGGCGTAGAGCGACTCGCCGGCTATGCGTCGGCTCTCGGTGGTGAAGGAGGGTATGATGTTGGCGGCTATAGCCTTGCGTGCCGAAGCGAGAGCCTCGGGGTAGTCGCCCTGCATGAAGTAGATCTGCGCCATGTAGTAGGGAGCGGATGCGCCAGGGGCAGTGGAAGTGTCGACGGTCTTGAACAGCTTCAGAGCCTCGGAGTAGTCCTTGCGCGCGTAGGCTATGTAGGCGAGGTAGTAGCGGGCGGCATTGCGGTAGCGGTTGTCAGCCACCAGAGTGTCGAATTTCGCCGAAGCCTGCGTGTAGTCACCGAGCATGAGCAGCGAGTAGGCTTCGCGGTAGAGCATGTCGCCAGCCTGGGTCTCAGAGAGGGCATCGGGATCTACTTTGGCATACTGGTCCACTGCTTCGCGGTAGCTGCCGGTGTTGAAGAGCACATCGCCCACAGCCATCATCATCTCCTGACGGTGCACCGACGAGGGGTATTTCCTAAGCCAAGCCTCAAGCATCGGCAGAGCTTCGTCATCGCCGATGCCGAGAGTGGCAAGAGCCATGTAGCGTTCCGCCTCCTCGCGCTGGTCGGGGGTGGGCGTGAGCTGGATTACATTGAGCATCTGGTCGAGGCATCCCTCGTAGTTGCGGTCAGCCCACATCAGGCGTCCGCGGCTCAGGTATCCTTCGGCATCGGCGAGGTTGAGGTCGGCGGTGGTGGCGCCGGCAGCGAGCATCGACGATCCAGCAAGGATTGTCAGCAGTAGTTTACGCATATCTTAAGAGGATATAATTAGGCAAAAAAATATTTACAAAAGTAATGAAACTTTTGTAAATAGTCCTTCACTCCGAACGGTTTCGGTAGAAATAATTTGTTGTCTGTAAGATATGGCTGCTTCTAAGACACGACAGGCGTAAACTCTGGTTTAGAGAAACCAGGCAAGCACCATGATGGCAATGAACGAGACAACGCACAAGAAACTTTCGCGGTTCTTGTCGCGCTGAACCTGCGCCACCTCTTCCTGCTCGTAACGGTTACGGCGGATATTTCCAGACTGCCACATCAGTTGATTGGTGTAGTCCATGTCTTTTGTGGTCTCCGAACCACTGCGGTTAGTATTCATTGCTACTTATGATAAGTAATTGGTTTTCAGTGATATGATGCGGAGAGACGGTATAGATTATCCCAACGTAGCACTGCGGTGGGGCATCATAAGGTTGTTTTGGTAGTGCAAAGTTAGAAGTTTATTTGAATAAAATTAATCAAAAAAAGGATTTTAATTGTTAAAAAACGGATAAAGGGCAGTTTAAAAAGACACCAGATGATGGTTGTGAAGCAGAAAGTCAGTATATTTGCAGTCAGAAACGGTTTCTCGCCGTCAAGGGCGAGAGGCGGCGATGTCACGGTAGCAGAGGCGTCCGTGCATCCCCGTCAGGGAACCGGGTGTGAATCCCGGACAGTCCCGCTGCTGTGAGTTCCATCAATCAAAAAGGCATCGTTTCGTTTACCCAAGGTCACTGGTTGCTGTCAAGGCATCCGGGAAGGCCGTAAACGATGCCGGAACGAGTCAGAAGACCTGCCGTGTCTGCTATCATCAGCCATCACACCCCGCGAGGACGGGCCGGCAGATGCGACTCTCTGGCTATTGGAGCATTCCCTCCTGCATTTCTTAAGATGCATTGGTGGGGACGCAGCTTAGTAGACAAGATGTCATTCTGACGGCAATTTTAAATTTAAGATTTAAAATCGGTAACTTTATAATCGAATGAATTTTCATTATTGGGTGCGATGGCGCGTTGATGCGTCGTCGCACTGTTTTTTATATTGTCACCGTTAGAATAATCAGTATTGTTGATTTACAAATCTCTATTTAGTTTTATTGCTTTTCTGCTACTCCTGCAGGTAGCCACGGGCTGTCGTGAAGACGAGCTCGTGGTGCCAACGGAGTATGACATCGTGGGCGATGAGGAAGCATCATCGCTGATACGCGGGTTCTACCTCGTCAACGAGGGCAATATGGGGTCAAACAAGTGCTCCCTTGACTATTACGACTACACCACAGGGCTCTATGCCCGCAACTTCTATGCCGAGCGTAATCCCGATGTCATCAAGGAGCTTGGCGATGTGGGCAATGACATAGGCATCTACGGCTCAAAGCTCTATGTGGTGGTCAACTGCAGCCATAAGGTGGAGGTGATGGACGCCTATACCGGCATACGTATCGGGCAGGTCGACATCCCCAACTGCCGCTACGTGCGCTTCCACCGCGGACGTGCGTATGTCAGCAGCTATGTAGGTCCCGTGCTCATAGATCCTGAAGCTCCCAAGGGAGCAGTGTTCGAGATTGACACTCTCAGCCTCAAGGTTACGCGCAGGGTCAGCGTGGGCTATCAGCCAGAGGAGATGGAGATTGTTGACGACTACATGTATGTGGCAAACAGTGGCGGCTACCGCGCCCCCGACTATGACCGCACCGTCTCGGTCATTGAGATGATAGACTTCAAGCAGGTGCGCCAGATTCCGGTAGCCATCAACCTCCACCGCCTCAAAAAGGACCGCTACGGCAAGCTTTGGGTGACCTCACGCGGCAATTATAAGGACATCCCCTCCAATCTCTACGTGCTCGACAAGAAACCTGGCTATAACCAGATGGAAGTTACCGACGAGTTATGCATACCCTGCTCCAACATGGCTCTGCACGGCGACAGGCTCTACTATTACTCAACCCAGTGGAGCGACTACAGCCAGTCAAACGCCATCACTTACGGCATCATTGACGTGCGCACCAAGCGGCAGATCAGCACCTCTTTCATAACCGACGGCACCGACCGCGAGATCGCCATCCCCTACGGCATAGCCGTGCACCCTGTGACAGGCGACATCTTCGTGACCGATGCCAAAAACTATGTGTCGTCAGGCACACTCTACTGCTTCAGCCCCGACGGACGGAAGAAGTGGAGCGTGCGCACCGGCGACATCCCGGCTCATATAGCTTTTCTACCAGTCAGATGAAACCCTTACAAGTATATACTGCGATGGCGTGCGCGGTATTGACGGCATGCAACAGTGCCGACAATCCGCCCATGGTGAGCCTCGGTATAGATGACACCTACTATATAGCGCGCATGCAGAAGCTGCTGCTGTCACCGGCTCTCACGGGTGACAAATACTCGTGGAAAGTCAATGGCAAGGAGGTCTCTACCGACCGCGATTACATCTTCATGGAGCAGAAAGAAGGTCTCTACAAGGTCAGTTTCGACATCATAGACTCTTCATCTCCTTTCCACCACGATTTCACCGTCACGGTGATGCGCGAGGAGATAGAATATTCACCCTACATAGCCAAGGTGGTGGAATACTGCCCTGCGCCGGGACAGTTTGTCAACGAGATGCCCCGCTATGAGGAGGGCGATACCTATGCCGATATGCTCAAGAAGGCGGAGGAATCGCTCTCGGGGACAAATGACGTGATGGTGTCGCTCGGCGCTTACGGCGGATATGTGACGTTCGCCTTTGACCACACGGTGGTCAACGTACCCGGTGAGCGCGACCTGCGCATCTGGGGCAACAGTTTCTACGAACTGACCGACCACAACCGCCGTGGCGGCTCTGCCGAGCCGGGCATAGTCATGGTCAGCTACGACCGCAATTGCAACGGTCTGCCAGACGACCCCTGGTATGAGCTTGCCGGAAGCGACCACGCTAATCCGCTGACACGCCACCGCTACTCCATCACCTACTCGCGCCCCGACCCGGGCAAGACCCCCGAGCCTGATGAGAGCGGCTATCTCAACGACACCACCTATATCCCCTGGACCGACAGCGACGGACGCACAGGATATGTGGCGCGCAACATATTCCACGACCAGGAGTATTGGCCAAGGTGGATCGACAGCGACCGTCTCCACTTCACAGGCACCTGTCTGCCCCCCAACGGCGTGGACCGCAGCAACGACGGCAGCTACTTCATACTCTACTGCTTCGACTGGGGCTATGCCGACAACCATCCCAACGAGCAGCGCGACCTCAACACCTTCGACATCTCATGGGCAGTCGATGCCTTCGGCAACCGCGTAGACCTCCCCGGAGCAGACTTCATCCGCGTCTACACCGCCGAAAACCAGTATTGCGGCTGGCTCGGCGAAACATCCACCGAAATCTGCCGCGCCCAGGATCTCCACATCACCGATGACATACCATCAATCACATTATAAGATTATGAAGAAACGATTACTTAAGACATTATTTATCGTTAGCCTGTCGGCGGTGCCGCTTGTGGTCTGCGCAGAGGTGCTTGACTTCTCCAAGATTGTCCACTGGACGGGTGAGGGGGATCAGGAGGCGGCACTCATCGTGCAGTTTGATGAGCCAGAGGCTACCGACCCCGGAGCCATAGTGTGGGGCTACCGCTGGCACAGCGGCGAGGACCGCACATCCGACGAGATGATGCGCGAGATAGCCCGCGATGCATCCGACCTGGTCATCTTCGTGCAATACACGGGCGGCATGGGCTACACCCTCGACGGCATCGGGTATTCGCCCGACATCAACGCCACGCTTGACGGCATATGGTTTGACTACGACTCGGCTGTGGAGGACGGCAACATCTCGTTTGGCTATATCTTCCCCAACACCGGCATGGGTCAGACCAGTGCGCCAGGCGGTGCGGCGCGTGACCTGTCATATGACGCTATCGCCGCGGCAGCCGATACCCATGTGATCGAGCATCCGCTCAACCAGAAAGAATACGGCTATCCCGCCTATGACTATGACCACTGGAAACTCGACAGCAGCCGCATCGCATCGGCATCGGTGGCAGAGCGGTCATATTGGCGCGCCGGATGGTACTGGGGCTACTGGAGCTTCTGGATAGGCGACCGCGGCGCGGACATCGACGACCTGAGCTACTCGGGCATGGGCATGTCGAGCATCAAGATCTACGACGGTCAGATCAGCGGCTGGAAATACCAGCCCATGGACGGCAAGCCCATCGTGCCTGGCGAGGAGCCAGACGGCACCACCGGAGCATCTACCCGCTGGGGCAAGATAGACTACGCGCACCAGTTCTTCGCGTCAGAAGCGCACGACACCGACAGCGATGCCCTCTCAGCCGGCAATGCCGATGTGTACACCCTCGGCGGTGTCAAGGTCGGCACCATAGCCGCCGATGCTGACTTGCGCACCCTGCGCCTTGCCTCTGGAGTGTATGTGATCCGACGCGGCAGCGAAGCCTCCAAATTGCTGATCCAATAATCTAATCTGTAGGGACATGCCGTGGCATGTCCGCATCCCATGTGGATGACCCTGCTGGTGGGCGGACATGCCACGGCATGTCCCTACAGACTAAACACCCAATCAAAAAAATCATGCATATGAAAAAAAATCTACTGATGCTTTGCGCGGCTGCTGGGACGCTGGCGGCGAGCGCGACCGATGCACCGGCTGAGTACAAGAACGTGCTCGGCGAGGGTGTCGACCATGCCACGCTGACCGTGACATGGGGCGATAACCACAGTATCGACAACTTAGCGAGCGCGGTGCGCTTTGACGGCACCGCCACCGTAGGCTCCATCATCACCGAGGCACTCAAAGACGACCCGCGTTTCTACGCGCTCGCCGACACCGATGGCTCATATTTGGCTTACGGCTTCGACACCGACGGTGACAACTCAGCCGCGGTAAAGGTCGGTACGGAAACCCTCCCTATGACTGACGGCGTTGCCCAGTCAAATGTCAATACAGGGCTTACAGGAATCAAGGGGTCGTCAGACTATGACCACTGGTGTGTTATCAATGGAGATAGCAACTGGGCTGTATATGTCAACGGCTCGGAAGCCGCGATGACCGATGAGGTCAGCGACGGCGATGCCGTGCGCCTGATCTATGGCAATGCCGAGGAGGGCGAGAAGTTCTACCTGCGTCCTGCCACCCAGCGTGGCGCGTGGATGATGCCTTCCATCACATTTGATACCGCCAACGGCAAGACCCAGACATTTCCTGTCATAGCCAATGTCATCAGCCATGATGACCTCTATAGCGGTTTTATTAATTTTAATATAACTGACAAAGATGGCAATGCCGTGACCACTATGAGTGCTTCTGGCAAATACCGTTATGGTCGCGATGGCAATAATATGACGGTAGAACTGACACTTGCGGCAGACGGAGACGTCGTGATAACACCGTATATTCAGACAGGGGCATATAAGGCTGAGATACATATCCCAGGCGATATCCGTACTCAGGTGCAGGTGACGGTGTCTAACAAAGTGACTTCTATAGGTCTTGAGGGAATAGAGCCTGGATCGACTATCGAGCTTGACAATATGGGTGTGCTCGTAGTGAAACCTGTATATGAGCCGGAAGACGCTTTTTTTAAGGACTATAGCTTTGAGTCGGCAAATGAGGGTGTGGTGACCATGTATAAGAATGTCAATTCGTTGGTGGCACACAGCTCCGGAACGACCACATTTACTATCACCTCGTTAGACGGGAATGCTTCAGCCACTTATAATGTCAAGGTCAAGGATCTTGACACATCCAAGCCTGACGATGATTATCAGGATGGAATGATCTGGCTCAGCGAAGAGTGGTTCGGTCATACGAGCGGTTCTCTCAATTATATTGACAAGAGCGGTAACATATTCTATCGTGCCTATGCCGGACAAAATGACAATATGGCATTTGGATGCACCTCTCAGTTTGCCACCATCTATGCAGGCAAACTCATAGTGATGTCAAAACAGGCATGGGACGGCGGCGATACACGCCCCGTTCGCTCTGGCGGACGCACCGTGATTGCCGATGCAAAGACCATGAAGCGCATCGCATCGTTTGATGAGATAGGCGGAGATGGACGTGCATGTGTAGGCGTGAATCCGTCAAAGGTTTATCTCGGGCATACCAACGGTATCCGTGTGCTGAATCTTGACAACATGACCTTGGCTGACTCTGACATTCCGGGCATCGAAATAGGTCGTGGGCAGATCGGAGACATGGTTGTGGCTGGGAAATATGTATTCGCAGCTAATGTAGGCGTTGGACTCGTGATTATTGACGCAACAACTGATACTTTTGTAAAGGCGATTGCTTGCTCAGATATACAGGGAGTCGTACGTGCTCAGGACGGACGTGTATGGTATGCCGAGAAGAAAAAACTTACTCCGATAGATCCCGAGACTCTGGAAAGCGGAGAGAGCTACTCTATACCAGGGTCAATCACTTGTTCAAGCGGTTCGTGGCGTCATGTCAACCTTTCGGCATCCTATAAATCCAACACACTGTTTTGGGGAACAGGAACATTTTATCGCTGGGATATTGATGAGGTTGACGATCCCTCGACGCTGTCTCCTGTCTACACTCATTCTTATAGCGAAGATGGTGTAAGGTATGGAAATGGCTATGGTGCTCCTGCCTATGACGACCGCACTGATACATACATGTTTGCGACCATGCCTGGTTTTGGCACATTAGCTCTGACCAACTATCTCTATTTTGTCGATGCCACAGCTGGAAACCTCAAACATAGAGTAAAATTGGATGAGTATTGGTGGTTCCCGGCGATGCCTGTATTCCCTGACAAGCACCTGCCTGCGCTGGTCAATCCCGATATGCGTGTGGAGATGGCTGTGGATGCCGAGGAGCCTGTGGAGGTGGATCTCCACGAGGCTATCGACGACATGGACGGTGCCAACAAGTTTATCCGCTTCGCCCTTGTGAGCGAGCCGCAGACAGCTGCCGAGGAGGATGCCGCCGAGCCTGTGGCTGCCGAAATCAAGGACGGCAAACTGCTGCTGACTCCGCAGAAGATAGGTAATACCACCGTGAAGCTGACTGCCGAGAGCAACGGTCGCGAGGCTCTCATCTCGATACCGGTATATGTGGCTGATAAGGGTTCGTCAATCGGCGACACTGCCATTGACATGGACGGCAAGATGTTCGACCTTCAGGGCAATGTGCTAACCCTCAGCGGCTATGAGGGTGTGACCGTGGGCATCTACGACATCAACGGTAGCCAGGTGATCCGCTTCACCCCCGACAGCAGCCACTACAGCATAGCTCTTGACCTCGCCCAGGGCGTGTATGCCATGGGCACCGACGGATGCCACCGCTTCAAATTCATGCTGAAGTAATAACTCTGTAGGGACATGCCACGGCATGTCCGCATCCCCACGTGGATGACCCCGACTATGGGCGGACATGCCACGGCATGTCCCTACAATATATATATCTGATGAAAAAAGCATTTACGAAACTGACACTCGTAATCTCCATCACGGCAGCGGCATCTATGGCGGTCGCTGCCGCTGATGTTGATTACTCCAAGGGGGTGTTGATAGTCAACGAGGACTGGTACGGTCACAACAACAGCACCGTCAACCACCTCGACCCCGACAATGCCGACGGCACCTACTGGACCTACCGCGCCATCCAGAAGGAGAATCCAGGCATGCAGCTCGGCTGCACCAACCAGCATGGCGCATACTGGCATGACCGCCTCTATCTGATAGCCAAGCAGGACAAAGACCCCGGGGCAACGGTGCAGGGCGGACGCATCACCGTGGCAGATGCGCGGACACTCAAAATCATCAAGCAGCTGCCCATCATTGACCCCAGCGGGGCGCAGTGTGACGGAAGAGGCTTCCTCGGCGTGACTGCTGACAAGGGGTACATCTCCACGAGCAACGGAGTGTGGATATTTGACTTGAATACGCTTACTGTCACCGGACAAGTCAAGGGCAGCGAGAATCCCAACGGTGCCGGCAGCGGCGGCAACCAGAACGTTGGAGGCTCGCTATACCACGGTCAGTGCGGCACGATGGTCAGTGCAGAGGGTCGGGTATTCGTGGCTCACCAGTCGGCAGGACTACTTGTGGTTGACCCTGAGAAAGATGAGGTGGTCAAGACCATCGGCATGGATATCGTCGCAGAGAAAGCAGGCATAGGGTCTGTGGTCAAGTCAAAGGACGGCATGCTATGGCTCTCGGTCGCAAAGACCACCGACGGTCGCGGAGCTGCGCTGCCTTATCTTGTGAAAGTCGACCCCGTGACGCTCTCGACCGAGGTTGTCAGCGTCAACGACCTCGGTGCGACCTACGGACCTGCCAATTCGTGGTATGCGTGGACTCCTGATGGCTTCTTCGCTTCCGAGCAACGCAATGTCATCTACTGGACAGGCGGTCAGAACTCGTGGTTTTCCGGTACAAACCTCTTCCGCTACGACATTGACACCAACAAGATTTCACATATAATCGACCTGACTGCCGAAGGTCTCAACTGGAAGATTTACGGTTGCTCCGTGCGCATCCACCCCGTGACCGACGAGATATACCTGTCGGTCTATCACAACTTCAATGATAACACCTATGTGACGCGCCGCTACACCTCCGACGGCAAGTTGCTCAAGGAGTACTCCATGATAGCCAATTACTGGTTTCCGTCGCTGCCCATCTTCCCCGAATCCTCCGAGGCGTTGGCTCTGCCCGATGTCAGCTATGACGCACCCGCAGGTACCATCCGTTATGCCGACGGCAACCTCTATCTGAGCGGACTCAGAGGCGGCAGCATTAGTGTCTATGACATGACAGGCAGCCGAGTGGAGGAGATAGCCGTCAATCCTGCGGGTGACGGCATCTATCCTATCTCATTGCCCCAAGGGATGTATGTAGTCACCGACGGCATCCAATCAGTCAAAATATTCGCTAACTTTGCACACTGATTTCACTCCTATGACGCGGATACACGCCATAATATCATCAATCATGCTCGCCGCAGTGTCACTGCCCTCGGTAATGAGGGCTGACACTGTGGAGCAGCCTGACACCCTCAGCCTCGGCGAGGTGCAGGTGACTGCCAAGCGCACCAAGGATGTCATACCGGTGCAGGTGCTCTCGGGCGAAGACCTTGAGAGGCTCAACTCGCAGACCGTCGCTGACGCTCTGCGCTACTTCTCGGGCGTGCAGGTCAAGGACTACGGCGGCGTGGGCGGTATCAAGACCGTCAATGTGCGCTCCATGGGCACCAACCACACCGGCGTGGTGTATGACGGCGTGGAGCTGGGCAACGCCCAGAACGGCCAGATAGACCTCGGACAGTTTTCGCTCGACAACATAGAGGCGATATCGCTCTACAACGGTCAGAAGAGCGAAATCCTCCAGCCGGCGCGTGACTTCGGCACGGCTGCCACGGTGTATATGCGCACCCGCACACCGCGCTTCGCCGATGGGGAGACCTACCATGCCCGCTTCAACATGCGTTTCGGCTCGTTTGACCTCATAAACCCCTCGGCTCTGATAGAGATACGCTTAGCGCGCACCGTCAACGCCTCGCTCAGTGCGGAGTGGCTCAACTCGAGCGGCAAATACAAATTTCGCTACCGCCGCGTGACACCCGCCGGCGAGCTGGCTTACGACACCACCGCCGTGCGCCAGAACGGAGACATCAACGCCACGCGCATAGAGCTGAATCTTAACGGCTACATCAACATGGGCAAGTGGCACTTCAAGGCATACAATTACAACTCCGAGCGCGGCATCCCCGGTGCCATCGTCAACAACGTGTGGCGGCGCGGCGAACGCGTGTGGGACACCAACTCGTTTGTGCAGGGCAGTTTCCAGAAGATGATAGGCAACTTCACCACTCTTGCCAATGCCAAATACGCCTTCTACCGCACCCACTACGTCAACAATGACGACAAGCAGGTGAAGGTGGACAATCTATACCGCCAGAAGGAGGCGTACGTCTCCTCAGCCAACGAGTACCAGATTAAGTCGTGGTGGCGCGTGTCGGCGAGCTACGACTTCCAGTGGAACGGTCTGGATGCCGACATGTATGATTTCGCACGTCCTGACCGTTTCAGCAACTATCTGTCGGCGGCGACTGCCATAGACTACAAGCGTCTGCGCTTCCAGGCTTCGGGCATGTACACGTGGATACATGACCGCATCGAGGGGCGCGAGAGTCCAAAGGACAAGTCGGTGTTCACCCCGGCTGTTTATGCCTCGTTCAATCCCCTGCGCTCGCGGGATTTCGCCGTGAGGGCGTTCTACAAGCGGTCGTTCCGCATGCCCACGTTCAACGACCTCTACTATGCCGACATGGGCAACGCCAAGCTCGACCCCGAGACGGTCACGCAATACAATGCCGGACTGCTCTATGATGCCAACCGTGGCGAGAAATTTGTCAGCGAGATCCGCGCAAGCGTGGATGTATATTATAATAAGGTGAAAAACAAGATTGTAGCATATCCCAAGGGACAGCAGTTTCGCTGGACGATGCTCAATCTCGGACTGGTGGACATACGCGGCGTGGATGCCAACGCCATGGTGACGCTGATGCCCATGCGTGACCTCGCGCTGACTTTCCGTGCACAGTACACATTCCAGCGCGCCATCGACATCACCGACCCCGCGGACAACTACTACCGTGACCAGATACCTTACATCCCGCGCCATTCGGGCTCGGCTGTGTTCAACGGACAGTGGCGGCGATTGGGTGTCAATTACAGCTTCATCTACGTGGGTGAGCGTTACAACCAGCAGGAAAACATACGCTACAATTACACACAGCCATGGTACACGAGTGACATCTCTTTCAGTTACGACCTCCCCATCAAGGCGGTCAAGCTGCGCGGACTGCTCGAAGTCAACAACCTGCTGAGCCAGGACTACGATGTGATACTCAATTACCCTATGCCTAAACGCAATTTCCGCGTGACTTTAACAGCCGAGATATGAAGATAAGAATCCTCCTCCTTGCCTCTGTAGTGATGGCGGCAGTAATGTCGCTGACATCGTGCCGCACCGACCCGGAGATGGTGCCGTCGTCATCGGTGGATGTCGGCGACCGCCAGCTCGGCAGCTACCGCGGCTTCTACCTGCTCAACGAGGGCAACATGGGGTCAAACAAGTGTACCCTCGATTACTACGACTATGAGGATGGCATATATTACCGCAACATCTACGCCGAGCGCAACCCCTCGGTGGTGATGGAGCTTGGCGATGTGGGCAACGATATGGCTGTCTACCGCGACCGGCTCTATATCGTGGTCAATTGCAGCCACAAGGTAGAGGTGCTTGATGCGCATACGGCGGTGCGCATCGGACAGGTGGACATCCCCAACTGCCGATTCATCAAGTTTGTCGGTGACAAGGCATATGTGTCGAGCTACGTGGGACCGGTGGAGATAGGAGCCGGAGCGCCAAAAGGGGCGATATATGAGTTTGACCTCGCTACGCTACGCGTCACGCGCACGTGCACTGTCGGCTACCAGCCAGAACAGATGGAGGTGATTGACGGTCAGATCTATGTGGCAAATTCGGGCGGCTACAACCCTGCCGACTATGACAACACCGTATCGGTGGTGGATATAGCCACGATGACCCAGCTGACGCAGATAGAGGTGGGCATCAACCTCTACGCGATGCGGCGCGATGCGTGGGGACGGCTGTGGGTGTCGTCGCGCGGTAACTATAAGAATATGGAGAGCTGCCTCTATCTCCTTGAGAAGCAGCCTGGGGAGGCATATTACAAACCTGTGCGCCGATATGACACACCCATCTCCGCGATGACCATCGACGGCACCGACCTCTATTATCTCGCGGATGCGTGGAGCGAAATCACCATGACATCCTCGCGGAGCTACGGCATACTTGACCTCCGCACCCTGGAGCTGACGGGCGCGAATTTCATCACTGACGGCACCGAGGCGCAGATCAAGCAGCCCTACGGTCTCGCCGTCAACCCCGACAACGGCGACATCTTCGTCACCGATGCCAAAAACTACGTCTCCTCCGGCACCCTCTACTGCTTTGACCGCTACGGAGTGCGCAAATGGTCAGTCGCCACCGGCGACATCCCCCGCGCCATCGCCTTCGTCCCCCGCTGACATCAGGGTGCGCCTCCGTGGGAGGCGTACCATCACCACAATATTTTTGAAGAATATAGAGGCATTGTCACATATTATCCGTACATTGGGCATATCATGGCAAACACGTTTCTTCAAATATTCATACATGTGGTTTTCGCGGTGAAAAACCGTGGGTCGCTGATAAATCCGCAATGGATTCCCCATGTGCACCGGTATATCGCAGGGGTCATCAATGCTCGCGGGCATCAAGTCATCGCTGTCGGGGGCACGCAGAATCACGTGCATCTGCTCTTTTCGCTGTCGTCCAAGGAGGCGGTAAGCGATTTGATAAGGGAGGTGAAAATCAGTACCCATCGGTATATCGAGTCCAAGAGGGCTGCGCTCTATGATTTCAGCTGGCAGACGGGCTATGCGTGTATATCGGTGTCGCCATCTAACGTGGAGTCGGTTAAGAGGTATATCCAGCATCAGATGGAGCACCACAACGGTGTCACGATGCGTCAGGAGATAGCCAGTATGCTTGACAGAGCTGGCGTGGAATATGACGAGCTGTATCTTTTTGAGGATGCGGAATAGGCAGCGGTGCGCCTCCTACAGAGGCGGATTTTTTTTGGGATGCGTGATTACAGTGGTCAGCCAAACCTACGGTTTGTGTGACCACTGCCTAATATATGTGCCTCCTACGGAGGCATACGCTTGGGCAATTGTATCATTTGGTGGGATGAGGAGTCTCCGTTAGGAGACTGACATGTTAGGCAGTGGTCATGCAAACCTACGGTTTGCATGACCACTGTGACAAGGTGCATCCCTCCAAATCCGCCTCCGTGGGAGGCGCACCCGTCAGTAAGCCTATAGGGTGCGCCAGATGGCGGCGATGGAGTCGTGGTGGGTGGCTGTGGCGGCGCGGGAGGCGTTGAGGGCGGTTTCGCCCTCAATCATGTCGGGCTTGTTGGTGTAGATGGCGTTGTAGAGGTGGTAGGCGCGGTCGTAGTCGCCAGCCACGAGGCATGAGTCTGCTTCCTTGCGCATGTCGCGGAAAGCGGCGTTTTTGCCGAGATTGTAAGCTGCGGAGTGCAGGAGCATGTAGGCTGCGGCTATGGAGATTATGACTGTGAGAAAGGTTTTCATGACGTGTGGTTATTGAGGATTGACGAATGAGTCTATCTCACGGATGGCTTTGCGGTCTACCCGCTGGTAGAGGAGGTAGTATATCAGCACTCCGATTATGGCTGATGCGAATATCACTATATAGACCATCAACGAGCTGCGCCACGATGCGCCGGCGAATGCTCCGGTGGTGCTGGTGAAGAGCTCGTAGAGAAACCATCCTGCCCACAGCACGGAGAGGGGCAGCCCCCAGAGTATCTGTGCGTTGCGGTCAGCGATACGGCGGAGTATCTTGCGGCGCAGTTCCACGAGGGGGAGCGAGGAGTAGTCGTCGCGTGACAGCGAGCCCCGGGCTATGCGTGTCTGGACGGCGGCGTTGACGGTGTAGAGAGCGATGGTGACAGCCACGAACAGCCATGAGATGCCGTTGAATTGTCTGAGTGCCAGCATCACCGCTGCCATGATAGGGACGAGAGCCCAGTTGAGCCAAAGGATGCTGCGGTTTTGTGCGCGTGTGGGCGTCAGCGAGGGGGAGCATATGAGTTGGCGCAGCCGGTTTTCATCGATCAGCGGCTGCTGTGACAGGTGTGATTGCAGAGCCTGCATCTCGCTGCGCATGATGTCAAATTCGTCGGTAGCTGCGGCTGGTATTGGGGGAGGTGTGGGTATATTCGGTTTCATGATTCAATCCTTTTGGTTTTTGAGTTTTTCGCGTATTCTCACTAAGCGGACGCTGACTGCCTTGGCGGATATGCCTACAATGGCTCCGATCTCGTCATAGGGGAGGTTTTCGAGCCACAGGAGCACTATCGCGCGATCAAACGGTTCGAGACGTTGGATGCGGTCGTGCAGAAGCCGTGTCTGGTGCCCTACATCGGTCTGGTCGGTGAGGATGTCGGGGTCGATGTCTATAGACTGGCATGCCGGTCGGCGGCTTTTCTTGCGGTCGGCAGAGATGCAGGTGTTGAGCGTGACACGGTAAGCCCATGTGCGCGGCGAGCTGTCGCCGCGAAATGAGGCGAAGCCGCTCCACAGGTTGATCAGTGCCTCCTGAAACAGATCATCTGCTTCCGCTTTGCCGTCGGCAAACATCAGGCACACCGAGTAGACGGTGGCTTTCTGGTCGCGGACAAACTGCACGAAGGCGTTTTCTTGCTTGGTCATTGGGATTAAGCTGTTACGGTGTGTGGATGCTTTTTTTATGATTGGACGCAACAGCTCGCGAAAAACTACATCGCCAGAGGGATTTTTTTATAAATCTTATAAGACTTATAACCCTTTTTTCAGGGGATGTCTTCCCACTCGGCATCCACTATCTGCGATTCGGTTACGGTGGTGCGCTTCTTGGTGGTGCCGTTGTCGGTCTTGACGGTTTCCGTCTCGGAAACTATTATGTCTTCAAATTCCACGTATTCGCCGTCGTCCTTGGTGAATATCTTGCGCCGGCGGCGTGGCTTGGTCTGCTCTTTGCTTCCCTTGGAGCGCGATTTCTGTCGTGGCGGTTCTTGTCCTGTAGCCTGGCGGTAGAATTGCTCCCATGCCGAGCGTTGCTGCTTATATGCTCCCACGCCGCGCCATATGAAGCGGATGGCTTTGAATATAAACCACAGGAAGAGAGCCCAGAGTATTAAGCTTATGAAACTCATGCTTGAGGAGTGGGGGTTCTACGGGCGGTGCCTATCGAGAGGATGATGTAGACGAGTACCGTCCATGACAGTCCCGGCACACCGCATACGGCGAGAAAGGCTATGCAGGTGAGTATCAGCAGATAGCGCACGGCATTGTCACGCCAGCTGAAATTGGCGAATTTGAGCGAGAACAGCGGAAGGTTGCTGACCATCAGCAGCGGGAACGCTATAAGCAATATCGCCATGTAGATCTCGCCCGGAAAATCGTGGGTGTCAAGCCAAGCCACAGCTCCGATCCAGAAGAGGGCATTGGCAGGGATGGGAAGTCCGATAAACGATGTGGTCTGGCGGTCGTCACAGTTGAACTTGGCAAGACGCAGCGCGCCCATCACCACTATCCACAGCGACAGGTAGCTCGTCCATGAGCCGGCGGTGTGCGCCACCATGAAGTTGAACATCAGCAGAGCGGGAGCCAGCCCGAAGCTGATGAGGTCGCTCAGCGAGTCAAGTTCCTTGCCGATCTCGCTGTAGGCATGGAGCAGACGCGCCATCGCGCCGTCCATGAAATCGAATATGGCAGCGAGTCCGATGAATATGAAAGCCCACTGGTAGCCTTGAAGCCCGCAGGCGAGCGGCTCGAGCGAGCGGAAAGAGAGGATGCATGCCACAGAACCGCAGATGAGGTTGAGGCATGTGATGGTATTAGGAATGAAGCGACGTAAGCTCATTGAGATAAGTGCGGTAGGTGTTATTTGGTCGGGCTTTTGAGGCGCGCCACAGGGGTGACGCCTCCGACGGTTTTGTCTCCGAGGTTGACAAGAATCTCGGTGCCCAGAGGGAGATAAAGGTCTACGCGTGACCCGAATTTGATAAAGCCCATGTGGTCTTCGATGTTTGCCTCCTCGCCTGGCTCGGCGTAGGTGACGATACGCCGTGCCATAGCTCCGGCGATCTGGCGCACGAGCACCGGCTGGCCGTCAAGGGCGCGGAGCAGTACGGTCGACCGCTCGTTTTCGGTGCTTGACTTGGGCAGATATGCAGCCATGAAGCGTCCGGCATGGTGGCTCACGAGCTCTACAGTGCCGTCAACCGGAAACCAGTTGGCATGGACGTTGAGCACCGACATGAACACCGACAGCTGGAGGCAGCGGCATTTGAGCACCTCGGGCTCGTAGGTCTCCTCGAGAGCCACGACAGTACCGTCAGCGCTGCTGACCACGACATCCTTGCGGTCGCCTGTGAAATTGCGTCGGGGCGAGCGGAAGAAGTTGACGATGAAAAAATACACCACACCTGCCACCACGGTCAGACTCGCCGATAGCCATATCGGAGTCCATATCCAGAGTGGGGCAAGAATTATGATGAATCCTAACAGTGTGATTATCAGGATGTTTACGCCTTCATGATGTATTTTGACTTTCATGCGTATATAGCAAGGGCTGTTATTTCAACTCACAAAGTTAACAAAATTATTGCACAAATATCAGCATGACACCAAAACAATAGGGTTTAATTGAGTATCTTTGTGAAAAATAACACTTTAATGGAATATATCTCACGACTATATGATTTCCTTGACGAGCTGGGGCGGCACAATGACCGCCCGTGGTTTCAGGCTCACAAGGATACCTATGACGAGCTGCGAGCTGCGTGGCTTGCCGACATTGACCGTATGATATCGCTAATGGCGGCATGGGATGCGCGACTCGCCGGATGCGAAGGACGCAAAGCGATGTACCGCATCTACCGCGACACCCGCTTTTCGCTCGACAAGACCCCATACAAGACGCATTTTGCGGCGGCGTTGTCGCCGACGGGTCAGCGTGACAAGGGAGCCGGCTACTACATACAGCTCGGGTCGGGCAAGCAGGTCGACTCGGGGCTTTACGGAGGCATATGGTGTCCGCCGATGCCCGAATTGACCAAGCTGCGCCATGCGATAGTAGATAATATAGAGGAGTTTGAGGAAATCATATCCGACAAACGGCTGCTCCGCTATTTCCCCGATTGGGTAGGGGAGACGCTCAAGACTGTGCCCAAGGGATGGGACCGCAACCATCCGCTTGCCGAGCTGCTGCGACGCAAGGACTATGGACGCGAGCATCCCGTGGGGCGCGACTTCTACATGGATCCGTCATGGCCCGAACGAGCCGCCGAGATATTCCACACCATAGCTCCATTAGTGGAGTTTATCAATTACAGCCTTTATGAAGAATAACCGCTTATGAGTCCTGGAGTAGTGATATTAGTGATTGCGGCGTATTTCGCGCTGCTGTTTGGCATGTCGTGGTTCTCGTCACGCGGAGGTACCAATCAGACTTTCTTCACCGGCGGCCGGCGCAATCCTTGGCCGTTAGTAGCCATTGCCATGATAGGTGCGTCGATTTCGGGCGTGACATTCATCTCCGTGCCGGGGATGGTCGTGGGCAAGGGCTACAGCTACTTGCAGATGGTGCTTGGCTTCGTGGTGGGCTACATGCTTATCTCGGTGGTGTTGTTGCCGCTTTTCTATAAGCGCAAGCTGTCATCGATCTACGGCTATCTTGACGAACGCTTCGGGGTGCTGACCCATCGCACTGGGGCGTGGTTCTTCTTCATAAGCAAGATGCTCGGGGCTTCGGTGAGGTTTTTCGTGGTGTGCGCCGTGCTTCAGATGCTCGTGTTTGGACCCTTGGGCATACCGTTTTACCTCAATGTCATCGCTTCGGTGGGGCTGATAGGGCTCTACACCATGATGGGCGGCGTGAAGTCGCTGATATTCACCGATTTGCTCAACAGTTTCTGCCTCGTGGGCAGCGTGGTGCTCTGCATTATATATATAGGTGATGCACTCGGACTGGATTTCGCCGGCATGACCCGTGCGGTGGCTGACCATCCGTCATCGCGCATATTCATGTTCGATGACCCCAAGAGCGGTCTGTATTTCTGGAAGCAGTTCATTGCCGGAGTGTTCCTGTCGATAGCGTTCAACGGTCTTGACCAGGACATGATGCAGCGCAACCTCGGATGTAAAGGCTCCCGGCATGCGCAGAAAAACCTGATGCTGATGGCGTTGATGCAAGTCGGTGTCATACTCCTGTTTCTCGCCTTAGGGACTCTGATGGTCATGTATGTGGAGCATCATCCGTCGCTCCGGATTCCGGAGAAGACCGATGACCTCTTCGGTATGGTGGTCACTTCGGAGGGGATGCCGTGGATTGTGGGACTGCTCTTTGTCGTGGGGCTGATATCGGCAAGCTACACCAACGCCGGGTCGGCACTGACGGCGATGACCACCTCGTTTACCATCGACATCCTCCAGCGCGAGCATGCCGACGAGCGCACTCTGACGCGCACCCGCAAGATGGTGCATCTTGCCATGACCGCTGTCATGGCTGCGGTGATAGTGGTGTTTTACTACATGGCGCACGAAGATGCCATCTCGGCTGTGTACACGCTTGCGTCATATACCTACGGTCCGCTCCTGGGGCTGTTTGCTCTCGGGCTGCTGAGCAAGCGAGTCGTAGATGACCGCATGGTGCCGGTGGCATGTGTCAGTGCTCCGGTGCTGTCATGGACTATGCAGTGGTGGCTCAAGACGCAGTGGGGCTACGAGATTGGATTCGAGCTACTTTTGGTCAATGCCGCGTTCACGATCGTGCTGTCGCTGATACCGCTGCCACGGGCGCGTCAAGCCGATGTGGCGGAAATTTCGTAACTTTGTATCTGTTTTATAAATCTTATAAGACTTATAAATCTTATAACCAACAATTATGGCTGACGACAAGAAAGTTATATTCTCGATGGTCGGAGTGTCGAAGGTGTTCCCTCCGCAGAAGCAGGTGTTGAAAAACATATACCTGTCGTTTTTCTACGGTGCCAAGATAGGCATCATCGGTCTCAACGGTTCGGGCAAGTCGACCCTGCTCAAGATCATAGCCGGGATAGACAAGAGCTATCAGGGCGAAGTGGTGTTTTCCCCTGGATATTCGGTGGGTTATCTGGAGCAAGAGCCTAAGCTCGACCCCGACAAGACCGTAATAGAAGTGGTGCGCGAGGGCGTACAGCCCATCATGGACCTGCTTGCCGAGTTTGAAAAGGTCAACGAGGCTTTCGGTGACCCCGATGTGCTTGACGACCCCGACAAGATGGACCAGCTGATAGCCCGCCAGGCAGAGCTGCAGGATAAAATCGACGCTACCGATGCGTGGAACATCGACTCCAAGCTCGAGCGTGCCATGGATGCCCTCCAGTGTCCGCCCGACGACCAGAAGGTGTCGACCCTCTCGGGTGGCGAACGCCGCCGCGTGGCTCTCTGCCGTCTGCTCCTCCAGCAGCCCGACGTGCTGCTGCTCGACGAGCCTACCAACCACCTCGATGCCGAGAGCATCGACTGGCTCGAACAGCACCTCCAGCAGTATCCCGGCACTGTCATCGCCATCACCCATGACCGCTACTTCCTTGACCATGTGGCTGGCTGGATTCTTGAACTCGACCGAGGCGAGGGCATACCCTGGAAGGGCAACTATTCGTCATGGCTCGACCAGAAGACCAAGCGCATGGCTCAGGAGGAGAAGCAGGCAAGCAAACGCCGCAAGACCTTAGAGCGAGAGCTTGAATGGGTGCGCATGGCTCCCAAGGCTCGCCAGGCAAAGGGCAAGGCGCGTCTCAACAGCTACGACCGCCTGCTCAACGAGGATCAGAAAGCGCGTGAGGAAAAATTGGAAATCTTCATCCCCAACGGTCCGCGCCTCGGCAACAAGGTCATCGAGGCTCATGGGCTTGCAAAGTCGTTTGGCACGAAGAAGCTGTTTGAAAACCTCGACTTCACACTGCCCCCCAACGGCATCGTGGGCGTGATAGGTCCCAACGGTGCCGGCAAGACCACGCTGTTCCGTCTGATTATGGGTCAGGAGAAATCAGATGCCGGCAGTTTTGATGTCGGCGAGACAGTCAAGGTGGCATATGTCGACCAGACCCACCACGACCTGCTGCCCGAAAAGAGCGTCTACGAGGTCATCTCGCAGGGCGTGGAGTCGTTTCGCATGGGCGGCAAGGACATCAATGCCCGTGCCTATCTGTCGCGATTCAATTTCTCTGGTGCCGACCAGGAGAAGAAGATAGGGGTGCTGTCGGGCGGCGAGCGTAACCGTTTGCACCTCGCCATGGCTCTCAAAGAGGAGGGCAACGTGCTGCTGCTTGACGAACCGACCAACGATATAGATGTAAACACACTCCGCGCCCTCGAGGAAGGTCTTGAGGAGTTTGCCGGATGCGCCGTGGTGGTGAGTCACGACCGCTGGTTTCTCGACCGCATCTGCACCCACATCCTCTCGTTTGACGGCGAGGGCAATGTAGAGTTCTATCAGGGCAGCTACAGCGACTACGAGGAGTGGAAGCGCGAACGCAACGGCGGCAAGGAGCTGCCGCGCCGCCGCTACCGCAAGCTGATGGAGTGAACCTCGCAATTTTAACGATATATTTGACCATCAGGTTGTAGGGACATGCCGTGGCATGTCCGCCTGTAGCAATTTGGAATATCATCGCCTGGGAAGCGGACATGCCACGGCATGTCCCTACAGGATAAACTTATAATCCCACATACATATCTGACATGCTCTTTGAAGACCTGGATCTGAGTGACGACGTGCTTGACGCTATCGATGCGATGCACTACAAGGAGTGTACGCCCATACAGGAGCAGACCATACCCATAGCCCTGTCGGGGCGTGACCTGATAGCCATCGGGCAGACCGGCACAGGCAAGACTGCCGCATACCTTCTGCCCACCATCGACCTGCTCTCCGACCTGCCGTCGCCCGAGGGGTATGTCAACTGCGTCGTCATGGCTCCCACGCGTGAGCTGGCGCAGCAGATAGAGCAGCAGATGGACGCTTTCAGCTACTATCTGCCCATCTCCTCCATAGCCATCTACGGCGGCACTGACGGCGCGACATTCTCGCGCCAGCAACGAGCCATGCGAGAGGGGGTGGATATGGTCATCGCCACCCCGGGGCGCATGCAGGCTTTGCTCCAGACCGGCGGCATAGACCTCGGTCACGTGCGACACTTCATACTTGACGAGGCTGACCGCATGCTCGACATGGGCTTCTATGACGACATCATGCGCATCGCAAAGCTGCTGCCCGACGACCGCCAGACGCTGCTGTTCTCCGCAACGATGCCGCAGAAGATACGCCGCCTGGCATCAAGCATACTTCATGACCCCCAGGAGGTGAAGATAGCCCCATCGCGCCCGGTGGAGAAAATCGACCAGAAGGCGGTGATGTGTGCGTCGGATTTCGAAAAGGAGTCGCGCCTCGTCGATATCCTCAAGGAGATGCGCCGCCAGCGCAGCATTGTGTTTGCATCGTCGAAGCTGCGTGTGCGCGACCTCACCCGGGCACTCCGCCGCAAGGGCATCAAGGCAGCCGAGATCCACAGTGACCTCGACCAGCAGCAGCGCGATGTGACGGTGCACGAGTTCCGCAACTTAGAGACGGAAGTTTTGGTGGCGACTGACCTGCTGGCGCGAGGCATCGACATAGATGATGTGGCTCTCGTAGTCAATTTCGACCTCCCGCGTGAACCTGAGGACTATGTGCACCGCATAGGCCGCACAGGTCGTGCCAATGCCGAGGGCATCGCCATATCGCTCGTGGGACCCAAAGACCGCCGCGCCTACTCCAACATCCTCTCCACCCTCAAAATCAAAATCCCCACCGAAGGCATCGGCAGTGACACAGGCAGACAAGACCGCCGTCCGCGCCGCGACGAGAAACCCAAAAACCGTCCCAAGGAGCAACCCGCAGCTCCCGCCGCCGAAGCCCCCAAGGACGCCAAACCCCACCGCCCCAAAAAACGCAACTGGCACCGCCGCCCCAAGACGACGTAGGGACATGCCGCGGCATGTCCGCATATCAGAAGATGTCGCACGGGATACGCCTCCGACAGAGGCGATATTAAAGGGCGTATATATGATACAGGGGTCAGCCAAGCCCATGGCTTGTATGACCCCTGCCTAATATGTTTGTCTCCTACGGAGACGCAGTCACTCGTCGAGGAGGTTGGGGCGGAGGAGGCGGGTGCGCTCTACTGCCTGGTCGTAGCGCCACTGGTCTATGCGCGCCTGGTGGCCTGAGAGGAGGATGTCGGGGACACGCCAGCCGTTGTAGTCAGCCGGGCGCGTGTAGATGGGGGGGGCGAGGAGATTGTCCTGGAAGGAGTCGCTCAGCGCGCTCTGTTCGTCGCCTATCACTCCGGGGATGAGGCGCACCACCGCATCGGTGATGACCACCGCCGGGATTTCGCCCCCGGTCAGCACGTAGTCGCCTATGGAGATTTCGCGGGTGATGAGGTGCTCGCGTATGCGGTAGTCGATGCCCTTGTAGTGGCCGCAGAGGATTACGATATTATTGAGGAGGCTCAGGCTGTTAGCCATCGGCTGTGATAGCACCTCTCCGTCGGGCGATGTGAATATCACCTCGTCATAGTCGCGCTGCGATTTCAGGTATGTCAGGGCGCGGTCCACAGGCTCCACCTGCATCACCATGCCAGCCTCGCCGCCGAAGGGGTAGTCGTCGACTTTGCGGTGCTTGTTGGTGGTGTAGTCACGCAGGTTATGCACCACGATTTCAGCCAGCCCCTTGTCCTGGGCGCGGCGGAGTATGGAGCAGTTGAGCGGAGATTCGAGCATCTCGGGGAGTACGGTCAGTATGTCGATGCGCATAATATATAAGCAAAAGGGGATAAATAAGCGGTGTGCAAAGGTACGTAAAAAACTCTTGGATGTCAATGAGTTATGGCACAGCAATGATAATTTTTGTAAAAATTCCTTGTACAATTGAAAATTTTGGCGTTACTTTGCAGCCGTTTTCGTTGCCACGGCACGAAGCGTAAGACAAACATAAGGTAAGTTTCTCATTTTTTCTTCACTATTTCTTTTTATCACATTTTCTCTTCTCGTTACAAACGGAATTGAAGATCAGAAAACTTCAAGTTTTATTTTCCAATATTAATTTCACATCCATTATGAAAAAAGTATTGTTTGCAGCGATTGCTCTCGTAGCATCTGTTACTCCTGCAATGGCAGAAGAATCATTCGCCCCCGAAGCAGGTGACTTCTCTCTCGAACTCCAGTTCAACCCCTTCAGCAACAACTTCGATACATTCAAGCTCGAGCGTCTCCAGGGCACATACATGCTCTCTGACAAGGACGGTCTCCGCTTCGGTCTCGGTCTCGGCATCCACAGCGGCAAGAACACCTCTAACGAGGACAACGACAGCTTCACATCGTCAAAGTACGGTGACTTCTCAATCAACCTCGGTTACGAGCGTCACTTCTACAACTACAAGCGTGTAGACCTCTACGCTGGTGCTGAAGTAATCTATACTCACCGTTGGGCTGGCGCAAAGTCTGAAAACTATGATGGTGACAACAACTGGACATCAACTTCTGAGGCTATCAACTACATCCCCGACACCGACAAGAAGGCTGGCAACGACTTCGGTTTCAACCTCTTCACCGGTATCAACTTCTCTGTTTACAAAGGTCTTTACGTAGGTGCTGAGCTCGGTCTCGGTCTTGAGTTCCAGAACGACAGCTGGGGCAAGAACAAGGTGACTACCAAGGATGACGTAACCGAAAGCAAGGGCTTCAACAAGTCAAAGGGTTTTGACCTCGAATTCAAGGCTAATCCCGCCCTGCGTCTCGGCTGGACATTCTAATCAGGCTCAGAAGCCACTTACCTTATCATAAGCTGACGGCTCCGCGAAACCCGCGGGGCCGTCACTGCGTTTTCAGGAGATTATATCAGGCGCAAAGGGGTGTCGCAGAATCCCTAAAACTCACGTCAGAATCTGTAGGGACATGCCGTGGCATGTCCGCACATGAGGCGTCGCATTTATGACTGTTGTGGGAAGCGGACATGCCACGGCATGTCCCTACAGATTGATGCATCTGTGAGCGGATGTGTCACAGCAGTGCGTCCTCTGAACTTTGGGGGGCGGGGGCGTGTTGTGAATATGCACACAAGATACTTGAAAGCAGATGCGACAGACAGATACAAACGGCTGCCACATGGCGCAGCGACTGACGGCGATGGGATTGCTGATTACGATGGGCATCGTGTTCGGCGACATCGGCACGTCGCCCCTCTACGTGATGAAAGCCATCATGTGCGTGGACTCCGGCGTGGGTGCCGACTATGTGATAGGGGCGGTCAGCTGTGTCATCTGGACGCTCACTTTGCAGACCACACTCAAGTATGTCATCATAGCCCTGAGGGCTGACAACAAGGGCGAAGGTGGCATCCTCGCCCTGTATTCGCTGCTCAAGTCGCTTCCCCACAAGTGGCTCTACGTGGTAGCCGCTGTCGGGGCTGCCGCGCTCGTGGCTGACGGAGTGATAACCCCGGCGATGACGGTGACATCGGCTGTGGAGGGGCTGCGGACATTCAGCCCCGATGTGCCTGTGGTGCCTATAGTGCTGATAATAATAACAGCCATCTTCGTCATGCAGCAGGGGGGCACGAGCAAGATAGGGCGCATGTTCGGACCTTTTATGCTCTTGTGGTTTCTGATGCTCGGAGTGCTCGGAGTCGCTAACATCGGGGCGAGCCATGAGATATGGCGCGCTTTCAATCCGTGGTATGCAGTCAGGCTGCTTGTGGACTACCCCGGGTGGTTCGCGATACTCGGCGCGGTGTTTCTCTGCACCACCGGTGCAGAGGCTCTCTACAGCGACCTCGGGCACTGCGGACGCATGAACATCTCCGTGGCGTGGATATTTGTCAAGGCGATGCTGATACTCAACTATATGGGGCAGGGCGCATGGATCATATCACACCTCGGTACTGGCATCGACTGGCATGCGGTCAATCCGTTCTATGCCGTGATGCCGCAGTGGTTTGCGGGCATAGGTGTCGTGGTGTCGACAGGGGCAGCCATCATAGCGAGTCAGGCGTTGCTGAGCGGTTCGTTCACGATATTTTCCGAAGCAATAAGCCTTGACTTCTGGCCCAGACAGAAGATCAAGTATCCATCTACTCTCAAAGGGCAGCTGTATCTGCCGGCGGTCAACTGGGCGTTGCTCTTCGGTTGCCTGTTGACAGTGCTTCTGTTTCGCGACTCCAACCACATGGAGGCTGCTTACGGTTTGGCGATAACGGTCACCATGCTTATGACTACCGTGCTGCTGGCGTTCTATCTCCGCCGCAAAGGAGTGAGCCGATGGGTGTGCGGCATATTCGTCGGTTTCTTCGGGCTGCTCGAAGGGGTGTTTTTCGTAGCCAACCTGACGAAATTCACCCATGGCGGATGGTTCACGGTGCTGATAGCCGGTGTGGTGGTGGCGATGATGGTGGTGTGGCGCAACTCCACGAGGCTGCGCGGCACCTTCATACAGTACCGCCGTCTCGCCGACTATGCTGGGCTTATCACAGCCGTCAAGCATGACGGGGAGATACCCAAGACAGCATGTAATCTGGTGTATTTCACCCACTCACCCACGGTCGACATGCTCGAGAGCAAGCTCATATATTCCATCATCAACAAGAAGCCCAAGCGAGCCGACCACTACTGGATCATACATATCGACTATGTGGACGAGCCAGACCGTCTGGACTACGACGTGAAAATCGTGGTGCCGCAGACCATCTATTTCATCACCATGAGGATAGGTTTCAGGGTAGCCCCCAAGGTGAGCGTGTATCTGCGTCAGGTGGTAGAAGACCTTGTGGCAGACGGCGATGTCGACCTTACCAGCAGCTATCCGTCGCTTGCCGCCGAGAAGGTGGCAGGTGACTTCAGATTCGTGCTGATACACCGCGTGTTTTCGGCTGCGAGCATCATCAGCCGCGGCAAGGCGCGTCTGCTGCGTATGCACGAGTGGCTGCGCCGCCTTAAGATTTCCGACCAAGACGCCATGGGGCTCGACACCAGCAATGTGACTTTGGAGACAGTGCCTCTGATACTCAACTCCACCCCGACGCGCCGCATCAAGCGCATGCTGTAGAGTAAAGCGCGGAAATTTCAAATTATTTTCGTAACTTTGCGAAAATTATGCTGTTATGCAGTGTGATTTACTGTCAGAATCATCATTTTTACAGTCTATTCATATCATAATTAACTCATGGACCGCATCTCAAAGAGAATCCAGTCACTGGCAGCATCGGCTACCTTGGCTATGTCACAGAAGAGTAACGAACTCAAGGCTCAGGGCGTTGACGTCATCAACCTGTCGGTTGGTGAACCCGATTTCAATACCCCTGACCATATCAAAGAGGCTGCAAAAAAAGCTATTGACGACAACTTTTCATTCTATACGCCCGTAGCCGGCTACATGTCGCTGCGTAAAGCCATCTCCACCAAACTTAAGGAGGAGAACGGCGTGGACTTCGCCCCGGAACAGATCGTGGTGTCGAACGGTGCCAAGCAGTCGCTCTGCAACGTCATCCTCGCACTCATCAATCCCGGCGATGAAGTCATCATACCCACTCCCGCATGGGTCAGCTACGTGGAGATGGTCAAGCTTGCCGAGGGCAAGAACGTGCTCGTGCCCGCATCGATAGAGCAGGACTTCAAGATCACCCCCGAGCAGCTTGAGGCAGCCATCACCGACAAGACCCGCATGGTGCTCCTCTGTTCGCCGAGCAACCCCACCGGCAGCGTCTACACCCGTGAGGAGCTGCAAGGACTGGTCAACGTGATAGCAAAATACCCCAACATAACAGTGCTCGCCGACGAAATCTACGAGCATATCAATTTCACCGGCGAGTTCACCTCCATGGCATCGTTCCCCGAACTGGCTGACCGCGTGGTCATCATCAACGGTGTCTCCAAGGCCTATGCCATGACAGGCTGGCGTATCGGCTTCATGGCTGGTCCGACCGATATCGTCAAGGCTACCACCAAGCTCCAGGGACAGTACACCTCTAATCCCTCGTCTATCGCACAGAAAGCTGCCGAAGCTGCCTATGCCGGTTCTCAGGCGTGTGTACGTGAGATGAATGAGGCGTTCCAGCGTCGCCGTGACCTCGTGGTGAAGCTGGCAAGCGAGATTCCCGGTCTGAAAGTCAACGTGCCCCAGGGCGCATTCTACCTCTTCCCCGAGGTGAGCAGTTTCTTCGGCAAGAGCTACGAAGGCACTGTGATCAAGGATGCTGCCGACCTCGCCCTGTTCCTCCTCGACAAGGGGCATGTCGCCACCGTGGACGGAGCTGCATTCTGCGCCCCCGGCTACATCCGTCTGAGCTACGCCACAAGTGACGACAACATCCGCGAAGCCATGCGCCGCATCGCCGACACGCTGGCTCTGCTCAAATAAATAGTAACCGCAGCCTTAGTGTAGGGACATGCCGTGGCATGTCCGCTACATCGGGTTTTAAATATTTTCAACTGTACACGGACATGCCACGGCATGTCCCTACAGGTTTTTAAAAGGACGGCTAACGTCTGTCACTCAACCTCTAAATGACATCTAAACAAACCAATGATTAAACGCATTCTCTCCTTTACGCTTTCGGGCATCGCAGCCATGTCGCTCACTTATGCGGCTGCTGACACAGTGGAGCTGACCGCCGCAGGCACGCTCAAAGATGCCGTGACAACCCCTGCATCCGTGACATCGCTGACAGTCAGCGGTCCGATGGATGCTGCCGACTTTGATTTCATCAACCGCAACATGCCTGCGCTGACGGCGATAGACCTAAGCGGCGCGAACATTGTGGCTTATGCCGGGACACCTGTGCTGACCGGCTACTCGGCAAGCCCTGCCGATGTGCTCCCTGCTTATGCGCTCCATGGCATGAAGCTGACATCCGTATCACTCCCTGCTTCGGTCACGTCTCTCGGCGATGGTGCGTTGGCTGGCATTGCGGCTACCACCCTGTCGCTGCCCCACGTCACCACGGTAGGTGACGGAGCGTTTGCGGGAGCTACAAAGCTTGCGTCTGTCACCCTGTCATCATCAGAAGTCACCCTCGGACGTCTTGCTTTTTCCGGATGCTCGTCATTGACTTCGATGATCATTGCGGCTGACCGTGTGTCCGATGGCGCGTTTAAAAACTGTACCTCTCTGTCATCCATAACCCTGCCTGCCGGACTTGAAAGCATCGGCAAGGATGCCTTTATGGGCTGCAAGTCGCTGAAAGCGTTTGCGTTCGGAGCATCGTTGACCGCCATAGGTGACGGCGCGTTTGAAGCCAGCGGTCTGGAGTCGGCTGACATGTCGGCGAGCACTTCGCTGACATCAGTAGGAGCCTGGGCGTTTGCGAAGTGTGCCGCTCTTGCCTCTGTCGTGCTGCCTGAGAGTGTGCAGACGGTCGGACAGGGCGCATTCTTTGACGATGCAGTCCTTGCATCGGTAGTTCTGCCTTCTGACCTTAAAAATGTCGAGGACTTCGTCATGACAGGCAATGCGTCGCTCAATGATGATGCCGTCATCCCTGCCAATGCCGAGTCAATCGGCCGCTACGCTTACAAGGGCATGAGCGGCATGGAGCGCATCGTCATCCCTGCCGGGGTTACCAGTATCGGCGACAATGCCATGGAAGGCATGACCTCGCTGTCTGAAATCGATGCCAAGAGTCTCAAGGCTGTCCCTGAACTCGGACAGGACGTATGGAAAGATGTAGAGCAGCCTGAGGTAGCCCTGCTGGTCGGTGATGCTGAAACTGGAGAACTGTTTAAAGATGCTGACCAGTGGAAGGAATTCAAGATTGATATCCCCTCTCTCAGTCAGGATATAGTGATCAGCGACCGTGACGGCTTGGCTGATGTCAAGGTCGGTTTTGAAGGACGTGTACTCGTCATCACCGCTGCATCGGGTCTTAAGGATGCCGTGGTGGGAGACATCAACGGCGTGCTCGTGCCGGCATCGTCAGTGGGCGAACAGCGTGCCACCTTCGACACTTCGGGCATGGGCGAGGACTTCTATACAGTCAGCGTCACCACAGCCGACGGCCGTCGCGGCCAGTTCAAGCTCCTCCGCAAGTGACACACGGTCAATGCGGATGGTAGCTCGTAGGGACATGCCGTGGCATGTCCGCTCATGAACAAAATCACATCGCCTGGGATGCGGACATGCCACGGCATGTCCCTACATAGGCAGCAAACCTCCTTGTATGGGTAAAAACAAACTAAAGAAATTCAGCGAGATGGAAACGCTGCCATGCGTGTTCCAGTATCCCTTTGCACGTGTCCGTGAGGAGGGATTTCCGCTTAAGGGGCGTTGGGGAAGTGACTATTTCCACAATGACAACCCTATAGTGCTGGAGCTGGGCTGCGGCAAGGGTGAATATACCGTAGGGCTTGCCAAGCGTTATCCTGACCGCAACTATATAGGTCTTGACATCAAAGGGGCGCGTATGTGGCACGGAGCCCGTCAGGCTGATGCCGACAAGATGGGCAATGTGGCGTTTCTGCGCACCAATATAGAGCTGTTGCCATATTTCTTCGCTCCCGGCGAAGTCAGTGAGATATGGATTACGTTCCCTGACCCGCAGATGAAGAAGGTGCGCAAGCGGTTGACATCCACACGGTTTGTCAACCTCTACCGTCAGGTGTGCAAGCCCGATGCCGTCATCCGCCTCAAGACTGACAGCCCGTTTCTCTACACCTATACGCGTGACATGCTTGCCGTCAACGGCATCATCCCCTTGGGCGACACCTCTGACCTCTATGCCGACACTACCCGCACCGACTTGCCTGACGGACTGAAAGATATACGCACCTACTACGAGCAGCAGTGGCTCTCCCGCGGTCTGACGATAAAATATCTCGGCTTCACAATCCCTGCTGCCGATATCACCGCCGAGCCTGAGACCGAGCCAGAGCACGACACCTACCGCTCATTCTCGCGTGGGGTGCTTCAGGGCAACGTCCCGATGCCCGAAAACGGTGCCTGATTTTTGTAGGGACATGCCGTGGCATGTCCGCACAATGAGATAATACTAATGAAGATAGATATGGAAACCCTTTATCCTAACCTCATACTTGATGCCTTGCGCAATGTCCGCTACCCGGGCAACGGCAAGAACATCGTGGAACTTGGCATGGTAGCCGATGACATCCGCATCGATGGCAACAAGGTCAGTTTCACCCTTGAATTCGAGCGACCCACCGACCCGTTTATGAAGTCGCTCGTCAAAGCAGCCGAGGCATCGCTCCACACCTATATCTCGCCTGAAATCGAGGCAACGATAACCCCTGCTGCCAAGCACATAGCTCCCCAGCCGTCAGAGAGACCCCTCGCCGGCGTCAAGAACATCATCGGCATATCCTCGGGCAAAGGCGGTGTGGGCAAGTCCACCGTAGCATGCAACCTCGCAGTGGCACTCGCACGTGAAGGCTATAAGGTCGGTCTGCTCGACGCCGATATCTTCGGACCATCGATGCCCAAGATGTTCGGCGTGGAGGACGAGAAGCTCTACATGCACCATGTCGACGGCAAGGAAAAGATCATCCCTGCCCACAAATACGGGGTCAAGCTGCTATCCATCGGCTTCCTCGTCGACAAAGACAGCGCGGTGCTCTGGCGCGGAGGCATGGCTTCCAACGCCCTCAAGCAGCTCATCAGCGACGGCGACTGGGGCGAACTCGACTATTTCCTCATTGACATGCCCCCCGGCACGAGCGACATACACCTTACCCTCGTGCAGACTCTCGACATCACCGGCACCGTCATCGTGACCACTCCGCAGGATGTGGCTCTCGCCGATGCGCGCAAAGGCATATCGATGTTCACCGGCAAGCAGGTCAATGTACCCATACTCGGATTGGTGGAAAACATGGCATGGTTTACCCCCGAGGAGCATCCCGACGAACGCTACTATATATTCGGCAAAGAAGGAGGTGTGCGACTCGCCGAGGAACTCGGCGTGAAGCTGCTGGCACAGATTCCCTTGGTGGCATCCATACGCGAGGATGCCGATGCCGGCACTCCGATCGCGCTCAAGGACAATGCCGCCTCGCATGCTTTCCTACACCTCGCCCATGAGGTCATAGATGCCGTCAACGAGCGCAACGACACACTCCCTCCCACCCAGCACGTGCGTCTGAGCCACTGAAACCGCAACAACAACAGTAATAACTTAATATAACAACGATGTCACCCGACAGCATAATACGCATATCTACCGCCAAGGCTCTCAAAGACCTCTACGGTCTTGACGTGGAGCCGGAGACCATCATACCCTCTGCCACCAAGAAGGAGTTTGAGGGCGACATGACCCTCGTGGTGTTCCCCTGGGTCAAGGCTGCCCGCAAAGCCCCCGATGCCGTGGCTAAGGAAATCGGCGACTACCTCGTCGACAATGAGCCGGCTGTGAGCCGCTACAATGTCATCAAGGGCTTCCTCAACCTCGTCATCGACCCGACGTTCTGGAACAGCGTGCTCCGCGGCATAGCCCGTCAGGAGAATTACGGATTCACAGAGCCTACAGAGCAGTCGCCCCTTGTGATGGTGGAATACTCGTCGCCCAACACCAACAAGCCCCTCCACTTAGGGCATCTCCGCAACATACTCCTCGGCTACAGCCTCTCGAGCATCCTCAAGGCATGCGGTAACCGCGTGGTCAAGACCAACATAGTCAACGACCGCGGCATACACATCTGCAAGTCGATGCTCGCATGGCAGAAGTGGGGCGAAGGCGCGACACCTGAGAGCACCGGCAAGAAGGGTGACCACCTCATAGGCGACTTCTACGTGGCATTTGACAAGCACTACAAGGCAGAGGTCAAGGAGCTGATGGCTAAGGGCATGACCCAGGAGGAAGCCGAGGCAGCCTCGCCGCTGATGCTCGAAGCCCGCGAGATGCTCCGCAAGTGGGAGCAGAAAGACCCCGAAGTGCGCTCCCTGTGGGAGATGATGAACCAGTGGGTCTATGCCGGTTTCGATGCCACCTATGAGCGCATGGGTGTAGACTTTGACAAGATATACTATGAGAGCAACACCTATCTTGAGGGCAAGGACAAGGTGCTCGAAGGGCTCGAAAAGGGCATCATGTACCGTAAGGAGGACGGCTCGGTATGGGCTGACCTGACCGCCGACGGTCTCGACCACAAACTGCTCCTGCGCAAGGACGGCACATCGGTCTACATGACCCAGGACATCGGCACAGCCAAGCTCCGCTACCAGGACTATCCCATCGACAAGATGATATATGTGGTCGGCAACGAGCAGAACTACCACTTCCAGGTGCTCTCGTTGCTGCTTGATAAACTCGGCTTCAAGTGGGGCAAAGACCTCGTACACTTCAGCTACGGTATGGTCGAACTCCCCGAAGGCAAGATGAAGAGCCGCGAGGGTACGGTGGTCGATGCCGACGACCTCATGGACGAGATGGTCAACACCGCCCGCAGCGTCTCTGCCGAATTGGGCAAACTTGACGGCTGCACCCCCGAGGAGATTGACGAAATCACCGAAACCGTGGGTCTCGGTGCATTGAAATACTTCCTCCTCAAGGTGGATCCGCGCAAGAACATGACATTCAACCCCAAGGAGTCGATAGACTTCAACGGCAACACTGGTCCCTTCATCCAGTACACCTACGCCCGCATACGCAGCGTGCTCCGCAAGGCTGACGAAGCAGGCATGCGCGGTGCGGACTTTTCGGCTGTCATCCCCGGCGAGAAGGAGGTGACTCTGATACGCCGTCTTGCCGACTTCCCCTCGGTGGTCAAGGAGGCTGGTCGCTCGTACTCTCCGGCACTGGTGGCAAACTATGTCTATGATCTCGTCAAGGAGTATAACCAGTTCTACCACGACTGCTCGATACTTAAGGAGGAGGATGCGGCTGTGCGCTCGATGCGTCTCGAACTGAGTGCCGTCACTGCCGATGTCATCCGCCGTGGCATGGGGCTTTTGGGCATAAAAGTGCCCGAAAGGATGTAAAGACACCTCGGCAGTAGCGATTTTGCAAAACATTAACATTGATTTTTGCGTTAAAATTCAATGAATGAGCTAACTTGCCAACAGAATCAATCACTAAAACGACAAAATCTACTATGAACCAGTTTCAAAACTATAATGACAACGCCCACAGCGACACACAGTATGTCGTAGGCAACCCTGTGTCACAGGTGATGAAGCGTGTGTACCTGAAGATGTTCCTCGGTATGCTCGTCACAGCCTTCGTGTCGATGTGGGGGGCTTCGTCGGCTGCCTATCTCAACTTCATGTTCACCCATTCGTGGGGCATGTGGCTGCTCTTAGGCGTTGAAATCGTGCTTGTGATAGCCATTTCAGGAGCCATCAACAAACTGTCGTCGGCTGCTGCCACGGCGTTGTTCTACCTGTTTGCCGTGGTCAACGGACTATCGCTCGCGCCTATTTTCCTTATATACACAGGTGCAAGCATCGTCAAGACATTCTTCATTACAGCTGGCACATTCGGTGCGATGAGCATCTACGGCTTCTTTACCACCAAGGACCTGTCAAAGATGGGTTCCATCCTCTTCATGGCTCTTATCGGCTTGATTATCTGTATCGTGGTCAACATGATATGGCCCAGCGACACTTTCGGCTGGATCATCAGCGGTGCAGGTGTGCTGATTTTCGTGGGTCTGACCGCATGGGACACCCAGCAGATCAAGAACATGGCTCTGATGTCGCCATCAGCGAGCATAGGTAGACTCGCCACGATAGGTGCCCTGACGCTCTATCTCGACTTTATCAACCTCTTCCTCTACCTGTTGAGATTCTTCGGCTCGCAGCGTGACTGATGAGGTGATACTTCTGCGCCGACGCATCGACAGGCTGCCGTCAGACAGCCGTCGACAGGCTGAGAGGGCAGCCGTCAGTGAGCTGCTCCGAGAGGCGTTCGGCTGCGAAGTCACTCTATTGCATGACCCGTGCGGGAGACCTTCAGTCAAAGGTTTCCCGCACTTCATATCCATAAGCCACAGCCGCAGCGAGGCGGTGCTGGCAGTCAGCGAGAGCCGCCCTGTCGGCGTGGATATAGAGGAGTGGCGCGATGCGCTCGTCACCACCGCCCATAAGTGGCTGACACCCCCGCAGCTGGCATGCATCCACACCCCCCTTGACTACCTGAAGGCATGGACCGCCAAGGAAGCCATCTACAAGCTGCTGCCCGTCCAGCCCCCCGGTCTGATAGACATCCCCCTGCCGCATCTCGGCGAGGAAAGCCCCTACGAGGTCAGCTGGGAGGGCGACGAGGAGTGCCTGCTGGCAATCGCAATCCCCAAACAGTAGGGACGCAGCGTGCCGCGTCACCAAACGCAATATCCCATCTTCGGTACGATGACGCGGCACGCCGCGTCCCTACATGAAAATGAATTTTATATGATGGAAACAAACAATGATAACGACATACAGTCCAAGCGCGTGCTGATTATCGGCGGAGGCGGCTTTATCGGCGGCTTCATCGCAGCCGAGTCACTGCGGCGCGGCTATGAGACATGGGTGGCTGTCAGGGAGACGACCTCGCGTCGCTATCTGCAAGACGCCGCGTTGCGGTTTGTCACCCTCGACTATGACAATCCCGCGCAGATGGCATCGGCATTGACCTCCGCGCTGCCGGAAGGGGAGAAGTGGGACTATATCGTCTACAACCTCGGAGCGACAAAGTGTGCCAACTTCGCAGACTTCAACCGCATCAACTTCGGCTATCTCCGTTCGGTGGTAGATGTCATCCGCGCCAACGGGCTGACACCGGAGGCGTTCCTCTACATGAGCAGTCTCAGCGTGCTCGGTCCTGGTGACGAGAAAGGCTATCAGCCCTATGCAGGGGATACTATTCCGCAGCCCAACACCAAGTACGGACTGTCGAAAATCAAGGCTGAAACCTACTTGCAGATGCTGCCCGATTTTCCCTGGATCATATTCCGTCCGACGGGGGTCTATGGTCCCCATGAGCAGGACTATCTGATGATGATCAAGTCGATAGATTCTCATGTGGACTTCGGCGTGGGCTTCCGCAAGCAGCTCCTGACATTTATCTACGTGGAGGACCTTGCCAAAGCCATTTTCGATGCCCTGCCGTCACAAAAAGCCCTGCACCATGCCTACATCATATCCGAGCCGAGGGCATACTCGCAGCGGGAGTTCCGCAGCCTCGTGGCGCGTCTGCTGGGCGGTCGGTGGGTAATCCCTGTCAAGCTGCCCCTATGGGCGACATACCTTGTCTCCGCCGCCGCTGAGAAGATAGGGGTGATGCGGCTGAAACCCTCCACCCTCAATCGCGACAAGTATATAATAATGCGTCAGCGCAACTGGTCATGCGATGTCAGCGATGCCGAGCGCGACTTCGGCTTCCGCGCCCCTACATCTCTTGAAGATGGACTGGCTGCGACCATCCGCGAGTACCTTGCCGTTAAAAAACAAAAGAAATGAGCCTCCCGACACCTAAAATCCATTTGCCGCTGTGGGTGGGCATTCTGCTGCTTGTGCTGATATTGCCGGCATTCATGTTTCCGGCTATGTTGCAGTCTTCCATGGCATCGGGCGATGACACCGTCAAGACGCTTGTCATGCTCTACCCCGTGGCAGTCATCCTCTACGGCATAGTGTCATGGCTCTGTTACGTCAAAGAGCGCATGCTCCTGTTTTGGATACTTGTAGTGATGATGGCTCTGACCGATATTATGATGTTTGTGATATGTCCTATTTACTAAAAATGCAGCAATAAATGTTAAAAATTCAAATGTAACAACATTGTAACATGATTGTGATAGCTGTGTAACAAGAGTTCTATACTTTTGTGATGTGAAAAATGAAGTAACAAGTTTACTTGAAGATAGACGTTATCACAAAGACACACTTGAAAAAGTAATTATTGATCATCATAGTAATTAAGACTATTACATTAATCTCATTGTAGCGACCCGCTTGTCGAAGAGACACGCGGGTTTCGTGCTTTTGATGGGGGTGTCATCAATAATTATAAGAATTTATAAATCTTATAAATCTTACTTATAGGCAAGCGAGGCATCCATCCCTGCTGTGGGGGTGGATGCCTCGCTGTTATTGCGTATTCGGGATGTTATGCCTGTGCCACTACTGCGGAGGAGGAGGGGGGAGGCACGATGGATACGAGGGGCTTGGCTTCCCAGCCGAGGGCGCTGGCACCGAGCACGGCGGCATCGGCTTCCTTGAGCTCGCTGAGGAGGATCTTCACCTTGCCCTTGAAGATGGGCATCATGTTCTTCTCCATAGAGGTGCGCAGGGGACGCAGAAGCAGTTCGCCGCTCTTGGCGAGACCGCCGAAGAGGATGATTGCCTGGGGAGACGAGAACACGGTGAAGTCGGCAAATGCCTGACCGAGGAGGTCGCCTGTGAACTCAAACACGTCTTTGGCGAGCTTGTCGCCAGCCATGGCTGCGTCATACACGTCCTTTGATGTGATGTCTTCGGCGGGTATCTCGCGGAGCACCGAAGGCATGTCCTTGCGGCTGTCGAGGAACTCGCGGGCTGTGCGAGCCACGCCTGTGGCTGAGCAGTAAGCCTCGAGGCAACCCGTGCGTCCGCATCCGCAGAGGCGGCCGTTGTTGCGCTTCATGATGGTGTGGCCGAGTTCGCCGGCGAAACCGTCATGACCGTAGACGAGCTGACCGTTGATGACGATGCCGCTGCCCACGCCTGTGCCGAGGGTGATCATGATGAAGTCCTTGAGTCCGCGCGCCGCACCGTAGGTCATCTCGCCGATGGCAGCTGCATTAGCGTCATTGGTGATGGCGACAGGTACGCCAAACTTCGCGCTGACGAGCTGTGCCAGAGGTATGGGAGTAGGCCAGGGAAGATTCACGCCGTCCTCTATCACACCTGTGAAATAGTTGGCGTTGGGGGCTCCGATGCCTATGCCGTGGATTTTGCCTACGGCATCGTTGGCTTCGAGGAGGCGCATTGTCTCCTGGTAAAGCTCGTCGATATAGTTGTGGATGTCATTGTGCTTGCGGGTCTTGATGCTTGCGCTGGCAATAACCACGCCACGTGCGTCTACTATTCCAAACACTGTGTTGGTACCGCCTATGTCGATACCAATTACATATGGTTTGCTCATGTGTCTAATTATTTAGGTTTAAGTTAAGAAGTTTTCGCTTAGGTCAGATGTTTCGCCGAAATATACAGGATTTAAGGCATATATCGTTGTCACCTACAAAGTTAATCAAAATCTGATACAATAGCGGCAATATTGGATTTTTTTTGGCTGCGAGCAGGCAGGGAGATGCCGCAGTGCGGCATAATTGTGGATTATGGAGTGCCGCGGCATAGCCGCGGAGGGAGCAGTAGCCA
>ENA-ORNQ01000349-ORNQ01000349.1-human-gut-metagenome-genome-assembly--contig:-NODE-349-length-50192-cov-6.373616_pt1 | contig 50192 bp, 39 predicted proteins | sample MGYA00242116_ERZ509024 | MGnify/ENA primary metagenome ERZ509024 (study PRJEB26280, sample SAMEA2338697) | human gut metagenome | biome: human gut; feature: human-associated habitat; material: faeces...
GCGGCTTTGGCAGCGGCCGTTCGGGCGGCGGTGCGCCGCGCGCAGGCGGAGGCTCCACGCATGGCGGAGGTGCAGGCAGAAGAAGATGAGTATTTGGGTTTTATTTGATTTAGACGGTACCCTTGTCGATAACAGCGAGGGCATCACGAAAAGCACGCAGTTTGCGCTCGACAGCTACGGCTATCCGAACCAGCCGATGGAGACACTGAAAAAGTTCATCGGCCCGCCGCTGCATGAATCCTTTATGGAATTCTACGGCTTTTCCAAAGAGCAGGCGTTTGAGGCGGTAGACCGCTACCGCGTGCGCTACAAAGAAAAAGGCGTGTACGAAAACCGCTTGTACCCCGGCATGAAAGAACTGTTGGAGGCGCTGAAAAGCGCAGGTGTGAAATTGAGTGTTTCCACCTCAAAGCCGACAGTGTTCACGGAGAAGATCTTGAAGCAAAACGGGATCTTTGAACTGTTCGACCAGATTGTCGGCGCGAATCTCGATGGCTCCATGACGGATAAGACCGAAGTGATGCAGGAGGCCATGCGCCGCGCGGGCGGAAAGGAAAACAATACGTTTTTCATGGTCGGCGACCGAAGCTTTGATATGATCGGCGCGAAAAATTGCGGCGTGCCGGGCATCGGCGTGTACTTCGGCTTCGCGGAACCCGGCGAGCTGGAAGAAGCGGGCGCGGATTACACCGTGGAGACCACGGAAGAACTGAAAACATTGCTGATGAAGCTTGTGACGGAAGCCGAGAATTGAAATCTGTTGACACTCCGTTCGCTTTTTGATAGAGTGTAGTTAAGAAGAATAAAATGACTTTGCGGGGAAGAAAATTACCGCACGGTACCCGTTTTGCAGATGAATAACGTGTCCGTTACGAAAGACGATGAGATCACCGTGGCCGTGAACGACTATCTCAATCCTTTCAGTCCGCAGGATGGCGTGGAGTACACGTGGAAAGAGAAAGTGAGATGCCGGAATATGTCGTCACGGTGACGAGCTCGCCGCAGACGGTGACGGTTCCCGTTTGGGTGGTTATACCGGCGGGTCTGGTGATTGCTTTTATCATAGTTTTTGTAAGAAAAAAGCGCGCAGCTTGAGGGCTGTGCGCTTTAATACTATGTTCCATTTCTAAGAACTCGCGTGGCGAGTTCTTCAAGAAACCCCTTGATAGGGTTTCTTACGGCGGAAACGTCCACTGGAAGTTTCCGCCTATCTTCCTGATCTATGGTAGGCAAAAGGGTTTCGCTTTCTGCGGAAAGCGACTTGGGGCGTTGCCCCAAGACCCCACGACCTTTTTGGAAAAAGGTCGATCAAAAACCTTTAACCACGGTTGCCGGGAGATTTAGGTTTCGCTTTCCATACCCGGGAAAGTGCGCTCGGGGTGGATGGCTTTATACGCCGGGCGAATGATTTTACCGGCATTGATGAGCTCTTCGATGCGGTGGGCGCTCCAGCCGGCAATTCTGGCGCAGGCGAAGATGGGTGTATAAAGCTCCATCGGCAAATCGAGCATGCTGTAAATGAAGCCGCTGTAAAAGTCTACGTTTGCGGAGACGCCTTTATAGATGCGGCGCTTTTCGGCGATGACCTGTGGCGCGAGCCGTGCGACGCGCATGTATAGTCCGTACTCGTCCTCACGGCCTTTTTCTTTGGAAAGGCCCTCTGCAAAGCGCTCCATGATGCGTGCTCTGGGATCGGAGACGGAATACACGGCGTGGCCCATGCCGTAGATGAGCCCGGCGTTATCGAACGCTTTTTTATCAAGCAGGCGGGTGAGGTAATCGCAGATTTCATTCTCGTTCGTCCAGTCCTTGACCTGCTCCTTCATGTCACGAAACATGCGTACGACCTTGATGTTCGCGCCGCCGTGCTTTGGGCCTTTTAAAGAGCCGAGTGCCGCGGCAATGGCGGAATACGTATCTGTGCCGGAGGACGACACGACATGTGTTGTGAACGTGGAGTTGTTGCCGCCGCCGTGCTCTGCGTGCAGCATAAGCGCGATGTCGAGCACCTTGGCTTCCAGCGGGGTGAACTGTTTATCGGAACGCAGAATACGCAGAATATTTTCGGCGGTGGTAAGCTCCGGCTTCGGCTGGTGAATGTAAAGACTTTTGCCGTCGTGATAGTGGCGATACGCCTGATAGCCGTAGACGGAAAGAAGCGGGAAAATGGCGATGAGCTGAATGCACTGGCGCAGCACGTTCGGGATGGAGATGTCATCCGGGGCGTCGTCATAGGAATACATCGTCAGCACGCTGCGGGCGAGGGTGTTCATCATGTCGCCGCTCGGCGCTTTCATGATGATGTCGCGCACGAAATTTGTGGGTAATGTGCGGTAGAACGAAAGCTGTTTGATGAACCCGTCAAGCTGTTCTTTATTCGGCAGTTCGCCGAAAAGAAGCAGGTAGGCGGTCACTTCAAAGCCGAAGCTGTGGTCGCTCGGCATGCTGTGGACAAGATCTTCAATGCTGTAACCGCGGTAGAAAAGCTGCCCTTCGCAGGGGATTTTCACGCCGTTTTCCATGCGGCTGGAGCGGATCTCCGAAATATCGGTAAGGCCGGTCAGAACGCCGTTGCCGTTAATGTCGCGCAGGCCGCGCTTTACGTCGTATTTTGCATAGAGCTCCGGGTCAATCTTACCGTTTTTCACGCAAAGATCGGCGAGGGCTTCCATTTCGGGGGTGATTTCTGAGTATACGGATCTTGCCATGCAGTCCATCCTTTCTTCGTTTCCCGTTTGGGGTTCTGCGAGTTTTTTAAAATCGTTCAAAACTAGGAATGATATATTTTATTATAGCATATTGGTGCTGTGTGAAAATGTCGAATTTGTGAATTTTCCGCGTCCGAACCGTGTACATGTGCATAATTTTGTATGCCGTATCATAAGCATGATAAGACGGATATGCCACACAAATGGAGGCAGTGCGATGCGAAAGGAACGGATCGGAAAAATCGGATACAGAATTTGCGCGGTGCTGGCGGCGGCCGTGTCACTTTGGTGCATGGGGGATAATTTATGGCCGGTTGTAAAGGAAAACGGCGCGGCGTGGGTGCTTAGGGCGGCGGGCTTGCAGGCGGCAACAAGCCAAGAAGTGCCGCAAGCGGAAGCATCGCCTGCGCCCCAAAAGGAGGCCGTAAAAGAAACGGAGCCGGAAGCAACACTGCTCCCCACGGCGACACCTGTGCCCGTACAGGAGAAAACAGACACGGAGCTGCCCGTACTGCCGGCGCCGACACCTGACCCGGAGCGTGAAACGGCAGCGGTCGCCGCGACCTTTATGGGCGGAGGAGAAGAGATAAACGGATTTTTTGTGAAGGATACTTCGGACTCGGGGCTTGATTTATCGGAAGAAATTCTAATTGACCCCGATGTGCACGTGAAGCGCGACGGCTCGCCGGTGGTGCTGTTTTACTCCACGCATACGTCAGAAGCGTACTTGCAGTATGAATCGGACTGGTATTACCGCGACGAGAGCTTTCGCACGGAGGAAGAAGAAAAAAGCGTTGTGGCGGTGGCAAAAAGGGCGAAAGACGTGATAGAAGCGGGCGGGTTCGGCGTGATCCACGACACGACAAGGTTTGACGAGACGTATTCCGGCAGCTACCAGCGCTCAATGGATGCGATGCAGGAAAATTTGCTGAAATACCCCACGATACAGATCACCGTGGATGTGCACAGAGACGCGTTCGGTGAGGAGGACGACGGCACACGGTATAAGCCCGTGGCGGAGGTGAACGGGGAGAATGCCGCGCAGATCATGATTATGGCGGGGTGTGACCTTTCGGAAGACCCGCTGTTCCCGGATTGGCGGGAAAACCTGCATTTGGCCTTGCGCTTGCAGCAAAAAGGCGATTTATTATATCCGGGGCTGTTTCGACCGCTGTTTTTCGCGCAGAGAAACTACAATATGCACGCCACGCACGGCTCGCTTTTGGTGGAGGTCGGCACGGAGGTGAATACGCAAAGGGAGGCGGACTACGCCGGGGAGCTGCTGGGCGAGACGATTCTGGCGGTTTTAAACGACATAGCGGAGGAATAGCGGAAAACGGACGGGGCATACTGCATGCGGAGGTGTTTTGCATGCGCAAATGTGTGTGTTCCCGCGCGTTTTTGATGTCGTTTTTCTGCACCGTGCTGGTGCTGCTGTTTGTGTTCGGTATGCTGATGGTGGACGCCGAGGGAAGACGGTTGAGCTTTAATGACAACGCCCCGCCGGCGGAAATGCTGTATCAGGCGGACGGTAAGGCGTTTTTGAAAATCAACGCGTTTGAGCTGGACGCGAGAATCCCCGTGACCGGGGCAGTGAAGGTGTGGCGGTTCTTTGAAAAGTTCTTTTGTTTGCCGCAGAGTTCTAACGGCGAGCATGGTTAAAAGTCTTTAGTCAAGTTTTCTTCGAGAAAACTTGAAAGCGAACATAAGCGTTCGCTTGGATTCATCAAGGCAGAGCCTTGAGTCGCCATTCGCAAATGGCGAAATCCTTTTGCCTACCCAAAGATCAGGAAAATAGAAAAATCGTCCGGTGGACGATTTTTCGTAAGAAACCCTATCAAGGGGTTTCTTAAAAGGCGGCATTGCCGCCTTTAGAAAAAATAATCCATGCGAAATTTAAATTTAAACCGTTCTTTTTTTTAACCAAATTAAAATTGTTCGTGATTTTTTAACAAATATATAGTATAGTTGTTAGAAAGAGAACGCGGGCGGATGAATGCGCGATTTTGATGCCCGAAATGAAAAAGAGGTAGAATTTGCATGGCAAAAAAACAGTTTAAAGCGGAGTCTAAAAGACTTCTTGATCTCATGATCAACTCTATTTATACCCATAAGGAGATTTTTCTGCGCGAGCTGATCTCCAACGCGAGCGACGCGATCGATAAGCTTTACTATAAATCCCTGGCGGACGGCGCTACGGGACTCAATCGTGACGACTTCCAGATCTTCCTTGCGGCGGATAAGGGCAGCCGCACGCTGCGTATCCGCGATAACGGCATCGGCATGACGCAGGAGGAGCTTGACCAGAACCTCGGCGTTATCGCAAAGAGCGGCTCGCTGAAATTCAAGTCTGAAAACGAAAAGAACGAGGATATCGACATCATCGGTCAGTTCGGCGTGGGTTTCTATTCCGCGTTTATGGTCAGCGACCACGTGCGCGTGGAATCCAAGGCGTACGGCGCAGAGCAGGCGTATTGCTGGGAGTCCGACGGCGCGGACGGCTATACCATCCGCGAGTGCGAAAAGGCCGACCACGGCACCGAGATTATTTTGCATATCAAAGAGGACACCGAGGAAGAAAAGTACAGCGAGTTCCTCGATACATACCGCATTCGTTCGCTCGTGAAGAAGTATTCCGATTATATCCGCTACCCCATCCGCATGGAGGTCGAAAAGACCCGTGCGAAGGAGGGTACGGAGAACGAATATGAGCACTACTTTGAGGTGGAGACCCTCAACAGCATGGTGCCGCTGTGGAAGAAGAATAAAAACGAGATCACGGCAGAAGAATACAACAGCTTCTATAAGGAGAAGTTCTACGATTGGCAGGACCCGCTGAAGGTTATCCATACCTCTGCAGAGGGTACAGCGACGTATAACGCACTGCTGTTTATCCCTGCAAAAGCGCCGATGGATTATTATTCGAGAGACTACGAAAAGGGTTTGCAGCTGTATGCTTCCGGCGTGCTCATTATGGAAAAGTGCGCAGACCTGCTGCCGGATTACTTTGGCTTTGTGAAGGGCCTTGTCGATTCGCAGGATCTGTCGCTGAATATCTCCCGTGAAATGCTGCAGCACGACCGTCAGTTAAAACTTATCGCGACGCGCATTGAGAAGAAGATTGCGTCGGAGCTTAAATCCATGCTGGAGCACGACAGAGAGAACTACGAGAAGTTCTTTGAGAGCTTCGGCTTGAGACTCAAATTCGGCATGTACGAGAACTACGGCATCAACAAGGATAAGCTCAAGGATCTTGTGCTGTTCCGCTCCTCCACAGGCAAGATGCGCACGCTGAAAGAGTACGTTCAGGACATGAAGGAAGACCAGACCTGCATTTACTACGCGGCGGGCGAGACCCCGGAGCGCATTGCGCATCTGCCGCAGACCGAAGCCGTGCTTGACCGCGGCTATGAGGTGCTGTACCTTACGGACGATGTGGACGAGTTCGCGCTGATGGTGTTGCAGGAGTACGAAGGCAAGAGCTTCAAAAACGTTGCGGCGGAAGACGCACGCGTGCAGACCGAAGAAGAAAAGCAGGCTGCCGAAAAGCAGGCGGAGGAAAATAAGGCTCTGCTTGAGAAGATGAAGACGATTCTCGGCGAGCGCGTAAAGGACGTGCGCGTTTCGACGACACTTAAAAATCACCCTGTGTGCATCACGACGGACGGCGCGATCTCCATGGAGATGGAGAAGGTGCTAAACTCCATGCCGGGCGCGGAGCAGAAGGTGAAGGCCGAGCAGATATTTGAGCTCAACACCGAACACCCGGTGTTTGAGGTGCTGCGCCGCTTTGAAAACGACGAAGACAAGCTGAAAAAGTACACCGAAGTGCTGTACGATCAGGCGCTGCTTATTGAGGGCCGCTCCATTGAAGACCCGGTTGCTTACGCAAACAACGTCGCGGAGCTGCTTGCACAGTAAAAAATACCCCCATTAGGAGGACGGACTATGAAGCCGAAAAGAAAACGGGACTTTACCGGCATGTTCATCATGGCGGTGCTGCTGAGCTTTATTCTGCCGCTCGGCTACCTTGTAGTACGGATTGTGTCGCACGGCGGCGGGACGGAGGAAGTGCGCAGCCGCGAAGATTATGTGCTGATGCTTTTGCAGTGCCTTTTGGGCATTGCCGCCATTGTGCTGCCGCTGCGGCTCATCCGGCAGAAAACGCTGCAGATTCCGCGCGTGATGCTGGTTTTGTACATTGCGTTTTTGTACTGCGCGATCTTCCTCGGCGAGGTTCGAAGCTTTTACTACGCCGTACCGCACTGGGACACGATTCTGCACACGATGAGCGGTGCAATGCTGGGTGCGCTTGGCTTTTCCATGATTGCGATTTTCAACAATGCGGAGCGCATACCGTTGAATCTTTCACCGGTGTTCATCGCCGTATTTGCGTTTTGCTTTGCGCTTGCGCTGGGCGCGGTGTGGGAAATTTATGAATTCACGATGGATTCCGTTTTCGGCACCAACATGCAGAAATATATGCTGGATAACGGCACGGCGCTTATTGGGCAGGCAGCCTTGCAGGACACGATGAAGGACATCATCGTGGATGCCATCGGCGCACTGGTGATGAGCACCATCGGCTATATTTCCCTCAAGTACAAAAAGGGCTGGGTGGAAAAGCTGATGATCCGTTTTCACGTAAAAAAGCCCGAAAAAAACGGGAAAACCAAAAAGGGAAAGGATGAATGAGCATGAACGATAACCGGAACTACACGCCCGCTGGGCAGCCGGTGACGCAGCCGCTTTATAACGGGCAGCCGGTGTATACCGCACCGCAGAATCCCGCGCCGGTGCAGAATCCGACGCCGGTGTATACATATCCGCCGCAGGGCGGTAACGGCGCGCCCGTTTATGCACAGCCGGTACAGCAGCCCGTATATTACGCACCCGTACAGCCGCCGAAGTGGGCGGACCCCGCGCGTTTGGAGCAAAAGGAGCTGCGCCGCGCGGCCTCCCGCCTTTCGTTTGCGACCATGACCTCTTTGCCGATACAGGTTTTGTGGACGACGCTTGCAACGCTGATTTTAACGGTGTGCGGCGTGAATTTGATGGGGCCGAACACCATTGGCGGCTTTCCGCCGACGGCGTATTACCTTATTTCGTCCATTGCGTCGTTCTTATCCATTGTGCTGCCGTTTTCGTTTTTTCTGTTCTTTGGGAAAAGAAAGCTCTCGGACACGGTGCTTGTGGAGAAAAACGGTGTGCTGAACAGTGTTTTGCTCGTCTTTGCGGGCCTTGCCGTCAGTGTTTTGATGAACATGCCCGCAAACCTCATCTCGCAGCTTTTGGAGGGCGCAGGGCTGAACGGCGACGCAAACACGGCAGACCTTTTGGCGCTGACGCCCGTGCAGGCGCTGACGATGTTCGTTTCGGTCGTGCTCGTCGCGCCGGTGACGGAGGAATTTGCGTTCCGCAGCGTGACGACGGCCGTCATGCGCCGCTGGGGTGACTGGCCTGCGGTGATCTTCTCCGCACTGATCTTCGGCATGGCGCATTACAGCATTCAGTCCTTGCCCGTGGTGCTTACGGCGGGCTTTGTAATGGCGCTTTTGTATGTGCGTACCCGCAACATTTGGGTGAACATTTTCGTGCACATGCTCAATAACCTGCTTGCGACGCTGCCCATCGCCCTTGAGGGGCTTGTGGGCGCGGATGCGGCGAATATCGCGAGCAATTTGCTGACGTATATCGTGTACGGCTTGGGGCTGATTGCGCTTGTGGTGCTGCTTATCCGCAATTTTACCGGTCATAAGGTGTTCCGCACGCCCATGCAGCGCGGCGTACCGGTACGCGGGAAGGCGTTGTGGATGTTCGTGAATCCCGGTTTCATCTGCTACTATGTGCTGTTTGTCGTCATGTGTATCGTGACGCTGTATTCGTAAGGGGACATATGCCGTATAATGCCATGAAAAACCGCGCGTTTGTGCCGGAGAAAAAGTTCATGCGCGAGGCGCTTTCGCTTGCGGAAGAAGCTTTTTCGGCAGGTGAAGTGCCGGTGGGCGCCGTTGTTGTGAAGGACGGCAAAGTCATTGGGCGTGGGCGGAATCGGCGAGAAGAGCATCAGAGTGTGCTTGGCCATGCGGAGCTGGAAGCGATGGAACAGGCGGCAAAAGCGCTCGGCTCCTGGCGGTTGACCGGCTGTACGCTGTATGTGACGCTGGAGCCGTGTCCCATGTGTGCGGGCGCGACGGTAAACGCCCGCGTGGACCGCATCGTGTTCGGCACGGAAGACGAAGCTATGGGTGCGTGCGGCACGGCTGTGTCGGTGACGTCGCTCAAAAACGCCTTTAAGCCCGAATTATACCGCGGCTTGCTGTGTGAAGAATGCACGGCAATCCTGCGCCGGTTCTTCAAAGCCAGACGCGCGGAACGAACCGAAAAATAAAAGACCCGCATTGCAAACGGAATTTCCGGCTGCAATGCGGGTTTCTGCGTATGATTTTAAAATTATGTAAACTAAAACTCCGGGATGATGGAGCGGACGAGGGGGCGGAGGCCGGTGCCGGGGTTCTCCTGCTGGTGGTAGATCTGCCCGTCGTAGGCGGGGAGATTGTTGCCCTCCACCAAAACGGGACCGGTGGGGGTGATGCCCACGTCCCAGCCGACGTACCGCATGTCGGGGCGGACCTTCGCGGCTTTTTTGCACAGCGCAATCGCTTCATCAAAATATGGCACACGGAAGTTTAAGAATGGCGTGCAGGTATCGGGGTGCATGTCGAAATACATGCCGGTTTTATCGGACATAGCGGGGCGGCGGATGACGCCGTCGTCGCAGATGAGCGCGTTGAGCCCGCCGCTTGTGGTGTTATCTACAAATGAGCCGTGGCGGCCCGTGCGCACAAAGCTGTACAGCACATGCACGTCGCCTTTGTCATCTGTTAAGGTGCAGACGCGCAGGGTGTTGAGCGAATACGGATACAGCGCGCTCATTTCCGGGTGCTGCTGTAAGGCTTCCTCCACGAGCAGTAAGCCGTTTTGCACCCAGTTTTCGCGCAGTCTTTTCACGGCCTCTCGGTCGTTTAAATCGGTCCCGGCGCTGTCAAAGCGTTTGACCCCCAGACCGCCGAAGCTTTCCGGCTCTTTTAAAAACACCACGGGGTGGTGGCGCAGGAAATCGGCAAGCGCGTCCTCACCGGCTTCATTGAGGTCTAAAAATGACCGTCCGAGGTACGGCGCAAACGTGCGGCAGAACAGCAGCTTGTTTTCAAAATAGGGGCGGTCTTCAGGGCTGTTTACCATGCGGGTCAAGCGCCAGTTATCCTGCATAGTGAAGAATGTGCTTCTCGCCTTTGCGCCGTGGATGTGTGCAAAACCGAAAATGTGGTAATCGTAAAATCCCACGTTATACCGCAAAATGCAGTACAGCATATCCGCCATGATGACGGGTGTGGGCGTTTTGGTCTCCTTTTTGACGTCGCGAACATACACCATCATGCGCTTTGCGTCAAAACCGCGAATGCGGCGCAGTAAAAGCTCCAGCTTCAGCATTTCTTAAAATCTCCTTACGAAATTCTTACAATTTTCAATAAAATACGAGAAAGATTTTTGTTGGTTTTATTATAGCATAAGCCTGTCTAAAAGGAAAGAAAAAGATTTGCAAATTATTTTGGCGGATGCTTTTGCAAAGCGAAAACCCCGCTGCGTTAAACAGCGGGGCGCAATTAGGAATGATTTATGAATTATGGAATTTTATGCTTCTTCGGACTCTTCCTTTTTCGGGGACACAGTGATGCGCACGCGGGTGGCACGCTGGTACTCCGTTTCTTCTACAACGACATGCAGGTTTTCAAAATCAAAGCAGTCGCCCTTTTCGGGGATGCGATCGAGCTGCTCGATGACCCAACCGTTGATGGTGGAGGCTTCGGAATCGGACTTCAAATGGAAGTATTCAAGAAGCTCGTCAAGGTTGGTGGAGCAATCGACAAGGTATTCGTTGTCGCTGACCTTTTGGAACGCTTCCACCACTTCGTCGTGTTCGTCCCAGATCTCGCCGACAAGCTCTTCGATGATGTCTTCCAGCGTGACGATGCCCTCGGTGCCGCCGAACTCATCCACGATGACGGCAAGGTGCGATTTGTTCTGCTGCAAAAGCTTTAAAAGCGCAGAAATTTTCATCGAAGGCGGGATGAACTCCACGGGCTTGATGATCTGCTTCACCGCGTTGCCGTCGCGCAGCACGAGGTTATGGAAATCTTTCTCATTGATAATGCCGACGATGCTGTCAATCGTCTCCTCATACACCGGCAGGCGCGAAAAGCCTGTTTCCGTAAAGAGGTCGGCGATTTCCTGCACGGTGCTCGTCTTATCCACGGCTTCCACGTCTACGCGCGGCGTCATGATGTCGATGGCTTCAAGGTCGTCGAACTCGATGACGTTGTGGATAAGCTCGCTTTCGTTTTCGTTGATACCGCCGTCGTGCTCGGCTTCCTCCACGATGGTGAGCAGTTCGCTTTCCGAAATGGTACGGTCATTGGAGACCTTTACGAATTTTTTCACCAGCTTTTTGATGCCCACAAGACATACGTTAATGGGCTTGAAGACGTAAATGAGCACGTTGATAATGGGCGCGGAAAACATAGCGAACGCTTCCGGGGCCTCTTTTGAGATGCTTTTCGGCGTGACCTCGCCGAAAATGAGCACGATGATCGTCATGGCGATGGTGGAAACGGTGGGACCGTTGTCGCCGAATGCTTTGATAAACAAAACGGTGGCGAGAGAAGACGCACTGATGTTGACGATGTTGTTTCCCACCAGAACGGAAGAGATGAGCTCGTCGTAATTATCCACGAGCTTATAGGCGAGCTTTGCGCGCTTGTTGCCGTTATCGGTCAAGTTTTTGAGCCGGATACGGTTGAGCGACGAAAACGCCGTTTCCGTGGCGGAGAAATAGGCGGACAAAACGATCAGAACGATCAACGCTATGATCAACCCTGTACTGTGACTGTCCATCTGAGAAAAAATAACCTGTCTTTCCTACAAAAAATTTGCCGCAGCCATATGCCGCTTGGCATGTATGATAATATCGTATATTACCACAATACGCGAAAAAAAGCAAATCGAAAACCTGTAAATTTTTTGAAAACGCAAAAAGCGCAGGAGCTTTTCAAAACTTCCGCGCCTTTTTACAGAGCTTTATGAAATTTGTGCACGCTCTTTCGGCAAAAACGTGAGCTTTACGCGCGCCGAGCCGTTTTCGTTCGGATAGTAATAAAGGTAAAGCAGCGACTCGTTTTTACCGAGACCGCGCCACTGGTATTGTAAGGCGCAGACATTTTCGCCGCCTGCATCTTTTTGCAGCGCCGCAAAAAGCGTATCGGTATCGTCTTCGGCGGAAACGCCGTCCATGTTCACGTCGGTCGTGAACGGTCCGCCGAGCGCTTTTTCAAGCTCATCATAGCAGGTGCGCATGTATGAAAAGCCGTCATCATTCGGCGTGCACGGTACGGTGAGCTCTGCGTAGTTGAGCTTGCCGGCGGAGGTTTCATCGCCGCGGTATGCATCAAACGAGAGCTGCACATCGGCGGTTTTGCCGTAAACGTCAACGGTATAATCGGAGAGCGCCTGTTCGGTAGTACCGAGCGTTTTCAGCGCATCGGTTTTCCCCTGTCCCACAGAGCCGATAAACGTTTCGGGGAATGAGGCTTTCGAGCCGGTTGAGCACCCGACAAGGCATGTAAACATCGCCAAAAGGCAGAACATGATCGCAAATTGCTTTTTCATTGTCTTAACCACTCACTTGTTATGATTAAATATTATTGAGATTATGAAAATATATAGTGGTCATATAATTGCCGTCCACCAACATTTACATAGAGGATTACTTCCATACCACCATTTGCATTGATGGGAACAATATATTGATTTGTGGGCATTTCGTCGGTTTTCGAATACATTGTATTTTTTGAAGGAGCATATCGAGTAAAATCAATTACTTTGTGCTGATCTTCTTTTAGAAGTTTATAGGAAGATGAGCTTTTTTGATATAAATCACCATATCCGCTAAACCAGAGGCGAATAGAACTGGGTGCCGTTCCAGCATCAGCTTTGTATGTGAAATATGAGCCAATCATGTGGTAATACCAACGATCCGAAATTTCAAGGTTATACACGCATGTATAACTAACTTTAATTCCCTCTTGATTGAACGGCTGTGTGTATCCGTCCACGGGTTGAATAGGAGGATTTAAAAGTTCGGCGACGGAATTGTTTTTGAAAGAATTACCATCTTCGTCAGTTGAAATTTCAAAGACACTGGTTAATGTTTTTTTGGTGCCTTCTGTGTTTTGAATACGGAGAGCGGATGAATTGCTATCTTGTTCAATCCAGATGACAGAGTCATCTTTGATTTCGACATCACAATCTTCAATGAATTTGTAAATAGATTCAGGTAAGGTTTGAGCGGAAAATGTTTGAACTTTTTCTAGAGACGCCGAAGTGGAGAAAGTGGGTTCGCTTGCATATACGAATACGCTAGATAAAAGCAAAAGCATAGAAATGACTGTTGAGACCAATTTCTTCATGAGAAACTCCTTTCATCTAAATAAACTTTAGAATAAATTGCAAATAATTACACAGCATTTTTAATACTCAAATGTACAAATACGCATTAGAGTTTGTAAGGCGAAATTTAAAGAAGACTTTAAATGTGCATCGGAAGCACCTCAATTTAAAATAAGTTATTTGTACAAGTCAACATTAACATATATACAGCTAAATGTCAATATTATTTAGAATAAGTATTAGAAATTTTCGAGTTCAGAAATGCAAGGAATTCACCATTGATTGATAAATATTGATTGTTTTCTTCTTTGTTTTCTGTATAATAGAAAGTGGGAAACAACAAACTGCGGCGGAAAACGCTGCGGCTTTGAAACGATAGATCAGAAATGAAAAAAGGAGAACCTTATGAATTATACGGAAAACGTAATCGTGCCGGAGCGCACGCTTTTGGTCTCGCTGGACACGGGCGAGTATGACGCGGAGGAATCGCTGCGCGAGCTGTGGGAGCTTGCAAAAAGCGGCGGCGCGGAGCCTATTGCGACAATGATGCAGAAGCGCCCCTCCCCGGAGACCGCGACGTGCGTAGGCAGCGGCATGGTGGAGGAAATTCGGAATTTCTGCGAGAACAACGAGATTGAGCTGATTATTTTTGACCGCGAGCTGACGCCGACGCAGATCCGCAACCTTGAAAATGCGACGGACGTGCGCGTTGTGGACCGCACGATGCTGATCCTCGATATTTTTGCGCAGCGTGCGCAGAGCCGCGCAGGTAAGGTGCAGGTTGAAGCGGCGCAGTTAAAGTATCTTCTGCCGCGTCTGACCGGCAAAGGCACGGCGCTTTCGCGTCTCGGCGGCGGCATCGGCACGCGCGGCCCGGGCGAAACGAAGCTGGAGACCGACCGCCGACACATTCGCCGCAGAATTGAAGCGCTGCGCGAGCAGTTGAAGAAAATTGAAGTCGGCCGCCACGAGACGCAGCGCCGCCGCGAAAAGGACGGCACGGTGACGGTGGCGCTTGTCGGCTACACGAACGCGGGCAAATCGACCTTGATGAATCTCTTGACGCAAGCGGGCGTTTTGGCGGAGGATAAGCTTTTCGCGACGCTGGACCCCACGGCGCGCGCGTTGAAGCTGCCCGGCGGCAAGACCGTTATGCTCATCGATACGGTCGGCCTTGTGCGCCGCTTGCCGCACCATTTGGTGGAGGCGTTTCGCTCCACGTTGGAGCAGGCTGCAACGGCGGACATCATTTTGAACGTGTGCGATGCTTCCAGCCCCGAAGCACGCACGCACTTGGACGTGACAAATGAAATTTTGCAGAGCCTTGGCTGCGGTGACCGCCCGGTTATCCCGGTGCTCAATAAATGGGACCTTGTGGGCGATGCGGACAGCGCTTTGCATTTGACGGGCGCGGTGCGCATCAGTGCGCTGAAAAACGAAGGCATCTCGGCGCTTTTGCAGGCGATTGAAGATAACCTGCCGGTGAAGCCGGTGGACGTGACGGCGCTGCTGCCGTTTGCAAAGACGGGCATTGCGGCACAGCTGAGAAAAGCGGGCGCGCTCGTCTCCGAAGAATACGTGCCGGAAGGGCTCCTTATTCATGCCCGTGTGGAGCCGCGCGAAATGGCGCTGATAAAGCCCTACATCGTAGAAAACAATTCCAAAAGCGAAAATGTATAAAGCGGTGTATACAAATGTATAATATGCGCTTTATACATTCGAAAATGCATACTTTTGAAGATCAAATTTTGAAAAATACACAAATATAAAGCTGAAAAACCCGCATGAAATCTGGGAATTTCTACAACTTTCAAAAAAAGATGAATAAATATTCAAGAAAAGGGTTGATTTTTCCGGAAAACGGTGTATAATAATGACCGTTGAAACAAATAATTCTCCGCCGCACGATGACGGCGGTTTATGAAAAAAGGAAGGGTTACATCATGGCAAAGGCAAAGAAAGATATTAAAAAGGTCGTTCTGGCGTACTCCGGTGGTCTGGATACCTCCATCATCATCCCGTGGCTGAAGGAAAACTACAACAACTGCGAGGTCATCGCGGTTTCCGCCGACGTGGGTCAGGGCACGGAACTTGACGGTCTGGAAGAAAAAGCACTGAAGACCGGTGCATCGAAGCTCTACATTGAAGACCTCAAGGAAGAATTCATTCAGGAATATGTTTATCCCACCGTACAGGCAGGTGCGGTCTACGAGAACAAGTACCTGCTTGGCACGTCCTTTGCCCGCCCGATCATCGCAAAGCGCATCGTTGAAATTGCCAAGGCCGAGGGCGCAGACGCCATTTGCCACGGCTGCACCGGCAAGGGCAACGATCAGGTCCGTTTCGAGCTGACCATTAAGGCGTTTGCTCCCGAAATGACCATCATCGCTCCGTGGAGAGAGTGGAGCATCAAATCGAGAGAAGAAGAAATCGAGTATGCGGAAGCACACAACATTCCGCTGAAGATCAACCGTGAAACAAACTACTCCAAGGATAAGAACATCTGGCATCTGTCCCATGAGGGTCTTGACCTTGAAGATCCGGCAAACGAGCCGCAGTACAACCACCCGGGCTTCCTTGAGCTCGGCGTTTCCCCGGAGCAGGCCCCGGACGAGCCCACTTATGTGACGATTCATTTTGAAAAGGGCAAGCCGACCGCCATCAACGGCAAGGAAATGAACGGTGTGGAAGTTGTAACGACGCTCAACGAGCTCGGCGGCAAGAACGGCGTAGGCCTTGCGGATATCGTAGAGAACAGACTTGTCGGCATGAAGAGCCGCGGCGTTTATGAGACTCCGGGCGGTGCAATCCTTTACCACGCACACAATAAGCTTGAAGAGCTGTGCCTGGACAGAGACACGTTCCACTACAAGCAGCAGATCGGTTTGAAGTTTGCAGAACTTGTTTACTACGGCCAGTGGTTCACCCCGCTGCGCGAGGCGCTTTCCGCATTTGTAGATTCCACCCAGCAGACCGTCACCGGCGATGTCAAGCTGAAGCTTTATAAGGGCAACATCATTGATGCAGGCGTCACCTCTCCGTACAGCCTGTATGACCCGGAGATCGCAACGTTCGATGAGGATGAGGTCTACAATCAGGCGGATGCAGACGGCTTCATCAACCTGTTCGGCTTGCCGATCAAGGTTTATGCACACATGAAGGCAAAGACCGAAAATAAATAATCCAAAAGTAGATTTGGGGTAGGCATTCATCTGCCTGCCCTTTTCTGCCATAAACGGGAAGGAAAGATTCAGCCATGAAATTATGGAAAGGCCGCTTCCAGAAGGAGGCAGACCCGAAGACGAACGACTTTAACTCGTCTATTTCTATTGACAGCCGCATGTACAAAGAGGACATTGAGGGCAGCATTGCGCATGCCACAATGCTCGGCGCGGCGGGAATCATCGATAAAGGCGAAAGCGAAAAGATCTGCGCGGAGCTTGAGAAAATCGAAAAGGACATCGAGACGGGCGCTTTGCACATTGACCCCGATGCCGAAGATATTCACACGTTTATCGAGGGCGAGCTGACGGCGCGCATCGGCGACGCAGGCAAGAGATTACATACCGCCCGCAGCCGCAACGATCAGGTTGCGCTGGATGTTCGTCTGACGCTGCGCAAGGAGTGCACGGGGCTCATGGAACAGTTAAAAGAGCTCATCAACGTACTGTGCGACCAGGCGGAGGAATATGCCGACACCGTTATGCCGGGCTACACGCATTTGCAGCGCGCACAGCCCATCACGTTCGGGCATCATTTAATGGCGTATGCCGAAATGTTCCTGCGCGACATCGGCCGTATGCAGGACGCGTTAAAGCGTATGGACGTTTGCCCGCTCGGCTCCGGCGCTTTGGCCGGAACGACGTACCCGCTCGACCGTGATTTGACGGCGAAGCTGCTCGGCTTCTCCGGCGTGAGCCGCAACAGCCTCGACGGCGTTGCCGACCGCGATTTCTGCGCGGAAATCGCCGCGGCGATTTCGCTTGCGATGGTGCATCTTTCGAGATTTTCCGAGGAGATCATTCTTTGGTGCTCGTGGGAGTTTAAATTCATCGAGCTGGACGACGCATTTTCCACCGGCTCCAGCATCATGCCGCAGAAGAAGAACCCGGATATTACGGAGCTTATCCGCGGCAAGAGCGGCCGCGTGTTCGGCGACCTGATGGCGCTTTTGACCATGATGAAGGGTCTGCCGCTCGCGTACAACAAGGACATGCAGGAGGACAAGGAAGCCGTGTTTGACGCGGTGGATACCCTGCGCCTGTGCCTGACGCCGTTTATCCCGATGCTGAAAACAATGCGCGTTTTAAAAGAGAACATGCGCGCCGCAGCGGCAAAGGGTTTCATCAATGCAACGGATTGCGCGGATTATCTGGTGGCTTCAAAGGGCCTGCCGTTCCGCGATGCGTATAAGATTACGGGCGAGCTTGTCGCCTTGTGCATCGAGCGCGGCCTGACGCTGGAGACGCTGCCGATCGACGAATACAAAAAGGTCTGTAATGCGTTCGACGAGGGCGTGTACGAGGCCATCAACCTTGAAAAATGCGTGCGCGACCGCAAGGTCAAGGGTGCGCCGTGCCCGGAGAACGTCCGCGCGGCGGCAAAAGAAGTGCGCACGATCGTAAACGGGCTATAAATTCAATTTTACCTTTGTTGGGGGTATCAAAATGGAAAAGATTAAGGTCGGCGTCGTGGGCGCCACCGGTTATGCGGGCGCGGAGATCTGCCGCCTGATTGCGGGGCATCCCGCAGCGGAGCTTGCGGCCATCAGCTCTGTAAGCTTTGAGGGACAGGCTTTGTCGGACGTTTACCCGGCATACCGCGAAATGTGCGACCTCATCTGCACCACGCAGGAAGCGGTTGTGGAAAAAAGCGATGTCATCTTTGCCGCTTTGCCGCACGGCCTTTCGCAGGAGCTTGCTGCGGAGTGTGACAAAAAAGGCAAGGCGTTCATCGACCTCGGCGCGGACTTCCGCTTAAAGAGCGAGGAAGAATACACCGAGTGGTACGGCGGCACATTTACGGATAAGGCGCTGCACGAAAAAGCCGTGTACGGCCTGCCGGAGCTGTTCCGCGAGGAAATTAAGAAGACAAAGCTCGTTGCAAACCCGGGCTGCTACACCACGGCGGTGCCGCTTGCACTCGTGCCGGCGCTGGAAAAGGGCTATATCGAGACGACCGGTATCATCGCAAACTGCGCGTCCGGCGTGACCGGCGCGGGCAGAAAGCCGGCGCAGAACAGCCACTACCCGGAGCTGAATGAGGGTATGTCCGCGTATAAAGTCGCATGCCACCGCCATACGCCGGAAATCGAGCAGACGCTTTCCAAAATTTCGGGTGAGAAAATGCACATCACGTTCGTGCCGCATCTGCTGCCGGTGAACCGCGGCATTTTAGCGACATGCTATGCAAAACTCAAGCCGGGCGTTACGGAGGAAATGCTTCGTGCGGCGTATGAGGAAAGATACGGCAAAGAGCCGTTTGTGCGTTTGCTGCCAAAGGGCAAGAGCGCCGATATTCACAACATCAAGTACACGAATTTCTGCGACGTGTCCATTTTTACGGACCCGCGCACCGGCACGTTTATCGCCATCAGCGCTATCGATAACATGGTGAAGGGCGCGGCAGGGCAGGCCATTCAGAATATGAACATTCTGTTCGGCCTGGACGAAACCTGCGGCTTAAAGCTCGTTCCGCCGGCATTCTAAAAGAGTACGAAATTAAGGAAAAGCGATTTTTATATAAGGAGCAATTCAGTATGCAGTTTATCGAAGGCGGCGTCACCGCGGCTAAGGGCTTTTTAGCCGGCGGCATCCACTGCGGCATTCGCAAAAATAAGTCCAAAGCCGATCTGGCTATGATTTTCAGCAAAACACCGTGTGCGGCGGCAGGCGTTTACACGCAGAACCTTGTAAAGGGTGCGCCGATTCTTGTCACACGCAAAAATATCGCGGACGGCCGCGCACAGGCGGTCATCTGCAACAGCGGCAACGCCAACACCTGCAATGCAGACGGCGAAAAGAAAGCGTGGCGCATGTGCGAAATCGCGGGCGAAGCGCTCGGCATCGACCCGCACGATGTCATCGTCGCGTCTACGGGCGTTATCGGGCAGATTTTGCCGATCGCGCCGATTGAGAATGCAGCCCCGGCGTTGGCGGCACTGCTGAACGAAAACGGCTCCAACATGGCGGCAAAGGCCATCATGACGACCGACACCATCGAAAAAGAGTGCGCCGTAAAGATTACGCTCGGCGACAAAGAAGTGCGCATCGGCGGCATCTCCAAGGGCTCCGGCATGATCCACCCGAACATGGCGACGATGCTGTGCTTTGTCACGACGGACTGCGCCATTTCCGTGCCGATGCTGCAAAAGGCCATTAAGGCGGCGGCAGACACCACATTCAACATGATCAGCGTGGACGGCGATACCTCCACGAACGACACGCTTGCCATTATGGCGAACGGCGAGGCGGAAAACGAGGAAATCACCGAAGAAAACGAAGCGTACAAGACGTTTCTTGAGGCGCTGACGGCGGTTTGCAGAAAGCTTTCCATGATGATGGCGGGCGACGGCGAGGGCGCAACGAAGCTGCTCATCTGCAAGACGACCGGCGCGAAGGACTGGGAGACGGCGAAGACGGTTGCAAAGTCCGTCATCTGCTCCTCTCTGCTCAAGGCTGCCATGTTCGGCGAAGACGCCAACTGGGGCCGCGTGCTGTGCGCCATCGGTTATGCCGGCGCGGATATCGACATCAACAAGGTGGACGTGTCCTTTAAGAGCGCGTACGGGCAGGTAGATGTCTGCGTGAACGGTGCGGGCATCAACTTCAGCGAGGAAGAAGCCGCAAAGGTGCTGCATGAAAAGGAAATTACCATTCTGGTGGAGCTCAACAGCGGCGACGCGGAGGCGGAAGCCTTCGGCTGCGACCTCACCTATGACTATGTGAAAATCAACGGAGATTACAGAACATGAGTGAAGAAAAGAAGATCGGCATCTCGAACAGCGACCGCGCCCATGTGCTCGTGCAGGCGATGCCGTATATCAAAAGGTGGGCGGGCGAGACCATCGTCGTCAAATACGGCGGCAATGCTATGATTAACCCGGAGCTGAAAGAAGCCGTGATGAACGATATTGTGCTGATGCAGCTCGTCGGCGTGAATGTCGTGCTGGTGCACGGCGGCGGCCCGGAGATCAGCGGCATGCTGAAAAAGATCGGCAAGGAAAGCCGCTTTGTCGGCGGTATGCGCTACACCGACGCGGAGACGATGGACATTGTGCAGCAGGTGCTGGCAGGCAAAGTCAATAAAGACCTCGTACAGCTTTTGGAAAACACCGGCGGCAAGGCGGTCGGCCTGTGCGGCCTTGACGGTTCCATGCTGAAGGCGGATAAGCTGCCCGCAGCCGAAGACCTCGGCTTTGTGGGCGAGATCCGCGAAGTGAGCACGAAGATCGTTGAAGATGTCATTGCTTCCGGCTACACACCCGTTATCTCCACGGTGGCGGCAGGCTACCACGGTGAGGTGTACAACATCAACGCCGATGTGGCGGCGGCGCGCATTGCGGCGGAGCTCGGCGCGCGCAAGCTCATTTTGATGACCGATATTGTCGGTCTGCTGCGGGATAAGGACGACGAAAACACGCTTATCCCGGTCGTAAACGTCAGCGACGTGCCAAAGCTGAAGCGCGACGGCATCATCAGCGGCGGCATGATTCCGAAGATTGACTGCTGCGTGGAGGCTGTGCGCCGCGGCGTAGAGCGTGCGCATATCATCGATGGCAGAACGCCGCACTCCATTCTGGTCGAGCTCTTCACCGATGAAGGCATCGGCACGATGTTCTATTAAGAGGGAAAATCGCGCCCGTACCCGTGGACGAAAACGGCGAATGGGAGACGCACTGGGGTTCGTCGGCGATAGTATCGGTGTGGAAGACAAGTACGGATATGTTTTCAACAGGGTACAGACGATATTGTGGAAACAAAAGGAATTTTGAATATGAGTTTTGAAGCAATTAAAAAGCAGGAACAGGAGTATATCCTCCATTCCTACGGCCGTGTGGACGTGGCGCTCAGCCACGGCAAAAACGCCGAGGCTTGGGACGTGGAGGGCAAGCATTACTACGATTTCACCTCCGGCATCGGCGTGAATGCGCTGGGCTATTGCGACGAGGGCTGGGTGAAGGCCGTCACCGAACAGACGGGCAAAATTCAGCACATGTCGAACTATTATTACTGTGATAAAAACACACAGCTTGCGGAACTGCTTGCAAAAAACAGCGGCCTTTGCCGTTCGTTCTTCTGCAACAGCGGCGCGGAAGCGAACGAGTGCGCCATTAAAATTGCCCGTAAATACGGCGAAAAGAAGCACGCGTATAAGATCGTCACGCTGGAAAATTCTTTTCACGGCAGAACGCTCACCACATTGGCGGCAACGGGTCAGGACGGCTTTCATCGGCTTTTCACCCCGCTGACCGAGGGCTTTGTGTACGCCAAGGGCAACGACGTGGAAGACCTGAAAGCGAAGCTCTCTGACCCCGAGGTCTGCGCCGTGCTGCTCGAGAGCGTGCAGGGCGAAGGCGGTGTGGTGCCGATGGAGGAAGACTATTTAAAGACCGTGCGTGCACTGTGCACGGAGCGTGACGTGCTGATGATGCTTGACGAAGTGCAGACGGGCATCGGCCGCACGGGCTACTTCTTCAGCTATCAGCGCGCGGGTGTTCTGCCGGACGTTGTAACGGCGGCGAAGGGGCTTGGCGGCGGCTTGCCGATCGGCGTATGTATCGCGGGCGAGAAAGTAAAGGACAGCTTTGCCCCCGGCATGAACGGCTCCACGTTCGGTGCAAACCCCGTGGTGTGCGCCGGTGCGGTGGAGGTCGTTTCCCGCGTATCCAAGCCGGAATTCTTAAAAAAAGTGCAGGAAAAAGGTGAGTATTTCAAAGAGCGGCTGCTTAAAATGCCGAACGTCGAGTTTGTGCGCGGCCGCGGCATGATGATCGGCGTGAAAGTGAAGGACAAGGACGCCCATGATGTGCTGAATGCTTGCGCGAAAGCGGGTCTGCTCATTTTGACGGCGAAGGACCTTGTGCGCTTCCTGCCGCCGCTCACCATCACAAAAGAAGAGATCAATGCCGGTCTCGCGATTTTTGCGGAACAGATTAAATAAACGGAGGAAATTCCCATGAAACATTTATTAAAACTGCTCGATCTCTCCAAAGAGGAGATCATCGACATTCTGAACCTTGCCGACCAGCTCAAGTATGAGACAAAGCACGGCATCGAGCACCACCACTTAAAGGGCAAGTGTCTTGCCATGATTTTTGAGAAGTCTTCCACCAGAACGCGCGTTTCGTTTGAAGTGGGCATCAATCAGCTCGGCGGCTATGCCGTTGTGCTCGCGGGCGAAGGCTCGCAGATCGGTCGCGGCGAGCCGGTGCAGGATACCGCACGCGTGCTTTCCCGCTATGTGGACGGCATCATGATCCGCACCTTCGAGCAGAAGGAGGTCGAAGACCTCGCAAAGTACGGCTCCGTGCCGGTCATCAACGGTTTGACGGATTTCTGCCACCCGTGCCAGATCTTAGCCGACCTCATGACGATCCGCGAATATAAGGGCTCGTTCGACGGCCTGAAGATGTGCTTCATCGGCGACGGCAACAACATGATGAACTCCCTCATCGTCGGCGGCCTGAAGGTTGGCATGGAAGTTGCTGTGGCTTGCCCGGAGGGCTACCGCCCGCCGCAGGAGATTCTCGATTTTGCAGCCGGCTATGACTGCTTCACGCTGACCGATGACCCGATGGTTGCCGCAAAGGACGCAGATGTCGTTATCACCGACGTGTGGACATCTATGGGTCAGGAAGGAGAGCGCGCAGCACGCGAAAAGGCGTTTGCAGGCTATTGCATCGATGAGAAGATCATGGGCGTTGCAAAGAGCGATGCCATTGTACAGCACTGTCTGCCGGCACACCGCGGCGAGGAGATTACCGAAGAGGTGTTCGAGGCGAATGCAGGCCCAATCTTCGACGAAGCGGAGAACCGTTTGCATGCACAAAAGGCCGTTATGGTCACGTTAATGAAAGATTGATTGTACAAAACGCTGTGTTTTCGCACGGCGTTTTGTATTTGCCTTTTGAGAAATTATGCGGTATAATTAAAAACAGAAATACCGCGCACGATATGTGTGTGAAATAACCATTTCAGCCATTACGCGCAAAGCGATTGCGTGTCGTATATTTATGCAGACGCGAATGCGCCGGAGAGGAGACAGCTTATGCTCAGAGAACAGTTGTGGTTTGATTTTTGTGACGATTTGCCCATTGAGATCGAGCAGAGGATTGACGAGGGCATTTTGGAAGCGGAACGCTTTAAAGAGCGTGCTGAGCAGATAAAGGAAATGCCGCGCGGCGCGGCGCGTACCGCCGCAGGCGCAGAGCTTTTAGAGCAGCTTTGTGCGTTTGAAAACCCGCAGGACAAAGACGAGCCGTCCGACCTTCCGGGCATCAAGGCGGCATCTGTCGGTGAGCCGAAAGAGAAAGCCGAAGCGGATTGCGACAAAATCTACGGCGCGTGGCTCGGCCGCTGTGCGGGTTGCCTGTTGGGTCAGCCGGTAGAGGGCTGGCGGCGTGCACGCATCAACGGGCTTTTGAAAGAGACCGGCAACCTGCCGCTGCAAAACTACATTTCGTCCGATATCGGGCCTGTTCTGCGCGAAAAATACAACGTGCGCGACGACGGACACGCCTACGGCGCGGAGAAAACTGGGTGGATCAACAACGTCTCTTACATGCCGGAGGACGATGACACGAACTACACGCTCATCGCGTTAAAGCTCGTCGAGCAGTACGGGCGCGATTTCACACCCGATGACGCGGCGGAAAACTGGCTGATGAATCTGCCGCTTTTACACCTGTGCACGGCGGAGCGCGTGGCATATATCAACCTCGCACAATCCGTTTTCCCTCCGGAATCGGCGTTGTACCGCAACCCGTACAGGGAGTGGATCGGCGCACAGATCAGGGGCGATCTGTTCGGCTATATTTGCCCCGGCGATATGGAAACGGCGGCGGAAATGGCATGGCGCGATGCGTCCATCTCTCACGTAAAAAACGGCATCTACGGCGAAATGTGGATTGCCTCGATGCTTGCGAAAGCGGCGGTTAACGATGACATGCCGACCATCATTCGCTCCGGCATGAAGCAGATCCCGAAAAAGAGTCGTCTTTATGAAGAGCTTGCGGAAATTTTGAGCCGCTTTGAAAGCGGCGATACCGCTGAGGAGACGAAAGCATATATCCTCGGCAAGTACGATGAAAATAATCAGCACCACTGGTGTCACACCGTCTCGAATGCGGCAATCGTCGCGATGGGCTTATTGTGGGGCAAGAAGGACTTCACCTACACGATGGAGCTGTGCCTGACGATGGGCTTTGACACGGACTGTAACTGCGCCACGGCGGGCTCTGTGCTTGGTATGGTACTGGGTGCACAGCTTTTGCCGGAGGTCTGGACGGCGCCGCTCAACGACCGTGTGCTTTCCGGCGTGGACGGCTTCGGACTCGTGCATATTTCGGACATGGCAGCGCGTACACAGGCGCTCGCCGAGTAAAAAATAATAAGTTTTTTGCGGGCACACGGCTTTTTGGCGGTGTGTCCGCTTTTTATACGGAAAACCCGCGTGCCGTTCACAATTTTTTCGAAATTTTCGGCTATTCAAAAGGGCTGAGATATGATATACTATAAGGCAGTATGGGCTTTTCTGCCCTTTGGTTTTGAAAGGAAAAACGGCATGATCGTTCTCGGCATCGACCCCGGCTACGCCATTGTCGGCTACGGCGTGGTGGAAATGAAAAATAACCGTTACCGCACGTTGGAGCACGGCGCGGTGACAACCAAAGCGGGCACGGATTTCAACCGCCGTTTGGAGATCATTTACGACGGCATCGCGCAGGTTTTGGCGCAGTATCACCCGGATGCGGTCTCCGTGGAAAAGCTCTATTTTTCAAACAATAAAACGACCGGCATCGGTGTGGCGGAAGCCCGTGGCGTCATTTTGCTTGCGGCGCAGAAGGCCCGCGTGCCTGTTTTTGAATACACCCCCGTGCAGGTGAAATTGGCCGTTACGGGATACGGCAAGGCCTTAAAGCCGCAGGTGATGGAAATGACCCGCCGCCTTTTGTGCCTGCGCGAGGTGCCGAAGCCGGACGACACGGCGGACGCGCTCGCCATTGCCATTTGCCACTGCCATGCCTCCGGCACGGCGCTGCGGCAGTTTTTGAGGTAACGCCGTCTATTTGGACAGAGAGTACAGAGGGTATAGAAAGGACAAAAGCGATGTTTTACAGTCTTACCGGGAAACTTGTACACATGGAGCCGGGCGTTGTCGCTATTGAATGCGGTGGCGTGGCGTTTAAGTGCTTCACTTCCATGAACACGCAGAAAAACATGCCGCGCATCGGCGAAACGGCTACGGTCTATACGCATTTAAACGTGCGCGAGGACGCGCTTGATTTATACGGCTTCTCTACAAAAAGCGAGCTGAACTGCTACAAGATGCTGACGACCATCAGCGGCGTGGGCCCGAAGGCGGCGCTCTCCATTTTATCCGAAATGACCCCGGAGGGCGTTGCCATGGCGGCGGCCTCCGGCGACAGCAAAAAGTTTACAAAGGCGAGCGGCGTGGGCCCGAAGCTTGCACAGCGCATCGTGCTGGAATTGAAAGACCGCGTGAAGAAGATGGGCTTTACGGGCGGCACGCTGGAACTGACCGGCACGGACGACGCGGGCATTGTTTCCGCGTCTCAGAACGCCGAGCAGGCCGTGCAGGCGCTTATTGTGCTCGGTTACACACAGTCCGAGGCCGCGCAGGCCGTGGCGAAGCTGGACGGCTCCCTCTCTACGGAAGAACTTATTCGCGGCGCTTTAAAGAGTATGGCAAGCCGCTTTTAATACACGCTGAAAGGAGAGTGCTTTTCGCGTGACGTTTGACAGAGACAACGAAATGGATTTTGAAAACCGCGTCATTGCGCCGGAGTATGTGCCGGAGGACGCGGAGGTGGAAAACCCGCTGCGCCCGCGTACCTTTGCGGATTATGTGGGCCAGGAAAAGGTAAAAGAAAACTTAGAGGTGTTCATTCAGGCGGCAAAGCAGAGAAAAGAATCGCTTGACCACGTTTTGCTCTACGGCCCGCCGGGTCTCGGCAAAACGACGCTTGCGGGCATCATTGCAAACGAGCTCGGTGTCAATCTGCGCATTACGAGCGGCCCGGCTATCGAAAAGCCGGGCGACCTCGCCGCATTATTGACGAATCTGAACCCCGGCGACGTGCTGTTCATCGATGAGATTCACCGTCTGCCGCGCAGTGTGGAGGAGATCTTGTACCCCGCCATGGAGGACTTTGCGCTCGACATTATTACAGGCAAGGGGCAAATGGCGGCGTCCTATCATCTGCCGCTGCCGCGCTTTACGCTTGTCGGTGCAACGACGAGAGCCGGTCAACTTTCTGCGCCGCTGCGCGACCGTTTCGGCGTGGTGCTGCGTTTGGAGCTCTACGAGCCGAAGGAGCTTGCGAAAATCGTCACCCGCAGCGCCGGCATTTTAGGTATTGACATTGAAGCGGACGGTGCGCTGGAGATTGCCTCGCGCTCGCGCGGTACGCCGCGTATCGCAAACCGCATGTTAAAGCGCGTGCGCGACTTCGCGCAGATCATGAGCGACGGCGTCATCACATACAGCACGGCGAAGATTGCGCTTGACCGCCTCGAGATTGACGAGCTTGGGCTCGATTCCGGCGACAGACGCATGCTGAACGCGATTATCCAGTATTATAACGGCGGCCCCGTGGGTGTGGAAACGCTGGCGGCGGCCATTGGCGAGGAAGCCGTGACGATCGAAGACGTTGTGGAGCCGTATCTGATGCAGATCGGCTTTTTGCAGCGTACCCCGCGCGGCCGCTGTGCCACACGCGCGGCTTACTTGCACCTCGGACTTACGCCGCCGGGAACCGTTGCGGACGATAACCCGAGATTCGACGTATGACACTCTTTTGGAAACGCGTGCAATCGGCATGCAGGGGAAACAGGTTGAAAAGAATCAAAAAAAGTCACCCCTTGAAATTTTTGATATAAAAAGGAGCATACGATTATGGGAAGATTATTCGGTACAGACGGTGTTCGCGGTGTCGCGAACCATGACCTTACCTGCGAGCTTGCAATGAAGCTTGGCCGTGCGGCCGCTGCCGTGCTCATCAACAAATCAAACCGCCACCCGCGCGTCATCATCGGCAAGGATACCCGCCTTTCGAGCGACATGCTGGAAAACGCCATGGCGGCCGGCCTGTGCAGCGTAGGCGCATCGGTCGTTCTGCTGGGCGTTGTGCCTACCCCGGCCGTGGCGTACCTTGTGGAAAAATACAAGGCAGACGCCGGTGTGATGATCTCTGCATCACACAACTCTTACGAGTATAACGGCATTAAAATTTTCAGCGGCGACGGCTACAAGCTGCCAGACGACCTTGAGGAGCGCATTGAGTCTCTGATCCTCGGCGAAGCGGCTCTGCCGCCGCTGCCCGCAGACAGCGACCTCGGCACGGTGTCGTATGCGCCGAACGCGCTGCGCGATTACATCGATCACGTGAAGTCCACGGTGCACTTCTCGCTGACAGGCCTTGAAATCGCGCTCGACTGCGCGAACGGCTCCTCCGCGATGACAGCGGAAACACTGTTTACGGAGCTCGGCGCCAAGGTGCACATGCTGCATGATGAGCCGAACGGCACGAACATCAACGATAACTGCGGTTCCACCCACATGGAATCGCTCGTGGAATATGTGAAGACGCATAAGGTCGACGCGGGCATCGCGTTTGACGGCGACGCCGACCGCTGCCTTGCCGTGGACGAAAACGGCGAAGTCATCGACGGCGACTTCATCATGGCGATCTGCGGCCTCGATATGAAGAGCCGCGGTAAGCTGAATAAGGACTGCATCGTCGGCACCATCATGACGAACCTCGGCTTTGTAAAGTGCTGCGAAGCAAACGGCATCCACTTTGAAGCAACGAAGGTCGGCGATCGTTACGTGCTGGAAGAAATGCTGCTTGAAAACTACAGCTTTGGCGGCGAGCAGAGCGGCCACGTCATTTTCCGCGATTTCGCAACGACCGGCGACGGTCAGCTGACGGCAGCGCAGCTTTTGAGCATCTTAAAGCAGCGCGAAGCAAAGCTTTCTTCTCTCAAGACCGTCATGGAGCGCTACCCGCAGACGATGGTGAATATCAAGGTCTCGCCAGAGGGCAAGCTGGCGTTCCACACTGACCCGAAGGTGAAGAAGGCTATTCAGCAGGCAACCGCAACGCTGAACGGCGAAGGCCGCGTCATTGTGCGCCCGTCCGGCACAGAACCGCTGCTGCGCGTCATGGTGGAAGGCAGAGATTTGACGCTGATTGAAAAGCTTGCAAACGATATTTCTGAAGTGATTAAGGAAGAATTGGTCTGATGAGAGCGGCAAACTGGAAAGACTATGAATTGATTGATACCGGCTCCGGCGAGCGGTTGGAGCGGTGGGGAGACATTCTCCTCATCCGCCCCGATCCGCAGATCATCTGGAAGTCGGAGAAAAAAGATCCCCGTTGGCGTTCCGCTCACGCGCGCTATAAGCGCTCCTCTACGGGCGGCGGCAAATGGGAGGTTTATAAAAAGCTGCCGGACGTGTGGAAAATCACGCGCGGCGACCTCACGTTCCGCTTAAAGCCCATGGGCTTTAAACACACGGGCGTTTTCCCGGAGCAGGCCGTGAACTGGGATTACACCGCGGCGCGCATCCGCGCGGCAAAGGAGAAAAATCCCGAGCGCGAAATTAAAATTCTAAACTTATTCGGCTACACCGGCGCGGCGACGCTCGCGTGTATGGAAGCGGGCGCGACGGTCACGCACGTAGATGCCTCCAAGGGCATGGTGCAGTGGGCGCGCGAAAACGCAGCGGCATCGAATTTGGCAGAGCGCCCGGTGCGCTGGCTTGTCGATGACTGCGTGAAATTCGTGCAGCGCGAAATTCGCCGCGGAAACCATTACGACGGCATCATCATGGATCCGCCGTCCTACGGGCGCGGCCCCGGCGGCGAGGTGTGGAAGCTTGAGGAACAGCTTTACGGTCTTGTTGAAATGTGCGTGCCGGTCTTGACGGATGATCCGCTGTTCTTTATTTTGAATTCGTACACAACGGGACTTTCTCCGTCCGTTATGGCGTATCTGCTCGGCGTTTTGCTGCGCCCGAAGTTCGGCGGCTATGTTTCCGCAGATGAAATCGGCTTGCCGGTGACGGAAACGGGGCTTGTTCTGCCCTGCGGCAGCACGGCAATCTGGTCGGGCGAGCCGGTATAACGGGACTTTTTTGAAACGGAAGGGATAAAATGGCGTTTATTGAGTGCAGAGACCTGCATTTTTCATACAGCGGAGAGAGCGGCGAGGTCCTGCACGGCGTCGATCTCGACATTGAAAAGGGTTCGTTTGTGGCGCTGCTCGGCCACAACGGCTGCGGTAAATCCACCATGGCGAAGCTGTTTAACGGTATGCTGGTGCCGACCTCCGGCACCGTGACGGTGGACGGCATCGATACCGCCGTGGAGGAAACGCAGCTTGACGTGCGCCGCCGCGTGGGCCTTGTGCAGCAGAACCCGGATAACCAGCTTGTCGCGGGTATTGTTGAGGAAGACGTGGCATTTGGCCCGGAAAACCTCGGTATTGAGCCCGCAGAAATCCGCCGCCGTGTCGATGTGGCACTGAAAGCGGTCAACATGTACGAGTACCGCGACCATGCGCCGCATAAGCTCTCCGGCGGTCAGAAGCAGCGCGTCGCGATTGCGGGTGTTATCGCGATGGAGACCATGTGCATTGTGCTTGATGAGCCGACCGCCATGTTGGACCCGCGCGGCCGACAGGAGGTTATGGATACCATTCGGTATCTGAACCGCGAAAAGGGTATCACCGTCATTCTCATCACGCACTACATGGACGAGGCCGTGCAGGCCGACCGCGTGGTGGTGATGGACGGCGGCAACATTCTGACGGACGGCGACCCGCGCACGGTGTTCGCGCAGGTGGAGCTTTTAAAGCGCCACAAGCTCGACGTGCCGCAGGCAACGGAGCTTATTTACCGCTTAAACGCCGCCGGGTGCAGCATTTCCGGCACGCCGCTCGATGAAGACGAGTGCGTAAAAGCGATTGCGGAGTATTTAAAATTGGGATAAGAATATAAAAGGGATTTTGTTTTTTGTGCGGGGCAAGAACCGAAAGGACCTGCACCCGGCAGAGGAAACGAGGAAAATCGATGGCAATTTTGGAAACCAAAAATCTCACATATACCTATGGCGTCGGCACACCGTTTGAAAAAACGGCGGTGGAAAACGTGAACCTTTCCGTAGAAAAGGGCGCGTTTGTCGGCGTGATCGGGCATACGGGCAGCGGTAAATCCACGCTGATCCAGATGCTCAACGGCCTCATCCGCCCCACAAGCGGGCAGGTGCTTTTAAACGGCGAGGACATTTGGGCAAAGCCGAAGGAAATTCGCCGCGTGCGCTTTCAGGTGGGCATGGTGTTCCAGTACCCGGAATACCAGCTGTTTGAAGAGACCGTTATCAAAGACATCATGTTCGGCCCGAAAAACATGGGACTTTCCGATGAAGAAGCACTGAAGCGCGCCAAAGAAGCGGCACACTTTACAGACTTAAAGCCTGAGCTTTTGGAGAAATCTCCGTTTGAGCTTTCGGGCGGCGAAAAGCGTCGTGCAGCCATTGCGGGCGTCATCGCCATGGACCCGGAGGTGCTCATTTTGGATGAGCCCGCCGCCGGTCTTGACCCGAAGGGCAGAGATGTTATCTTAGCGCAGATCTCCGAATATCACCGCCAGCGCGGCAACACCATTTTGCTCGTCTCCCACAGTATGGAGGACATCGGCCGCGTGGCAGACCGTGTGCTTGTGATGAACAACGCCCATGCCGAAATGTACGACGAGACCCGCGCCGTGTTCTCGCGCGGCGAGCTTTTGGAGCCGATGGGTCTGCGCCTGCCGCAGATCACGTCCATCATGCGCCGTCTGCGCAAAATGGGCCTGCCGGTCAGCGAGACGGTTTTAAATGTAGACGAAGCCGTCATGGAGCTTTTGCCGCTCCTCAAAAAAAGGAAAGAGGAGGACAAAAACCATGCTATCTGATGTCACCATGGGGCAGTTTTTCCCCGGCAAGTCCGTCATGCACCGGTTGGATCCGCGCATTAAAATGTGCCTGACCGTGTATTTCATCGTGCTCATTTTCTGCTCGAAGAATTTTGTCACGCTCGGCGCGACGATTCTTATGAGCCTGCTTGGCGTGGTGCTTTCCAAAGTACCGCTGAAACTCTATTTAAAAAGCATGAAGCCTATTTTGTTCATCGTGGTGTTCACCGGCGTATTGAATTTGTTTTACGGCACCGGCGACCCGATCTTCACGCTCGGGTTCATTCACATTACGCGAAACGGCATCGTGAACAGCATCATGATTGCCGTGCGCATCGTGGTGCTCATCCTCATCAGCTCTATTCTGACGTTCACAACCTCCCCGACGCAGTTGACGGACGCCATTGAGCGCCTGCTAAAGCCGCTGGCGCTGCTGCATGTGCCGGTGCATGAATTCGCAATGATGATGACGATCGCGCTGCGCTTTGTGCCGACGCTCCTCGAAGAGACCGAGAAGATCATGGCGGCACAGAAGGCCCGCGGTGCAGATATGGAAAGCGGCGGTCTGATGCAGCGCATCAAGGCGCTGATTCCGGTGCTTATCCCGCTGTTTGTTTCCGCGTTCCGCCGTGCGTTTGACCTTGCAACAGCCATGGAAAGCCGCTGCTACCACGGCGGCGAGGGGCGCACGAAAATGAAGGTGCTGCACCTTTCAAAAGTAGATTACATCACGCTTATCGTGTGCGTTTTGTACCTTGCGGCGTTCATCACAGTGAACATTTTGCTGCCCGCCGCCATTGTGCGATAAAATTGAGGAGAAGCTATGGAACGAAACCTGCTGCTGAAAATTCAATATGACGGCAGCGCGTACCACGGCTGGCAGGTGCAGGAAAACGCCCGCAGTGTGCAAGGGGTGTTTCAGGAGGCGTTAAAGCAGGTTTTGCATACGCAGCCGGACATCAAAGCGTGCAGCCGTACGGATACCGGCGTGCACGCGCGGGAATTCTGCCTGAGCATGAAGCTTTCGCACAATATCCCGCCGGAGCGCCTTTTGGGCGCACTCAATCATTTTCTGCCGCCGGACATTGCTGTGCTTTCCTGCGAAGAAGTGCCGCTTGATTTTCACGCACGGTACTCCTGCTGTGGGAAACGGTATGTGTATGAAATCTGGAACAACCCCATTCGCAGCCCGTTTCTGTACGGGCGCGCGCTGCACTACTACCACCATATCGATGAAAAAAAGCTGAACGAAGCCGCGCAACACTTTTTGGGTGCGCACGATTTCACTTCGTTCTGTACACTCGATAACCGTGACATGGGGGACTTTACCCGCATGGTTACGGAAAGCTCCGTCACGCGCGAGGGCGACATGGTGCGCTTTACCGTGGCGGCGGACGGGTTCCTTTACAACATGGTGCGCATCATGACGGGCACTTTGCTCGCCGTGCAGCAGGGGCGCTTTGTCCCCGAGGACATCCCGAAGATCATCGAGGGGAAAAACCGCAAGCTTGCGGGGCCGACCGCCCCGGCGTGTGGTCTGTATTTAGAAAAAGTGTTTTATAAACCGCAAATATAATGCCTGCGGTTTGGTTGGATAAATGGTCTGTATTCCGATTTTTATAACGCGGAATAAGGGAGAAAAGTATGGCAAGAAAAAAGCATGAAGCGGAAAAAAAGCACGCGCTGCGCAAAAAAGAAGCACCGCCTGTGCAGGATATGCCGGATGAAACAGAACACCCTGCGCTTTCGGAAGAGAAAAAGCCGCGCGTATCGAAGCTTTTGTACCGCATCATTGCGGCGCTGCTCATCGCGGTAGTGCTGCTTATCATTTTGGAAAATAAAGATAATTTAACGCCGGAAAACATCGGCAACTGGATCCGCACAAAGGCAGTCGGCTTCGGCTTTGGCGACGGCTATCCGGCGGAGCTGACCGGCAGCACAGCGCTTGTGGGTAATTTCGGCGCGGCTGACGGCAATTTGTACGTTGTGAGCGACACGGCGCTGACGGTTCTGAACGGCTCCGCAAAGGAGATGTTCTCTGCGCGCCACAGCTACAATGACCCCGCGGTCTCCGAAGCGAGCGAACGCTACCTTTTGTATAACGCCGGCGGCACGGGTTACCGTGTGGAAACGTCCTCCGGCACGGAGATTTCCGGCACGAGCGACAGCAGTATCACGACCGGCGTCATTTGCGATTCCGGCAAATTTGCGCTGGCGGTGCAGCCCTCGGACTACGCCTCCGAGCTGCGCGTATATAACAAAAACGGCAGCTTGCAGTATAAATACAGCTTTGCGGATTCCTATATTACGGCGGTGGCACTGAATACGGACGGCACAAGAGCCGCGGTGGCAAGCACCATCACGCACGCAGGTACGCTCATTTCGCGCATTACGGTGCTGGATATGTCCGAAACGGAACCGATAGCGGAGTACGAAAGCGACGGCAACCTGATTTTTGCCGTGCAGTGGAACCGCAGCGGCCGCGTGACGGCTATCGGCGACACGGAAACGCTCGTCAGCGATACGAGCTATAACTTTACGCCGTATGCGTATGACGGCCGCACCGTGACGGCCTACACGCTCATCCCTTCGGGTGCGGTGGTCTCCGTTTCCAACTATGCTTACGGCGGCGACAGCACGCTGCTCATTTTCCGTGACAGCGCAGAGCCTGTGGAAAGCGACCTTTCCGGCCGCGCCGTGTGGCTTTCCGCAGCGGGCAATAAGGTGGCGGCGCTGCTTTCAAGCTCCGTTGTGTCCACGGATCTCACGACCGGGCGGCAGGAAGCCGCCTGCAATGTGCCGGCCGATACAAAAAGCATCGCCATGGCGGACGAAAGCACCGTGTATCTGCTCGGCGTGCGCGAGATTCGGAAAGAAAATCTTAAGGTGATCGAGGCCGATAATACATTGTCGCAAACAGAGTAATGTGGTATAATCACTGTATCGCACAAGGCGCGCGGCAGGCGTGCCGGAAAAAGGAGAGTGTTTTTATTGGGATGGATATTTGACATTGCCGTTGTGGTGCTCGTCATCATCGCGGCCGTCATCGGTGCAAAAAAGGGATTTTTCAGAGCATGCTTTGATTTCTGCGGCGCGCTCATCGCGATGATTGCGGCGGGGCTTTTGAGCAGTCCTGTTGCAGAGTGGATCTTCACAACGTTCTTTCGCCCCTCGCTTGTGGAGAAGATCTCTGCGGCGGTCATGGGGCTTGGCGCGGGCGATGCCGTGAACACCGTTTTCGATGCCTTCCCGGAGCTTATCCAGCGCGCGCTCGAGGCTGCCGGCATCACACAGGGCAGTATCATGGCGCAGGTGCAGGATAAGACGGACAGCATCGCAGAGGCCATTACGGATGCACTCAGCCCCATGCTCATCAACGTCATCGGCGTGTTCGTCATGCTGGTGCTATTCGTATTGTTCATCGTGGTACTGAGAGGCGTTGCAACGCTTTTAACGGGCATTTTCTCGCTGCCGGTCTTAAGCGGCATCAACGGTGCGCTCGGCGCAGTATTCGATGTGCTGATGCTCGCGCTCATTTTGTGGGTCGTCCTCGCGTGTACGCAGGTATTTGTACCCATGCTGAGCGCAGCGCAGCAGGTAAAGGTGCAGGCGTTTGAGAATACCTCCATGCTTTTGAAGCTGCTTGGCAGCTTTAACCCCGCTTACCACTTAATGCAGTGAGCAGCGGCTAAAAGGAGATTCGGAAATTCGTAAGGGAAAGGAACTACACTATGTCTGATGCCAAAAGCCAAAAGACAAAGAAACCCATCAATCAGAATTTAACGGTGCCGAACGCCATGTCTGTGTTCCGTATTTTGGTCATTCCGTTTTTTGCGTATTTTTTTCTGAAAGGCAACCTCACAGCGGCCATCGTCGCACTGGGGCTTTCCGGCCTTTCCGATGCACTGGACGGCATGATCGCGCGGCACTTCAACCAGATCACGGAATTAGGCAAGATGCTGGATCCGTTAGCCGATAAGCTGACGCAGGGCACGGTGGCCATCTGTATCGCCGTGCACTACCCGTCCATTTGGCCGCTTTTGGCGCTGCTCGTCTTAAAAGAACTCGTCATGTTGTGCGGCGCATGCTATCTGCTGAAAAACGGCAAAAAGCCGTGCGCGGCAAAGTGGTACGGCAAGGTCTCCACAACACTGTTTTATATCGCCATCGGACTCATCGTCGTCATGGACGGCTTTATGAAGGTTTCCGAGAGCACGTTCAATATCGCGTCCACCACGGCGCTCGTCATCACAGCGGGCTTTATGGTGTACACGTTCATTCGATATTTCGGCGTGTTCCGCGAAATTTTGAGATCGACCGACGGCAAATACGATTTGAACCTGCCCGAAGAAATGCGGGCAAAGAAAGAGCGCACACCGAAAAACTAACGGTCTGCGCCGGAAAGGAAAATGTCTATGATGATGTGTACACGCTGCAAGAAGCGGCCTGCGGTTGTGTTCGTTTCCCCTTCAACGGATATGAACGCCACGCAGGGCTACTGTCTTGTCTGCGCAAAAGAGCTCGGCATTAAGCCGGTGAATGATATTATGGAGAAAATGGGCATCACGGAGGAGCAGCTGGAGGCGATGACCGAAAGCATGAACGATTTGATGTCGATGTCCGACGACGGCAGCTTTGAGCCGGGCGGCGCGGTGCCGTTCCCGTCCGAACTGCTGGGTCAATTCGGTATGAACGCAAACGGTGACGGCACAGAGCCGGCAATCCGCGAAAGCCAGCCGAATGACAAGAAAAAGAAGGAGAACTTCCACAAATCAAAGCGTAAGCACATTGCGGCGTACTGCACCGACCTCACCATGAAGGCGAGAAACGGCGAGCTGGATGCCATCATCGGCCGCGAGCGCGAGATTGAGCGTGTGGTGCAGATTTTGTCCCGCCGCACGAAGAATAATCCGTGTCTCATCGGTGAGCCGGGCGTCGGTAAAACGGCCGTTGCTGAGGGGCTTGCCCTGCGCATTGCGGCAGGCGAAGTGCCCGCGAAGCTGCGCAAAAAAGAAGTGCAGCTTCTGGATCTCACGGCGCTCGTCGCCGGTACGCAGTTCCGCGGCCAGTTTGAAAGCCGCATTAAGGGACTTGTGGACGAAGTGAAGCAGGACGGCAACATCATCCTCTTCATCGATGAGGTGCATAACCTCGTCGGCACAGGCGATGCAGAGGGCAGTATGAACGCGGCGAACATTCTAAAGCCTGCGCTGTCCCGCGGAGAAATTCAGGTCATCGGCGCAACGACGTTCTCCGAGTACCGCAAGTACATCGAAAAAGACGCCGCACTGGAGCGCCGCTTCCAGCCCGTCACCGTGACAGAGCCGTCCATCGACGACGCAACGGATATCATCCGCGGCATCAAAAATTACTACGAAAAATACCATAACGTGCGCGTTTCCGACCAGATTGCGAAGCGCATCGTCGTGCTTTCCGAGCGATATATCAGCGACCGTTACCTGCCGGATAAGGCCATCGACTTGTTGGACGAAGCATGCGCCTGCGCTGCGCTGCGCAACAAAAAGCTTGCGGATTATGAAGAAGCAAATTTGAAGCTCGAAAAGCAGCGCAAGGCGGAAGCCGAGATCGAGGGCGCAGAGAATGTCGATTACGAAGCGCTTGCCGAAGCGAAATATAAAGTCGCGGCGCTCGAAAAAGAGCTTGCCGCGTTTGACCCGAACGAAGTCACCGCGCCGGTAACGGAAGCGGATCTCGCGTATGTCATCGAGCTTTGGACGGGCATTCCCGCTGCGAAAATTGAACAGAGCGAGCTCGGCAAGCTTGCCCACCTGGAAGAAAAGCTGAGCGAGCACATCGTGGGGCAGGAGGAGGCCGTCAAGGCTGTTTCCGCCGCCATCCGCCGCAGCCGCGTGCAGATCAACCCGCGCCGTCGCCCGGCCTCGTTCATCTTTGTCGGCCCCACCGGCACCGGCAAGACCGAGCTTGTGCGCGTGCTTTCGAAAGAGCTGTTCGATTCCCCGGAGACGCTCATCCGCCTCGATATGTCGGAGTTCATGGAAAAGCACTCGGTCTCGAAGATCATCGGTTCGCCCCCGGGCTATGTCGGCTACGATGAAGCCGGTCAGCTCACCGAAAAGGTGCGCCGCCGCCCGTATTCCGTTCTGCTCTTCGATGAGATTGAAAAAGCACACCCGGATGTTATGAACATCCTGCTGCAAATTCTCGACGAAGGCCGCATTACGGATGCGCACGGTCGCACGGTCAACTTTGAGAACACCGTCATCGTCATGACCTCCAACGCGGGCAGCAACAGCCGCGAAGCGCTCGTCGGCTTCAACCGCACCAGCGCGGACATCAGCCGCGAAAAGGCCATGCGCGCGCTGTCTGATTTCCTGCGTCCCGAATTCCTGAGCCGCATCGATGAGATCGTCGTCTTCCGCCCGCTGAATGAGGAGGACTACAAGAAGATCGCAGTGCTCATGCTGAACGAGTACGTCGGCACGCTTAATGAGCGTGGCATCACGCTGCGTTGGACGGACGAAGCCGTTGCGAACATCGCGCATCGTGCCGCAGGCGGTAAGAGCGGCGCCCGCGATATCCGCAACACCATCCGCCGCACCGTGGAAGACAAAATCGCGTCCCTCATCGTCGAGAAAGGCGAAGGCAACGTCACCGGTATTCTCGTCACCGAAAAGGACGGCGAGATCGACGTGGAGTCAATCTAACCTTATAAACCGCAAATCCCCGCACAGTGCTGTTCATTAAAAGCCTGTGCGGGGATTTTTTGTATGCGGAGGAAGTAAGTCCGATGTATTCAGTTTGTCAGGATGATGGCCTGCTCGAAAAGGGCGGTGTAGGCGACCTCCACGCTGTCTTTGCCGTAGTAGATGTCCTGCCCGGCGAGAGGGTCACTGAAATAGTAGCCGTTTTCGTCATAGCCCGTAAGGACGAGCGCATGCATGGGGTAGACCCACGTAATCTCTCGGCCGGTCTCCGGCACCGTCCAAATGTCGCTTTCAATCGGTGGCTCCATGCAGATAGTCGCCCAGATCATCACCGGGGTGTTGTTGTCAATATAGCTTTTTAGGCGATAAAGCGGCACGCCGCTCAGGCGCTCGGCGTGGTAGCCGGTGTTTGTGAGAAACTCGTTCATGGCGCGCTCAATGACGGTGGAGTAGCATCCCCAGCCGGTTTCCGAAAACGGGTCGCCGGGGAACGCCTCCCATGGGTCGCAGCCGATAAGCTCTCCGTTTTCGTCCGTGTGCGGCGCGTCGCCCGTCGGCAGGTAATAGGAAGCAAATTCCTCCGCCGTGACGGTGCAGCCGTAGTAGTTTAACAGCATGGCGGCGCCGGCGCTTTCGCAGCCCGTGGGAAGCGTAGGCAGCTGCGAAATGTACGGCACGTCTTTAATGCGGCGGGTGGTTGCCTGCGCGGGGAAAATATCGGCGTAGGCAAGCGCGGGCGTAAAGCGCAGCAGCGCCGCGGCGAGCACGCCGAACACGAGTATCACCGGTAAAAGGCACAAAATGCGTCTGCGCCGCCGTGCGCGGTGCTTTAGGCGGCGCGGCACAGTGCTGCGCCGGAAGCTTTCGGGTGCCAAATTTGCATTTTTGCGCGTTTGCATAAAGATCCCCCTTTTTAAAACTCCTTTATAACCGGGTGAAAATTTCTCTTAGCAGAGTGAGCACAAGCAGGTGAGCGGGGTAAAACAGGTAGTAGCCCCACTGCAAAACTTTGCTTCGGCGACCAAGCGTGTGGTTGTAGCATAAAAGAAGCGGTACACACAGCAGTACGAACGGCCTCAGCCACACGGGCAGCGTAGAGCCGTAGACGAAATACTGAAAAACATACAAAAGCGTGACGAGCCCGAAAAACGACCATTGCTTTTTGGGGCTTTCCCGAAAGACGGCAAAGCCGAAGATCCACAGCACGGCGATGTAATTCCAGTTTGCGGGGTAGGCGAGCAGGCAGCACAGCCCGAGCAAAAGCAGCCGCACCCAAACGGGCGCGCGCAGCCGTTTCCACAGCGTGACGGCGAGAAGCCCCAAAAAGAGCCCCCACAAAACGCCCGTCACGTACCAGAACTCCCAAACCGTGAATTTAAAGCACAGCGCATACGGCACATGGGAGATGACCGCCGCAATAAACAGCCGCAGCAGGTACTTTTTCAGATTCGACGTGTACGCGTAGCCCTCCGCAACGAAAAAGCACATGATGGGCGCGGCAATCTGCCCCACGGCATGGAAAAACAGCGCGGCGGGCGCGGTATCTGCCAAAAAGACGGTGGCGGCGTGGTCCAGCACCATGGCGAGGACCGCAATGAGCTTTAAGGTGTTTGCGTTCAGCGCGGGGCGCGAAAATGTGCACGCGGTTCTGTTTATATCGGTCATGCGTTCGCCCCTCTCCTCTTTCTGCTTTAACTATACCGAAAAAGACGCAAAAAAGTCCCCCGCAAACTGCAAAAAAGTTGCAAAATTGCGGGGGACGGGTGTTTGAATTTAGTTTTTTAGGAGTAGAGGGGGTCAGCCGTCGTAAACGTAAGCTCCTTGATAGGCGGTTTCACCGAATAAAAAGGGCTCCGCACGGTAAACGTCGGGGTTTGAAGGATCCAAACCGTAACCGGTGATGCTCTCGGAAATGGCATCGTAAAAAAACGTCATGGTGTAGCCGATCTCATTGCGCAGAACGATCAGGGATTCATCGCGGTAATCGATGGAGGAGGCGGAATCAATACTGTATACAAAGTTGTACAGCATGTCATACATGCTGTCTCGTAAACCCACAAGCAGTTCAACTCGCCAATCTTCTTCCGGGGTCGTATCAGGCGGAAAAGAGAATAAATGCGCGGAAAAATCGTAGAAAGAGGCAAGAAGAGAGGTGTATTTATCCGACGTATAATAGCTTTCAACCTGACTTGTGAATTCGTCTGCATCTGCTTCTGCGTGCGTAGCGACGAAGAGTGCAGTAACGACAAGATTGAAAAACTCGCTGTCCTCCGGGAAAGCAGCCGTTGCGGCATCTATTTCCGTAGCATGTACATACAGCGGAATGCCGGATATGGGGGTGAAGACGAAATCCACAAGGAAATCTCTACCCTCTTTGGTGTTTACCGTTACATTCTGCGCGTAAATGTATTTTGGCAGCGTGGAGAAATTATTGTTTGGGCCATACGTGTGCATATAGCCGGAAAACTGCATGTTGTCATTGATGGTGCATCCCTTTAAAAAAGGTTCAATAATGCTGCGCACGTAAAGATCGGACATATCAATATAAACATAAGGGTCTTGCAGTTGGTTGGTATAGGTATAGAAACGACTGTCGCCGGTGCTTTCGGCATATGTTTGTAGGTCGTCTGTAATGCGCATTTTTATGGAGTACGGAACAGACTGGTTATCGGAAGCGTACATCTGTGATTTAGAATCATCAATATCATTCCACGGCGGCAGGACAAGACTGGAGGGGTCTTCCAAATACAGCGGGCTTTCCGCGCCGGTAATCTGCGCGGCGCTTTCCTTGTTTTTAAAGTTCGGCATCACGCGGCTAAATAGCGTGGGGGAGAAATAGCCGAGCGTCAAAATGGCGGCGCAAAGGAACAAAGGCAGAAAAACAGAGAGAAAAATGTTGCGTTTCATATTGTTCTGCCTCCTTTGTAGCGGGTTTCGCGCTGCTTTTTGCGCTTCTGGCGTTCTTTTTCACGCGCTTTATCGCGTGTTTTCTCGCGCGGCGGGCGCTTCTGCAAAAGCGCTTCCAGCTCGTCGCCCTGACTTTTCGGAATGGGCGCTACATTCATGTGAATGATAATCGTGGTGCCCTTCTGGTAGGTGGAGCGAATCTCAAGCCGCGCCCCGTGGCGGCGGCAGATGTCGTCGCACAGCGCAAGGCCGAGGCCCGCGCCGCCTGCCTTGCGGCTGCGCGCTTTGTCTTCCATGTAAAACGCTTCTGTTGCGCGGCGCACGGTATCGGGCTTCATGCCCATGCCGCGGTCGATGACGGAGACCACCGTGTGGCCGTCCAGCTCGGACTGAATGAGCCAGATTTCGGAATTGTCCGGGGAAGCCTTCGCGGCGTTATCGATGAGGTTATAAAGCAGCGATAAAAACAGCTCGCGGTCAATGTGCAGCACGGCGTTTTTGTGCAGCGTTGTCAGCTTGATGCCGCGCCGCCCGAGCACCGGTGCCATGGTGGCGTGCACATCAGAGAAAAGCTGTGCCGCGGGAATATCCGCAAAATCGAGCGGGGTGTTATCGGTAGAAGCCAGCGTCAAAAGCTTTGCGGAAAGCCCGCGCAAGCGCTTGGCTTCCTCCACAATGGCAGAAGCAAAGTCGCGCCGCTGCTCGTCCGTGACAACGCTTTTGATGCGCAGAATATCCGCAAAACCCAAAATGCTCGTCAGCGGCGTTTTCATCTCGTGCGCCATGGCGTCCGCAAAGCGCTTGCGGCTTTCTGCAATACCGCGCAGCTTTTCCTCGCGCTCGTTGATGGAAGCGGTCATCTCGTTGATGCTGTGTGCAAGCGTTTTCAGCTCCGAGCTGCCCTTTTCGGGCATACGCACGGTGTAGTCGCCCGCGGCCGCCGCGCCGATGGTCTTTACGGCGCGCTTTAACGGGCGCAGAAACCCCAATACGGAAATGAGCAGCAGTACGGAAATACCGCCGCCGCAGCAAAGTCCCCACATGCGCGCGTTGTTCAGGTTGGCGTCGTGCTCGTCATACACATTCGTAACGTCATACACTGTGCGCAGCTCATACGACATGGCTTCCAGCTTGATGATGGAGACCACCATGAGGTACGTCTTTTCGCCGGCGTCGAAGATTACCGTTTTGCCGTCCGTAATGGCATCGTTCGGCTTGACGGAAGCTAAATCATACGAAGCGCCGTCCAAGACCTCGGTGCCGACCGCCGTGATGGTCTTGCCGCCCTTTTTCACTTCTATCACGTCTGCGGTGGAAATGTCTGTCGTAATGGTATCCTTCAGCATGTCCGTCAGCTGATCGGTGCTCAAAAACAGCGTGTTCGCCTTTAAACGCTCATACGCCGCGTGATTGGAAAGCGAAGCTGCCAATGCCGAATGTGCGGAAGCGGCGGAGTTGACCTCGCGGGCTATGGCACTGCGAAAGTGACTATCCAGTATGTAAAACTGCGTGAGCTGCACGGCGAGCGTGACGAACACGAGCGCAATGAGCGATATTTTTTGCCATAGCTTCATAAAAGACTCCCTTTACGCTTATCGGCGCTCTAAGCGGTAGCCGAGCTTCGGAATGGTGATGAGCTTGCCCTGCAATCCCATTTTGCGGCGTACCTGCTGCACGTGAATGTCCACACTGCGCGATTCACCGGTGAAATCAAAGCCCCAAATGTTTGAGAGCAGCTGCTCGCGCGTGATGGCAACGTCCGGGTTGCGCATGAAAAAGACGAGTACGTCAAACTCCTTCGGTGTCAGCGCCACGGGCATGCCGTTTTTCAGCGCCGTGTGCTTTTCAATATCCACCTGAATATCGCCGTAGCGCAGGTGCATTTCGCTTTTGCCCGCGCGGCGCAGCACCACTTCAATGCGCGCCAAAAGCTCCACGGGCTCAAACGGCTTTACAATGTAATCCTCTGCGCCGCCGCGCAGACCCTTTACCTTGTCCGCCACCGCGCCGAGCGCCGTCAGGAAAATCACCGGCGTTTCGCAGCTTTCCCCGCGGATGTGCTCCAAAACGGCAAAGCCGTCCATGCCGGGCAGCATCACGTCGAGCAAAATGAGGTCATACGTGCCGTTTAGGATGGCTTGTACGGCCTCTTCGCCGTCTGCGCAGCGGTCGTATTCGTAGTCGCCGATCGAGAGCGTGGCGGCCAGCATTTTCGAGATATTTTCATCATCTTCCACAATCAGAATGCGGATCATACAGTCTTCCTCTTTTCCCCTTTTCGCCGGCACCTATCCGACGATTATGTTAACCCTATTGTAGCATAGAAAAAAGCGGGCTTCAAGGAAAGAAGCCCGCCGGTAACAGTGTGTAAATTCAATTTTGCAAAAATTTTGCAGAAAGGGAAAATTTAGCTTTCACCATTCTCCGCTTTTTCGCGGTGGATGCGCAGCAAAGTGAAGCCGAACGGCGGCAGCTTGAAATCGCCGCCTGCGGGGTTCGGGTACGGCGCGCCGAAAATAAACTCTGCATTGTCAAGATGCAGCCCCGGAATGACCGCGTTTTCCATGCTGCGATTCACGGCAACGAACAGCGCGTCCTCGCCGCCTTCCGTTTCCACATAGCGCTCAAACGAAAGCACGTTGTCGTGTGCATAAACACTGCGCAGGCCGCCGCCTTTTAAAATGTCGCCGTGCTCCTGCCGCAGCAGGCCGAGGTAGCGGTACCATGCGATAAGGTCCTCGTCTTCGTGTCCCCACGGGTAGCATGCGCGGTTGAACGGATCGCGGTAGCCCTCCATGCCGGCTTCATCGCCGTAGTAGATGCACGGCACGCCAGGCAGCATAAACTGCAAAAACGCGGCAAGGCGCATGCGCTCAAGGCCGGTTTCGCGCTGCTCCGGGGAGAGCGTGTGCGCACTTTGCCACTCGCGGCCGCGGCTGGCCGCCGGTTCGCCGCCGAGCACCGTCAAAGCGCGCTCCGTATCGTGCGTGCCGATGTGGTTCATCAAAATGCGTAAGACCTGCGGCGGGTAGTTTTCCACGATGGTCTCGATGCGATCCATAATGAGCGACGCATGCTCACCGAGCAGAAACCCGAGGATTGCATCGCGAAACGGGTAGTTCATCACGCTGTCCAGCTGCCCGCCCAGCAGATACCGGCGGCGCACACCGTAAGCTGTCTTGTTGGAGGCGTCTTCCCACACTTCGCCGAGCACCATGGCGTTTTCATCCTGCGCTTTCGCGGCGCGGTTCAGGCGGTCAATAAAGCCGTCCGGCAGCTCATCGGCAACGTCCAAGCGCCAGCCGGAAGCACCGGCCTCAAGCCAATGCCGGATGATACCGTCTTCGCCGTTGATATAGTTGTCATACGCGGGATTTTCCTCGCGCACATTCGGCAGCGTGATGAAATTCCACCAACATTCGTAGTCGTTCGGCCAGCTCCGAAAGCTGTACCACGGGTAATACGGGGAAGACTGCGAGCGGTACGCGCCGCCGTCGCCGTAGCGGCCCTCGCGGTTAAAATAAATGCTGTCGCTGCCCGTGTGGCTGAAAACGCCGTCGAGCAAAACGTGAATGTTGCGCTCTTTCGCCGCCGCGCACAGCGAGCGGAAGTCTTCCTCATCGCCGAGCAGCGGGTCAATTTTCTCATAGTTCGCCGTGTCGTAACGGTGGTTGGAGTGCGATTCAAAAATGGGGTTCAGATAAATGCAGGTCACGCCGAGAGACGCTAAATAATCGAGCTTTTCCTCGATGCCCTTTAAGTCACCGCCGAAAAAATCCGAGTTTGTCACAATGCCCTGTGCGTTCGGCTTCCAGTCCGGCTGGTCAAGCCAGTTTTCATGCAGCGTGCGGTCTGCCGGAACGTTTTCTTTCGCTTTGCCGGAGGACGCAAAACGGTCCGGGAAGATTTGATACAAAATGCCGCCCGCAAGCCAGTCCGGCGTTTTATATGCACCGTCGTACACGGTCAGCTGCCAGTCTTCACGTGCACCGGCGCGCGCCTCGCCGCCGAGGTCCTTTTTAAGGACAGAGCGCCCACGCGATGTGCGCAGCTCAAAATGATAGAAGTAAAGCCCCGTCTTCTGCGGCGTAAAGTGGCACTCCCACCACTCGTGGTCATTGCCGTTCATGCCGCACCAGAACATATCAAGGCACTCAATGCGGTTATCCGGGTGCTGCACCAAAAGGTAGGAGGCAGAGCACTGCATGTCGCGCGGCAGCGTAATTTTAAAGTGCACACGCGTGCCGTCTGCCACAGCGCCCAGCGGGCTGCGGTGTATGGAATTTCTGGAATTAAATAGCGTCATCGGTAAACTCTCCTGCATGAAGAAGCAGGGCACTACGACCGCAGCGCCCTGCTTTTTACATAAACTTACGTGATATTACTTCTTTTTCGTCTCGGCTTTCGTCTCGACCGGCTTTGCGAGCCAAATGGTGTTCGCATAATCGCGGATGGCGCGGTCGGCAGCGAAAATGCCTGCCTTTGCGGTGTTGACAAGGGACATAGAGTTCCACTTGGTCTGGTCCTTATAAAGCTGTTCGGCTTTCTGCTGTGCATGGCTGTAAGAAGCAAAGTCTGCAAGCGCCATGTACTGGTCGACGTTGAGGAGTGCCTGGTGCAGGTTCTGGAACGTCTTGCCGTTAAAGCCCTGGCCGAGAGCATCCATCGCCTTGCGGATGATGTCGTTGTGCTCGTACTGGTTTCTCGGGTTGTAGCCGGAAGCGCGCAGGCTGTTGACCTCGGGCGTCGTCATGCCGAAGAGGATGATGTTGTCGTCGCCCACTGCGTCGTGAATTTCCACGTTCGCGCCGTCCAGCGTGCCGAGGGTGATGGCGCCGTTGATCATAAACTTCATGTTGGAGGTGCCGGAAGCCTCTGTACCCGCAAGGGAGATCTGTTCGCTGATCTCCGCCGCCGGGGTGAGCAGCTCTGCCCAGGATACGCAGTAGTTTTCAACGAAGATGACGCGCAGCTTCTGGTTGACGCGCGGGTCGTTGTTGATGGTATCGGCAAGGCAGACGATGAACTGGAGAATTTCTTTTGCGAAATAGTAGCCCGGGGCTGCCTTTGCGCCGAAGAAGAACGTGTGCGGGGTATAATCCGCGTTCGGGTTTTCGAGCAACCACTGGTATACGGAGAGAATATGCAGCGCATTCATGTGCTGGCGCTTGTACTCGTGCAGACGCTTGACCTGTACGTCGAAAATGCTGTTTGGGTCAACGATCTGGCCCTGCGTGCGCTTAACGTGCTCGGCAAGGCGCTGCTTGTTGTGCAGCTTGATCTCGGCAAGCTTCTTCTGCACGGAGGTATCGTCCTTATATTTCATCAGCTTCTCAAGCTGAGCAGCATCGTGGATGAAGCCGTCGCCCGTCAACTCGGTGATAAGGGAAGCAAGCTCCGGGTTCGACTGGTTCAGCCAGCGGCGATGTGCAATGCCGTTTGTGACGTTCTTAAATTTATTCGGCCACTCGGTGTAGAAGTCGTGGAACACGCTGTCCTTCAAAATTTCGCTGTGCAGCGCGGAAACGCCGTTCGTGCTGTGTGTTGCGTATACGGCAAGGTTTGCCATGCGCACATAGCCGTCGTTCAGCGGGGCCATGCGCCAGATCTTGCCTTCGTCCACGCCCTTTGCACGCATCTCAATCCAGAAGCGGCGGTTGATCTCTTCCACAATCTGGTAAATACGCGGCAGACGGGATTTGAACAGGTCTGCGCTCCAGCACTCAAGCGCCTCGCTCATAACGGTGTGGTTCGTGTACGCAATGGTGCGGGTCACAATATCCCAAGCTGCGTCCCACTCGTAGCCGCATTCGTCGAGCATGATGCGCATGAGCTCCGGGATGGCGAGCACGGGGTGCGTGTCATTGAGGTGGATCGCCGCAAGCTTCGGCAGATCATCAAGGGAGCTATGCGTGTACAGGTGGCGGCGTACGATGTCCTGTACGGAGGCGGAAACGAGGAAGTACTGCTGTGCAAGGCGCAGACTCTTGCCCTCGTAGTGGTTATCTTCCGGATAGAGGACCTTTGTGATGGTCTCTGCCATAGCTTTCTGCTCCATAGCGCGCATATAGTTGCCGCTGTTGAAGAGCTTCATATCAAATTCGTTGGCTTCCGCACGCCAGATGCGCAGCACAGAAATGCCCTTGCCGTCCATGCCGGAAACATACAAATCGTACGGGATCGCCATAACGGGGTTATAGTTCTTATGACGTACGGAATGGTAGTGGTCATGCCACTGCTCTTCAATGTAGCCGTCGAAGTGCACCTCAATGGCGCTTTCGTCGACCTTCTGCATCCAGACCTCGCCGCCCGGAAGCCAGAAGTCCGGCAGCTCCGTCTGCCAACCCTCAACGAGCTTCTGGCGGAAAATACCGTATTCATAGCGCAGGGAATAGCCCATGGCCGGGTAGCCCTGTGTTGCAAGGCCGTCAAGGAAGCAGGCGGCAAGACGGCCGAGGCCGCCGTTGCCAAGGCCGGCGTCCGGCTCCTGTTCGTAAAGGTTATCGAGCTTTACGCCCATTTCGGAAAGTGCTTTGCGGAAGCTGTCCTCGAGACCGAGGTTAAACAGGTTGTTCTTCAGGGAGCGGCCCAGCAGAAACTCCATGCACAGGTAGTAGATTTGCTTTGTCTCCTGCTTTTCAGCTTCGTGTACAAATTCGTCGCGGCCGCGAACGAGCAGGTCGCGCACCACAAGTGCGGATGCTTTGTAGAATTCATCGTCGGAAGCGTTCTTTGCGGAAACGCCGTAAATGTGCGAGAGCTTCTCACGGATTGCGCTCTGGACCTGCGCGGGGGTCATCTTGTAATTCATTCTTTGTCCTCCATGTGTTATGCGTGAAAAACACGCCAGATTTGTGTTATATGCACAAAAATAAATGCGTTTTGATTAAAAAACAAATGGTTTATATCCATTATATACTAAAATTATGAAAAATTCAAGACCAATAGCGGGCGAATAAGCAGAAATTAAAGCTGTGGCTTTGTATAGTTTCGACAGAAAATACCGGCTTTCGGTATAAACCGGCCGAAAACCGCAGTGCGCCTGTCTTTTTTCGACCTTACACACACCATATACTATTATATAGGGGAAAACAGCGGGTTACAAGTACATTTGTGTAAAATCTGTGCAGATTTTGCAGAAAACCGCCGAAACGACCGTCTTGCGCGCTTTTTTTGACAAGGCGGGGCTTTTGGTATATAATGCAGAACAGAGTATAACCTGCGTAAAATCGGCGCGGGGAAAGGAATCTGTGCAATGGAAAAAACGAGATTCAAACTGAATATCTGCGGCGTGGACGTCACCGTTTCCGGCGATGTGGACCGCGACGGTGCAGAAGCCATCGCAGAGCGTGTGCGCGTGCGTATGGAAGAGGTTTTAAACAACGCCTACGGCGCGACCATAGAGAAAGCGGCGGTCATTGCGGCCATGAACCTGAGCGAGGAGCTTTCCCGCACGGAGGCCGCTTTGAATCAGGCCTGCGAGGAAGCGGATGCCCTGCGCACAAAGACAAAGGAATTTGTCGGTGCGGACGGCCTGAAGGCCCGCCTTTCCGAAGCGGAAATGAAGCTCGGCGTTTTGCAGGAAAAGCTGCGCCTTGCCGAAAACCGCGCCGAAGCTGCGGAAAAGGAAGCGGAAGAAGCGAAAGCCGCTGCCCAAAACGCAGCGCACACGGCAGCTGCAGAACCGCTCGACCTGCCGCCCATTGACCTGCGCAACCCCATGCTGCCCGATTACGGCGACGAAACGGGGCTTGTGAGCTTTTTTGAAAAGGCAGACGTAAAGGAGACCGCGCGTGAAGACGAAGAAGATTGAGGTGCTCGCGCCCGCCGGTAATCCCGCGGCCCTGAAAGCGGCGGTGTTCGCCGGTGCGGATGCCGTGTACATGGGCGGCTCGCTGTTTTCCGCCAGAGCATCGGCGGTGAATTTTTCGCGTGAAGAAATGCGGGAAGCGGTGCTTTTTGCCCGCGAGCGCAATGTGCGCGTGTACGTCACGGTTAACACGCTTTTAAAAGATGACGAACTTCCCGAAGCGCTCGATTTCTGCAAGTTCCTGTGTTCTGTTCCCGTAGACGGCATTTTGATCCAGGACATGGGTCTGTTTAATATTCTGCGCGAAGCCTGCCCCGAGATGCCTTTGCACGCCTCCACCCAGATGAGCCTGCACACGCCCGGCGGCGCGGCGCTATTAAAGGAACTCGGTGCGTCCCGCGTCGTTTTGGCGCGTGAGATGTCTTTGAAAGAAATCGAAGAAGTCTCAAAAAAGACCGATGTGGAGCTTGAAGCTTTCGTGCACGGTGCGCTGTGCATGTCGCTTTCCGGCCAGTGCTATTTCAGCGCCATGCTCGGCGGTCGCAGCGGCAACCGTGGGCGCTGTGCTCAAACCTGCCGTCTGCCGTTTGCCGCGCCCGGTGGCACGGGGCACGACCTCAGTTTAAAGGACATGTCGTTCATCGACCACATCGAAACGCTGCACAATGCCGGCGTATGTTCCGCAAAGATCGAGGGTCGCATGAAGAATCCCGATTACGTATTCAACGTGGTGCGGGTGTGGCGTCGGGCGCTTGATATGCTGCGCGACGGCACATGGGATGCCGATGCGGTGCCGACGCTTGAGCGCGAGCTGGGAAGGTCGTTTAACCGTGGGTTTACCGATGCGTACCTGCGAGGGCGTTCGGGTGCCGAGCTGATGAGCTTTGAGCGCGCAATTAACCAGGGCGTGCGCGTGGGGCGTTTGGTCGCTGTGGGCCACGAAGAGGTGACCGTTGAGCTCGACGCCGCCGTGGCGGCGGGTGACACGCTCGAGATTCGGTTCTATCCGGGTGTCGACGCGCGTCCCGATGTGCCCAAGCGCTGGCCGCAGGTGCCCTGCCCCGTGGATGCCGCTGCGGGAGAGCACATCGTCGTGCACTGCAAACGCAAGGTGGACGCGGGCTGCGAGGTGTACCTGATTCGCAGCGCCGGCGTGTTGGATCAGACGGCGGCGGTGTTGGAGCGCATGCGGGCCGAGGCGGATGCGATTGCGCCCGTTGCGCGTGCCGTTGAGGTGCTGCCCTTTGAGGGCGTTGCGGTGGATGGCGGTGCGTCGACGGAGTTGGTGGAGTGCGCGGTTCCCACTCGCATGGTTTTTGCTTGGCAGCTGATGGATGCCGACCCGCGCGGAGAACTCGATTTGTCCGACGCCGT
>ENA-ORNQ01000380-ORNQ01000380.1-human-gut-metagenome-genome-assembly--contig:-NODE-380-length-46695-cov-20.822599_pt1 | contig 46695 bp, 33 predicted proteins | sample MGYA00242116_ERZ509024 | MGnify/ENA primary metagenome ERZ509024 (study PRJEB26280, sample SAMEA2338697) | human gut metagenome | biome: human gut; feature: human-associated habitat; material: faeces...
CGGTGCGGCGCTTTACACCGCCCCGCCGGCCGGGGAGAGCATCCCTCTGACCGGCTGGACCCGCGCCACCTGCGAGGGGGCCGCCTACCCGGCCTTCGGTTCCGCTGTGCCGGTCACGCTGCCCGATGAGCTGGCCGCTGAACAGCCGGAGTTTTCCGGCTTTGCGCGGTACGAGACCACCTTTACGCTGGATGCACCCGCCGCGCTGCGGTTGGAGATCACCGACGCCGCCGAAGGGGTGGAGGTCTTTTTGAACGGCGAGAGCGCCGGCATCCAGATCGCCCCGCCCTTCGCCTACGACCTCGCGGGCCGGGCGGGGGAGAACATCCTTGCCATCGAGGTCGCCACCACCCTCGAGCGTCAATGCTACCCGCTGCTGGACGGCTACCGCAAAATGCTGGCCCCAAAACCCGCCGGCGGCAGCGGTCTGACGGGCTCGGTGGCGCTGTACCGCGCCTGAATGCCCTGACACTGGACAGCCGGTCCCCCATTTTGGTAAGATACAAACGAAAGGGGGCGGCGCTTTGAACGCGGAGATCTTGGAACAGCTTTCCCGCATTACGCCGGAGGAGCAGAAACTGCGGGACGGCGAACCGCTGGACCGCACGCTGTACGCCACCGGCCATGGCTTTGAGATCGAGGCCGCCAAGCTGCTGCGGCAGGGGCAGCTCATCACCATACGGCCCCATACCCGGTTTGTGGCGTTCCCCCGCCACAGCCACGATTATGTGGAGATCATGTATGTGTGTGCAGGGCACACCACGCATATCATTGGCGGCGGCACGCCGGTGCGTCTGCAGGCCGGGGAACTGCTGTTTTTGAACCAGCGGGCCAGCCATGCCATCCAGCGGGCCGAGGTCGGGGATGTGGCGGTCAACTTTATTGTGCTGCCCCAGTTCTTTGACTTTGCCTTCCAGATCGTGGGCACCTCCAATCTGCTGGGGCGATTTCTGCTGGGCACGCTGAAGACCGGCGGCGCCGAGATCACCCACCTGCTCTGCCGCACTGCGGGGCTGCTGCCGGTGCAGAACCTGGTGGAAAGCATGGTCTGGAGCCTTTTGAACAACGAGCCGGGCGCCCGTCGTGCCAACCAGATGCGCATGGCTCTGCTGCTTCTGGACCTGCTCAACCACCCCGACTGCATTGAGGTGCAGGGCGAACCGGGCCAGGGCAGCCCGCTGGTGCTGGCTGCCCTGCGGGAGATCGAGGACGACTGCCGCTCGGCCAGCCTGACCCGCGTGGCGCAAATGTACCATGTTTCGCTGCCCTACCTGAGCGCGCTGATCCGCCGGGCAACCGGCAGTACCTTCAAGGAACTGCTGCAGCAAAAGCGGTTGGATCGTGCGCAGCAGCTGCTGCGCACCACCAAACTGCCGGTGCAGGCCGTTGCCGAGACGGTGGGGTACGATACCACCAGCTACTTTTACAGCATTTACAAAAAGCAATTTGGCATAACGCCAAAAGAGTATCGGGACCATTTGTGCAATTCTGACAAATAATAGGATAATACTTAAATAGGCGCGTGATTTTATTGTAAATCACGCGCTTATTTTATATGCCGGCCTTCGTTATAATAAAGGCAGAACCCAAACGGAAAGGAGAGGCGTAGCACATTGACCTATCATCTTGCCATCGACATCGGCGCATCTTCCGGCCGTCACATCCTGGGCTGGGTAGAGGATGGCCGCATGCACCTAAAAGAGGTCTACCGCTTTGAAAACCGCCTGGCCGAGAAAAACGGCCATCGCTGCTGGGAGATGGACCGCCTGTGGCAGAACGTCCTGGCCGGGCTGAAAGCCTGCAAGGACGCCGGCTGCACGCCCGAAACGGTGGGCATTGACACCTGGGCCGTGGACTTTGTGCTGCTGGACGCGGCAGGGGAGATCCTGGGCGATACGGTGGCCTACCGGGACAGCCGCACCGAGGGCATGCGCCAGGCGCTGGAGCCGGTGCTGCCATTTGCCGAGCACTACGCCCGCACCGGCATCCAGTACCAGCCCTTCAACACTGCCTACCAGCTTGCCGCCCTGCAAAAGGAGCACCCGGACCAGCTGGCCGCGGCCAAGACCTTTTTGATGGTGCCGGACTACCTGAACTACAAGCTGACCGGCGTGGCCGCCAACGAGTATACCAACGCTTCCACCACCGCCCTGGTGGGGGCCGCAAGCCGGGACTGGGACGATGAACTCATCGCCAGGCTGGGCCTGCCGCGGGGCATTTTCCAGTCCATCTGCCAGCCCGGCACGGTTCTTGGCAGTCTGACGCCGGAAGTGCAGGCCGAAGTTGGCTTCGACTGCACCGTAGTGCTGCCCGCCACCCACGACACCGGCTCCGCCTGGCTGGCCGTGCCCGCCAGGGATGACCGGGCCGTCTACCTGTCCAGCGGTACCTGGAGCCTGCTGGGGGTGGAGAACACCGTCCCCATCACCAGCGCGGTCAGCGCCGCTGCCAACTTTACCAACGAGGGCGGCTACGGCGGCACCTACCGCTACTTAAAAAATATCATGGGCCTGTGGATGATCCAGTCCGTACGGCGGGAGCTGGGCGAGCGCGACCCCAATGGCACCCGCCCCGCCTTCCCGGAGCTGATCGCCGCGGCGAAGGAAGCCAGCGGCTACCCCGGCCTGGTGAACGCGGACGATGACCGCTTCCTTGCGCCAAATAGCATGATTGGCGAGATCACTGCCGCCTGCGCCGAGGCCGGGTACCCAGCCCCTGCCACCACCGGCGAGGTGATGCAGGCCATTTACAATTCGCTGGCGGACGATTACCGCCGCGCCATTGCCGCCCTGCAAAGCCTGACCGGCAAAACCTACGAAAGCGTCAACATTGTAGGCGGCGGCAGCCAGGACGGATACCTTAACCAGATGGCCGCCAACGTCACCGGTCTGCCGGTCTACGCCGGCCCCACCGAGGGCACCGCCCTCGGCAACCTGATAGTGCAGTTTATCGCGGCGGGTGAATACGCCGATCTGCAGGCCGCCCGCGATGCGATCAAACAGAGTTTTGCAATCCAGGAGGTGCTTCCCCAATGACCCAACCGCTTGTAGAGACCAAAGCCCGCGTGGGCGTGTTCGCCATCGCGCTGGGCGCCTATCTGCCCCAGTTCCCCGGCCTGGTGCCGGAGTTTCAGGCCCAATATGCCGATTTCAAAAAGACCATTCCCGACACCGTCGAGATCGTGGACGGCGGCATCGTCACCACCAAGGAGCTGGCCCAGACGGCGGGGGACAAGTTCCGCGCCGCCGATGTGGACCTGGTGATCTTGCAGCTTTTGACCTACGCCACCAGCTACAACATGCTGCCCGCCGTGCGGGATCTGGACGTGCCGGTGGTGCTGGTGAACGTCCAGAAGCGCCGCGCCCCCGATTACGCCAACACCGACACCCCCACCTGGCTGGGTGAGCTGTATGCCTGCGGCGCTGTGGGCGAGATGGTGGCTGACCTGGAGCGCGCCGGCAAGCGCCATGCCGTTATCACCGGCGTGGTGGAGGGCGGCGACCCCGCCGTCCAGGCCGAGATCGAAAGCTGGTGCAGGGCCGCCCAGGTGCGCCGCCGCTTCCGGGACCTGAACCTCGCCCAGATCGGCCGCCCCTACCCCGGCATGATGGACCTCTACATCGACGAGACCAATCTCTACCACCGCATGTGGCTGTATACCAAGCAGTTTGACTGGGAGAAGATGTGGGCCATTGCCGACAACATCACCGATGAGGAGGCCATCCGTGCCAAGGCCCAGGACATCCTGGACACCTTCGACGTCGAGGGCGGCGGCACGGTGGAGAAAGTCTGGGAGATGGCAAAGTATGTGGTCGCCTTTGAGGCCTGGGTCAAGCAGGAAAAGATCGGCCTCATCGCTTCCCACTACGACGGTTTTGCCAGGGGCCAGGCGGGTGTGCTGGATTCCATGCTGATCCCTGCCTTCTCCATGCTCATCAAGCAGGGCGTTGCCTGCGCCGTGGAGGGGGATATCAAGGTCGCCATGGCCATGTCCATCCTCAAGACCATCGCCGGCACCGGCCAGCTGTCCGAGATGTACTCCATTGATTTTGACAGGGACATCTGCATCATCGGCCATTCCGGCTCCGGCGATGCCGACATCAGCGCCCAAAAGCCTACCATGAAGATCGTGCCGGTGTTCCACGGCAAGACCGGCGGCGGCTACCTGACCCAGTTCTACCCGCATCTCGGCCCCGTGACCTATCTGGCCATCACCCAGGACAGGGACGGCCGCTTCAAGTTTGTGGCGGCGGAGGGCATCAACGAGGAGGGCCCCATCTTCACCTTCGGCGACACCAACATGCGCACCCGCTTTGCCTGCGGCGCCCGGGAGTTTGTCAACCGCTGGAGCGAGGCCGGCCCCACCCACCACATGGCCGCCGCCTCTGGCCGCCACATCGACACCATTTTGAAAGTGGCGAAAATCTTCAACGTGCCGGTGGACGTGATCACAAGATAAAGACCGTTTCCCATCCGCAGCAAAAACGATTGAAACATCACGAAAGGAAGGACATTCCATGGAACTCTACGATATCCCTTGCGTCAAAGGCTTTATCCGCATGTGCAACGACGGCTGGCTGCAGGGCTGGCACGAGCGCAACGGCGGCAACCTGACCTACCGCATGACCGGGGAGGATGTGGCAGCCTGCCGCCCCTTCTTTGACGCCGTCCCCCGCGAGTGGGTCAAGATGGGTGTCCAGGCCGATAACCTGGCCGGCGAGTACTTCATCACCACCGGCTCCGGCAAATTCTTCCGCAATGTGGAGCCCGACCCCATCCACAGCATCGGCATCGTGGAGATCAACGAGGCGGGCGACGCCTGGCGCATCGTCTGGGGCCTGGCCGATGGCGCACGCCCGACATCCGAGTTCCCCAGCCACTTCATGAACCACAGCGTCCGCAAGGCGGCCACGAACGGCGCCAACCGGGTTATCTACCACTGCCACGCCACCAACGTCATTGCGCTGACCTACATTCTGCCGCTGACCGACCGGGATTTTTCTCGCGCTTTGTGGCAGAGTGCCACCGAGTGCCCGGTGGTATTCCCCGAAGGCGTGGGCGTCTGCCCCTGGATGGTGCCCGGCGGCGCAGACATCGCCATGGCCACCAGCGAAAAGATGAAAACCTATCAGGCGGCCGTCTGGGCCCAGCACGGGCTGTTCGCCTCCGGCTCCGACTTCGACACCACCTTCGGCCTGGCCCACACCATTGAGAAAAGCGCTGAGATCTATGTCAAGGTGCTGTCCATGGGCGGCGGCCTGATCCGCCAGACCATCGAGGACGATGACCTGCGTGCCATCGCCCGGGATTTCGGCGTGCAGCTGAACGAGGCATTTTTGAACTGAGCGCCCGCGCACGCCCCGAACCTGCCGTGATGCCGCTGCCTTTCCGCCAACCCGGGGAAAGCCCGGCGGCAGCAAATATCCGTCCATCCAAAACTCATCTTTCACAAAGGAGCGTATTTTTTATGGTAAGCCGCATCGTACTGAACACCATCTCCTACCATGGCCACGGCGCCATCGAAAACATCCTGCCTGAGCTGAATGCCCGCGGGTACAAGAAGGCGTTCGTCTGCTCGGACCCTGACCTCATCAAGTTCGGCGTCACCGGCAAAGTCACCGCCCTGCTGGACGCCGCCGCGTTCCCCTACGAGGTCTACTCCAACATCAAGGCCAACCCCACCATTGAGAACGTCCAGAGCGGCGTGGCTGCCTTCAACAACTCCGGCGCCGACTGCATCATCGCCATCGGCGGCGGCTCTGCCATGGATACCGCCAAGGCCATCGGCATCATCGCCAACAACCCGGAATTTGCCGACGTGCGCAGCCTGGAGGGCGTAGCCCCCACCAAAAAGCACGCGGTGTTCACCATCGCGGTGCCCACCACCGCCGGCACCGCCGCCGAGGTCACCATCAACTACGTCATCACCGATGTGGAGAAAAAGCGCAAGTTCGTCTGCGTGGACACCAACGACATTCCTGAGATCGCCGTGGTGGACCCCGATATGATGGCATCGATGCCCAAAGGGCTGACCGCCGCCACCGGCATGGACGCGCTGACCCACGCCATTGAGGGATATATCACCAAGGGCGCCTGCGTCATCTCCGATATGTTCCACCTGGAGGCCATCCGCCTGATCTCCGAGAATCTGCGCGGCGCCGTCCAGAACACCCCCGAGGGCCGCGAGGGCATGGCACTGGGCCAGTACATCGCAGGCATGGGCTTCTCCAACGTGGGCCTGGGCATCGTGCACAGCATGGCCCATGGCCTGAGCGCCCTGTATGACACGCCCCACGGCGTGGCCTGCGCCATCATCCTGCCCACCGGCCTGGAATATAACAAGAGCGTGGCGGGCGGCCGCTACCGTGCCATCGGCAAGGCCATGGGCGTTGCGGGCATCGATGCCATGAGCGACGAGGAAGCCGCCGACGCTGCCATCGCCGCTGTTAAGCAGCTGAGCGCCGACGTGGGCATCCCCACCGACCTGAAGGGCATTTTGAAGGAGGAGGACGTGCAGTTCCTGTCTGAGTCCGCCTTTGCCGACGCCTGCTGCCCCGGCAACCCCCGCGACACCAGCGTGGAGGAGATCAAGGAATTGTACCGCAGCCTGCTGTGAAGCATACCGGCTGAGCTGTCCTGTTGGGGAACTGTTTCAAGACACTGAAGGCATACCGGAAGGACGCCCCCAAAAAGCGTATTGTAAAAGAAGAATAGAACAGCGACTTGTGCAAACAAGCCGGATAAGCGAAATCAGCTCTCAAAAGGAAGCAGCTTTGTCTTCCGTTTGAGGGCTGATTTTGTTTGCGTTATATTTTGAGCCGAACGCTTGGCAATCGCCTTGCGGATCCCGCAAGCAAAGGACGGTTCATTTGTGCGCCGACGGCAATTGTACGGTAAAGGCGCTGCCCTGACCGGGCCGGCTGTTCACTGTGACGCAGCCGCCATGCAGCGCCACGATCTTTTTGACCATTGCCAGCCCCAGACCGTTGCCTTCGGTCTTATGGCTGGTGTCGCCCTGGTAGAACTGGTCAAAGATATGCGCTTGCACGGCCTTGTCTATACCAGGCCCATGGTCGGTGACGGTAACGAAAACGGCATCCGGGGCAATTCGCAGGGATAAGGTCACCGCACAGCCCTCAGGGGAAAACTTGACAGCGTTATCCAGGAGATTGACCCACACCTCTTTCAGCAGTTCTTCGCTGCCGGTATAGGTACACTCGTCATCTTCGGGAATGGCTGTTTCGATGACTATATTTTTTGTGTGTTTCCATTTCTGCTCCACCAACAGGGCGGCCTGGCGCAGCTGTTCGGCCAGCGGGAAAGGTGCGGTATCGGTCAGGATCGCCTGTGCCTCTATGCGGGAGAGCGTAAGCACGCTGTTAATATCGGTTTTTTCTGCCTTTTACGGCTGATGTTACCGCGTGGTGACAAAGATGATGTTACCGCGTGGTGACAAAGAGCGGATTGACAAGCACAGGGGTGTGATAAAATGAAAAAGTCGTTGTATCGAAGTACAACGGCCTTTTATGGGTGCGGTTGATAGGATTCGAATGACATTATTGGAAATAATCGCCATAGCCTGCGGCATCGGCACAGATAGAAAAATACTTCCTTCTTTGCGCAATTTGCAGTGGTGCTGTACAGCAAAAAAGCTATCCCACAGAGTCGGGGCATATGAAACTATTCTTTTTTCTTGCGTTCGCTTTTGGAGGTAGAAATGCATGGACATTCGATAATCATAGTTAGGGGCACAAGCGAAGGCTGGTTGTCAGAATTCTTCAAAAAAGAACTTCGAGATACCGGGACCCTACACGGAAAAATGGATTTTCTCAACCGTATACTCTTTGCATAAACGACGATAATTTGTTTGCATTTGCGCCTTGTTGAGCTCGGTTGTCTAAAAAACAGTGGATCATAGCTCAGTTGGACGTAGTAGTCAGGTCGGAGAACTGTGACGTACGGGAAAATAGCATGATAAAGCGCCGGAAATTGTGTAGTATGCACAACTTCCGGCGCTGTTTGTGGTGGTTATAAAAGAATGTTGGGACGTAAAAAACGATACACGGAACCGGCTGGGAAGAAGAAGTGGTCAGATGGTGGTCAAACTCTACCTCTCTAGCCACGCTGTTGCCGTCCGATTGGTTTGCTTGGGACAGTGGGGGCACTGGAGTATGGATGTAGTAGAAGAGATAAAAGGAGAGAAAAAACTGCTTTTTACAAGGACCGGCAATTAGTTTGCGATTATTTGACAAAAACTGGATGGATTTTTCGGTTTTCATACATAAAGCGTTTTGGTAAACAGCAAGGTTTTACCAAAGCTTTTCCCGGGCATGGTGGAAAGAAAAGGAACGAGAGTGATAACATTGATTTCGCGCCAAGAACGAAATCATCAAAAAGATACAGGGGCAAACAATGCCCCAAGGGGAAACCGGAATGAAAATAACCATCGAGCATCTGACGAAACAATACGGAGATTTCAAGGCGGTGGACGACCTGAATCTGGAAATTCAGGATGGGGAACTGGTGGGCCTTCTGGGGCCTTCCGGCTGCGGAAAATCCACCACGCTGTTCATGCTTTCGGGCCTGACCGAACCCAGCGGGGGCCGCATCCTGTTCGGGGATAACGACGTGACCACCATCCCCCCGGAGGACCGGGAGATCGGGCTTGTGTTCCAGAACTACGCCCTGTACCCCCACATGACCGTGCTGGAAAACATTATGTTCCCGCTGATCAACCGCAAGGTCCCCAAGGCCGAAGCCCGGGACCGGGCGGAAAAGATGGCCGAGGTGGTCCATCTGGAAGGTCTGCTGCACCGCAAACCCAAAGCCCTTTCCGGCGGGCAGCAGCAGCGTGTGGCCATTGCCCGCGCCCTGGTCAAGCGGCCCAAGGTGCTGCTGCTGGACGAACCCCTTTCCAACCTGGACGCCAAACTGCGGGTGGAGACCCGGGAGGAGATCCGCCGCATCCAGCAGGAAGTGAAGATCACCACTATCTTCGTCACCCATGACCAGGAGGAGGCCATGAGTATCTCCGACCGCATCGCGGTGATGGACAAGGGGGTGCTGCAGCAGTACGAAAAGCCCCAGGAGATGTACCTGAACCCGGTGAACGAGTTCGTGGCCAACTTTTTGGGTATGCCCCAGATCAATATGTTCGAGGGGGACATCACCACCGACGGCGTCTGGCTCAACGGGCACCTGCTGCGCCCCCGCCAGGAGATGGCCGCCGGGCAGGACCTGCCCAACGGGCGGTACCGCATGGGCATCCGGCCGGAAAACTTTGAGCTGACGGAGCAGGGGCTGGCGCAGACCGCCTCCCATGTTCGGATGACCGGCCGCGACCTGCTGGTCTTCTTCCGTATGGACAATACCGAAATGCGGCTGCTGGCCCACTCCGACCGTCAGCTGCAGCGGGGCAGCAACTTTGCCGTGCGGGTCCGTCCCGGGCAGCTGTGCGTGTTCGGGGCCGACGGTAAAACCCTGGCCAAAGTGTGAACGGGGGCGGTACTATGCAACACAACCAGACCGTCCGCCGCCGCCTGCAAAACGGCAAGGGGTATCTGTACCTGGCGCCGTCCCTCATTATTCTGTTGGTCTTTACCATCTACCCGCTCATCAAGGCGTTCATGATGAGCTTCTGCGAAGATTACAGCATCATCAACGGCAGCTTCAAGGGCGTCAACCTGCAGAACTACCAGGACCTGTTTGCCGACGACGTCTTTCTCAAGGCGCTGAGTAACACCAGCATCTATGTGGTGTTCGTGGTGCCGGTTTCCATCCTGCTGTCCCTGGTCATTGCTGTACTTATCCACAACGCCGCCCGGGGCAAGGCCATCTTCCAGACCCTGTACTTCCTGCCCTACGTCACCAGCGTCATCGCCATCGGCATCGTGTGGAGCTGGATCTTCAACAGCAACTACGGCCTGCTGAACTACTTCCTCAGCCTCTTCGGCATCGACGCCATTCCCTGGCTCAACGATCCCCAGTATGCCCTGGCGGCGCTGATCATCTTCAGCATCTGGAAGAGCCTGGCCTTCAACATCCTGATCTTTCTGTCCGGCCTGTCCTCCATTTCCCAGGACATCTACCAGGCTGCCCGGATCGATTCCACCCCCCAGATGCGGGTGTTCTTCAAGATCACGGTGCCCCAGCTGCGGCCCATCATCGTTTACGCCTTCCTCATGGGGCTGATCAACGCCTTCAAGGTCTACAACGAGGTGTTCTCCCTGTTCCAGAGCAAGGCGGGGCCCGCCAACAGTGCCATTACGGTGGTCTACTACATCTACGACAAATTCTACAACAGCGGCGATTACGGCGTGGCTTCGGCGGCGGCCGTGGTGCTGTTCATCATCATTCTGGTGCTGACAATGGTCCAGAAATTCATTGCCAAGGAAAAGGAGGCGGCCTGATGAAATCCCGCAAACCGTCGGCCGTTGCGGCCCGCGTTGCCCAGTATGCGGTGCTGTGCCTGGGCGCGTTCTTTACCCTGCTGCCCTTTCTGTGGATGATCAGTTCCTCTCTCAAGACCCCCGCTGAGATCGTCAGGATCCCGCCGGTGATGATCCCCGAAACGGCACAGTTTTCCAACTATGCCGAAGCCTGGGCGGCGGCGCCTTTCGGCCGGTATCTGATCAACACCGTCATTGTCACCATCCTGACTACTGCCGGGGTGCTGGTCACCTCGGTGCTGTCGGCCTTCGCCTTTTCCCGGCTGAAATTCCCCGGCAAGGACCTGGTGTTCTCCCTCTTCATGGCCACCCTGATGATCCCCGGCGAGATGCTCATCATCACCAACTTCATGACCATCACCAAGCTGAAGTGGATCGATACCTACCAGGCCATGGTCATCCCCTGGATCTCCAACGTCTTTTATATCTACCTGCTGACCCAGTTCTTCATGCAGGTGCCGGATACTCTGTACCTGGCCGCCAAGGTGGATAAATGCAGCGACCTGAAATTCATGCTCAGGATCATGGTGCCCATGAACAAGAGCGCCATCACCACCATTGCCATCCTGAACATCATCGGTTCCTGGAACTCCTTCCTGTGGCCGCTGCTGGTCACCAACAGCCAGGAGATGCGGGTGCTTTCCACCGGCCTGATCCGCTTCCAGACCGAAGCGGGCACCTCCTACGAGCTGATCATGGCGGCGTCCTGCATCCTGGTGCTGCCCATTGTGATCATCTTCCTTTTCCTGCGCAAGTATGTACTCGAAGGCGTGGCGTTCAACGGCGTCAAAGGCTGAGCCGCCCATTCGATTACACATATACAGACTCTCACCATCCAAGATACAAAACGGTAAGGAGAAGAAACAACATGAAACGTAAATCCATCCTCTGTGTCACCCTGGCCGCGGCTCTGGCCGCCGGTTCCCTGGCCGGCTGCGGCGCCCCCGCTTCCGAAAGCAGCACCGCTTCCGCCGATACCACCTCGGCCCAGGCTTCCGCTGAGAACGGCGCCGCCATCCAGCCCTGTGAAGTGACCTTCTGGCATGCCATGACCGGCCAGCAGGAGACCACCCTCACCGAGCTCACCGACCAGTTCAACGCCGAAAACGAATACGGCATCCAGGTGACCCTGGTCAACCAGGGCAGCTACAACGACCTGTCCACCAAGCTGACCGCCAACGCCGCCGCCGACACCCTGCCGGACCTGTCCCAGGCATACAACAGCTGGCTCATCCCTTACCTGGACAAGGTAGTCCATCTGGACGATTTCGTGGCCAACGATTATGATAACTATGAGGATATCATGGAGGGCTACCGGGAAGAGACCAGCCAGTTCGGCTTCATCAACGCCATGCCCTTCAACAAGAGCACCTACGTCTACTTCTACAACAAGACCATGTTCGACGAACTGGGCCTGGAAGCCCCCGAAACCTGGGACGACCTGCTGAACATCGGCAAGACCTTCCAGGAAGAGAAGGGGATGGTCTCCCTGGGCTTTGACGACATGGCCGGTATGCTGGAAGCCACTCTGCGCCAGAACGGCAGCGACTATGTGAACGAGGAAGGCGCCCAGTTCAACACCGAGGCCGGTCAGCAGGCCCTGGATTTCATCATGGAAATGTACAACAACGACTATGCCCGTCTGGTGGGTGAGGACAACTACTTCTCCGGACCCTTCAGCAACCAGCTGATCCCCGCTTACGTGGGTTCTTCCACCGGTGTTTCCTACATCACCCATGAAGGCTGGGAACTGGGTGTGGCACCTCTGCCCGGCAACACCGAAAAGGCTGCCAACACCGCCGGCACCAACATCGTCATGTTCTCCAAGGACGAAAACCAGCAGAAGGCTGCCTGGGAATACCTGAAATTCCTGACCAGCACCGATGCCACCGTGAAATGGGCCATGGACACCGGCTACCTGCCTGTGCGCACCTCCGCCTATGAGTCCGAGACCTACCAGGAATTCATGGCCGGCGACGCCACCGCCACCGCTTCCTACGCCCAGACCGACGCCTTCTTCTCCTCTCCCGCCTTTGACGGCAGCTACGACATCCAGAACGCCGTCAACGCCAAGCTGGAAGAGCTGATCCTGAACAAGGCGGACAGCACCACCGCCATGCAGGAACTGGTGGACGCCGTCAACGGTGCACTGTAAAACAAACTGAAACATCCGATGGAAAAGCGGGGGAGCGCAGCCGCGGGGCGGCCTGCCTCTCCTCTTTTCCTTCACCGAACAATGAGGGGTGCACAATGACAAAAATCACGTTTTATAAGGGGCTGCGGGTGATCGGCGGCACATTTGTGTCGGTGGAGACCGACCGGGCCGTCTGCATGTTCGACTTCGGCTTCACCGTCAGCGACCGGGCGGACGAGTCCATCCGCCTGCGCCCGGACCACATCCCCCAGGACTATGTCCGGGCGGGGATGCTGCCCGCGGCCGACGGCATCTATGAACCCCAGGCGGCCGCCGACCTGGGACTGGTGCCTTACGGCGAGACAGAAAAGCCCCATTTCTTCCTGATTTCCCACATGCACATCGACCACATGGGCGGGCTGGATATGCTGGACCCCCGCATCCCGGTGTACATGACCGAGGAATCTGAAACCCTCTACCGCCGTCTGGCGGCGCAGAGCGACCTGACCTTCCGGGAACATCCCTCCTGCATCGGCGTGCCCGACGGGCAGTCCTTCTCGGTGGAAGACATCACCGTGCAGGTCCTGCTCATCGACCATGACTGCGTGGGGGCCTGCGGCTTCCTCATCCGCACCCCCGACGGCACCATCTGCTATACGGGGGATTACCGCTTCCACGGCTACCACCCCGACCGCACCGCCGCCTTCGGCGAAGCCTGCCGGGGGGCAGATGTGCTCATCACCGAGGGGGTCACCGTCAGCTTCGGGGATGTGGATATGCTGTCCCTGACCGCCCCCGACCCCCATGATCGCACCGAGGCCGACCTGCTGGAAGAGACCGCCGCCTTCTGCGCCGAAGCGCCGGGGCTGGTGGTCGTCAACCCCTACAACCGCAATGTGGAGCGCATCCACAACCTCACCGAACGGCTGGCCCGGCAGAACCGCCGCCTGGTCCTGGATGCGGTGCAGGCCGATTACCTGGCCGCCTTCTACCCCCAGGACCCCATGTGCGTGTATGCCGAAACGGTGTGCGGCCACGCCGTGCCCGAAAGGGCGGTGCTCATCGGCCGGGACGAGCTGCTGCGCCGTCCCGGGGCCTATGTGCTGCAGCTGGATTACCGGGATTTCTACGAGCTGTTTGACCTGAAGCCGGTGGTCAGCGGGTATCTGCATATGGACGGCGCGCCCCTGGGGGCCTATGATCCGTCCTACGGCAAGATGCTGCTGCAGCTGGAAGCCATGGGCATCCCCTTCCGGTCCATGGGCCTGGGCGGCCATGCCCGGCCCTACTACCTCAAGCAGATGGTGGATCTCATCGCCCCTAAGGTGCTGGTGCCGCTGCACAGCCAGCGCCCTGAGCAGGTGGCCTCCCGGTGTGCGGGACGGCGCATCCTGCCGGAGGAAGGCCAGACCCTGATCCTGGAGAAGGGAGAGGTGAAAGCATGAAGATCCTGGTAGCAAACGATGACGGCATCCGCTCCCCCGGGCTGGAACACCTGGTGCGGATGGCCAGGAACCTGGGCGAAGTCTGGGTGGTGGCGCCTTCCGGCCAGTGCAGCGCCATGTCTCAGCGGATCTCGGTGTTCGGCACCCTGGACCTGCAGCCGGTGCCGGATTACCCGGTGGAAGGGGTCCGGGCCTGGACGGTGAGCGGTTCCCCGGCGGACTGCGTCAAGGTGGCCCTGGCCTGTGTCATGCCCGAAAAGCCGGACCTGGTCTTTTCGGGCATCAACCAGGGGTACAATGTGGGCACCGACATTCTGTATTCCGGCACCATCGGGGTGACTATGGAAGCCCTGGCCAACGGTATCCCGGCCATGGCCTTCTCCACCGAAAACGGGGAGGACCTGCGGGTGGCGGACGCCTGGATGCTGCCCCTGGTGCGGGAACTGCTGGAACAGCCCATCCACCCCTGGGAGGTGTGGAACCTGAACTTCCCCTCCTGCGACCCCGACTGCCTGCGGGGGGTGCTGTACGACCGGTTCCCTTCGGCCATGCAGTTTTATCATAACCGCTACACCCCCGAACCCTTGCCCGGGGGCAGCAGCCGCCTGACCCTGTGGAGCGACCGCTGCGCCGAAGCGGAACCCGGCAGCGATATGCAGGCGGTGTTTGACGGTTATATCTCGGTGGGGCGCGTCCGCTGCGCCCTGTTGCAGCAAAACAACCAAGCCTGAATCAAAAAAAGCCCGTCCTGTAGTTTCGCAGCGAGGCATACTGTTTCCCGTTCCCGTACCAAATAAAAAACAACGCGTTTCTTTGTGCAATTTGCTGGGGGATATATAAGAAAAAGGCCTCCCCCATAAGGAGGAACCGGTGAAACGGGACGTTTATCTTGCATTTCCATTAAAATGGGCGGAACAGCGACAGTAGATTTGTCACAGTTCTTCAAAAAAGAACTTCCCGATATTGAGCTGACGCGCGGAAGAATTTGTTCCATTGGCTGCAAATTCTTGTGGAAAATAGCGATAATTTGTTTGTTTTTTGGCTTGTGGAACTTAGTTGTCCGAAAAATAGTCGGCTATAGTCCAGTTGGACGTAGTAGTCTGGTCGGAGAACTGTGACAGACAGGAAAATAGCATGATACAGCGCCGGAAATTGTGTAGTGTGCACAACTTCCGGCGCTGGTTGTGGTGGTTATAAAAGAATGTGGGAGCGTGAAAACGATAAACAGAACTGGCGGGGAAGAAGGAGTGGTCAGATGGTGGTCAGAAGAAAATCATATTTCTTCCGGAAAAATGGGATACGGTAAAACAACAACTTTCCCCTGTAGGTCATAGACCTGCAGGGACCCGATTCAGCCAGCCCCTTGCAGTTTCAGGACTCCCACTTCCAGTCGAGGATCTCGGGCAGGTCCTGGCCCACTTCGTGGATGTAGTTCTTGTGCGCCACCAGTTTGTCGTTCATCTGCTGGATGAGGTAGGCGCCGCGGTTGCCCAGCTGGGGCAGGTGCTGCACCACATCCTTGACCAGGTGGAAGCGGTCGATCTCGTTCTGCACGCGCATATCAAAGGGCGTGGTGATGGTGCCTTCCTCCTGGTAGCCGTGGACGCTCAGGTTGCGGTTGGCACGGTCGTAGGTCAACTCATGGATGAGGGTGGGATAGCCGTGGAAGGCGAAGATGATGGGCTTGTCCTTGGTGAAGAGGGCATCGTAATCGGCGTCGGACAGGCCGTGGGGATGCTTGGTATTGGGTTCCAGCTTCATCAGGTCCACCACGTTGACCACCCGGATCTTCACCTCCGGCAGGGCCTTGCGCAAAATGGTGACGGCAGCCAGGGTTTCCAGGGTGGGGGTATCGCCGCAGCAGGCCATGACCACGTCGGGTTCCTCGCCCGCATCGTTGGAGGCCCAGTCCCAGATGCCTACGCCCTGGGTGCAGTGCTTGACGGCCTGCTCCATGGTGAGCCACTGGGGCCGGGGATGCTTGGAGGTGACCAGCACGTTCACATAGTCGCGGCTGCGGATGCAGTGGTCAAAGCAGGAGAGCAGGCAGTTGGCATCCGGCGGCAGGTAGAGGCGCACCACATCGGCCTTTTTGTTGGCGATGTGATCCAGGAAGCCGGGGTCCTGATGGGTGAAGCCGTTGTGGTCCTGCTGCCAGACGTTGGAGGACAGAATCAGGTTCAGCGAGGCAATGCTCTGACGCCAGGGCAGCTGGTTGCAGACCTTGAGCCATTTGGCGTGCTGGGCCACCATGGAGTCCACCACGCGGATGAAGCTCTCGTAGGAGGCAAAGAAGCCGTGGCGGCCGGTGAGCAGGTAGCCTTCCAGCCAGCCTTCGCACAGGTGCTCGGACAGCATGGAGTCCATGATGCGGCCATCCTGGGCCAGGAACTCGTCCCCTTCCACGGTGGTGGAGTTCCAGTCGCGGTTGGTAGCCTCGAAGCACTTATACAGACGGTTGGACATAGTCTCGTCCGGTCCGAAGATGCGGAAGTTTTTGGCGTCGGCGTTGAGCTTGAACAGGTCGCGGATGTAGCCGCCCAGTTCGATCATATCCTGTTTTTCCACGCTGCCGGGGGCGGGCAGGCCGACGGCGTAATCCTTGAAATCGGGGGTGCGCAGATCCCGCAGCAGCTTGCCGCCGTTGGCGTGGGGGTTGGCCGCAATGCGGCGGTCGCCGGTGGGGGCCAGTTCCTGCAGTTCGGGGATCAGGGAGCCGTTTTCGTCAAACAGCTCCTCGGGATGGTAGCTGCGCAGCCATTCCTCGATCTGTTTCAGGTGTTCTTCCTGATGGGGGGTGCCCAGGGTGATATCAATGGGCACCTGATGGGCGCGGAAGGTGCCCTCGATGGGCTTGCCGTCCACCACCTTGGGGCCGGTCCATCCCTTGGGGGTACGCAGCACGATCATGGGCCACTGGATATGGCCCATCTCTTCCCCGGCGCGGGCGCGGCGCTGGATGTCGTGGATCTCCTCAATGACGGTATCCAGGGTTTCGGCCATCTTGGCGTGCATGGTCATGGGGTCGTCGCCCTCGACAAAGTAGGGCTTCCAGGAGCAGCCCAGGAAGAAATGTTCCATCTCCTCGTGGGTCATGCGGCCGAACACTGTGGGGTTGGAGATCTTGTAGCCGTTCAGGTGCAGAATGGGCAGCACGGCGCCGTCGCCCTTGGGGTTCAGGAACTTGTTGGACTGCCAGCTGGTGGCCAGGGGGCCGGTCTCGGCTTCGCCGTCGCCCACCGTCACAGCGCAGATGAGGTCGGGGTTATCGAACACAGCGCCGAAGGCATGGGCAATGGAATAGCCCAGCTCGCCGCCCTCGTTGATGGAGCCCGGAGTTTCGGGCGCCACATGGCTGGAGATGCCGCCGGGGAAGCTGAACTGCTTGAACAGCCGTTTCATGCCTTCCTCGTCCCGGCTGATGTTGGGGTACACCTCGCTGTAGGTGCCGTCCAGGTAGGCGTTGGCCACAAAGAAGTTGCCGCCATGGCCCGGGCCGGAGATGAGGATCATATCCTGATCGTACTTCTTGATGACACGGTTCAGGTGCACATACACGAAGTTCTGGCCGGGCACGGTGCCCCAGTGGCCCACGATCTTCTTTTTCACGTCGTCCCGGGTCAGGGGACGGCGCAGCAGGGGGTTATCCAGCAGATAGAGCTGGCCCGCCGCCAGATAGTTGGATGCCCGCCAGTAGGCGTCGATCTTTTGCAGGTCGGTGGTGTTCATATTCTTCTGTCCTTCCTTATCGTAATGGTACAGGCGTCAATGGTACAGGGTGCGGCGCACGGCGTCCTGCCAGCCCCCGTATAGCGCACGGCGTTCCGCTTCTTCCATGCGGGGCTGGTAACGGGTATAGGCCGGGCGGCCGAAGTCCTTGCAGGCGCAGAGTCCCGCCCCCTGGGCCGCCGCACGAGCTGCCCCCAGGGCCGAAAGTTCCTGCACCGCAGGCACGGCCAGGGGCAGGCAGGCCAGGTCGCTCTGGCGCTGCATCAGGTAACGGTTGGCCGTGGGGCCGCCGTCCACCCGCAGTTCCGCCAGGGGCAGGGCGGCATCCCGGCCCATACATTCCAGCAGATCGGTGATCTGGTAGGCGATGGAATCCAGGCAGGCGCGGACGATCTCGGCTTTGCCGGTGGTGCGGGTGATACCGGTGAGCAGGCCGGTGGCCTCACTGTCCCAGTAGGGGGCGCCCAGCCCGGTGAAGGCCGGCACAAAGTAGGTGCGGTCCCCCGGGTGAGCCTGCCGGGCCAGCTGCTCGCTCTCGGCGTCGGTCCGCAGCAGGCCCACATCCTTTTTCAGCCAGCTGATGACCGCCCCGGTATAGTTGAGGTTGCCTTCCAGCACATAGTTTACCCGGCCGGAAAGTCCCCAGGCCAGGCTGGTGACCAGCCCGCCGGTGCTCTCGATGCAGGCATCGCCGGTCTGCATCATAACGCTGGACCCGGTACCGTAGGTAGCTTTGGCGGTGCCGGGGGCAAAACAGCCCTGGCCCAGCAGGGCGCCGTGGCTGTCCCCCAGTACACCGCAGATGGGTACTGCCCGCCCCAGGAAGCCCCCCAGGTCGGTGGTGCCGAACACCCCGTCCGACATATAGACCTGGGGCAGCGCCTGCACCGGCACCCCGTACAGGGCGCAGAGCTCCTCGTCCCAGCGCAGGGTATGGATGTTGAACAGCCCGGTGCGGCTGGCGTTGGAATAGTCGGTGCGGTGTACCCGCTCCCGGGTCAGGTTCCAGAGCAGCCAACTGTCCACCGTGCCGCAGCACAGGGTCCCGGCGTCGGCTGCCTGCCGTACCGCCGGGATATGTTCCAGCATCCAGGCCAGTTTGGGGGCGCTGAAATAAGGCGAAAGAGGCAGCCCGGTCTTTTGCCGGACCATCGGGGCGGCATCGGCCAGCCGGGCGCAGAGGTCTTTGGCCCGGCCGCACTGCCAGACAATGGCGTTGTACAGGGGCTGGCCGGTGGTTTTATCCCAGGCCAGCACCGTTTCCCGCTGGTTGGAGATGCCCACCGCCGCCAGGTCCGCCGGGTCCACCCCGGCTTTTTCCAGGGCGGCGCGGGCCACCGCCAGGGTGTTTTGCAATATTTCCCGGGGATCGTGTTCCACCCAGCCGTTGGCGTCGATCTTCTGGGCATGGGGGCGGTCCGCCCGGGCCAGCAGGGTGCCTTCGCCGTCAAAAACCACGCCCTTGGTGCCCTGGGTACTCTGGTCAATGGCCAGAATGTACGGTTTCATCGGACCAGCTCCCGGGCGGCGGCGGCAATGCCCGCCGCATCCAGGCCGTAATAGGCAAAGACCTCCTTGCTGGTGCCGGTGATGACCGGCGCGTCGGGCAGGGTCAGGTTCTTCACCTTGCGGGGGCAGTTTTCGGCCACCACCTGGGCCACCATGCTGCCCAGGCCGCCGTAGGGGGCGTGTTCTTCCACCGTCAGCACCGCTTTGGCCTTTTGGGCGGCGCGCAGCACCGCTTCTTTATCCAGCGGTTTGACGCAGTACATATCCAGCACGGTGGCGGTAATGCCCTCCGCCGCCAGGGCTTCGGCGGCGTCCAGGGCGGGGCGCACCATCTCGCCGCAGGCAATGATGGCCACATCCTCCCCTTCCCGCAGCCAGGTAGCTTTATCCATGGCAAAGGGGCAGGCGTCCTCGGTGTAAACGTCCTCCACCGCGTTGCGGCCCACCCGCAGGTAGGCGGGCTTTTCGTCCTGCAGCAGGGCTTCCACCAGCTTGGCGGTCTGGAAACGGTCGCTGGGCAGGTAGACCCGCATGTTGGGCAGTGCCGACATGGCGGCGATATCCTGGGCGCTGTGGTGGCTCATGCCCAAAGCACCGTAGCTGACGCCCCCCGAAATGCCGATAAGGGTAACGTTGGTGTTGGAGTAGGCGCAGTCCACCTTGGCCTGTTCATAGCTGCGGGTGGACAGGAAGCAGGCGGGCGACGCCGCAAAGGCCTTTTTGCCGCAGCGGGCCAGCCCCGCCGCGATGGAAACCAGGTCCTGCTCGGCAATGCCCACTTCCACAAACTGGTCGGGGAAGGTATCGGCAAAGCGGCTCAGGGACGCGGACCCCCGGGAGTCGCTGCAAAGAACCACGATATCCTTATCCTGGGCGGCGCGGGCCAGCAGGGTATCGCAGATGGCCTGGCGGTTGGGAATGGTATTAGCCATGGCAGACAGCCTCCTTTCGCCGGGCAAAATCCCGGATGATCTGCTGGTATTCCTGGGCGTTGGGCAGGTGATGGTGCCAGTCGGCCTTGTTTTCCATCAGCGCGGAACCGTAGCCCTTGGTGGTGTTGGCAATGATGACGGTGGGTTTGCCCTTGTGGTGTTTGGCGGCGGTGAAGGCGGCGTCCAGCGCTTCGATGCTGTTGCCGTCCACGCTGATGACGTTCCAGCCGAAGGCCGCCCAGCGCTGTTCCTGGCTGTCCTGCTTCATCACGTCCTCGGTATTGCCGGAGATCTGCAGCCGGTTGCGGTCCACCACGGCGCAGAGGTTGTCCAGCCCGTAGTTGGCGGCGGCCATGGCCCCCTCCCAGACGGAACCTTCGGCCAGTTCGCCGTCCCCCATGATGGTGTAGACCCGGTAGCTGCGGCCGTCCATACGGCCCGCCAGGGCCATGCCCACACAGACCGGCAGGCCGTGGCCCAGGGAGCCGGAGTTCATCTCGATGCCCGGCAGCTTGTTGTTGGGGTGGCCGATGTAGGGCGAGCCGAACTTGGAGAACCGGGCCTTGACGTCCTCCAGGTCCAGAAAGCCGCAGTCCGCCAGCACGGCGTAGTAGCTCTCCATGGCGTGGCCTTTGCTGAGCACAAAGCGGTCCCGGTCGGGGTCATCCACCGTGGCTGGCGTGATGTGCAGGTGGTTTTTGTAGAGCACCAGCAGGGCGTTGAGCACGCTCATATCGCCGCCGATGTGGCCCCCGCCGCCGGCCATGATGATGTCGGCGACATCGGCGCGGAGTTTCCAGCTGAGCGATTCCAGTTCTTGCGTTGTCATTCTGTTTCCCCTCTCCAATAGGCTTTGATCTGTTCCTCCACGGGGTCATACAGGTCGGGCTGCACGCCGATGTACTTGCAGGCTTCGTACAATACGGGCACCACATCCTTGTGGATGCCCACACAGTGGTGAATGTAGGGGCCTTCCACCAGCTTGGCTTCCAGCCGTTTGATGTTGTCCACCTTGACCCAGAGGTAGGTGCCCATGCCCTTGGGTCCGTCCACCCCTTCGGCGTTGCCCAGCAGCAGGCTGTACTGGCCGTTATCGCCGTCAAAGCGGGCCAGGGTCACCTGGCCGTGCTTGGCCTCGGCGGTCAGCGAACCCGGGCAGTCGAAGGCCAGCGGGTAGGTGATCCGGGGTCGGCACCCCGCCACCGACAGCGGCCAGGGGCCGCAGTGCTGCAGCAGCTCGCCGTTGGGCTCGTCGGGATGGCGGATGGTCCAGTCCGCAAAGAAGCTGCGGGTGCCGTCGTTGGCGGCGGCTTCCACCAGCAGCGCCGTGATGGCGCCGTGGATGTCGGTTTCGCAGACGATGGGGATGCCCTCGTCATTGAGCAGGGCGTTGGCGGCACAGGGCATGATGCCCAGTTCCCCCTGCAGGGCGTTCCAGCACTGGATAGCCCCCGCCTGGCAGTGGTATTTGGCGATGAGCCGCCGCATGGCTACCGCCAGCCCCGCAATGTTGCGCAGCTGGTCGTCGGTGACTTCCACTTCCATCTTTTCCCGGCAGTAGGCCATGGTTTCTTCCACCTCGGTGCCGTCGGCAATGGCTTTTTTCACCTCGGCGGTCAGTTCGGGCAGGGGCACGGGGGCCAGTTCCACACCGAACCGCTCCAGCAATTCCCCTTCGTTGCAGATGGTGGACCAGAAATCAAAGGGCCGGGGGCCGATCTGCAAAATGCGGATCTTTTTAAAGGTACGCACCACGTTGCACACCGCCAGAAAATCCCGGATTCCCCGGGCAAAGACCGGGTCGGTGAGGCGGCAATTGGTCAGGTAGGTAAAGGGTACGCCGAACCGCCGCAGCACCTTGCCGGTGGCAAACAGGCCGCACTGGGTGTCCCGCAGGCGGGTGCCGTCCGGTTCGGGGCGCTCATCCAGGGGGCCCCACAGCAAAACCGGCACTCCCAGGTCCTTGGCTAACCGGGCGCAGAGGTACTCGGTGCCAAAGTTGCAGTGGGCCAGCAGCAGGCCGTCCACACCGGCAGCGCGGAATTTTGCCAGCATTTTCAGCCGGTCTTCCTCGCTGTACAGCAGGCCCTCCTCGTTGATATCGTCAATGTCCACAAAGTCCACCCCCAGCTCCCGCAGGCGCTGGGCGGTAAGATTGCGGTATTTTACGGCGTCGGGCGCCGAAAAGATGCTGCGCCGGGTAGGGGCGTAGGCCAGTTTGATGGGTCGCATACGCAGTCTCTCTTTCTGTTTATCGTTGGGCCAGGATCAGGATATCCTCGGCAAAGGGGCAGATCTCGATGCGGGTGATACCGTCCCCATACTGCACCGCCGGGTGGGCGGTGCGGCGGGTGGCCAGGTCCACCACCGTAATGCGGGCGCCGGTCCAGTCCCCTTTCAGCTGCACGCAGGTATTGAAGGGGGCATACAGCAGGCTCAGGCGGCCGTCCGGGGTGGAGGCCATGCGGATCTCGGTGTTGGGAGAGGTGGTGGGTTCCAGCATATCCCGCCCGTCGGGGGCCTTTACATGGCGCACCCCCTTGATGACGTTGGCCACCCGGTCGTCGGGCAGCAGCGCCGTAACGCCGTGGTCCTCCAGCAGCTGTTTGAGCCAGCCGTAGTCCCAGGCGCCGGGGAACTGCATGGCCTCGGTCCAGGGTTTTGCGGCGTCGAAGCCTTCGCCCCCCACGGGGTTGGCCGGCATGCCGGGCTTGACCCAGTTCCAGACGCCGTGAGCTCCGTAGGTAACGCCCGCACAGGCGCCGGAGAGCACACTCATCCAGGCGGCACGGCGCACTTCCCGGGCGGAGAAACGGCCGTATTTGTTGCCGCTGTAGCCCATCTGCTCATAACAGGGTTCGCTGTTCAGGATAGGTTTTTGAGGGTAGGCGGCCAGCATCTCGCCGGGCATGGTATAGCATTTTTCGGGGTAGCCCGCGTTATGGCCGGACTGGTAGAGGTAAAAGTCCACTCCCTGGGCCAGGGTGTTGGGCAGGTAGGTGTACCGCCCGCGGATGTGCAGGGTCAGCAGCGCGTCGGGGCAAAGACCGCGCATGGTGTACAGCACTTTCTCGTAGCAGGCTGCGCTTTCCGGGGTGTCCAGATCGGTATCGCCACTCAGAATATACACCGGGTCAAACCGGGCAAAGGTTTCGGCCACCTTGCGGCAGTAAGGTTCCACCAGTGCCTCGGGCAGGATGTTGCCCGATACCATCCCCGAAGCCCAGGTGCCCGGCACATAGTTGCTCCACAGCACCACCAGCGCCGGAGTAAAACCATAGGCGGTGATCTTTTCACACATGTGGGCGGCATGGTCAAAATAGTCCTGGTTCATGGGGGCGCTGTAATCAAACATACCGTCCGCCTTGCAAGGCCAGGGCATGCATGGTGCCGGGGTCCAGCAGCGGTCCCACTGGGGCAGAATGTTGATCTGCAGCACGTTGAACCCCTGCTGGCGGCGCAGGATGAGGTAACTTTCCAGTTCCTCGTCGGTCATGTTGGTGAAGGCGCTCCACAGGGTATCGGCCAGCCAGAAGAAGGGCTTGCCGTCCCGCTGCAGGCAGCGGCGGTCATCGGCTACGGTCAGTTTCATACAGAACCTCCTTGCAGGTTTTGCGCAAACAAATTGCCGCCCCGAAAGGGGCGGCACACGCCCCCACAGCCCGGGACCGGGCGGGAAATCAGGCGTTATCGATCATGGAATCGTCAAAGCCGAACAGATAGGTGCAGATCATGGTGCCGAAGAAGGCGATGGCGCAGGCAATGAGGAAGCCCGCAAAGCCCACACCGGCATAGGCGGGCAGCGTCAGCAGCGCGGTGCCCACCAGCGCAGAGGCACCGGCCCCCACCGTTGCGGTGATGCAGCCCGCAATGGCGGAGAAGAACATGACAAAATAGAACGGACGCTTGTACTTCAGGTTGACGCCGTACATGGCAGGTTCGGTGATACCGGCAATCAGTGCGGAGAAAGCCGCCTGGCCGGAGATCTCTTTCAGCTCGGGATTGCGGGTCTTGAGGAATACACCGGCAGTGGCACCGGCCTGGGCCATGTTGCAGACGCCGGTGATGGTGAACAGGGTGTCACGCCCGTAAACCGCAATGTTGTTGATGACGATAGGCACAAAGCCATAATGTACACCGGCCATGACGCAGAGGGGCCAGATACCGGCCACGATGAATCCGGCCACCGGCGGGCAGAAGCCAACCAATGCCGTGTAGGCAGCCGCCAACGTGTTGCCCACCGTGTTGGTGATGGGGCCGATAATCAGGAAGGTGGCCGGGACGATGACGGCCAGCGAGGCCAGCGGGGTAAGCAGGTTGCGAATCATGGCGGGCAACACCTTTTTCAGCAGTGCCTCCAGCTTGGCCTGTGCAAACACTGCGCAGATGATGGGCAGCACCGAGGAAGTGTAGCTCATCATATTCACCGGAATGCCCAGGAAGGTCAGGGCATCCCCGGCGTTATAGGCGGCGGTCATATCGGGGTAGACCAGCGCACAACCGATCGCCACCGACACAAAGATATTGGCGCCGAACTTTTTGGCCGCCGTGAAAGCCAGCAGAATGGGCAAGAAGGAGAACAGCGCATCCGCTGCCGCGTAGAGGATACGGTAGGTGCCGCTGTCGGTTGCCAGAAGATTAAAGGTGGTCAGCAGAATCAAGATGCCCTTGAGCATACCGGCACCGGCCATGGCGCCGATGATCGGCGTAAAAATACCGGTGATGGTGGTCAGGAAGCGGTTGACCAAGTTCTGCTTTTCCGCCTTTTCGCCGCCCTTGTTTTGCTCTGCCTCCGCATCGGTCATGCCCAATGCCTTGAGCACAAAGGGGTAGACATCCGCCACATGGTTGCCGATGACCACCTGGAACTGGCCACCGCTTTCCACCAGCGAGATGACTCCCTGGATCTTCTTGACGCCTTCCCGGTCTGCCTTATCGGCTGCATTCAGGGTAAACCGCAACCGGGTGGCGCAGTGGGTGATCCCCGACACGTTCTCTTTGCCGCCCACACAGCGGACAATCTGTTCCGCCAGCTGGGTATAGTCTTTGCTTGCCATTTGGTATTCCTCCTCCATAGGGTGCTGGTCTTTTGGGGCCAGCATGAACAGTGCAGCAGTGGTTGGGAGCGCGGCCGGCCTGCGTCCCTTTTCGAGTTTCAGTATATCGATCCGTTCACTAAATTTCAACATTTTATTCAGTGGTATTTACTGAACATTCATCTTAATCTGTTGCACTGTTTCCTGAACCGGTTTATAATGAGGACAAATCCACGAAGGAGAGGCGAAAATCATGTCGGTCACTGCCAGAGATATTGCCCGGGAACTGGGGCTTTCCCCTGCTGCCGTTTCCATGGCACTGAACAATCGCCCCGGCGTCAGCGCCGCCACCCGCAAGCTGGTCTACGATACCGCCGAAAGGCTGGGCTATGATCTGAGCCGTCATCTGACCCAGACCAGCGGTACCGGCAGCATCTATTTTATCTGTGTACAGACTTCCTCGGCCATCTTTTCTTATGCACCCATTTTTGACGAGATTCTGCGCGGCGCCGTGCAGGAATGCCAAGCAACCCCTTACCGCATGAAGGTGCAGCAGTTCTACGCCCAGCAGGACACGCTGGAACAGCAGATCAGCGACCTGCGTGTGTCCGACTGTGCGGGCATCATCCTGCTGGGCACCGAGATGAGCCAGGAGGTGGCCACGGCCTTTCTCTCGCTGCGGGTGCCAGTGATTGTGGTGGACTCCAACGTGGAGCCGCTGGACTGCAGCTGCGTGGTCATCAACAATACCCAGGGCGCCTACCTGGCCACCGATTACCTCATCAGCCGCCGGCTGGCCCAGCCGGGCTACCTGAAATCCTTTGTTCCACTGCGCAACTTCGATGAACGGTGGGAAGGCTTCCTGAAGGCGTTGCGCGCCAACGGCATGCACGCCGCCCACAGCATCGTCCACACACTGGCCCCCACCATCGAGGGGGCCATGACCGAAATGCTGGAGGTCCTGGACCGGGGAGACCCGCTGGCCAACTGCTATTTTGCCGAGAACGACCTGATTGCCATCGGCGCCATGAAGGCCTTCAAACAACGGGGCTACCGTATCCCCGAGGACATTGCCATTGTGGGGTTCGACAACATTTCCGAAGGGCAGGTCATGGAACCGGCCCTGACCACCGTGAACATTCCCCGCACGTATATGGGCCGGGTGGCGGTTCGCTGCCTGATCAACGCCATCCAGGATGGGGTGCCCCATCATATCAAGGTGGAGGTTTCCACCGATCTTGTCATCCGCTCTTCGGTGGTGCGGTCTTCCCATACCCCCTGACCGCCCCTGCCGTTTATTTTGTTTGCAACCATTGGAAAGGAGAAAACCAACCTATGAAAACCGTGTTCCCCAAAGACTTTTTATGGGGCGGCGCCTGTGCCGCCAACCAATTTGAGGGCGCCTGGGATGTGGACGGCAAAGGTCCCAGCATCCCGGATATGTGTACCAACGGTACCCACACCAGCCCGAAACTGCTTACCCCCACCATCGAGCCGGACAAGTTCTATCCCAGCCATGAGGCCATCGACTTCTACCACCATTACGAGGAGGACATCGCCCTCTTTGCCGAGATGGGGTTCAAGACCTTCCGCACTTCCATCAACTGGGCGCGCATCTTCCCTACCGGCGAGGACGCCGAGCCCAACGAGGCAGGCCTTGCCTTCTATGACCGGGTGTTCGACTGCTGTAAAAAGCACGGCATCGAGCCGCTTGTCACGATCAGCCACTATGAACTGCCCTACGCCCTGGTGGAAAAGTACAATGGCTGGGCCGACCGCAAGCTGGTGGACTTCTACATGAACTACTGCAAGACCATCTTTGCCCGGTACGAGGGAAAGGTTAAATACTGGCTGACCTTTAACGAGATCAACGCCGGTATGATGCCGTTTGGCGCCGTCATGTCGCTGGGCACCTGCAAGGACTACCGCGGCCCCGCCGTGGCCATGCCCGACGACCCGCAGGTCCGTCTGCAGGCGCTGCACCATCAGTTCATCGCCAGCGCCCTGGCCGTGAAGTACGCTCATGACAACTACCCCGAATACAAGATGGGCAACATGGACTGCTTCATCACCAGCTATCCCTACACCTGCGACCCGGCCGACATCCTGGCCAACCAGCAGGCCATGCGTAAAACCAACTGGTACTGCTCCGACGTGCAGGTCCGGGGCGAGTATCCCGCCTTTGCCAAGCGGCTGTGGGAGGACCTTGGCGTAACCATCCATATGGAGCCCGGCGATGCCGAGATCCTGAAAAACGGTACGGTGGATTTCTACACGCTGAGCTACTATATGTCCAACTGCGTCACCACCCACAAGGACGCCGTCAAGACGGACGGCAATGTGTCCGCCGGTTTCAAGAACCCCTACCTGAAAGCCTCCGACTGGGGCTGGCAGATTGACCCCCAGGGGCTGCGCTACTCGCTCAACGAGATCTACGACCGCTACCGCATCCCGGTGATGGTTGTCGAGAACGGTCTCGGCGCCAAGGACACACTGGAACCGGACGGCACCGTGCATGACAGCTACCGCATCGACTACCTGCGCCAGCATATCGAGCAGATGGCCGAGGCGGTCAAGGACGGCGTCGACCTGATGGGCTACACGCCCTGGGGCTGTATCGACCTGGTCTCCGCCTCCACCGGAGAGATGGCCAAGCGCTACGGCTTCATCTACGTCAACAAGTACGATGACGGCACCGGCGACTACAGCCGGCTGCGCAAGGATTCCTTCTACTGGTACAAGAAGGTCATCGCCTCCGACGGAGCCGACCTGAGCTGAAAAAAGCAGATTTTTCCTACTGATATGCGGAAAGCGCTGCTTAGGCTTAGCGTGTAGAGCTTTTCCTCTTTTCATTTAGAATCTTATATCTGGTGACGCAGCTTTGCTGCGTCACCAGTGTTTTATCTTAGTGGCTTTCCGGCAAAATAGTATGGTTTTCTTTTGTCTTTGCAAAAACTTTCATAGAATGGATCAATACTTTGCCAACCCTCATTTTGGCTGCAGACTTCTGCCTCATTGTATGGCAGTGAATCTTAATAAGATTCACTTTTTTCCTGAAACAGGCAGGTATGAATCTTATTAAGATTCATACGGGCTCACTATTTTTTGGAAAAAGTGAATCATGCTATGATTCACTTTTTCTGAGTGAACAGGAAATGTCGGCAGAGAGTGAATCATAGCATGATTCACTCTCCCAGCCGGTTTTCCCACCGACTGGGACGAAAGAGGGGCCCAAAAGCTCCCCACCTGCTGGCAGATGGTTTTGCTAGCATAGCGTTTGGATATCCAAACGCAAACTTTTGGGCGGACCCAAACCCCTGGTTACCTGGCTGGGAAAAAAGCATAACAAGTAAGGCCGCGAGGCAGAAAGGAAAATGCGATGACGAATGAAACCAAAGAACTGAAAACTTACACGATGCAGGAGTTGTACAAACAGCCATTGGAGCCGGTGGAATATCTGGTGGACGGGCTGCTGGCACAGGGCCTGTACATTCTGGGCGGTTCACCCAAAGTGGGTAAGAGCTGGATGGCGCTGCAGCTGTGCCTCGCTGTGTGCAGCGGAAAGGCCTTTCTGGGGCGGAAAACGCAGAGGTCCGAGGTGCTCTACCTGGCGCTGGAGGATGGCCCACAGCGGCTGCACAGCCGGGCTTTGCGGCTGGCGGATACCGCGCCGGAGGGGCTGCACCTCTGCCACCGTGCAGCGCCCATAGGCCGGGGCCTGGAACGGCAGATCGAAGCGCAGCTTGCAGAATATCCGCACATTCGGCTGGTGGTGCTGGATACGCTGCAAAAGGTGCGGTGCGTAAGCGGCAGTGGGCTGACCTACAGCAGCGACTACGAGGATGCCGGGGCGCTCAAGGCGCTGGCTGACCGCAATGGCATCTGCCTGCTGGTCATCCATCACCTGCGCAAGATGGCGGACGATGACCCGTTCAACCGGCTGTCCGGCACCAACGGGCTGACGGGTGCGGCAGATGGCACCCTGATTTTAATGCGCAACAAACGCCGGGATGGCATCGCCACCCTCTACGCCACCGGGCGGGATATTGAGGATGTGGAGGAAGAACTGGAATTTGCCGACTGCCGGTGGAGCCGGGCCGTGCCGCAGGAGCAGTTGCGACCGACTTTGGTGGTGAATGCGCTGAAAAAGCTGCTGGCAGCAGGCGAGTTCCGGGGAACAGCCACCGAGCTGGCAGCGCAACTGGAAAAACAGGGCAACTATTGGAGCCCGGCGATCCTCTCCAAATACCTGCAAAGCCACGATGGGGCGCTGGCCCGATACGGAATCCTGTTGGAGACCAAGCGCACCAACAGCAAACGGCTGCTGTGCCTGCGCTATGAGGCCCATGTTGGTGACATCTGTGACACGAGTGACGGCGGTGACGGGTGTGACAGACACAGCTATACCGGGGGTGTCCCGTCACTGCCGTCACAACCGTCACCAGCGTCACGTCCGTCACTGGCATCATGAAATTCAATGAGTAAGGGAGGTGCCTGTATGGCATATATTCAACAACGCGGAGAAAGAAGGTATAAAATTACAGTTTGTAATGGATACAAACCCAACGGCCAGAAACGGATGCAGGCACGAACTGTCGATGTACCCAAAGAGGTGCCGAAGCGGGGCATCCGGCAATACGTCATGGCCGAGGCGGAACGCTTGGAAAAACGGTTCCGCACTGGCATTGATCAAAGCGAGAATACCCGGTTCGAGGATTACGCCAATCGATGGCTGGAACGAATGGCCAAACGCTACAAAGTCAGTACACTGGAGGGCTACCGGCGGATGCTGGAAGCGGTGTACCCCACCATTGGCGGCTTGCCGTTGTGCAAGATTCGGCCAATGGTGTTGGAAGAACTGTGCGAAGATTTGCGGCACCGTCCTAGCCGCAATGGCAAAATGATGTCGGAGAATACTGTACATAAATACTTGGACACCATTTCCACTGTCTTGCAAGATGCCGTAAAAAACGACATCCTGCTGTACAACCCGGCTCACCGTGTGGACAAACTGCGTGTGAAGAAGCCGCAGCAACGCATACCCCAGGCATGGGAGATGCAGAAGTTGCTGCAATGTATTTTGCAGGAACCGCTGCTCTACCGGGTGTACTATCTGCTGGCGCTGTCCACCGGCCTGCGCCGTGGGGAGCTGTGTGCCTTACGGTGGCAGGACCTGCACGGTGGGAACCAGCTGCTGATCCAACATTCCCGCAGCACAGTTGTGGGTAAGGGCGTGGTGGAAAGCGACACCAAAAGCCACCGCACCCGCGTGGTGGTGCTGCCCCAGCTGGTATATGATTATCTGGGCGAGCTGCTTTTTGACCAGATCGTGGCAAACAACGGCGTGCAGCCTGACGACCTGATTTTCGCCAAACACCGGAAACCTGTCCACCCGGACACCTTCAGCCGCCACCTGCGGAAATTGTATGACCGCAACGGCTTTCCCAAAGACTACCACCTGCACACGATGCGCCACTTCTTCGCCACCTACCTGCTGGAAAACGGCACAAGTAAGCAGGTGACTGCCGATCTGCTGGGCCACGCCGACACGGTCTTCCTGGAGCGCACCTACTGTCACCCGCAGGATACCTGCAAGGAGCAGGCAGCTGGCTTACTGGATACCATGTTACAGCCTGCCGATGCGATAGCCTGGGAGCGGGAGCAACAGCTGCTGACGGCAGGGCAGGGGCACCAGTAAGCCACACATACCACAACATACAAGACAAACAGCAACAGGGAAGCCCCGGCCAAGGAGGCTTCCCTGTTGCTTTATCTGGTGAAGATGACAGTCATAACGAGGATGGCGGCGATGTGGATATTCCCCCCATGAGGGGACATCCCAAGAGTATCGCCATCACCGCCATTGAAAATAAGCGATCGGAATAAAAAGACGAACGGCTGGAGGTCACAGGTCGACTTTCAGCCTTTTTCTATGCACCGGGAACGCTGTGCAATGTGCCTAAAAATCCAAAAACTATTTTGGCAGGGGCGTCAATCTTGAAACGGGCGGTCGCATATTGCAACCTCTATCAGAAGAAACGCTGTTATCATGGGATCAAAAGGAGTGATGATCCCATGCACATCGTATTCGTATCCCTTGGGGCCTTCGGCCACATCAATCCCACCCTGGCCCTGGTGACGGAACTGCTCCGGCAGGGCGTCCGGGTGACCTACTTCACCACCGAGGCTTTCCGCAACATCATCGAGCCCACCGGGGCAACATTCGTCCCCGTCCCCTCCTGGATGGCGGAAAACGACAAGCACAACGAGGGCGGCGAGAAGAAAGAGGACGACGGCGGTGTGGCCGCCGCGGTGCCCTTCATCTTTTTGAAGGAGGCCGGGGCCTACATCGACACGGTGCTGGACACCCTGAAAAACGACAGGCCCGACGCCATCATCCATGACTTTGCGGGCATTGCAGGCACCATCGCCGCCGACGCCCTCCAAGTGCCCAACGTCATGCTCTACACCAGCTATCCCTCCAACGACAGCTACTCGGTGGCCGCCGGTTTTGAGAACGTTCCGGCAGACCATTCCCTGCGCCAGGCCGCGGCGCAGCTGGCCCAAAGCTACGCCGAAACGTACGGTTGCCGCCTTCTGACGGTGAAGGAGATCTTCGACGGCCACGGGGACTTCAACCTGGTCATGATGCAGAAGAAACTGGTGCCGCACTACGAGACCTTCGACGACCGCTTCGTGTTCACCGGGGTGCAGATCGGCAAGCGGACCGCCTTCGGCAGCTGGAAAGCCCCCGCCAACGGTAAGCCGCTGCTCTATTCCTCCCTGGGCACCGCCTTTAACAACTGGCCCGAGTATTACCCCCTCCTGTTCGATGCCGTGCGGGACCTGGACATCAACGTTTTTGCCGCGCTGGGCTCCATCGACCCGGCCAGCCTGAAAGACATCCCCGCCAACGTCGAGGTGGGCCAGATGGTCCCCCAGCTGGACATCCTCTCCCAGGCGTCGGTGTTCATCACCCATGCCGGCATGGGCGGCACCGGGGAGGCCATCTACTACGGCGTCCCCATGATCGCCATCCCCCAGATGGAGGAGCAGGCCATCACGGCCCGCCAAATCGAAACGCTGGGTCTGGGCTGCGCCTTCCTGGACAAAAGCGCCATTACCAGCGAAGGGCTGAAAAACGCCATCGTCAAGTTGCTGACGGAGCCCTCCTACAAGGCCACCGCCCGCGCCTACAGCGCGGATATGCGGAGCCTGGGCGGGGCCAGGGCTTCCGCCCAGGCGCTGATGGCTTTCCTGCGCAAGTAAGCCCCCATCGTCCACCCCTGTTCGCCTTACCGCGGGCGTATTAAACCCGCGCCATCCCGCTGCGCCGCCCCGCCGGGGGCCGAGGGGGGAGAGTCGAAACGAGAAAGGAGCCCACCATGTCCAAATTCCCCAAAGATTTTTTGTGGAGCGCTTCCACCGCAGCCACCCAGATCGAAGGCGGCTGGAATGCCGACGGCAAAGGGGAGTCCATCTGGGATACCCTGGTCCATGACGGCACCGGCAAGATCGCCCACAGCGAGAACGCCGACACCGCCATCGACTTTTACCACCGCTGGCGGGAGGATGTGGCCCTGATGAAGCAGATGGGCCTGAAAGCCTACCGCTTTTCCATCAGCTGGCCCCGCGTCCTGCCGGAGGGGACCGGCCAAGTCAACGAGGCCGGCATCCGCTTCTACCGGGACCTCTGCGACGAGCTGCTGCAAAACGGCATCCAGCCCCTGGTCACGCTCTACCACTGGGACCTGCCCACCGCGCTGTACCGCAAAGGCGGTTGGAAAAACCCCGCCATCGTGCAATGGTTTGCGGACTATGTGGATGTGGTATCCCGGGCGCTCAGCGGCCGGGTCCGATACTGGCTGACCTTCAACGAGCCCCAGATGTTCTGCGGGCTGGGGTTGGTCGCTGGTGTCCACGCCCCCTTTGAGCACAACGACGACGCCACGATGATGGGCGTCACCAAAAACATCCTGCTGGCCCACGGCCGGGCGGTGCAGGTCCTGCGGAACAACTGCCCCGGCGCCAAGGTGGGCATCGCCCCCACCGGCGACTGCTGCCTGCCCGCGGACGACAGCCCCCAGGAGGTGGAGAAAGCCCGGCAGAAGTCCCTGTCGGAGTATCCGGGCTACCTTATGTCCAACACCTGGTGGGCCGACCCGGTGTTCCTGGGGCAGTATCCCGCGTGGGCCAGGGAAAAATTCGGCGATATGCTGTACCCCATGACCGATGCGGAATGGGCGCTGGTCAGCCAGCCGCTGGATTTCTATGCCTACAACTGCTACCAGGGCACGGTTGACCTGGTGCCCGACCCCGCCCGGTATGATGCCTACGCCTACCAGGGCAGCCCCCAGACTTCTGCTGCCTGGAACATCACCCCAAAGGCGCTGTATTATGCCAGCAAGTTCTGGTTCGAGCGGTACGGCCTGCCCCTCCTCATCACCGAAAACGGGTATGCGGGCCTGGATTTCGTCATGCTGGACGGCAAGGTCCACGACCCCCAGCGCATCGACTTTTTGCATCGCTATCTGCGGGAGGTCGCCCATGCCATCGACGACGGCATCCCGGTGATCGGCTATTCGGTCTGGAGCCTCTTCGACAACTTTGAGTGGGCGGCGGGCTACAGCTGCCGTTACGGCCTGGTCTATGTAGATTACCGCGACCAGCGGCGCACCGTCAAGGACTCCGGCTGGTGGTACCGCGATGTGATCCGCTCCAACGGGGAGGATCTGTAAAGGAGAGACTATGGTCATTTATGATTGCAAAGTAAACCATCTGACGGACCCTTTAGGCTATGAGCTGGGGACCCCCGTGTTCAGCTGGAAAGTCCGTGAGGCCACAGGCACCCGACAGACCGCCGCCCGCCTGACCCTGCGCTGCGGCGGGCAGACCGTGGCGGACACCGGCTGGGCAGACCTGGACAGCCGCTCCACCCCGCTGGAACTGCCGCTTATGCCCCGCACCCGCTATACCTGGACGGTCGCTGTGCGGACAGACGGGGGCGAGCAGGCCGAAAGCGCGGAAAACTGGTTCGAGACGGCAAAGCTCGGGGAGCCCTGGCTCGGCCGGTGGATCGGCTGCCCGGACCGGGATCAGCAGGGCCGTCACCCGGTCTTTTCGCGCGCCGTGACGGTGCGCAACAAGGTCGTTTCTGCCCGGCTGTACATTTGCGGCCTGGGTCTATACGAGGCGGCCTGGAACGGGGCAAAGGTCGGCGGCGAGATCCTTGCCCCCTACTGCAACAATTATAGCAGCTGGGTGCAATACCAAACCTACGACCTTACCCCACAGCTGCAGGGGGATGGGGTCCTGTCCGTCACCCTGGGCAATGGATGGTATAAAGGGCGTTTCGGTTTTGATCCGAAGAAAACGCAGCATTATTATGGCAGCGAATGGAAACTGATCGCCGAGCTGCATCTGTCTTACGAGGACGGGACGAAGGACGTCGTCGCCACCGGTGAGGATTGGCAGGTGACGGGTTCCACCATCACGTTTTCAGGGATCTATGATGGCGAGCGGCGCGACGACACCCTGCCGCCCCTGGCCCCGGTCCCGGCGGCCCTTGTGGAGCCTCCCGCCGGCAAGCTGACCGCCCGGTACAGCACCCCTGTCCGGGTCCGGGAAGAATTGTCCGCAGCCCTGCAGATCACACCGGCCGGTGAGACGGTGCTGGACATCGGGCAGAATCAGGCGGGCATCTTCCGGCTGAAAGTAGACTTGCCTAAAGGGGCCAGGGTCCGGCTGCAATTTGGCGAGATCTTGCAGGGAGGCAATTTCTACCGCGATAATCTGCGCACGGCCAAAGCGGAATATTGCTATATCTCTGACGGCAAGCCGCATATTTTGCAGCCCAAGTTTACGTATTATGGCTACCGCTATGTCAAAGTAGAGGGAGTCCCGGGCCTGAAAGCGGAGGATTTTGTTGCCCTGACGCTGTACAGCGAGCTGCCGCAGACAGGCTGGTTGGAGACCGGCAACCGCAAGGTCAACCAGCTGATCTCCAACACGGTCTGGGGTCAAAAGAGCAACTTCATCGACGTCCCCACCGACTGCCCCCAAAGGGATGAGCGGATGGGGTGGACCGGCGACGCCCAGGTCTTTGCATCCACAGCCTGCTATCTGCGGGACAGCACCGCTTTCTTTGGCAAATATCTGCACGATATGCAAAGCGAGCAGGCTGCCCTGGGGGGCAAAGTCCCCATGGTGGTGCCGGATTTTGGCATCCAGGATACCGCGGCCGCATGGGGGGACGCAGCCTGCGTTTTGCCCTGGACGCTCTATCAGTTCACCGGTGACAGGGAGCTTCTGGCCCGCTTTTACAGCAACATGACCATGTGGCTGGACTACGTTGCCACCCGGGAAGGACCAGACCACGGCTGGGCCAAACAGCGGCATTTTGGGGACTGGCTGGCTTTGGATGCCAAAGATCCCCAGGGCATGGTGGGGGCCACCGACACAGGCCTGATCACCCTCTGGTATTACCGCCACAGCCTGCTGCTGGCAGCCCGGGCCGCCCGGCTCCTCCAGAAAGACGAAGAAGCCGCACGGTGGGAGACGCAGGCAGACGCCTTGAAAAGCGACCTACAAGCGGCCTGGTTTGAGGCCGACGGCCGCTGTAAGGTACATACCCAGACGGCCTTGCTGCTGGCTTTGCAGGACGATCTGGCGCCCGACCGGGCCGTAGCGGCCGACCAACTGCAGAAACTTCTGGCCGAGAGCGGCGGTATGCTGCAAACCGGTTTTGTGGGCACACCGCTGCTTTGCCCCACCTTGACCGCCCTGGGCAGGGAGAAGGATGCTTTCCGCCTGTTGCTGAATGAAGAATATCCCGGCTGGCTTTATGAGGTGAATTTGGGCGCCACCACCATTTGGGAGCGGTGGAACAGCGTGGGGCCGGACGGACAGATCGCCAAAAACGGGATGAACAGTTTGAACCACTACGCCTATGGTTCTGTTGTGGCGTGGCTTTTTGCGGATGTGGCAGGGCTGGCCGCAGCGGAGCCCGGTTTCCGGCGGGCAAAATTGGCGCCCCATTTTTGCCGGGAATTGAGCCATGTTTCCGCCCGTTATGGATCTGCTTCCGGCGATTGGCAGACGGAATGGCGCATCTTGCCGGACGGCAGAGTCGCTTACCGCTGCACAGTGCCCTTTGGATGCACCGCGCAGCTGTGCCTGCCCGGCGGCGGCACCTATGAACTGGGCCCCGGGACTTTTGAGCATGTGTATCAGCCGGACATCCCGGAAGTCCACCCGGTACGGCAGGGATGACTCGCCGGGCCTTTGTTCCTGCCCCCCGCCAGACCGCAGCCGCGGCGGTACAGCGAAGGCCGCTCCGGCTCCCTTTTCGCCAACCTGCACAAATTTGGCGGGGAATTTTTTTCTGCCATCCCGTTTATGAAATTTCTTTGCCGGAAATGGAAGAAAAAAACCGGCGGCTATGCTATAGTAGGATCAGAAAAGATACCGCACACTGCAAGGAGGAACGCCATGAAACAACTGCTGATCCGCGCGGACGATCTGGGGTATTCGGAAGGGGTCAACTGCGGCATCGCCGCCACTGTGGCCGCCGGGCTGGTGCGCTCGGTGGGGGTCATGACCAACATGCCGGCGGCGGTCCAGGGGCTGGGCCTGCTGCACGGCCACCCGCTCTGCCTGGGGCAGCACACCAACATCTGCGTGGGCCGGCCGCTCACCGACCCGGCCCGCATCCCCAGCCTCTGCACGCCGGAGGGGAAATTCAAACCCAGCCGCGCCTACCGCGAAGCCGCCAAAGCCGGCCAGGACTTCGTGGTTTTGGAGGAAGTCGTGGAGGAGATCGAGGCCCAGTACCGGCAGTTCAAGGCCCTGACCGGCCGGGAACCTGGTTACTTTGAGGGCCACGCCGTGGCCAGCGCCAACTTTTTCAAGGGGCTGGAGATCGTGGCCGGGCGCCACGGCCTGCCCTACTTCGCCATGGGGAGGCCGGGCGAGGCGGTGACCTTCCGCCATACGCAGGTCTACGCCTACATGCCCGGGGATCTCAAAGCCTATGAGGCCGACCCCTTTACCGGCGTGCAGGACGCCGTGGCCCGGGCCCATGCGGGCGCCTGCGACCTGATGGTGTTCCACCCCGGTTACATCGACAGTTATCTGCTGGACCATTCCAGCATGACCACACCGCGCGCCCGCGAGGCCGAGATGCTCTGCCGCCCCGCGGTCCGGGCCTGGCTGGAGCGCCAGGACATCGCGCTGGTGACCTATGACGACCTGAAATAAAGGAGGAACTGCAACCATGAGCAACGACCGTTTCCCGGAGGGCTTTCTGTGGGGCGCATCCACCAGCGCGTTCCAGGTGGAAGGCGGCTACGGCGAGGGCGGCAAAGGCCCCGCCACCACCGACCGGGGCACCGGCCGCCCCGATATGGCCGACAACAAGGTGGCCAGCGACCACTACCACCACTGGAAGGAAGATGTGGACCTGATGGCCGAGCTGGGGCTGAAGGTCTACCGCATGGGCTTTGCCTGGAGCCGCATCATGCCGGATAACTCCGGCCAGCCCAACCCGGAGGGCCTGGCCTTTTATGACCGGCTGATCGACTACCTGCTGGAAAAAGGCATCGAACCCTTCGTCACCCTCTATCATTTTGAGTGCCCGCAAGCGCCGGTGGACGCCTTTGGCGGCTGGAAGGACCGCCGGATGATCGACGCCTACCTGCGCTATGCCGAGATCTGCTTCACCCACTTCAAGGGCCGGGTCAAGATGTGGGCCACCGTCAACGAGCAGCTCATCGCCACGGCTTCGACCCGGAACACCGGCGACACCGAGACCGACCCCCGCAAACGGCAGAAAAACACCTACCAGATGAGCTACAACGTCTCGGTGGCGGAGCACAAAGCCTTTGCCCTGCTGCGCCGGATCGACCCGGAGGCCAAGATCGGCCCGGTCTGCGCCATGCAGGTGATCTACCCGGCCAGCAGCCGCAGCGCCGACGTGATCGCCGCCATGAACGCCGAGGAAATGATGCAGAACTACATGCTGGATATGAGCGTGCGGGGCGAATACTCACCCTACGCCGCCAGCTACCTGCGGCGGGAAGGTTTCTACCCGGTGACCGCGCCGGGGGATGCGGTGGTGCTCAAAGGCTCCGCGCCGGATTTTATCGGCATCAACTACTATTTCAGCGATTGCGCCAAAGAGCGCACGGAGCCCATCCGCTTCGACCGCTTCCCGCCCTGGTCCGGCGGCGACTTTGCACTGTGCGAGAACCCCTATGTCACCAGGACCGAGTGGATGGACCGGGGCATCGACCCGCTGGGCCTGCAGATCGGTATGCGCAAGATCTATGACCGCTACCATCTGCCGATGATCGTGACCGAGAACGGCATGGCCTACAGCGAATGCCCAGGCCCGGACGGCAAGATCCATGACAGTTACCGCATCGACTACCTGACCCGGCACATCCAGCAGATCAAGGCGCTGATCGACCAGGGCTACCCGGTGATCGGTTACTGCCCCTGGAGTTTTATCGACGTGGTGTCCAGCCATCAGGGCTTTGCCAAGCGGTACGGCCTGGTGTTCGTGGACCGCACCGACACCGATGTGAAGGACTGCGCCCGCGTCAAAAAGGACAGCTTCTACTGGTACCAGCAGGTCATCCGGGAGAACGGCCTGCCAGAATGAGTCTGGCACATTTCTTCCACCCGGCATCGGGCGGTGGATGGCTTATAAAAAAGGAGGAAAACATCCATGGCAAACAACAAAGAGATCGCCGAAAAAGTATTGGCGGCGGTGGGCGGCGCGTCCAATATCAAGGACGCCACCCATTGTATGACGCGGCTGCGCCTCTACCTGAATGATGACAGCATCCCCAAGGACGACGAGGTCAAGGCGATCAGCGGCGTGATGGGCGTGGTGCGCGGCGGCCAGCAGTATCAGATCGTCATCGGCACCAACGTGGAGAAGGTATACGAGGAATTGCGCAAGAAGGCCGGTCTGAAGGCCAATGCGGCGGTGCAGGATGATGCTGCCGCCGCCGAGGACGCGGCGCTGGCCAAGCAGAAGCTGACCCCCAAGCAGGTGGGCAAAAACATCATGGGGTATCTGGCGGGCTGCATGACCCCCATGATCCCGGTGCTGCTGGCAGGCGGCTTGTTCAACGCCACGAACGCCATTTTGGGGCCGCAGCTGCTGGGGCTGTACACCGCCGAGAGCGATATCTACATCCTGTTCGCTTTCCTGAACCAGGCGTCGCTGTATTTCATGCCCATCCTGGCCGGTTACAGCGCGGCAAAACAGCTGGGCGTCAACGGGATGCTGGGCAGCTTTATCGGCTGTATCCTGCTGGCCCCCAATTTTATGGCCTATGCAACTTCTGGCGAGCCGTTCACCGTGTTTGGTATCCCCTGTACGACCGTGAACTATTCGCAGACGGTGCTCCCCATCATGGTGTCGGTGCCCTTCTTCTGCCTGGTCTATAAGATCGTCAAAAAGTATATGCCGGAAGTTTTAAGCACGATCTTCACCCCCTTCCTCAGCATCATCATCTCGGTCCCCTTCATCCTCTGCCTGCTGGCGCCCCTGGGCACCATCATCGGCAATGTGATCAGCGATGGCCTGGCCTGGTTCGGTATGTCTACCGGCTGGTTCGGCGTAGCCGTTATCGCCGCCCTGTGGGAGTTCCTGGTCATGAGCGGTATGCACCTGGCCCTGATGATGCCCATGATGGCAGACTTTTTCGAGACAGGGATCCAGAGTGGACCCATGACCGCCGGCAACTTTGCCACTTGGGCCTGCTTCGGCGTGGCGTTGGGCGCTGCCCTGCGGCTGAAAAACAAGGAGGACCGCAGCACCTGCTTCGGTGCGTTTGCCTCTGGCATCCTGGGCGGCGTGACGGAACCCACCCTCTACGGCATCTGCTTCCGCTACTCCCGCTGTTTCATCGCCATGGTCGCCGGTGGTTTTGTCGGCGGCGGTATCGCAGGCTTCTTCGACCTGAAAGGGTATGTCATGACCTCCGCCAACTTCCTGTCCGTGCTGGGCTATGTGGGCGGCACGAACGCCAACTTTATCGTCGGCCTTGTGGCCAGCCTTGCATCGCTGGTGGTAGCTGCCGTGCTGACCTATACCATCGGTATTAGCAAAAAAGATCTACAGAACCAATAAAGCGCTCCGGCGCACGGTCATAGAAAAGCCGGCCAACGCATTGCGTTGGCCGGCTTTGTCGCGTCATCTTGCGTCCTTTCGATGTTTATGCTATGATAGACGCAAAAGGAGGATGCGCCGATGAACGATCCAAAACCGATGGGGTCCGTAGCGGAGCGGCTCCTGAACTATGTGAACACGACGCCGCAGCACGATTCCAACTTTCAGATCGCGGTCGCCATGCTGCGCAATTACCACAAGCTGGGGCAGATGTCGGCGGAGCAGATCGCGGACCTCTGCTTTGTCTCCAAGGCGACGATCTCCCGCTTTTGCCGCTATTTGGGATTTGACAGTTTCCGGGAATTTCATGACTATGTGAAAGCGCCGATCTCCATGAAATCGGACTATTCGCGCTCCTTTTTCGATATGCTCTGTGCCGACCGATGGGCGGCGATAGACCGCTACCAGGAGCAGCTGATCGAAAATGTCCGCGTGACCTTTGCCCGCGATAACGTGGACAAGATCCCTGATATGGTGCGCGTCCTGCATGAAAGTAAGCGGGTAGCCTTTTTCTCCCACCATTTTCTGTGGGACATCGGCCGCCACATGCAAAGCAAATTGATGATGATGGGGTTGTACCTGGAGCAGTACTTTGATTACGGCGCACAGCTGGAGTGTGCGCGCTCCCTGCAAAAGCAGGATACGGCGGTGATCTGCACGGTAGGCGGAAGCTACCCCAGCCGCTATGCCAACATCTGGAACGCACTGGAGACCGGCGGCAGCCGGTTGCTGGTCATCACCCAGAACCGGGCAAGCCCCTATTGGAACAGCGCGGCTTATGTGCTGAACTGCGGCAGCTCGAACCAAAACGATGTGGGCAAATATTCCGCCCTGCTGGCCGCCGACTTGCTGGTCATGCATTATCTGCGCCAGTACGGAAGAGACTTCTTCTAACGTGTGCCGGTCCCGGGGAAAACCACCTGCCAGAGAGACAAAAAACATCCCGGAAACTTTCCGGGATGTTTTTTGTTAAACTGCACAATTTCAAAGTCACTTTTTTGACGGCATGACCGATCCTGAAATTTTGCGCCCGGAGTTGCCGAGAAAGACGGCGTTGCCCTCCTGTATAATAAAGGCAAGATCATCAGGGGGTATCGGCTCGGTCCAAGGTGCCGGAACATCTGCAAAACCGGGAAATGCCCGGGACCTTTCCGATCCTCCCCCAGAAACAGGAGAGGTAAAACCATGGAACGTTATGAACAGGAACACCGTGAGGCGCTGCGCAAACTGGCCCCGGAATGTATGGTACTTTTGAAAAGCGACGGCAGTTTCCCGTTGGAAGGGCCCCAGCCTGTGGCGCTGTACGGTGCCGGAGCACGGCATACGGTCAAAGGCGGTACCGGGTCCGGCGATGTGAACACCCGCAGCTTCCGCACGGTGGAAGAAGGGCTGGAAAAGGCAGGCTGCACCATCACCACCAAAGCCTGGCTGGATGGCTACGCGGCGGCGCGGCAAAAGGCGAAACGTGCCGCCGACAAAGCGATCCTGGACCAGATCGCACGGGAGGGCCTGAGCGAGGTGCTGTGGGGCCTGGGCAACACGACGCCGGATTTTGACTATTCCCTGCCGATGGACGGCGCAGGGGAATGTGCGGTTTACGTGCTGTCCCGCATCAGCGGGGAAGGGGCGGACCGCAGCACCGCGCCGGGCGACTTTGCATTGCGCCCCCGGGAGATCCGGGAGATCCTGACCCTGAACCGGCGGTATCGCCGTTTCCTTCTGGTGCTGAACATGGCCGGCGTCGTGGACTTGAGCCCGGTGACCGGCGAGGTGCGCAACATTCTTCTGCTGGGCCAGCTGGGCAGCGTGACCGGGGACGCTTTTGCCGATGTGCTGTTGGGCAAGGCCTACCCCTCCGGCAAGCTCACCGCCACCTGGGCCCCCTGGGAGGATTACTGCCAGGAAGGCGATTTTGGCCGGATGGATAATACCCGCTACCGGGAAGGCGTGTATGTGGGATACCGCTATTTTGACAGCGTGGGGAAAGCGCCGCTTTTCCCCTTTGGCTACGGGTCGGGGTATACGGCTTTTTCCATCCAGGGGCAGGAGGTCCGGCTGCAGGGGCGGCAGGCGGTGGTGACGGCGGCGGTGAAAAACACCGGCAGCCGTCCGGGAAAGGAGGTCGTCCAGCTCTATGTGGGCAAACCGGCCGGAAGGCTGGATCAACCCTATCAGGAGCTTGCCGCCTTTGCCAAAACGCCCGAGCTCCAGCCCGGCCAGACGGCGGAGCTGGCGTTGGCGTTTGACCTGAACCAAATCGCCAGTTATGACAGCGAAACCGCGGCCTCGGTGCTGGAGAAGGGGCTGTACCGCCTTTATTTGGGCAACAGCAGCCGGGACACCGCTCTGGTGGGGGCGCTGCGGCTCGACCGGACGGTGACGGTGCGCCCCCTGGCCCACGCAGGCGGCAAACCGGATTTTGTCGATTGGAAACCTGCCGACAGCGGCATCACGCTGCAGCTGCCGCCCTTGCCCCAGGGTATCCCATTGCTGGCAGTGGATGCCGCACAGCTGGAACTGCCCGGCACGCCCCGGGCAGAGGATGCCGCCGCGCTGGCGCTGGTGCGCACGTTCAGTGATGAAATGCTTGTCGATCTGTGCATCGGCGGCTATGCGGACAAGGGCAGCCAGGAGATTGTCGGCAACGCCGGGAGAAAAGTCCTGGGTTCGGCAGGGGAAAGCTGCGATCGATATGCCGACCGGGGGATCCCTGCCCTGGTCATGGCCGATGGGCCTGCCGGGCTGCGTTTGAGCCAATCTTATGGCGTTGACGAGCAGGGCCGTTACGAGATCGTTCACCACGAATATGACGACCTGGTCGCCGCATTGCCCGCCGAGCTGCTAAAAACTTTGCCGCTCAGCCTGCCTGCCAAGCGGCAGGGCAAGGTCTACGAGCAAAATTGTACGGCGATCCCGGTCGGGGTGGCGCTGGCGCAGAGCTGGGACCCTGCGGCCGCCCGGGTCTGCGGGGACATCGTCGGGGATGAGATGGAACGGTTCGGCATCCATCTGTGGCTGGCGCCGGCGCTGAATATCCAACGGTCACCGCTGTGCGGGCGAAACTTTGAGTATTATTCCGAGGACCCGCTCCTCAGCGGAAAAATGGCCGCGGCTGTCACCCGCGGTGTGCAGGCCCATCCGGGGTGCGGCGTCACGATCAAACATTATTGTGCCAACAACCAGGAGACCAACCGTATGCATTCCAACTCTCAGCTCAGTGAACGTGCGCTGCGGGAGATCTATCTGAAAGGGTTTGAAATCGCCATCGCGGAATGTCCGCCTGCCGCAGTGATGACCTCCTACAACCTTGTCAACGGGGAGCACACGGCCCATCGCGCTGACTTGTTGGAAGGTGTGCTGCGCGGCGAATGGGGGTATGATGGGCTCATCATGTCGGATTGGGTGCCTGCCGTGCTCGCAAGAGAGCCGCATACCTATCCCGGCGCGTGCGCTTCCGGCAGCATCTGTGCCGGTAACGACTTGATGATGCCTGGCGGCCTCGAAGATAAGGCGGACCTGTTGAATGCCCTGCACGACCCCCATGCCCGTTACCCGCTGACCCGTTCCCAATTGGAGCGCTGTGCCGCGCGTGTAGTCAGCACAGCGCAGCGTCTGATGTCCGCCCACCGCGCGCCGGACGCCCCGACGCCCGCAGAGGAAAATATCTTCTGCTGATTTTCAAAGAGCGTCCCGCTGGCGGATAGTGGCAAAAAGCCGTCGTTTTGGCCGCTGAGATAAACTGCTACACAAACCATATGCACAACAGCCCGGATGGAAGGTACGGGCTGTTGTTGGTTTTGGCGGGTCCTGGGGCGGTTTTGCCGCCAAAGTCTGTTGGGTTTGGTGATAGCTATATGCCACAGAGGTTGGTATGCTTTGTGGTACGGATAGTCAAAAACGATGACCAGACGTACAAAAGCAAACACAAGGCAACACAGAAAGGACGTGGCAGTATGGCATCCATTCGCAAACGGGGAGAGAACAGTTATTTAATAGTTGTATCTCGTGGGTATGACTATGAGGGAAACCGGCTGAAATCGGCGCAGAAAACCGTGCATCCGCCGCTGGAGCTCAAACCCAAACAGCGAGAGAAGTGGCTGCAAGAACAGGCGGTGCTGTTCGAGCGGGAAGTGCATCACACCCCGGAGCCGGTGAACAAGAGCATCACGCTTGCGAAGTACATTGACCACTGGTTGGCGGATGTCGCGCCGAAAAAGTTGGCGAAAACCACCTGCTCCCGTGACCGGCAGGACGTGCGGCGGATTTTGCCTGCGCTGGGGCACTACAAGCTGACCGACCTGCGCAAAGAGGTCATCCGGGATTTTTACGAGGAGATGCGCAAGGCGCCTAAGCTGACAGACGGCAAACCGCTTTCGGAAAAATCTGTGGAAGGCATCCACAACACGCTGTGCAGCATCTTGAGCGATGCCGTGGAGGAAGGTTACCTGCTGCACAACCCTGCCTGGCGGATGTACAAGCCGCAGGGTGAGAAGAAGGAGCGGCCGGTGGCGGACGAGGAACTGGTGCAGCGTTTGATTGTCGCCCTGGAGGGCCAAAGCCTGAAATACGAGACCTACTTCAAACTGGTGCTGGCCACCGGGATGCGCCGCGGAGAGGCCTGCGGGCTGCGGTGGAGTGACATTAGCTGGAAAAAGCGCAGCATCCACATCCAGCGCAACGTGGTGAAATTGAGCCACGAACCAATCTTTGTGAAGCCGCCCAAAACAGCCAGCGGGAACCGGGTGGTGTATATCAGTAAAGGGATGGCGAAACTGCTTAAATCCTGGAAACAGCAATGTACTTGGGAGCGTAAGCAGAACGATGAGGTATTACAGGAAGATGACTACCTGTTCCGCCAGCCGAACGGCGATCCGATGGTGCCGACCACGTTCACGTTCCGTTTCAAGAAAATCCTAAAACAGAACGGTTTGCCGGAGAACCTGAACGTACACAGTTTGCGGCATACAAACGCCAGTTTGTTGATTGCCCAAGGCGTAGATGTTCGCACGGTGGCCAGCCTGCTGGGTCATTCCCAGGCCAGTACGACACTGGACATTTACGCCCATGCCTTTGACAAGAAAAAGCGGGAGGCGCAGGAGAAGCTGGGGGAGGTGATGGGGCTGTAACAAGTCTGCCCGGATGATTTAAGGGCCGTTTTGACGGGCTGATCTACGGCACAAGTACTGAGCCCGGTTGCCCGAAGAAACACCGCTGAAGAGGCATTCCGAAACACAGCTTGTGGGCCAATCTCCGGCCTAAGAGCCGCCGTTTGCGTGGCAACTGCCTTTGAAACGCTCCCGCGGGCCGATGTGAGCATCGGCCCCTACACATTAGGCGAAGGAGCAGGTCAACACCCGGTTGCAGCTACAAAATTCCCAGGAAAATAAAAAACTGATAAAATAGTCCCTGTGCCAACATCTGGAAAAATCGGCACAGAAAGGAGAACCCCTATGGACTATCTTATCAGTTTTGCTGTATCTGTCATGGCCAATATCGCAGCGTACATTGTCACAAAGTGGATCGACAGGCGCTGCGCCATGACAAAATAAAAAAGGTCGCTGTACGGCAATACAGCGGCCTTTTTGGTGCGCCCGACAGGATTCGAACCTGCGGCCTTGTGAGTCGGAGTCACACGCGCTATCCAGCTGCGCCACGAGCGCATATTAGAAAAAATGATGATAACAAGAGAAAAAAGATTGAGGCAAATCAACACTAAGATTGATTCATCCATAAAGCGGCGACAAATCAATGGTGGTCAGTTCGTGGTCAGACCACCGGAAAATTTGGCGCGAAGCCAAATTTTCAAGCGATACAACGCCAAAAAACCGGAGACAATGCCACCGTGTCACCGTTGTCGGAGGCCAGTGCTCTATCCAGCTGAGCTATGATCGCATATATTGAGAAAACGCCATGCCGACATGTTCCGGAGAGAGAAAAAACCAGCTCTTTGTACAGAAAACAAACCGTTGTTGACCGGGTACATTTTGTGTGTTAGACTGGCAGTAGAACGTACAAAAGCAGGTGCAAAGCCGCTGTAAAAAGCATTGCAGATGGAACGAAAGATTACGCTTTAATCATATTACCACATTGCGGCGGCGGATGCAAGTATCAAAATCGTTTTGCGGCAATGCGAAACGGATAAAAATTAACTCTGTACTTAAGGTGTGTCTGGAAAGTCGAGCATTCAGTCTGTTTCAGATATCCCTTAGGGGGGATCTGAAACAGTCGAAAATATCGTCTATTTCTACAAACGCAGCGGGATTATGCGTTAAAAAGCC
>ENA-ORNQ01000388-ORNQ01000388.1-human-gut-metagenome-genome-assembly--contig:-NODE-388-length-45797-cov-13.134865_pt1 | contig 45797 bp, 38 predicted proteins | sample MGYA00242116_ERZ509024 | MGnify/ENA primary metagenome ERZ509024 (study PRJEB26280, sample SAMEA2338697) | human gut metagenome | biome: human gut; feature: human-associated habitat; material: faeces...
GGTTTCACCCTTGGAACCGGACAAGCTTTTGAAAAAGCTTGAGCAAAACTTTATTCGTCGCTTCCCTGTTACTCGACTGTTTCGCGGCTTAAAAAATCGGACGCGAGCTTGCCGAGCCGCAAATGCTCCTGCGTTTCGCCGGGCTTTGCATCTTCGTCTTTAATGAGCAGGAACATGCCGCACAAATCGCCCGCACAGGAGATGGGGAACGCTGCGTTTGCGGTGCGCAGCCCGCCCTCCGCCGCTAAAACGGTGTCCTCACCGGAGGAGATAAATGCCTTTTTGCGGCGCATCAGCTCATCCAATTGCTTGGAGACAGGCTTATCCAGCAAATCCTTTTTCGGGATACCTGCCGTTGCGATGATGCGGTCGCGGTCGCACACGGCGGTGCCGATGCCGCTTGCCGCCGAGATGCACTCCGCCATGTTTTTGGCGCTTTCGTTCAGTTCTCCCACGGGCGAGTATTTGCGGAAGATGATGCTGCCGTCTTTGTCGATGAAAATTTCAAGCGGCGTGCCCTCGCTGATCTTCATGGTGCGGCGCAGCTCTTTCGGCACCACCACTCGCCCGAGATCATCCATACGTCTGACGATACCGGTTGCCTTCATATCTCAAATCTCCCTTGTTTTCAAAGTTTCGGTATGGGTAGTATTTGAGAAATGCGGGGAATTATACACGTTACAAAGTTTTACGGAAATACACAGTGGCGCGTCCGGTATCTGTTTTGACGTGAAAAGCGGCATGGTTGAAAAGGATTGTTTTCTGTGTTGCTATATAAAATCAAGCGTCATGCTTGAATGAAAGCACGGCGCTTGACTTATTAAAAATAAATTTTAATCTTCCACAGGCGTTTCCAAATTGTTCATTACAAGCCCTGTGATAAGCTTCGGGTAAAAATACGTGGACTTCTGCGGCATCTTTTCGCCCGCAGCCGCTACCGCGCCGATCTCCTCCACGCGCGTGGGGTTCAAAATAAATGCACACTGCATCTCGTCGCTTTCAACCGTGGAAAGCGCTTCGTTCAAATCGCGCGTATACGTCAAGTTTTTCTGACTCGCCATATTTTCGCGATCAATCCCGAGGGCGCGCTCCAAAATGAGCGTGTGCAAAACGCTGACGTCCAGCCCGCGCGAGGCCTCGCTCTTTTCGGGCATAAATTCTTCCATAACCGCCGCGTCTTTCAAAATCAGCAGCGCGTAGTTCATTCTGTCCCCGTTTTTATACACGAATACGAACGCCTTTTGCCCGGCATCATACGCATTTTTCATGCGCGGCTCAATCTCGCTTTTGTCCGCAAGCGTCTCGATTTGAAAGTATTCCCCGCAGCTTTCAAGTACCTTTTCGGCGGAAAAGCCCTCAATGCCGCGCACAAGGCGGTGCGTTGGGAACACCACAAGCCCCGGGTGTGCCATATCGACGAGCGTCATCATGACGAATTCGCTGCCCGGCGCCCAAACGGCGTTTTCGCGGCAGTAATCACGGTAATGAATTGCGGTTTCATAGCGGTGATGCCCGTCCGCAATGTACAATTTGCGCGGCGCAAAATCGGCGCGAAACGCTTCAAGCGCCTGCTTGTCATTCACAATCCACAGGCGGTGTGTGACAAGCCCGTCTGAAAATTCGCAGTACGGCGTGCCGGCGGAAAGGCGGTCGATGCGCTTTTGCGTCTCGCCCTTTTCGTCCTGATACAAAGAGTAAATCGAGCTGAAGTTGCAGTTCGTCGCCTTCATCAGCTCAAAACGGTCCTTTTTCGCCTTAGAGAGCGTCTCCTCGTGCGGCAGCACAACGCCCGCGGAAAAATCCTCCACGCGCACAAGGCACACGATGCCCTTTAGGCTGCGCACCTCGCCATGGTCTACGTCGGTTTTGAATTCTTCCTCGTAGATATAAAGACCTGCGTCCTTGTCACAGCGCAAAGTACCGTCGGAAAGCCACGTGTGCAACGTCTTGCCGGCGGTCTTATACGGTTCTTCGCCGCGCGGCAGCTCCAGGCGTATGACGTTGTGCGGGTTTCTTTCCAAAAACGCCGCGCGCTCCGCTTCACTGATGATGTCATACGGCGGACAGGTCAGTTCTTTCGCTTCTCCCGCCGATTTTGTGTACCGCATGGCATGAAATGCCCGAATGTCTGCCATCGTGGTGCCCCCTTTAAATTTCACTTTTTCTCATTATAACGGCAAAGCACTCTTGCGTCAAGAAAAAAGCGATACAACATGAAACATCCTCGCCGCAGTTCAAGTCCGAAAACACTTCACAGCCCGGCGGTTTTGTCCGTATTCCCCGACCGTTCGAATCAAAACCTGCTTCTTAAAAGCGCAAGAACAAAACGCTGTGCGGCGGCATTTGCAAGGTTCCACCCGCAGCTTGGTCCAGAACGTTTGACTGGGTAAATGAGGAGGGAGGCAGCACGGTGTCACTGGAGAAGAGCACCGCCTCGCTGCAAGGTCCAAAGGAAGAGAAGTCCACCGGCTTTTTGCGGTGAAATGCGGCGTTCACCACCGTGGCGGACACCCGACCCTCTCGATCCACGGTAATAACGGCTTCTTGAGACGCGGAGCACAGACGATTACCCATGTGCCAGCGATTCATCCAGGAGAACACTTGTCCTTGCGCTGTCAAGCTCACGTGATCCGGTTTCACACACAGCATTCCCTCGTTGATCGCCTGAAAGTGACACGCAAGGGCTATCCCGCTTTTTTCCGCCTCTTCCATCAACATGTGCAGAACCAGCGCCGCATAAATACCGTCGGTAACACTGGAGGGACGGTACCAGGCATACCACACATTCCACTCGTCCATGGAAATGCGTATAGAAGGCTCCAGCCACTGCCGGGACTGGTGAATCAGCTCCCGCATCCGGGAGACAGAAGCCATGCACCGGTTATATTCCTCCTCTACGGTGGAAAGGTCGGTGTAATGGGGGTCGTAGCCATAATAGTGCTGGGAAATCATCTGAGAAATCCCGGCAAGCGGCTTGGCTGAAAATTCTGCCCACTCTTTGTTCGGGTAGGGTCCCGAGGAGCACAGGCTGAGACCGGGTGAGGCCTCCAGCATTTTTTTGCCATTCTCCAGTGCGATCTGGCAGTACCCGGCAGGCGTGTTGTCGCCCTCCATGTGACCATAACCGAATTCGTTACCCAATGACCAAAACTGCACATTGTAAGGCTCTTGATGACCCCGATTGGCTCGGAGTTTTCCGTAGGGGGTTGAAACATCGCCGTTGCAGTATTCCACCCAAGCGGCGTTCTCATCGGGAGTGTTCCAACAGGGGTTGATGGTGATAAACGGCTCGGCACCGATTTCTCGACACAGGGCGATAAAGTCATCGGTATTAATCTCGCTGAAATCGTAGCCCATGGTGTGAGGTTGAGTCTCCAGGCCCAAATAAGACTGGAACGGCGCACGCATATCCGCCGGCAAAAGGCCGTCCATCCAGTTGAATTCCCCGGCAAAATTGCCGCCCGGCCAGCGCAGCACCTTGATGCCCAAATCTTTCATGGCTTCCACCACATCGCGGCGCATTCCGTGGAAGTGATCCTTGGGCAGCAAAGAAACGGCTCCTACGCAGACATAACCCGCATTCTCCCAGCAGATTCGCAGGTCGGCATCAGAGTCAGCGGCCTGCGGGGTGAGCTCCACCTCTAAACGAGTCCAATCGTCGCCGCCACCTACAGATGTGGCACGGCAGTAGACGTTCTTTCCAGTCCGATCTGTCAATGAAACCGTAAACTTCACCGATTCTTGGGTTTTAACCACCATTCCGAACAGATACGGCTGCCCCTGGGATATTGTGATGCCATGCTGACCCATGCCGACAGCTTCCCCGCAGTAGGGGTTGAAGATACCGACGGAATTACATTCGAGGGTCCGTTTCATGTGGTAGCCTTCTCCATGGCGGGTGTAGGGTTCATCCAAGGCAAACACGCCACGTTCCCCCAAGGGAAACCATTCTATGGCGCAGCCCTCGCAAGCCGTGGGCTTCCCGGCGAACTTCCGATTGCGAACCATCTGGGCGGATAGGCCGGTATAGATACAGGAGCGAGTGTGCTCCAGGTTGCAGCCGAACAAGTAGGGCGAAACCAGTAAATCCGCAGGATCGTCCCGGCGTAAGGTGAGAGGTGTGGCCTGAGCTGCTTTTCCATCCCAATCGACGGCCTCGTCCAGATTGCTGCTGCGAACCACGTTCATGAGTTCGCCGCTGAGAAGCTCCACAACGCTGACGCGCAGCTCCGCAGCCACACGGCTGAAAAGCGTCACGTCGGGCAGGCTTTTGCCACGTTCCCACTTAGAGACCGCTTTATCGGTTACATTCAGTCGTTCGGCCAGTTGAGCCTGAGTAAGACCCATGGCCATCCTGCGCCGGCTGATAAACTGTCCTATTTTTGATAAATTCATAAATTTTCCTCCCCTTAGGACTTTTCTTTAGCATACCATAGTCCACCCGCACAAGCAACCGACCGACAGTTGAGTAACATAGGCGAAAAAATTTCTCTGATACTTTTATGAAACGCTTCTTCTGTCACGTCGGAAAAGAAAAAACGGGAGTGCTTCCGAACATCGCCTCGCAGTTAAGGCAGAACGCGGTTGCTTATTTTGCACTTATTTTCAAAGGGCTGCACCGTATTCTGCTTCGTTTTTTCGCCCGGGACCTCTTTACCGCTTTGCAAAAATAAAAGTTTTTCCGTGCGCAAAAAGCTTGAAACGCAACGGGGGATTTGGTATGATGGACGTGAATAAGCCTTGAGGGGAAGGGCTGCACATTGTGTGCGGCGTGCGCCCTAAATTTTGGGAAGGCGGTTGGATTGAGATGGAAAAAAGCAAGCGAACGTTTCGTGGCAGTTACCCGGCGTATGCCATGACCTATTTCTTCTTTTACTGGAGCTTGGGCGTGTTTACCTCGGTGCTGTCTATGTATCTGACGGGCATCGGCAAATCGAAAGCGGAGATGTCCTTCATTATGTCGGCTTCGAGCTTGTTCGGCGTGGTGCTGATCCCGATCGTGGGGTATATCAATGATAAGTTGCGAAAGCCGCGGCTTATCTGTACGGTGATGATGGCGTGCGTGGCGGTGTTCGGCATTCTGTTTGCGCTGGTGCGCGAAACGATGCTGCTGTTCCTTTTAAACGGCTGCATCATGGGGTTTATCTCATCGCTTTCGCCGGTGAGCGAGCGCATGGCAACCTCGACGAAGTACCGCTACGGCACCATTCGTATTTGGGGCACGTTCGGTTATGCGGCGGCCGTACAGGTGGCCTGCGCCATGATGGAATTTACGAGCCCGCAGCTGATTTTTGTTTCGGTCTCCGTTTCTGCGGTGCTGGCCATTGTAGGTTTCCTCGGCACGGACGACATTTCGTTTACGGATACGGAAGCGGCAAAGGCTGCGGCGGGCAAGCAGTTTTCATTTCTCTGTACGCCGATGTACATTTTGTTCGTCATCATCGGGTTTGTTTTTTCGGGCTGCTCAAACCTCAACATGACATACAGCCCCATTTTATTGCAGGAGCTCGGCATGCCGACGGGTGCGGTGGGCACAGTGCTGTTTTTCAGTACGATTGTTGAGCTGCCTGTTATTTTGTTTTCGTACAAATTTATGGATCGCTTTTCAGGGCGCACGCTGATGCTTTTGGCGTTTGCTATTATGGTGGCGCAGTTTTTGCTGTACGCCACGGCGCCGAACGCGTTTGTTGCGGTTGTGACCATGCTGGTTTTGCGTGCTATCGGTTCTACGCTGTTCGGGATGATCTTATTGAAGATCGTGCGCGGCGTTGTGCAGGTGCGTTCCGTTTCCACGGCGCTGGGCGTTATCAGCGCTACGGACGCGATGAGTGCCATTTTAATGCAGAACCTCGGCGGCATTCTGGTGGAAAACACGAGTATCCGCATCTTGTATTTTGCCATGGCGGGCCTGATGATGCTCGGCATGATCCTAACGCTGTTCCTGCGCGTGCAGAACACGGAAAAGGTGTTTTCGTAAAAATTTCCCCGCAGCTTCGCGAAATTTCCGACGTGAAGCTGCGGGGAATTTTTAGAAGCCGAACACGGCTGTGTAATCTAAAACGGCGTGCACGAGGACGGGGATCCACAGGGAGCCGGATTTTTCTTTGAGGTATTGGAAAAGGCAGCCCATGGCGACAAGCCCCGCCATTTGTGAGCATACAAAACGCACAAGGTAAGACGCGGTGATCGCTCCGAAATCCGCATAGGCGAACACGTGCATGGCGGCAAAGAGAATGTTTGGCACGAGGTAGCGAACGGCGGCGGGCTCGTCCCGCAAAAGCCCCACGCATACGCCGCGCACGACGAATTCCTCACAAAACGCGATGAAAACGGTGTAGTAGAATAGGCTGTACAGCACGGTGATTTTATCCGGCTTTACGATCAGCGCTGCGGCCGTGACGATAAGCAGGAGAAACAGCAATAAAACAGCGATTTTTCTTGTTTTGCCTTTGGGGACGGTCAGCTGCATCGCCTGCACAAAGCGCTTTTTGCAGAAAACGAGCGCGAGGAAAACAAGAAAAGCGGGCACGGCGGACGTGAGCAGATTTTGCGCAAAGAGCTGCGGCAGGTGCGAGGAAGCCGCCCGCACGGAGAGCAGCGTGCCTTTTTGTTTTTCGGCGTATATGACCCATGCGGCGAAAAGCATATCCGCGGCACAAATCAAAAACACGGCAAGAATTTTCAGCGCAAATTTGCCTTTTGAAGACGCTTTATCTAAAAGCATAGTTTTCTCCTTTCGCGGCCCGAGCAGCCGCCTTTTTCGGGTAAATTATAGCACGGCTTTCAGAACGTGACAAGTTCACTAAATTTCTGACAGTGAATTTTACGGGGGGAATTTTCTTTTTACTGGAAACGGGCGGGCGGCTGTGCTATGATTAAAGTATCAAACGGAAGGTGGTTATATTTATGATATTGGAAAGAGTCACGCCGGAAAGCGTGGGTATTCATTCCGAAGGCATATTGAAATTTATCGATCTTGCAGAAAGCAGAGGGCTTGAGCTGCACAGCATGATGCTGCTGCGCCACGGCAAGGTGTGCGCAGAGGGCTGGTGGAAGCCGTATAACCCGGCGTCGCCGCACATGATGTTCTCCTTTACAAAGGCGCTGACCTCCACGGCCATCGGCTTTGCGTGCCAGGAGGGAGCGCTGTCTCTTGACGATCGCTTGAGCGAGCTGTTCCCGGACAAGATGCCGGAAAATCCGAGCGAAAATCTGCTTGCCTGCACGGTGCGCGATCTGCTCACGATGTCCTGCGGCCACGAGACGGAGATCAATACGTTCGACGTGAATGAGCCGGATTGGATTAAGAATTTCCTTTCGCACGAGTTTAAATATAAGCCCGGCACGTGCTTTATGTACAACACCGCCGGCACGAACATGCTGTGCGCCGCGCTGAAGCGCCGCACGGGTGAGAATCTGTTCGAGTACCTTACGCCGCGTCTTTTTGAGCCGCTCGGCATGGAGAATATTGAGTGCTTCCGCCTGCCGGACGGCATTGAAATGGGCGGCGCGGGCAGCCGCCTGAAGACCGAAGACATGGCGCGCTTTATTTTGTTTGTTTCCCGGCACGGCAAGTGGGAGGGCAAGCAGCTTTTAAACGCCGAATGGTTCGACATGGCGAGCGCAAATCAGGTCTCGACGATCAGTCCGGCGAATAATGCGGATAACCCCGACTGGCGCTGTGGTTACGGCTTCCAGTTCTGGCGCTGCGTGCCGGAGCATGTGTTCCGCGCGGACGGCGCGTTCGGCCAGTACGGCGTGGTGTTTGAGGACAAAGACACCGTGCTCATTTTGCAGAGTTCCTCCTCCAATCAGCAGGAGCAGCTGACCTGCGCGTGGGAGGCGTTGCTGCCGGCTATCACGGACGAGGAGACGCTGCCGGAAAGCCCCATGGCGCACGTTTTGAAGAAGCGTTTGGAAAAAGCGGAGATCACGCCGATGCTGTCTTCCCGCAACCCGTGGTCCGAAAAAGAGATTGAGGGTAAGAAATTCGCGTTTACGGAGGAAGTTCCGGGGCTTGTCGATTTCATCGGCGGTGTGTGGATTGTGGCCCCGCAGGGCGGTGTGACAAAGACGCTGCGCTTTGAATTTGCGCCCGAAAAAGCAAATCTCGTTTTCGAGCAGGATAACGGCGAATTTACGGCGGAGATCGGCCTTCAGAGCCACTTCACGAGCTTTACGCTCGGCGGCCGTACCTACGGCGGTGTGGGTCGCTGGCGCAGTGACAAGCGCTTTGAGCTCGAAGTTCGCTGTGCGGAATCCGCAGGCGGCAGACGAATGATTTTCACATTTGAGGGTGACGTGCTCACGCTGGAGACGGAATCTACGATGGCAATCTCCGGCGGCATTGCAGACCGCCCGTACAAGCGCTACACGCTGAAAGCGGAATAATTTCAAAGAAGGACATGAAGCCGTGCGCAGAAAGAAAACCTGTTTGCGCGCGGCTTTTCTTTGCTTAAAACGTTTGACTAACGGTCTGAAATATGCTATACTCTTGGGGTATCGAATATTGGGCTGTCGCCAAGCGGTAAGGCAACGGACTTTGACTCCGTCACCTCGTGGGTTCGAATCCCGCCAGCCCAGCCAGAAAAAAGGACTTTGCGTTTTGCAAAGTCCTTTTTTCAACAGGATAAATCCCTTGGGGATTTGTGAAACTGCCCTTTGGACAATAAAATGTCTTAGAATGTTTATAAAAAGGAAAACCGCCGGTCTTCGCAATCATCTCGCGCAGCAGCTCCGGGTTTTCCGGCATGGGGCACGGGCGCAGGTGGTTCTCGTTGAACGGCTGGCCATCGTGGTACGCCATGAAGAGCGGCGACTGCAGGACTTCGAGCAGTGTTTTTTCGCGAATGTTGGAATCGGAATAGCGGATGAACACGCACGGGTCGGCGTCGCCGCCGGTGTAGATATACAGGTATACGCCGAGCTCTTTGCCCTGCGTGATGGCAGAAATTATAGAGAAAACAAAAGCGCCGGGCTTCCATGAAAACTCGGCGCTTGATTTATTGATGAAAATTATACGAACTGGGACGGGTCTACACGGGTGCCGTTTTGGTAGACCTCAAAGTGGCAGTGGTCACCGAAGGAATAGCCGGTATCGCCGACATAGCCGATGACATCGCCCTTGTTGACCCACTGGCCCTCGCTGACGGCGACGGAGCTCATGTGTGCGTACAGGGTGGAATAGGTGCTGTCGTGGTAAATGGAGACGTAGTAGCCCCAGGAATAGCCCCAATCATCGGAGCCGTTTGCGGTCATGACCCTACCGGAGCGGGATGCCACGATCTGCGTGCCGCGGCTTGCGGGGATATCCATGCCGTAGTGGCCGTTGCCGAATGCACAGCTGACGCCGGTCCAGCCCGGAACAGGCCATGCAAAGCTTTCACCGGAATAGTCATCGTCATAAGACGGCTGCGGCACCGGGGTCGGGGTGGGGGTCGGCTTTACGGTCGGCACCGGGGTCGGTGTCGGGGTAGGCATAACGTTGCCGTTATCGTCCACTTCTTCTTCAGGCACGGGGGTCGGCGTAGGTGTAGGCTCTACGGTCGGTACCGGGGTCGGGGTGGGCGTGGCTTTTGCCTGTGCCATCTGCTGCTGCATTTCGGCGATCTTTGCCGCCATCATGTTTGCGAGCACGTATTCTTCTTCCTCGGTGCGGGAAAGCTCGGTCTCGGCACTGCTCTTATCGGAGCGAATCTGCTCGAGCAGGGCGGTGTTGTCGCTTTCGAGCTGCTTTAATTCTTCTTCGCTTGATTCATACAGCTTTTTGGCATCGGCGAGCGCGGTCTTTTCCTTTTCAAGCTCTTCGCGCTGTGCCTTTGTCTCGTTCATGTACGCTGCAACCGTATCGATGAGCTGCTTATCGTGGCGGGTGATGGTGGAGACGGCCTCTGCGCGCATGGAGAAATCATGCAGGCTTTCGGAATTGAAGAGAATCTCCAGTGTGCCGACGGTGCAGCCGGCGGAGTACAGCACGGCGAGACGCTTTTTCAGAAGCTCCATGGTATCGGAGATCTGATCTGCGGAATCGCTGAGCTCTTTTTCGAGCTTTTTAATGCTGGTGTTCAGCACGGTGATGTCACTGTTTGCGGTATCGATCTGCTCCTTGATGGTATCAATCTTTTCGGAGAGCAGGGTAAGGTATTCGGTCTTATCGGCCTCCTGAGACTCCAGAGAGGAGATTTTGTTTTCGAGGTCGGCCTTTTTGTTGGCGAGCTCGGTCTGCTTGGCTTCCATATCGGCTACGGTATCATCGGCGTAGCTGAGCGGTGCGGCACAGAGCAGCAGAGCGGAAAGCACGGCTGCAGTGATGCGCTTCATGTTTTTAGAAAACAGCTTCAACGGAAAAACTTCCTTTCAGCAATAAATTTCGATTTCATAAAAGGGCATACGAACCCCTTTTTATATACGGGACTATTCTACATGATAACTTCCGATTTTTAATTCCATAAAAGAATTAAAATGCAAATTGCTACGAAAAAAGAACAGATTTATTTCAGAATTCTTACAAGGGAGCCCAAGTCGGTATCAGCTTCGAGATAACTTTACGGGGAAAAGAAGGGCGCTTCAAAAGAAAAAGAGGATGCGCGAAAGCGTTTTACTTGACATTTTACCGCGAAACGAGTACAATATCAGCGGTTGTTCGTTAGTTTGTTTAACTAAATTTATCGAAAAACGGCACAAATGGGCGAAAGGAGTGTGCAGCATGTCCGGCTTTTCTGCGAAAGCAAACGAGCTTCTGGTGGAGATCTATCGCAATGTGCAGATCTTGGAGCAGAACGAACTGAAAAAACAACGGCTGAACATCTCCATCAACGAGATGCACATGATCGAGCTCATTGCCAAAGGCAAAACCGGCATGACGGTCAGCGAGATCGCCCAACAACTCAAGGTGACAAAGCCCTCCGTTACGGTGGCGGTGAACAAGCTGGTGCAGAAGGGCTACTGCGAAAAGCAGCGCCTGCCCGGCGACGGCCGCGCGGTGCAGGTGATGCTAACGCCCGAGGGCAAAAAAGTGGAGGCGTTCCACCGCCGCTGCCACCGGCGCATCATTGCGGAGATCTGCGAGGATCTTTCGGAAGAGGAGCGCGAGGAGCTTCTGCACACCATGACGCGCATCAATTCTTATTTTCAGACGAAATTGTGATTTCTTTAAGTTTCTTTCAATGATTTGCGCGGCAAATCATTGGAGACCCCTTGATAGGGTTCCCCGGAGTTCATCGTCCACCGGACGATAAACTCTCCCCTCCTGACTTTCTCGAAGAAAGTTTAATCAAAGACTTTTAACAAATATTCACTTTAACAAGGTTATTATATTGCCTTTACGGCGCTGCCGAAATTTTTTCGGCCGGAAAGGAAAGAAAACTATGAGCTTTAAAATTTTAGGTACAGGCAGCTACGCGCCGGAACATGTTGTGACGAACGACGACCTCTCTGCGCTTGTAGACACCAACGATGAATGGATCACACAACGCATCGGCGTGCGCTCCCGCCACATCAGCGAGACGGAAACGAATGTGGACATGGCGGTGAAAGCGGCTGAGCGCGCGCTGGAAAATGCGGGCATCTCTGCCGATGAGCTCGACCTCATCATTGCGACGACCATCACGGGCGACACGCTTTCTCCGGGCACGGGATGCATGGTGCAGAACCGCATCGGCGCGCACTGCCCGGCGTTTGATCTTGCGGCGGCCTGCAGCGGCTTCCTCTTTGCGTTGGAAACGGCGGCGGGCTTCCTTTCCCGCGGCGCGTATAACCGCGTGCTTGTCGTCAGCGCAGAGCGCATGAGCGGTATCATCGACTGGACAGACCGCAGCACGTGCTGCATCTTCGGCGACGGCGCGGGCGCGGCGGTGCTCGGCAAGGGCGACGGCCTTGTGGCCTCTCACCTGATGACAAAGGGCGGCGACGACGTAATCACAATTCCGACGCGCTATGACCGTTCCCCGTGGTACAAAAACGAGATCAGCGAGATTACGTCCGTACACATGAACGGCCGCGAGACGTACAAATTCGCCGTTATGGCGATGTCCGACAACATCAAGGATCTGATGGCTTCGGCGGGCGTTGCGGGCGAAGACGTGGCGCTTGTCATTCCGCATCAGGCAAATTACCGCATTATCAACGAAGCGCGACGCAGAATCCCCGACATTGCGCCGGAGAAGTTCTGCATCAACATCGACCGCTACGGCAACACGTCTTCCGCGAGTGTGCCGATCCTCTTAGATGAGATGAACCGCGCGGGCAAGATTCACGAGGGTGACCTCATCATTCTGGCGGCATTCGGCGGCGGTCTTTCCGCAGGCGCCATGATCATCCGTTGGTAAAAACACGACATACAGTCAAAAATAAAGAAAAACCGAAACGTTTTCAACAGGCAAAAGCCGGAAAGGGGAAAACATTATGATCTCAACACCGATTTGTGACATGCTTGGCATTCGCTACCCGATCTTTCAGGGCGGCATGGCTTGGATCTCGGACGGCAAATTAGCAGGCGCCGTTTCCGAAGCGGGCGGCCTTGGCATTATTTCCGCTATGAACGCAAACGCAGAGTACCTGCGCGAGCAGATTAAAATTGCAAGAGAACTGACCGATAAGCCCTTTGGTGTGAACATCATGCTGATGAGCCCGTTCGCGGACGAGGTGGCAAAAGTGGTCGCGGAGGAAAAAGTGGCGGTCGTAACGACCGGCGCGGGTAACCCCTCCAAATATATGAAAGACTGGCTTGCGGCCGGCATTAAGGTTATCCCGGTCGTGGCATCCGTCAGCATGGCACGCCTGATGCAGCGCGTGGGCGCCTGTGCGGTCATTGCGGAGGGCGGCGAAAGCGGCGGCCATATCGGCGAAACGACCACCATGGCGCTTGTGCCGCAGGTGACGAGCGCAGTGACGATTCCGGTCATCGCGGCGGGCGGCATCGCCACGGGCCGGGGCATGCTGGCGGCGTTCGCGCTGGGAGCCGAGGGCATTCAGATGGGCACCCGCTTCGCGCTGTCCGAAGAGAGTTCGGCCAGCGACGCCTTCAAACGGCTCTGCATCGGGCTGGAAGAAGGCGGCACGATGCTGGCGCTGAAGAAGATCGGGCCGACGCGCCTGATCCGCAACGACTTCTACACGGCAGTCGAAACCGCCGAAAACCGGGGCGCCTCGGCCGAAGAACTGAAGGAGCTGCTGGGCCGCGGGCGTTCAAAGCGGGGCATTTTCGAGGGCGACCTCGCAGACGGGGAGCTGGAGATCGGACAGATCGCGTCGCTGATCCGCGATCTGCCGCCGGCAGGCGAAATCGTCCGGCAGATCATCGACGAATACAACGCCGGCGTGAAATCGCTCACGACTCTATAGCGGCCCTTCGGGGATAGGCGGGCCGGCGAAAAGCAGCCGTCCCAACCGGGACAGTCTGCCGAAGAGACGCCGGGCCTACCGCCGCTACATGCCGAGCAGGACCAGCAGGGCGACCGTCAGAAACAGCGCCCAATGGCAGAGGCGCAGGTAACGGGTCTTCGCCGCGCGTTCATAGCCCAGCGACACCAGCCAAAGCAGGAACCAGCCGCCGTAAGTCAGCAGCAGGAAGAGTTCCAGCTGGAAATTGCGGGGAATGACTCCGAAGCCGAGCAGCAGCAGGAATACCGCTCCGAGGGCCAGATCCGCCGTAATCATCTGGACGCCGCACCGTCCCATCAGCCACGCTTCGTAGGCTTTGTCCGCGGCGGCGTTCCGGCCGGGACAGGCTGCCGTATAGAAGCGGTTCCCCGAAACGACATGGACGAAAAACGCCGCGATAAGCAGCGTCCCCGCCGCAATAAACCATCCGTTCATACACATTACATTTTGAGGTAGATTCCGTCGGGCATATGCCGGAGCAGCCACGCCGCAATGCGCCAGCGGCGGGTGACGACCGCAACCCGTCTGCGGCGGCGGACCGCCCGCACGATCTGCCGGACGGCTTTTTCGACCGGCATCACCCAGAACAGACCGTCACCCTTGGCCATCGCCGTATCGACGAAGCCCGGACGGACGTCGGTGATGTAAAGCGGGAGTCTGGATTTCGCGGCGCGCTGCCGCAGTCCCTCGGCGTAGTTGATCTGATAGGCTTTCGAAGCGTTGTAGGCCGGAGCCGCACCCCCGCCGCGCAGTCCACCGACCGACGAGACGACGACCAGATGTCCGCCGCCCTGCCGCTCGAAACGGTTGTAGGCCCAGTCCGCGGCCGCCGTCCAGCCCAGCACGTTGGTAAGGATGGCCGTCTCTTCCAGCGCGAAATCCAGCGAGGGATTCAGATCGCCCGTTCCGGCGCAGACCACGCATAAATCCATGCCGCCCAGTTCTTGGGCCAGATGCTCCAGCGCCGCAACGGTCTCGGCGGGACGCGTCACGTCGGCGACGGCAAAGCGGTATGCAGCAGGATCGGCCTGCGCGATCTCCTTCAACAGATTTTCCCGGCGGCCGACCAGCCCCACGGCATATCCCTGCGCCGCAAAGCACTCCGCAAGGCCGCGGCCGATGCCGGAAGTGGCACCGATGACAATAGCTCGTTTCATATGCGCAAAGATAGGACGCGGAAAACGGAAAACACTTGATCCGAATCAAGAAATCACCGCACCCGGCGGCGAATGCGGCTCAGCGTTTCGGGACGCACGCCGAGAAACGAGGCCAGCTCCCGGAGCGGGACCAGTTCGAGCAGGCCGGGACAGCGTGCCAGCAGCGATTCGTAACGCTCCTGCGGAGTCGAGACGTACGATTGCAGCAGCCGTTCGTAAATCTCGGCCAGCATATGCTCGGCGACGGTGCGGCCCAACCGCTCGTGTGCAGCGTCGGTCCGGTAGAATTTTTCGAGCCGTTCGCCCGTCAGCGTCAGCACTCGGCTGTCGCACATCGCTTCGATACTCACCCACGCGGGGGCGTCGTTGCGCATCGAGATATAGTCGCCGACGAACTCCCCGGCGAAAGCGTACCCGACGACATGTCGCTCGCCCGCTTCCGTGGCGTGCACATAGCGGAAAGCGCCCTCCTCGACCAATCCGCTGCGGCGGTTGCGGACCTGCTGGAACGAAAGACAGCCGTCCTTGGGGACGGAGAGGCTTTCACCCTCCCTGCGGAACAGCTCGGCAAGCGGCGCGAATTCGGCGGCCGATATGTAACGGTTGAAATCCATCGTCGGCAAAGATAAGTTTTTTTGCGGATTTTGCGGATTTTGCCGATCCGGACTAATTCGCTACCTTTGCCGCCGCGAACGGTGAAACCACCGGCTCGTCAAAACGCAACGCAAGATGAAAAAGCAAAAGATCACCCAGCAGGATTACCTCAAGGCCCACCGCAAGGCGAGCCGCGAAGAGGAAATCGCACGGCACGGCCGTCCGGCAAGGTTCCGGGCCGTGCACAAGTCGAAAAAAGCATACGATCGCAAACGCGAAAAGGCAGGTCTGAGAAACCTGCCTTTTTCATTTCATATTAAAATATATTCCCACTCCAGTCCCCCGGCATGCTTACGCTTTGGAAGATTGGTGCAACATATGCAAACAGACGATGGACTCACATTGTACTTTTCAGCGGCTTCTCTTAATGTATTGAATATCTCTCCGGTCGTAATGCACCTTATCTTCCGATTCCTTTGTCGTATTGCCTGCTTCGATTTGCAAACTTTACAACCGCCGCCCTTCAATAAACTCCCCGGCCATGCGTGCCAAATCCTATTACATTCGGCACATTGCACCAATATAGGTTTATTTCTACCAACAAACGTTCCAATGATTTTAATTGCAGGTGACAAATTTGCGATCTCCGCAACAAATTCATCCGGAGTTCTCCGGCCCCTGCCCGAACATTTCGGACATCCCGTTCTTTGTCTTGGAGATGTTGCAGTAAGATGATAAGGTTGAGTAGACCATACATATCCGCATACTTTACATTTTACAACAACCTTTTCCTTCGTGTTGATATATTCCGTCAGTGGAATCAGATCGGGCTGCAATACGCGTAATCTTGCCACAAACTGGTCATGTGTAAGTTGTAAAACGCCGGCACACTTAGGGCATCCGACACCCAAACGCAAAGAAGCCGGTATTGCGTTCCATGTATGGTTACAGGTTTTACATTGAACTTTAATCCTGTCATTAGCCTTCGTATATTCGCCGACGACCCTGATTTTATAATTGATTCCGAAGAGTTCTTCTTTGAATTCTTCCGTAGTCATTCGTCTTGAATCCATTTTGGCTCTCTTTCTAATTTTTACCCATTCATCTGTATCAAGAATTGAATCCAAGCCAAATTCCGAAAAGAGTCTTTTTGTCATATCGATCAGTTTATTTCTATTGCTGACATGAGCAAGGTCACAATCAGTCACAAAGCAATTATCAAAAGGAAGAGTCTCATTATCATAATGATCATATATGGTTACAAGCTTGATTCCTTTTTCATTACATATCCGATGTTTCTTCCTATCCCTTGCCACCAGATTTTTATGCCAATACCACGAACCGGGTTCTATAGCCGCTTTCAATTCAGGTATGTATATGTCTAACTCAGCCCCTATTGCGGTTTTATCTCTAGACAGGACCTTGGATTCCCCAAGAACACGAACAAAAGAATGATATATGAACTGCTCTAAAAAAGAGGTACATGCTCTGTGACAATTCGGACAGCCCCGGCTATGCAGAACATCATGAGGTGTTATTTCATATTCATATCCACAAGCCTTACAGCGTAGTGGCATACGTGTACGATTGTTACGATACTCCACGTCTTTCCTGACGACAAGATTCGGATCGATTTCATGAAGACGCTCTAAAAACAGTTCCATTGTCAGACGCTGGGATGCTCCTCGACGAGAGAGTGCACACGCTGGACATCCCCGGCCACTAAGGATATGCGCAGGAGTGACATTCCACTCATGTCCGCATTTCAAACATCTGAATTTGGCTTTTTCGAGCGCTTTTACATACCTACCGATCAGCACGACGTCGTCTCTTTGAGATTGCAATTCCTCAACAAACTCGGCATGGGTTTTCTGCTTGACTCTCGCACACTTGGGGCATCCATGCCCTTTTAACAGACTATATGGAATCGGAGTCCACTCCCAACCACAGATGTCACATTTTACAGCGATTTTAGATTTGTTTCTTTCATATGTTCCCAGCACAGTAATTTAGAATTTTGTGCGTTCAATTTGTCTATGAAATCTGTTGTTTTCATTTCTTGGCAAAACGAATTTAATAAAAAAATCGTTCACTTTCGAGAGTTTGTTTATTACTTCGACCACCAAGCAGCCAAGACAAAAAGGTGGGAAAATTTGAAGATGCAAACAATTTGCAGACAAAATCAGACACTGAAAAGCGCAAATAGCCTTAATGGCTATTTGCGCTTTAATAATGTGGTACCACCAGTTTTAATCAGCGGTTCCGCTTCTTTCGTCATTTACCTGAAAAAAAGTTGTAAATGCCTGACGTTCAAATTAGGCGTTTGGAACTTTCATTTCTTTTTTATATATTCAAATCAATCGGGAACGGTAAAATTGTTTTACCTATGTTTTACCCCCTCATCCCGCAGAAATCCCACAAAAAAATAATATAACCAATTAAATTCATCGACGTATGAAAATTACTGCGAGCGCCGTATTACGGCAAGACAAAGTGAACGCGCACAATGAAGCGCCGGTCTGCATCCGAATTACCGCAGACAGAAAAACAACTTACAAAACTCTATTCCGCATACCGATTACAGATTGGGATGCAAAAAGCAAAGAAGTCAGAAAAACAGCGACAAATGCAGGTGTCTTAAATCTCAAATTAAAAACAGCATTGGCTGAATATACCAAAACAGCCTACATGTGCGACGTGGAAAATGCAGACGCCGGAATTACGGCAATCCGGGATAAAATACACCAAAGTTGCTCACTGGATTTATTTCAGTATGCCGAAACGTATGTACAACGGCTTGCAGAAGTCGGAAAGTTCGCGCACCATGCGAAAGTAAGTTCGACAATGGAACGGTTCCAAAAATTTATAGGCCGAACTACATTCCCGGTAAATGCACTTACGGAAAAAACATTGAAAGACTATGAATATCACTTAGCTACCGTTCGTAAGAATAAACCGAACACGATTGCGGCAAATATGAAAATCATAGGAAAACTCGTGAATGATCTTTACAAAGAGTACCGTTTGGACAATACACTCAATCCGTTCACCTATTATAAAAAACGTTATGTACCCGTAGAACGAGTGTTTTTGGACGAAACCGAAGTCGCGGCAATAGAAAACTTAAAAATAAGACCGACAAATTATCTGTATGACATACGGAACATATTTTTATTTGAAATCTATACCGGATTACGCATCTCGGATATTCTTACGTTGAAATGGAAAAATTTTGACGGGAAACGTCTTCATAAAACCATCAAGAAAACCAAAAAAACAATTCATCTGCCGCTACAAGACAAAGCGATTGAATTGATCGAGATACGGAAACGGTGTGTCTTACGGCGATTCGAAATAAATCCCGAAGATTATATTTTCCCTTATCTCGAATACGATTACGAACAAGTCCCGGCAAAAACAATATTCACAGCCATTTCAACAACGACAGCCCGCATAAACAAGGCATTGAAAAGAATCAAAGAAAAAGCCCAAATCGAAAAATCGTTTTCCACGCATACCGGACGGCATACATTTTCCGCAATTTTCCTATTGAAATGCAATGGAAATTACTATGCCTTAAAAGAATTTCTCGGACACGGCGATATGAAAACCACGCAAACTTATGCGCACATGCTCGACAAATCAAAAGACGATATTATCGAACAGTTAAACACTCCCACAAGCCATGAGGTTAGATGTTGATATTAAATCCGGATTTTTCACTTCGAGAGAAGTAGCAGACGGTTTGGGCATCAGCCTACGAACCTTAAAAAATTACAGAGACGAAGGGCGCATACAATATCACAAGTTCAGCCCACGTAGAATCGGCTATGCCAAACAGCATATTTGGGCGTTCCTGCAAACGACGCATTGCTCGTTTTACATGAAAGAACGCGCAAAAAAATTGTTGCAGGAAAGCATCGTCAAATATAACTCACCGGACTAAAATAAATCGTTCGGAACCAAGAAAATTACAAACCAAAGAGGTTGCATTAAGTCAACCTCTTTTTTGTATTTTATAAGGCCCAAATTTTCGGGCTTTCAAAAGGCTATTTTACAAAACGCACAAAAAGACGTTTAATTCATTCATGTATAGTACATTATAGCGTTTTATTGAAATCAGGTTAACCGTAGCAACCAGTAGAAAAAGGGGTAAAAAGGCGGTTGTGTTTCAGTATAGACGTAATTGCAATAACAAGATGCCGGAATAACTATTCTAATTTTATCCGGATTCGCGGAAAGTAATTGCATTATATCTCTTATATTATAATAGTATATAATACGTGAACTACATGTATGCAAGTAAAAGGATTCCTAACCGTGTTAACCAGCATGACGGGTAACGGCCACAGAGGGCCGCAGGAAAGATAGCCCAGCTAACAGGTAGCAAATGCGGTTGGGAACGTTACCTTTCTAATTAAGATTACTTATGGATAACCTTATATACGTGCGTGTAGAATCTACCCAGCGAAAAGACTTTATTAAATTATTACGCGGCAATGGTTACGAAGATGTATCTGTGAGCTATTCTCGTTCAGATAATATGCTCTTAGTAGATAATAAGCGCAAACATTTTATACGGCTACGCTATTTTACTGGTTCCTGTTCAGATATGTCGGCAGAAGACTTTATTGATTTATTTCTATGACTAACTAAAATAACTATGGAACTTAACATTATTATCCCGCGTACTAAGTGGGCGAGCGCAAAGAAAACTTTTCGCGCGGCTAATTATCAAATTCTACCCGATCTGAATGTTAATTCAGAGGGTAAGCAATTAGTGTTGGACATCGACACTATCTGTAAGAGTGTGTTCGCTATCTATATTCTTGCTGAGATGGAGTGCTCTGACGGTGACATGGAGTTTGCTGAGTTTAAGACGCAGTACTTACAACCAGCTAACTAATTTCAAAATTGCGGCGGAGAAATTAAATTAGAATACTATGATTATTACTTTTGACTGTGATGAAATAGAGATAGGGGGTCATCTCGAAGAATTGGCAGAATTAGGATGGCAAGTAATATTTTCCCATCCGGACGGAGACTATGTTTACTGCGAAGCAAATACTGAAACCAAAATACTGGATATAGAGTATTACGAAGAAAAGGATGAATGCCCGTGTGGTGATATGGATTTATATTCTTTCCTCGAAAGCGTTGGCATAGACTGTCCGTAGATTTCTGCTCACTCTCCGGAGCACAAACGGGACCCCACCCCTTAAATGGGGTTGGTGCCCGGAGGGGATGCGGGTAGTCCGGTTAGGTAAGACCGGATTTTGGAAATCCAGCCATTGCATTTTTTTCTTGCACTCCCGCAGAAAATTTCTAACTTTGTTTTTGGAACCAATTAAAATTACAATAAACAGAGAGATTAAAATTACTGACATATTAATATAAAGCGTTAGCTTTTATTCGGGTCATTGAAACTTAGGAAATTTCGACTGTCACCAAGAGTAAAGCGTAAACGCTCACGTTTCACGACGTGGGCTTTACTTGTTTGGTGACAATGGTATTCCTAAGACCTCAATGACCAACAATGTTTAGTCCACGTTTTTTATGCCTACACCCGAACAATTCCAAGAACTTACAAAGAAGCTGGAAATCCTTATCGAAAAAGACAAGGAACAAAAAGGTATTGTCCAGCAAAATCTACTATATCAATTCAAAGATAGTGTTGCTAAAATACGATTGCACTATCAAAGAGTTATTGAAACATATCAACGGGATATAATTCCTTTTCTCCAATCACATTCTTATTTGGCATCAGATTCAGTTTTGTCCATCATAGATAAAGAATATTGGGAAACCTATCATTCCAAAATATTAGCACAAATATGGAATTGCTCACGCAGTAAAATCCTTTGCCACTTTATGCGCTTTATTGGTGCGGATGAAATTGCTCATTTAATTACACAAAGCGAATATAAAGTAAAGACAGAATTACCGCTAACCAAAAGTCGGAATAAAACACGTAATGGGAAACGTATCGATATTTTAATAACGGATAATAAAAGTTGGGTAATTGTTATAGAAAATAAAATCAATGCCCGGGTATCGAAACATGGCAGGGAGGATTCCCAATTAGCACGCTATCGAAAGTGGGTCGAAGAAAAATATCCGGCATCACACTTTAAGCAATGTTTCGTTTTGTTGAGTTTGCGGAACAATCGTCGGCAATGCGAAAAGGATTGGATATACTGCGATTATCTGACCCTATTCCAAGGGTTATTAAATTGCGGCTATCGTGATCGGATTATTGAAGACTATTTAGCAACTCTCTACAAACTCTTACCTATTAATTTACAAATCGCTCCTTGCCTGTGTGATATAAAACGAATAGAAAAACTGATAATACCATGAAGACCCAATTAACAAAATTGCACAAGCAATGCCTTGTAGATATGCCGATGCTTATTGACGTAATGGCAGAAACGATAAATCAAATGCACGCCATTTTAGGGGACTATTACGAGGATTATTGTTCGTTGCTGAACAATCACTTTATTCCGAAATCGAAAGCAAGATATGATGTTGTCCCCAATGATTGGGTCGTTGAATGTTTCGAGAAAATGCCGTTGGAAAGGTCGGTATATGTCGGTTATACTATCGAATTATGCGAGAAGAAAGCGCGTAACCCTCATACGTTCGTAATTGAGATTGCATATAATCTGGATGAAAAGGAACATGCTATTTATTTTTTAATAGAAGATCAATCGAAAGAAATAGATTTATCCGGTTTAATATCGGATTTACAATCGACAGATGAGTATCTGTATGGTATTGAGCCAACCCGGTTATATGTAGAGATTTCTGTGGATGAAACGTTGAGCGATGAAAAAATCCATAAATGTTCTGAATTATTTAAAGCCAAAATCTTATATCCAATTATAACTACCCATAAATATGGAAAACATACAGATTGACTTAAATGTCAGGGAAGACAAACCGGCATTTAACATTGACAGACTGTTAAGTATTCATCAATCCTATTCGCTGGAAGGAATTAAGCGATTAAATGTTGAAATGCTAAAAGCGCAGTATGCGCAATGTGAACAGCTGACCCAATTACAGAAGCAAATCGACCAAGGGAATAAAATTTCCATGCAAATCTTACGTAACCAAATACGTGAGATTGAAAACAGAGAGCGACAAAAGTTTTATAAAGCAATGGTTTTTAACCTTGCCATATTTTGCGATCATATCGAAAAAATAGAACCCATTACATTAAGGGCATTTATTTTACCGATGTATGCTACTTATATTGAAGGGGCCGCAAAAGATGCTATGGAACATTTGGAAGAAATACCCGATAAAACACATTGTCAATCTATTTTAGACCATCTGCAGAAGATTACAGCAGAAGTCGAAACCTGCTTGCCGGAATATCAGCAAAGCGGTTTTGCCCAACTGGTGCCTTTGAAGGCGCAATTAGAACAGGACCGGGAAGTGTTGGAACAAGAATTTGAAGAAGAAAAAAAGCAAATTGAAGCTCCTCTTATCAAGGTTGTACAACGTGCTGACACACCAAGCAAACATCGCACGTCTGTATGGATTTGGGGACTATTGACTATTCTATTTCTAATTGTGTTCTTTCCTGTGGGTGTTATATTTGGCTGTCTGTTTTTTCGGGAACTTAACAAATCAAATAGGGGCAAAGAACAAGTAACAGCGGCAAAACCACAATATGAGAATTTGGAAAACGTGAGAGCGGCAAAAACTGAATGTATGAATACCTATCTTGCGAAAGTGCAGAAATTGGAACAAGAGCATCCGTATACCCATACACTTACACAATTATCGGCACAATATCCCCGCTGGCAACAAGAATTAGAAACTGTATACGAATTGTTTCTTAAATTCACCAAGGGAATAACCGATAGTAATTCTTCTCCTAAACAATATGATTCTTTATTTATAGAGGTAGCACGTACAGCAGTGGCACAAGGAACAATATCTGCTCCATCTATTCAGCAAATGTTCGAAGTTAGTCCTAATCGTGCAAAGCGAATTATGGAACAACTCGAAAATTCCGGTATTATTGGACCACAAATCGGGACTGCTCCACGAGAAATAATGTATAGTAGTATTCCACTACTCGAATCGAAATTAGCAAAATTGGGGTTTGCACAATATGATTCATTATTTGTAGAAGTTGCACGTACAGCAGTGGCACAAGGAACAATATCTGTTACATCTATTCTACGAACATTCGAAATTGGTGTTAATCGTGCAGAGCGAATTATGGAACAACTCGAAAAATCCGGCATTATTGGACGGCAAATCGGGACTACTCCTCGAGAAATAATGTATAGCAGTATTCCATCACTTGAATTAAAATTAAAAAAACTGGGTGTAATTGAATAAATGGAAAACGGAGGTTAAAGCCTCCGTTTTTTATTTCAGTCTCTCAATGTTCTGTAATTACAATTATCGAACATTAATTAGAATTTGTTTATTATTTACAGAAATAAATTTCTATATTTGATTATATAAAAATGGATATCTATGCAATCTAAACCTACAGAGATTCTTGAACTAGAGAGAATATATAATATAAAAATAGATGAGTTATTTGGAGGAAATCCGATGCAGATGAGTGATCGAAATACCTACCAACTTAATCAACGTGGGGCTATTATTGGCTTAAACTTATCTAAAAATCTAATATACGAGATAGCTGGTTTAGAAGAATTAGTAGAATTGCGATTCCTATTTCTAAATTATAATCAGATTACAAAAATAGAAGGTTTGGAGAATCTTTCAAAATTAGTAATTCTTAACTTAGATGGAAATAGAATATCGAAGATTGAAGGGCTGGATAATTTAAAAAAATTAAACCAATTATCTATAGCGAATAATTCAATTGAAAAAATAGAAGGGTTAGATAATTTAAAGAAATTGCGGACCTTATATTTGGATGGTAATTCTATCTCCAAAATAGAAGGTGTAAATAATCTTCCAATATTAAGAACCCTTTCTTTGCAAAATAATCATATTGCTGATATAGAAAAACTTGCATCCTTAAAAAAGATATATAACCTTAATTTGTCAAATAACAACATTCTAACAGGGTATCATATGTTATGTGATTTGGCAAATCTAAAATATTTATCAATAGAGAAAAATCCATTCATTAAGAATATAAGTAATTTTATATTGCATGAGAATGAAAATCATCTGTACGCATTAAGAAGTAAGCTTAAATTAACTGGAAAAAAAGTTGTTACTCTACCTGCGAAAGTCCTATTACTGGGGAATCATTCTTCTGGAAAATCGACATTTGCAGATTACTTTTTAAAACAAAACGATGAAAGTCGCACCGTAAAGTCAACAGAAACTACCCATATTCTAAATATTCTGAATTTATATAAATCAGGCAAGAACGATGGATTACCTATCGCCAAAATATACGACTTTGGAGGGCAGGATTATTATCATGGAATATATAAAGCCTTTTTAACAGGAGATTCAATTAATGTGGTATTTTGGCATAAAGAGATTAATTGTAATCAAATAAGGATAGATTCAAAAAAGCTACATACACAAGATTTCAATCGGGAGTATTGGATATACCAATTAATTCATTATTATCAGAAAGAAATAGTGACGGAGAATTCAGATTTGCATGAGTTCTTCCTTGTTCAAACTCACGCCGATATGGGTGATAAGAAAGAAATTATATTTGCGAATAATGAAAGGCCATATTATATCGAAAATGAATTTTTCATAGGTCTTGATAACGATTATATGTCGAAAAAAATAGGGCAATTGAATTATGCTTTATTAGAGGCTTCTATAATGAATGAGATTCAGCGTAAACAACGGACAGTAGAAGTGAGTCAGGCTTATATGGAATTTCTAGAATATGTGAATAATTATTCAGAGCATACTGGAGTTTCTGTGAAAACTCTGAAACGCAAATTTCCGGAATTGACGTTAACCGATAAAGAATTTCAAGAAGAACTAATTCAATTGTGTAGACATGGCCTTGTATTGTATTATCCACATAATGATGCATTGAAAGATGTGGTTTGGCTAAATCCGGGAAAAACGGTGGAAAAAATACATGAAATTTTGTCTAGAAAATTTATTTCATCTCCTTCCAAGGGGGTTATTTCAAAAAAGGTATTTGATGGATATATTAAAAGCGATGTAATAGTAGAGTTACTAAAAGAAAACAAGGTCATTTATTTAGATAATACAGACGAGAAGCGCCCAAAATACATTATCCCGGGATTTCTACCTTTGGCAAAAAATAGGATCGATGAATTTTTCTTATTATCAGATTTTGAAGAGGCAAACTACATTTTGAAATTTGAGAATTTCATTCCCTTTGGTCTTATTAATCAACTTGTTTGTCATTATGGTAAGAATCCCGAAGCAAAATTGTTTTGGCGAGATCGTCTTCTTTTTACAACGAAGGACAGACAAGCCAGAGTTTTATTGAGTCTGGATTTTAAGCGTCAAGAAATAAGTGTATATATAAAACCCAAAAATAGATTATTGCAAGTAAAAAGTATTGAACGGGAGATTTTAGATGATATTATAAAAATATATTGGGATGAAGATAAATCATTAAGTTTAAAACAAACTTTGGATGGAACCAATGATGATAATTTACTTTTTCCAAAAGAAATAAAACGCAAGCCTATAATAGATTTATTTATATCAACGGATGGTGTATTTTTTATAAAATTAAATGATATTGACCTTTGCGAAGATCCTAATGAGTTGATTGGGTATCCGTTGACTGAAGATGGAGTTATTGATTTAGCACGAGGCAAAAGAATTGCAATTAATTCATATATACATCTTTCAACTAATAGTAAATTACATAAAATGAAGAATATCTTTATTTCTTATTCGAGTAAGGATTATGAATATTTGGAAGAACTTCAAATACATTTATCCCCATTAAAAACATTGCGAGTGATAGAAACTTGGGATTGTACTAAATTACGAACGGGCGATTGGAATGAACAGATACAAGAAAAATTGAAAAATGCGGATATTATTATTTTCATGTTATCTCCTTATTTTCTTGCCAGTGAATATATTCTTAATAAAGAATTGTTGCCAGTCTTACAAGATTTTCGTGAAAATAAAAGTAAAAAGATGTTTTTTGTAGTAGTTCGGAATTTTGCATATAATGCTCTATCGGCTATTGCTAAAGTTACGGATGGAATAACAGGTCTAACAGAAGATAATGTTTTAGCAGAATTACCTAAACATCAGTTTATTCCTTATCAAGTTGAAGATACTGAAAATGGAAAAATAAGGAAATTAACACCGGTTAATCAATGGAAGTATAAAGAAGAGGCATATGTTAAAATCATTGAACAATTGATACAGGAAATCAGTTAATAATACATATTTTTATGAACCACACCATCTCCCACGCCGTGGCTTGAATAAAATCGACATCCTTGCTGTACCCTGCGAGGATGTCTGCTTTTGTACGGTGTAGGAAATCGTCGATATTCGCGCGTTTCGTGCGCATGGTGCTACAACTGCCGAAGTAAACGATCCGATGCGCTAAAAACCCCTCCAAAACGTCTGCAATCTCGCGTAACGTCACGAGGTCCCGCCCGATCTGTATTTTATTCGGTCTGCCGTGAAAGGCAATATATAGAATCGTATAATTCCGGTAGCGTTCGAACGTATATTGCCGCAGGTATTCGAAGAACTCTTCCCGCGTGTTGCACTTGCGGTAAATGTATTTTATCCCTGCGGCATCCCGCAATATGTCGAGCATCGGACGCACGCTTTGTCTGCACCGCGGGTTCGTTCTCCAATTCCCCTCCAAACAATAGATATTCCGGGGTGGTTGCTTCTTCATATCCGTATCTCTTTAAAGACTTCGTAAAACCGGGGTAAATCCTGCTCGCGGATAATCTCGTCGTTGTAAACTTCGAGCATCTGAATACTCCGGTGACGACTGTATTTCGACACCATCAATAATTCCCCTTTATAGGATTTGATTAACTTGGTAATAAAGAAATGACGGAAGCCATGCGTGCTTCCGTCGATCTCCAACTCTGCGAATACCCGCTTTATGATCTCCCGGACCGATTTGGTCGTAAGCCTTTCGCCCCGGCAATGGTTGCTGTCACTGCGGAACAGTGCGCCGCTCCGGAATCGGTACCGATTCAGATATTCCCGCAGCACCCGGACCGTCGAGGGGTGCAAATGAATCGGCTCCTTATCGTCCCGGCCTTTGCCGCGGATCAATGCGGTCTTGTTCCGCAGGTCAATATCCCCGACATCCAACCGGACGACCTCGATCTGCCGAAGCCCTTGAAACAAAAAGAGAGCGACAAGCGCTCTCAATCTCAAATTTTGTGGTGTAGGCGGTAAGTCGGAACAATACCGTTGTAACTTTCCGATGTCGGCATCCTGCAAGCCCTCTTTGCGGTGCAGTCGGCTCTGCGTGAATCCGCGAACATGATCCGTAATTTTCTGCGGAATCAAATTCAACCGATGCAACCCATCCAAAAAGATTTTCGCCGCAATCAGGTATTTGTTTTTGGTCGATACGCTGAATGTGTCGATACCAGCTAAATACCGTTTATAATCCAAAAAAGAATTACGGTTGATGCCGTGTGTTTCCGCATACCGAATAAAATGCGTGATCCGCACCCGGTATTCGTTGCGTGTTGCATCCGTGACATCCAGTGCGCCGAATACCTCGTTTTTCAGTAATTCCAACCGATCCGACCGAATAATCTCGTTTGTCATGCAGTTTTCTGTGATTTGTTACCGTAAAACTACAAAATAAATTCTATATTTGCAAATGCAAATATTTGATTAATAGGTATTTAGGAATAATCAACTGTTTTACCTATGTTTTACCTCAGACAAAGAAAAAACGTTGTAAGTTATTCACCTACAACGTTCTATTCAATCTTAAAAGTGGTACCACCAGGAATCGAACCGGGGACACAAGGATTTTCAGTCCTTTGCTCTACCAACTGAGCTATGGCACCATTCTATATGAATAGTGCTATATATCAATGATTTACGCATAGCCCGTTCGTCCCTTGTTTCTGTCTTTTCGTTGCGGTTTAACTGGCGGTTTAACTCTAAATTTAACCGAGGAAATTAGTAAATGGTTGATTATTTGATGAATAAATTGAATTGCAGTTTCATCAGTATAGGCCACGAACTATGGCCGTAACTCGTGGAGAAAAACGTGCGGGAAAATTTTCCCCTGCTCCCTGCTCTCTCCTTTTAAGAATGTTGTGTTGCTTTTGTTAATATATTTATTCAATATTGTTTTTTGAATGTATTGAGTTTGATAAAACAATCTCAATATAAGTTGGGTCATTCAATAGTATATCATCAATACACCAATCTTTATAAAACTTCACGTTTGTCAGTTTTGCAGTGTCTTTAACGAATTGAGATGGACGTAAAATTTCAAATATGATCGAAGTAAATTCTCTTTGTAATTTATCTATGTGTGGAATGTAGGGTTCAATATCATCTCGTTTATATAAATCATAACTGAACACTAAAAAGTCTAAAACAATATTTCTAAAACCTTGATATGCCAAAGGTTTTTCATTGCCATAACCATTCTTTTTATTAGGGAAATAAAATCTGCCTATTTCAATTTGTGTAGATAACATGGGTAAAAGTTGATCTCGTTTTTCTGCAAATTTCGCATGTGAGTTCTTCAAACAATAATTCAAATTTGATAGAATTGAAATGGTTTTTGAATACCATTCCAATACCTCACAATAATAAGCTCTTTTTATCTCATGCTTCCTAAATCTGGATTGAAGATACGAGAAAATGAGTGCAGATACAGCAACAACGAAAGAGCCAATAGTTGCTATTTTTGCTAATATTTCAGCATTTTGAGTAATATACGTATTATCCATTGTTTAGGGTATTAGAAAACAAATTTATATGAACTGCTCTAAATATTTCTCGTTAAAACCCGTGAGTGGGAATTTGAAAACGTTCTGTTTACCCTCCGTTGTCGTATAATCAAATATGACCGTATCACTCTTTATATGGGCATCAAAGAGATTAAGGGTGTGGTTGGACTTGGGAAATGTTATAAGATTAGATAACGGAAGTACAAAAATGCCTGTCTTTCAATCTTGCGGGTCTAACTGAAAGGAGAAACCTGCTATATCCTGCCCTCGTTTGCAGAATCGAATCGCCATATCCTTTTCAGGGTCGATGTCAAGTTCAAAATAATAAGTGAATTTCAATGGTGTAGGTTCTGCTGTTTTGCGTCCTACGAATAGACAGACATTGCAATCCCGTGCGTAAGTTACGGATTTGGCAACATAGGAATACTGAATATCATCGACAGTCTCGGTCTTTGCCTCTCATTCAATTTTTGGTGTTTTTCTTTTCATTTTAGCTAAAATTTATATTGTTATTAAATGTTTGATTATGATGTAAATATAGTAAAAATTTGTGAAATATGCAAGTGAAATATACACAAAACACCTCTCGATTAAATCAAGAGGTGTTTATAATTCTATCTTTTATCGTTCACAATCTTTACAAGGACATTTTGCACACCTTTTACAAGTTTCGCTCGTTTTGTTGGATTTCTTATTTTCATAATCCAATTGATGTCTCTTGCCTTTATACCATTTCTTTTTCCAGTATTCTATTGCATAGACGACCATCGAACTTATTACCGATAGAGTACATATAAAGAATAGAATCGAACAAAGACTGCCGATAAAACTTACAAGACAATACAGAGCGCTGTTATCGACATCGAGCCGTGCAATATACACCACGCCGATATAACTAATGACTAAACCAATGATATTTTGATTGATAGACAGCTTGTCTAAAATCTTTATATCTCCACTTGCCATATTATTTTCCATTTAATCATTCTCTCCTGCCATGCCGTAACACGGCAGGAGAGGAGGTTGGATTCTAATTATTCAGTAAAATTATATCCAACAATTTGATTTGCATATTTTTCCCAGCCAGTTGCGGCTTTGTAAGCATCTACCGATTCTAATGGAACATAAAATCTTGCAGCAGATGAAATATTAGTAAATGTTCCTGAGCTCCCTGTCTTAATAGTTGGCGGAGTTAAAGCAGTACAATACACATCTATCAATTTGCGGCAATTGCTAAATGCAACGCTATTTATGGCGGTTAGACTTGCTGGCAATTCAATATTTGTCAAGGCCTCGCAATCGGCAAATGCCCCATAATGTTTAGTGCCAACTTCTGATGACCAATTCCCATCACAATACCCATCTATTGTTTTTAATTTAGAATTGGGTTCAAAAGTTACAGATGATAGTTGTGAGCAATTCTTAAATGTGCCAACGCCAATCTTCTCTACATTAGCAGGAATTTGAATCGATTTTAAGGCGGTACAATTTGCGAAAGCTCCTGTTACAAAGGGATGATATGCCGTTTTCGCATACCCATCTCCAAATTCTTTTAATTTCGAACCTTGTTCAAAAGTAACAACTGAAAGATTTATGCAATCTTGAAATACACAAGCATCGATAGTTTCAACATTTGCAGGTATTTCTATTGATGATAATGTAGAACATTTAGCAAAAACACCAAAAATCATTTTTGACGCATTTTCAATAGAAGTTCCATACCCTTTGGAAATGTATCCTCCACTTAATGTCGTGATTAATGATCCTTTTTGAAAAGTAACGGATTGTAATTGAGAGCATCCTTGAAATGCGCATACCCCTATTTCTTTTACACTATTGGGAATTTCTATTGATGTCAATGATGTGCAGCCCGCAAAAGCACCAAAAATACCAAAATCATAACTACCATAGTCACCTCTATAACATGTATATCCCCCTCCAATTGTTTGGAGATTTGAATCATCCTCAAATGTTACACTTGATAGACTTGTACAATTTTGAAATGCACACGCCTTTATTTCCGTAACACTCGCTGGAATTCGTATGGTTTTGAGAGCTCTACAATCTGCAAATACGCCATTATAAGAACCCCCGTTTTCATTATAACTTCCTTCAAATGTAGTAATGCGCGAATTTTTATCGAATGTAACTTGCATTAGTTGGGAGCAACCTTTGAATGACGACACATCAATTGTCGCAACATTAGCTGGAATGGCAATGTTGCATAAATTAGAACAACCACTAAATGCATTGGCTTCAAGAGCCGTCAATCCACTAAAATGTTTTAATTCATTGAAGAATTCAATGTCTGTATTATTTTGGAATACAGTTCCAATTGTGGTTACGGCAGCCACTTCCTCATGCGATAATTCACCATCTCCGTTTGTATCCCACAATCCGACACACCGCTTTTTTACGTCTTTGTCTGCAAATATAATGATGTTGGAACTTTGACTTCCCGTCTTTGAAATGGTGATTATAGTTCCGTCTACCAGTTCGAAATAGACATTGTTCTCGTCCTGCGTGATTTTGATGCTATCTGCATCCTTGCCGTCCTCTCCCGTAGCTTTGCCTAATTGCGTCCAATTCGTTCCGTTATCATAGGAAATCCACCAATAGCCCTCTCGAATTTCGAGTTTGGGCGTAACTCCGTCTGAACCATCCGTGCCATTATTACCGTCTGTTCCCTGTGCTTTTATCTTCTGTCCGTCCACAACGATAAACTCACCGTCCAGCGTCCAATAATAGATGCCGTCCGCATCTTTCTTCACACCGATAACGGGAGTGTTTCCATCAACACCATCTGCGCCGTCCTTGCCGTTGTAAATCACAATCGGGTTACTCTTGGCGAACTTAATCGTGTAGCCTACCACCTTGCCGTTCTCGGTCAGCGGGTCTACACTCGTGATATAATCGTTGTTTTGGAGTGCTGTCACAATCGTTTGTAATGCCGAAAGGTTGGTATTCGTTTCGTTGCAAAGACGCTGTAAGGCTTCAAAAGCAGACCATGTAGGCAGTTTTATTTGCGTACCGTCAGCCAATGTAAAGATTACATAGTCGGTGCTGGTTTTATAATCCACGCCCGAAAACATGGAATCCCCACCAACACCATCTTCTCCATCTTTGCCGTCCTCGCCAGTCGCTTTACCTAACTGCGTCCAATTTGTTCCATTATTGTAGGAAATAAACCAATAATCGTTTTCGATTTTGAATTGCGGGGTCGTACCGTTGGTTCCGTTTATGCCGTCTTTACCCTCGGCTTGGATTTTTCCACCATCGACCATGATAAATTCACCGTTCAACGTCCAATAATAGACACCATCAGTATCTTTCTTTACGCCGATAGTGGGTGTTGTCCCATCTTCACCGTCTTGTCCGTCTTTACCGTGATAGATGGTAATAGGATTGCCTTTGCTGAAAGTAATTGTATAGCCGATTTCGTTGCCGTCTTTCATAAGAGGTGTAGTCCCCGTAACATAGACGTTGTTTTGTAATGCAGTTACGATAGTCTGCAACGATGAAATATTCGTGTTCATCTGCTTGCAGAGTTCCTCTAATTTTGCGACACGGTTTTCCAATCCGTGAACGCTGTTCCAAAGGTCATCATCATCGTATTTACACGATGTGAGCGCAACCACCGCAAATAATGCGGCAAAGGCCAATAGTTTTTTCATAATGAGATTATTTAAGTAAAACAAGTGACGCACGTTTTACCGTACAACTCCTATGCGGTGGATTAATACAAAAAAGAAAGTGTGGAGTTGTTCGTTATCTGTACCGAGGTTCTGACAAAACCCAAAGACGAATAAGAAACAATACCCCACACCGAATAGAATATATCAGATGATATATGCCTATATGCGGTGATGAGCGTTGTCGTTATCCTCGTCTTTGTAGAAACTGTCAGATTTCGGTACAAGGATTAGCGAAACACTTTCACTAAACTAATATGTTACCGCCCATTGGGACGATGCCACAAAGTTAGAAAATGTTTCTCAATACGCAACACTCTTGGGGTATTGTAGTTACAAAGTTCTCTAAAACAAAGCATCTTTCCAATAGTACACCTTATGGAATCAAAACTTTGTTCTTTATAAATTGGAGTAGAAGATTTTGTTGTTACGCCTGCATAACCTCTGTAATTATGAGTTGCAGATAGTTCAGATACTCAATTATCGACCTTATGCCAGCATAAAAGCAGAAATTAGAGGTTGCAAAATCTTCTCGGAATTGCAAAGCCCCTAATCTCTGTAATTTACAAACTTGCTATGTCGATATGCAAGCCGAGTTTCACTCTCCTGCAATCTTCTGTATCACGCTATCCATATAAACAGCCTGCCCGCTTGCTAACCTGCCCCACCAACAGCAACCGTATTCCTCAATGATTACTTGGTTCTCTCGTTTCAGTCGTTCTGCCAACCAGCTATCAATCAACCACCATTCCATCACATCACCCACGAATGGATAGATATATTCTTCTGGTAGCAAATTCTTATTCAGCATTTCATCCACGACTGCGGTTTGATTCGTCAGTACGCAGTTCTCCACTAATCGCCGTGCTGTCATAATAGGTGCTGTTGTGTGGCTATATTGCGTAACCATTGGTTAGCGAATGTCGTGTGGTCTGCCTGTAAACGACGATTCAGTAAAACACCCTCGTCCGTCCATCTTGCGCTATACTGTTCCATACCCATATAATCGTTACGGTAGTAGTACGGAACGAATTGCTGTGATTCTTTGTGCAGGGCGATAATCATTTCAGGGTCACGCATGGCATCTCCATTCTGCCGTCCGTAATGAGCCAGCGAAATGTGGTTGTACTTGTCTGTTCGGTCGATGATTTCGATATGAACAGGCATATACACTCCGTCTGTGTTGTCAATCTTTGTGGTTTGTAGGGCCAATAATCCTCGTAAGATTTCTGACGCCTTTTTGTCTAATGTTTTCATGGTTTTGATTTAATTTTCACATTCAATAAGGGGGAGGGGCTTTGATCTGTTACTCTGTTCGTGGGCAGTATATATGCAATTTTTATAATCTTGGGCTTATTGAGTGAGTGCCTACGGCACGCCATATAAAGATGAATAACACAATCAATAAGGTCTATATAAATCGAATATCCGCAAAATATATCATTCTCTTATTAAATGGGGAAAGCCCTGCATGCGTAAGCATGAGGGCTGTATATGAATGATTTATTTGCTGACTATCTAAAACTCAAAACCATTAAAATCTTCCTTATCGAGTTTGTTTTGCTCTGCCTGTTCTATAACGGCATTATATGGTTCCTGCATATCAAGCACCTTTATAAAGTAAGGCAACGATACCTTTTCTGGTAAGTTCCTGCATCGTTTATTGAGTTGATAGGTAATTGTTATCGGTTCCGATGCAGGCAAATTTATCGAATTGTATTTTGTAAGCAGTACGGACATAGCCCGTTTATCCCACTTGGGAACGGCAACACCTTTCATCTTGCAGAACTCGCATATCTCCTTATAAATCCCTGCATCAGTCTTTCTAACTGCTGAATTGATAAAACATCCTGCTGTCAGTTCATAGCTCTTTGCAATTCGCTTTATAAGCCCTAATTGCTGACATTCATTCAATAATGCAGTAGTGGTATTGCGGGATAATCCGATACTCTTTGCAATTTGGGATATACTTCATTGAATGGTATCCGTATTATTAAGGCAGATTGCCTTTAATAAGAGCAGAAACCCTGCAATCTTGGCGGGATAGTTCCTCTTAAAGTAACTGTTATCGAGGAAGAAATAGTTGCTCTTTTCTGGCTTTATATAGTAGGAATTTCGCTTTATAAATCCTCAGTCTGCATCTTCTTTAATGGTAGTCTGCACGGTCAGATAACCTGCATCCTTTAGCCGTTTAATGCTCCGTCGTATGGTTCGTTCATCCAATCCCGTCAGTAAGGATAGTTTTTCCTCTGTTATATGGGATATGTTCGTCTTGTGATTGGAGCAATATTTAATGGTCGCTCACACGTAAATATCAATAGGCTTACTGTTGCCCGTCTGAAAGTTTACGATTGATTTGGGGATTACTGTATAATTCATCGTTAGCAATGGAATTTGGATTGTTCGTAAATATAATCTCTTTTAAGTATAGCAATTTGCGAAAGCAGGCAACGCCGTAATGGTCTTTGGCTTGTTTGCGGTTATCGAATCACTTGCGGTCTTTGATGTGGTAGTACATGGTCGGTACGACTTTAATAGGTAGTGTATAAGTAGGTAATGTATATATAGGACACTTTTGAGCAGTTTGCATAGGACAGATTTGAGCAACTCTCTATTCCGTCATTCAAAAACCTACTATCTCTTTAATTGGAATCTTCCACATTTTCTGATTCTGAAATACATTCTTTATAGGAAATCTTCATTTCGTACTCAAAAAATGTGGTAACCGATAAATGGAGAACAGTTTTAATCACGAAAAATAGATTCATCAACCAAGTAAGATGAATATTTTTTTAGCGATATTTTTTTACACGCAAAAATGCGTGAATAAAAAAACAGGCAAAAAAAGTTTTTCATCACACGAGTTGTGAGAAAAAAATTATCGCAAAAAATCGTGCATCGTTTTTTCGATGAAAAGTTTTTTGCACAAATAAATTGTTCTCACTCTTACATGATGTGTCATTAAAAGTGGCTGTTTTTAGTGAATGCACTTTTTAATGATTCCATATTTTTTGATTCTGAAACTATCTTATTAAAGGGAATGTTCATTTCGCACTCAAAAAATGTGGTAATACAACGCAAAGAAAAGGCAGACGAATCTGCCTTAACAAGAATGAACACAATTTGTATCGAGTGGAAGATAGTATCTCGGAATTGCTCTGCAAAGATATAAAATATTTAACCAAAAGTCAAGTAATTTGATAAATATTTTAATCTGTCTTGCATTTTTATTTTGCACTCTGCTTACTGAATCTGTTTCCACCTGCATATATGGTTATTGGATTCTATTTTCTATCAAAAATCATGTTTTCATAGATAATTAAGTATTAAAATCATGTTGCACGTTAAAATATAGAATTAAAATCGCGCTTTCAGTTATTATTAGTAATAAAAAATTATGTTTTAAGTTAAATATTACAAGTAAAACCATGTAATCAAGTAAATAATGATGTCGAAAGCCTTGTTTTTACACTTAAAAAATCGTCAATCACTCTTTTGAATTTCAGAAAAAATTGCTAATTTTATTGTCAGAAATACAACGGGGTTATATGCCCCTTAAACACGTTCTTTGACTTGCTGGCATAAAACCTTTACAATCATGAAAAACATCAATGTAATGCCTGCAAATGCTAATAACAACAACGAAATGCAGGAACCCAAACTTGTTGCTCGCAAAAGAAAGGTCAATCCTTTTTCTACTGTCATCCGAAAGGCTAATAGCCTTTACTCAAAACAAGTCAGTAAGAACACCGCAGTTAAACAGGCTTGTATCATGGCGTGTATTTTGCCCCTGTATCCTGACCTTAACCATTTTTGGATGGAATATCAGTATATGGTTGATAGAATCCTCGATAGCAGACGATTTGAAAAGATTTGTAATGAGTGTGGATTAAATCCACAGATTATTGCCCAGCATCTCGTTTTCGAGGGCAAAGCAATGGTAGAACAGGTTTTGGCAGAGGGTTTTGCCCCCTTGAGAGGACGGGAACGGTCATATACCGAAGCCCTGCTTGAATAAGTTTCTCAAAGCGAACAACAATGTTTAGGGATGTTACCACGGAGGAATAAATAAGTTGAGTTTCATATCGAAAAAATTTTAATTAGTAAATTCGTTCATTAGCACCACAATAACTCAATTCATTTTTATTTCACCCGCCAGCAGGATAAGAACGAGGGGACTGTCGTGAGACAGCCCCCGTTTTCTTTATAGTAAATGTTGCATAGCAGCGTCGATTTGGCTGTTTTCAAATGAATCAAGGTAAATTTGCGTTACCTTTTCAGAACTATGTCCCAGCGATTCACAAATTATTGACGTGCTAACTCCCTCACGTTTCAATACGGTAGCAAAGCTATGCCGTGAAACATAGGTTGTTAAGTCGATAGGTATTTCCAATTCTTTCCCTACCTCTTTCAATCGTTCATTCACTTTGGAAATGACTTTATGAACTCGATTGCGTTGTTGTTGCTCGGTCTTATGAAAAGCAGAAAGGATTGGAAACAAAAAGAGCGCACCATCTTGTAGGTAACGCTCTATAATCTCCTGCGCTTTGGGCTGTAAAGGTAGCCTTATCAACTTGTGCGTTTTTCGCCGTGTGTAAATCAGCCGTCCATCCACGATATTATCCGTTTTAAGGTAGGCTATGTCCACGAAATTAATGCCACCCATAAAGTACCCGAACGCAAACAAATCGACTGCAAATTGCTTGTAGAAATCATTGCTGCGGTATTCGATAATCCGCATGATGTCCGCCTTACTTATGGCTCGCTTTGCCGTCGCTTGGTGCAGTTTGGAAACCTTGTAGGATTTGAACGGGTAATAATCCGCTTTCACACACTTTTCCTCAATGGCTACATTATAGACTGCCCGTAAAGTGCGGAATCGGCGGCCTATTGTATTTTCTGAAAAACCTTGTCCCCGCAACCATGTTTCATAGCGTTTCAGCCAAACGGTATCAATTTCTGAAAAGTAGATATTCAGATGTCCGTTGAATTTCAACAAGGAATTGTAGACCTCTTGGTGCGACAGCGCATAGCCCGTTCGCCCCGCTTGTTTCAAGTCCTCAATTTGAAATTGGAACACCTCGCCTACCGTGCGTCTTGCGCGTGTGCTCTCTGTCAACCGTTCAGTCAGCGTTGTAGCCGTAAATTCTTTCTTCTCTGCTTTCAGTTCGATGATACGCTCGGCAAACTCGCTACTCTTGTCCGCAATAATCTTTTCGATATATGTCTTGTTGGGACAATTCTTTTTCGGCTGGTTCTTCGTAAAATCCCAAAACTGCGGTAAAACAGACACGCCGAGGCTGACATATTTCTTTTTCCCGTCTTTACAGACACGAATCATCAGCGGATGTGCGCCGTTGGCAAGAGTTTTTGATTTGTAACAGAGAATGTTAACACCTGCATCCATAGTGATTTTGGTTTAACTCTCGGTTTAACTCAAAGCCTCAAACCACCGTAAAACCGCTACGAAAAAGACAAAAGAAAAACGACCTACATTGCTGTAAGTCGTTGATTTTCTTTGTGGTACCAGCGGGAATCGAACCAGCGACACAAGGATTTTCAGTCCTTTGCTCTACCAACTGAGCTATGGCACCATCCCGATATCGTGGTTAGGAATACTCCTTTCCGTATTATCGTGGTGCAAAGGTAAAAATTCTTTTTCAAATCTGCAAATGCCCGCTGCATTTTTTCTGCTTTTTTCAGTTGCGGAAACATCTCACGCCCTACCCCAGCTTCACAAAAAAAGGGAGGAGCCGTCGATGCTCCTCCCTCCCCTTGATCAATAATGCAAGCGATCTTACTTGAGCATCACTGCATTTGCATTAACGGCACGCCGTTCGAACGACGGCGCCGAAGTCAATTGCGGAACGGCCGGCTTCATATTCCGGTCCGCAGCAGCTGCAAATTTACCTGCCAGCATGGCTTTCCCCTTAACGGGGGCAGCGGCCGGAGATTTTTTCACCAGTGTAAACGGTCCGACCGGATAGTCGTCGGCCGTAAATCCGGAGTCGGCCGTCGGATTATACTTGCCCAGATAGTTGGACCCATTGTAAACGAACTGGTCCATCATAACCACCTCGGCCTCCACATCTCCCGTAAGAGTGAGTTCATTGCCGATAACCTTGCCCTTTCCGTCAGACATTATGGCACCGATCAGGCCCACATAGGAACCGCCTACCGGATAATAATATTTACCGCTTACATTCTTGTCACGGCAAAGAGCGACATAGCGAACGGTGCCGTCTCCGGTAGCTCCGATCTCCTGATAGCTCTGGATCATGATATAACCGGTTTCCTTGTCGAAAGTGGCAATTGCGGGGAACCGGTCGCGATAAGCCGAGATGGCCCATCCGGTAAGCGCAAAGTTGGTATTGGCGACCTTCGTGGAGAAAGTGACGTCGAAGGAGATCGGCTTGGCAGACTTCATCGAGGTCGTACTCGTCACGGTCCACGTACCGAGCCAAGCGGCATAAGCCTCATCGAGTTCGGGAGCCTTCTCCGTAGTGAATTCCTTCCTGAAAAGATCCGTCGTAGCCAGAACCACATTCTCCGTAGCGACGATGCCGAATCCGATGACCACATGATCCGTTTCCGAAGAGAGGTCCTCGAAGATTTCGCTCGCCGCGCCCTTCTTGCCGAGAGCTGAGACGACGAAATCGGCCGTATAAGTTCCGACCAAGGAGTTCATCTCGGAGATCAGCGACTTGATGATCGCCATGTTGCTCTCGCCTTCGAGATCCGCCTTTTCATAAACGTCGAAATAGTAATAATCGGTGGCGACGCTCGGCGTCACATTGACGGTCGCGCTGCTGAAGGTAATGTCCGCAGGAGTGATCGTAAGCCTGTTATTCGAGCGGACAGGCTTGGGCGAATAGATCTTGACGCTTCCGTCCTCGTTCTCGAAATAATAGTCCTCCTTGAAAGTCATCTCCGAAACCGCAACGTTTCCGATCTTCAGGGGCGAATAGAATTTAAGACCCGTTTCGGTAAAGACAAAAGGAGCCTTGATGACCTCGCCCGTGGAGACCGAACCGTCGTCTCCGGGAGCCGGCGTGTAGGAGATCCTGAAAACGCGGGAAGAGAAGTTGTTGAGCGTCATCTCCCAGTCAATCGGATAGGTCACGCCGTCAACCACGCAACGGGTATAGATCAGGTCCATCTTGGCAGCCGCATCCTGATAGCTCTGCAATTCGGTCTTCCAGTTCACACCCGCCTCGATCGGATAGAGGTAGGCGTAATTGTTGGTTTTGCGGCCCTTGAGCTTCACGAAATCGGCGGAAGCCTCCATGACGATGAAGTCGGAATCGCCCTCCAGTCCCCCGTTGCTCGTACCGATGCCGAGTTCAGCGCCCGTCGTCGGCGAGGAGTAGAAATGGATGATGTCGTTATTGGTGTCGAACGCGAGTACGGGACCGCTCTCCGCAACCACCGAATAGTAGGACGATTCGGTTTTGCCCGCAGCGAAATTCTCACTGGAAGCGACGACCGTATTGTCGGCATTGAATTTCAGGAAAAGCGTGTAGCCGCCGTAAATGCGCTCGCCTTCGGGATACAACTCCATCCGCCAGCCGTTTTCTGCGCCCTGAAGTACAGTGATGGCTTCCTTGACCGCCTCTTCAATGCGTTCCGTCGCCGATTTCGAGAATTTATCCTCATCGTCCTTCAGGCAGGAATTGAAAAGCAGGGGCAGAGCCAGTAATATCAATATTTTTTTCATAAACATCCTTTTTTACTTAATTAGTGGCATCTAAATCGAGGTTCGGAAGTTCTTTCTGGCGGCGTAAAACGACTTTGCGCAATTCGTCCAGATCGATTCCCCAATCGTTCTTCATGTATTTGTCCACGATCTCGAATTTGGCTTCGAGCATCGGACGGCCCACCTCGCCGGCCGTTTCGAGCATCTCCTCCCAAGCGGCGGCCGTGTTGGTGACGTAGATGGAGCTTACCTCCACGAACTCCTCCTCGGCCGAAGTCGAAGCGTAACGGCTGATAAAACCGTCCTTAAGCGCCAAGTCCTCCGAAGGATAGACGTCCCAGCAGGCGTTGCCGACATAGCGGATGCCCGTGGCCAAACCGGTGATCTGATTGAAATCCGTCGAGAAGGGCTTCTTCTGGTTGAGGATATGAGCGAATTCGTGGTGGATCGTCTTGAAATACCACTCGTTCAGCAGGTCCACATTGGTCGGGTCCATATTGTTGACGGCATAGAGCGTAATCTTGGTTCCGCCTTCGGCCGTACCCAGCACGACCTCGCCGTTGTTGTTATAGGCGGGACTGCCGACCAGAAAAACCATCTTCGGGAAGTAGCTGGTGATGAAGTCGCGGCTTCCGGTCACCTCGTCGTAAGCCTGCAGGCAGAGGTGCTTGACCAGCTTGGCCATCTGAACCGACTTCTCGTAGTTCGCGGGAGTCAGATCGTAGATCATGTCGCTCTCCATATCCTCATAACGGTAGCGGAACTCGATGTTATAAGGCTCGATATAGTTTTTGTAAAGCCACGAGTCCAAAGGCGTCTCCGTCGTCTGCTCCGGTTTGATGACACTCGTGCCGCTCAGATCGTCTTCGGAACACGAGCTGCCCGAAAAAGCGCAGACGAATGCGAATAATCCTAATATTGTTTTTTTCATAACGTTCAACTTTTATATATAGATCAGCGAATTATCATTATCTCGGATTAGGAGTCATGTCGGCCGCGAGCACATCGGCGGGCAGCTGAACGGCACGGCGGTTGTCCCGGACCTCCAGCGTATCGTCCACGCTCTTGATTCCCAAATCGTTGCTGGTCAGGGTGCGGCGGTAAATCTCGATGCCGAAGCGCTTCACGTCGAACCAGCGCAGGCCGTAATGCAGCGTCTCGTAGCGGCGCAGCAACAGCAGCGTATGAATCATGCCTTCCTGCGTCCGGTCGATTTCGAAAGCCGGGTTGAGCGGCTTCTTCGGAGTCGGATTCTTGGGATCGTAATCCGCAACCGATGCGGCCCAGCTCGAAATATTGGCCTCGGTCAACGTCTTATATTTACTGCATGAATTCGAAAGATAGAGATTCATGTCGCTCAGGGCCGCCGAGTAGTCCTTCTGCATGATATAGGCCTCGGCGCGGGTCAGCAAGGTCTCTTCGGCCGTGAAGAGCGGATAGACGGTATGCCTGTAGCCTGTTCCCGCCACCGGGTCGAGGTACTCGATCAGATAGGGAACACGGGGCAGCAGGATTTTGTCGATTCCGCTGACAAAGCGAAGCGGTTCGCACTTCCACGTGTAGGGAGCGAAGGGAGTATTCGTGCAGTCTATGCCCTCGTTATCGGCAATCATCTGTCCGTGATTGTACTGCATTCCGACACCGTATCCGCCGAATACGCGGCCGGCATACGAATAGGCGGTGGCCATCATGAAATTGCACGTCAGATCCGCACTGACATAGTAGGTAGCCGCCGTATTCAGTGTAGCGCCGTTGTTCATCGGATATTCCAGCAGCTCCTCATAATTGCGGAGCGAACCGGCAGGCGAATTGGTCAGCGCCACCGTAGCGTATTTTACCGCCTCGTCCCATTTCTGGTAGTAGAGGTAAAAACGGGCCGCAAACGCATTGGCCGCACGCTTGTTGAAATGGTACTTGGGCACCGAATAGATCACGTCGTTTATCAGCGGCAGTCCCTCTTCGATATCCTTCTCGATCTTGGCGTAGACCTCGGCGACGGTTCCGCGCTCGTATTTGGGATCGAGTTCCGTCTCGGCCTTCTCCATATAGGGAATACCGAGGTCGTCGGGATGCGCAGGATCGTAATGCTGGCAGAAAACGTTCACCAGCACGAAGTGGGCATAGGCACGGCAGATAAGCGCTTCGCCTTTTGCGGCGCTCAGCTTGTCGGTCATCTCCATCTTGTCGATGGCCTTGAGCACCTCGTTGGCGTTGGCGATAGCCATGTAGTGGGCTTCCCACGTGTGAGCGGCGTCTTCGTTGTCGGTTTCGGTCGGATCGCTCCATTCATAGCTCTCCTGCCAGAAACGGCTCCAGCCATCGTAATTGGCGCCGTGGTTATCGGTATTGTCGGAAGCCATTTCGAGGAAAAGCCACGGCTGGCTGTCCGCATAAGCCGATACCAGCATCTTGATAGCCTTCTCTTCCGAATCGATAATCGTCCGGTTGTCAGGCTGCTCGTCGAGGAAATCGTTACAGGAGGAAAGTCCCGCAACAAGAAGTCCCGCAAGCAGGAAATATATCAATTTGTTCGTTTTCATATGCTTTAAACTAAATTATAAACCGATTTTGAGCGTTAAGGTAAACTGCTTCGGCACGGGAGTGGCCACACCACCCGAATTGAAGAATTCCGGATCCTGACCGTTGAGCTTCTTGTCGGCATAGATCAGGAAGAGGTTCGTCGCCTGAATCTTGAGCGCGAGGTTGGACATTCTCAGCTTCTTGATCCAGCGCTTCGGGAAGTCGTAGGTCAGCGAAATTTCCTTCATGCGGATAAAGTCGCCTTTGGCGATTCGGGCCGTAGAATAGTTGTAGGCATTGTAGGCGTACGACAACTTGCTGTCATTCCGCACCTGACGGCTCGACACGATAGCCGGAACATCAGTGTATCTTTCGTCACCGGGTGTCATCCAGCGGTTGCGGAACTCGCGCGGCATGGCGTCGAGGTCGTTATAGATACTGGAGAAGACCGGATCGAGACGAACGACGTTGCCGAACGAATAGGTGATGAAGACGTTCAGACGCAGACCTTTGTACTGGAAGATGTTGCCGAAGCTTCCGACGTCCGTCGGCTCCGAGGGACCCGAATAAACCAGATTGTCGAAACGCTCGGTCTCTTGGAAGTTGATATCGGTCGAAGTCAGCACGCCCGCTTCGTTGATGAATGTCGGAACGCCGTCTTCGTTCAGCCCCCGGAAATCGTAGGAGAAAAGCGAATTCACCGGGTAGCCCTCACGCGAGAAACCGATACCGGAAACGAGGTTGAAGGCACGGGTGGAAGTATTGAACTTGGTCACCTCGTTCTTCATGTGCGAATAGATGAAATCGGTGGTCCAGCTGAAATCCTTCGTCTTGATGTTCTTCGTCGAAAGCGAGAACTCGATACCCCGCGACTTCATCGTCGCGACGTTGCCGTACTTCTGGATCTGGCCGCCGATACCCTGCGTCATCACCCGACCGATCAGGTCGAAGTTGTCGCGCTTGTACCAGTCAACGGTCAGGTTGATGCGGTTGTCCAGAAAGCCCAAATCCGCACCGATATTCAGCTCGTGCTTCTTCTCGTAGGTCAGATCGCTGTTCTCCAGATCCTTGATCGTCAGACCCGACTCGGTAACGCCGGCCGAGGGGCGCCACGGCGAATAGCTCTGGATGACGGCGAGCGCATTGGTCACCGAGGGGCGGTCGGCCGTCAGCGAATAGGAGGCCTTGAGCGACAGGTGCGAAACGGCCTTGCTGATCGAATTGAAGAAATTTTCCTCGTGGACGTTCCATGCGCCCGAAACGTTCCACGTAGGCAGCCAGCGCGAACGGGTCGTCAGGCCCAGCGCGTTGTTACCTTCGTAACGCAGCGTGCCGTTAAGCGTATAGCGGCCCTTGTAGGAGTAGGTTCCGTTGAAGAAGAAAGCGACGTTGCGGTAGTGGGTGTTGCCCATTTCGTAATAGGGCGAGTTATCCTCCTTGCCCTTCTTGAAGACGAGATAGTCGTAGAACGGAATTTCACCCGAATCGTACTGCAGGCCCCAGCCGCGGAACCACGTTTTCTGACGATCGCTCTGGTTGGTTTCCATACCGAGGTAAGCATTGATAATATGCGTATTGTTGATCGTCGTATTATAGGTCGCGGAGAAACGGAAGTCATAGGACAGCAGCCGGTTGTCCGTACGGGTGTAGATACCGCCGGCGGGCAGGATCGATACGGGAACGGCGTAAATATCATCCGGATCCTTGTACAGCAACGGGTTGTTGTCGCGAATCGTCGTCGTACCCATGGCCCGGTAGGCATTCGCCTGATTGGAAGCCTCGCGTACGTTATGCTCCTGCGAAGTTCCGGTATAGCGCACCGACGCCAGCGCCGAAGCCTCGAATCCCTTGAAAGCCTTCCACTTCAGTTCGCCTTGGAATTTCACATCGGCGACGTTCAGGTCGATATAGTTGTTCGCCAGTTCATGGAGAATATTGAAATCCGCATAGTTACGGACATAATACTCCTTCGGATCGAGCACGCGCGAAGTATTCAGGGCATACGAATAAGGGTTGATGTCGAAATCGCGCTTCACCTCGCCCGTTACATAGTCGGTCGTGGCGCCGAGCGTTCCGGGCGCTTTCTGCTTACGGTACGAACCGTTGGTAATCAGGTTGAGCGTAAGGGCGTCCGAGATATTATACGTCGCATTGAGATTGGCCGTATAACGGGAAATCTCGCTGGTCTTCGTCCATCCCGGATCGAAAAGGGCGCTGATCGACGCATAGTAGGCGGACTTCTCGGTACCCGAAGTGATACTTACCGAATGCGAGTGCATGACCGTATTCTGGAAAAGCTCCTTGAACCAGTCCGTGTTGCGGTACTCGGCCTTGCGCAGGTAGCGGTTGCGCGTCTCCACGGTGTTTTCCAGCAGTCCGGCATTGATCAGCGAATACATCTTGCCGTAAACACCGCTCGCCGACGCGTTGGTGACACGCGAATTGCCCAGCCAGCCCTTGTTGTACAGCTCCTGATAGACGGACATCTGGTCCTGAGAGTTCATGATGTTGAAATCGGCGTAGGAGGGAATCATACGATACGTGAACTCGCCCGTATAATTGATATGGCTGACGCCAGCACGTCCCTTTTTGGTCGTAATGACGATCACGCCGGCCATAGCGCGCGCACCGTAGATCGAGGTGGCCGAACCGTCCTTCAGGATATTGAAACTCTCGATATCCTCGGCGTTCAGACCCGCGATGGCGGAACCGATCAGCGTCGTGGCGTCACCCGAAGAGAGGTCCTCAGCCGAAATATCGGCGACATCCTCCATAATTACGCCGTCCACAACCCAAAGCGGCTTCGAGCTGCCGTGAATCGACGTCGCACCGCGGACGCGGATCTTGGGAGCGGTACCGAACGTACCCGATA
>ENA-ORNQ01000391-ORNQ01000391.1-human-gut-metagenome-genome-assembly--contig:-NODE-391-length-45527-cov-5.756092_pt1 | contig 45527 bp, 39 predicted proteins | sample MGYA00242116_ERZ509024 | MGnify/ENA primary metagenome ERZ509024 (study PRJEB26280, sample SAMEA2338697) | human gut metagenome | biome: human gut; feature: human-associated habitat; material: faeces...
CTGCCGGTTATCGGCATTCCGGTGAAGTCTTCCACGCTCGACGGCTTTGACGCACTGCTTGCAACCGTGCAGATGCCCTCCGGCATTCCGGTGGCGACGGTGGCAATTGACGGCGCGGACAATGCTGCGATTTTGGCGGCGCAGATGCTGGCGCTTTCCGACGAGAGCATTGCAAAGCAGCTGCACCAGATGAAGGTGGATATGGAGCAGGGTGTTGCGAAAAAGAACGAAGCCTTGCAGCAGAAAGTTGCCGAGCTATAATTCGGGAGGGATAAACGATGACAAAATCGATTTTGAGAAAGTACGCAAAGCTCATCGTTCAGATGGGCGTGAACATCAAAAAGGGTCAGGGCGCTGTAATCTTGGCGGATACGGCGCAGTCTGAGATCGCACTGATGGTGGCGGAGGAAGCCTACCGCGCCGGTGCGAAGTGGGTGGACATCCGCTGGACGAACCAGGACCTTGACAAGATGCGCTACAAGAAAGAAAGCGTAAAGGTGCTTTCCGCTACGCAGGAGTGGGAAAAGGCGCGTATGCAGTATGAGCTTGACGAGCTGCCGGTGCGCATTTGGATCGACTCTGACGACCCGGACGGCCTGAAGGGCGTGAACGTTGAGAAAATGCAGAAGGCGAACCTTGCCCGCATGAAGGTGAGGAAGCCGTACCGCGACGCGATGGAAAACAAGTACCAGTGGACGATTGTCGCCGTGCCGAGTGCAAAGTGGGCGAAGAAGGTGTTCCCGAACGACCGCACGAGCGTGGCGGTGAAGAAGCTGTGGGACGCAATCCTTCAGACGGTGCGTGTTTCTAAGGATAACGATCCGGTTGAAGCGTGGAAAGCACACAACGCTTCCCTCAAAGCACGCTATGAGAAGCTGAACGCATGTCACTTTGAGAGCCTGCACTATTTTAGCGAGAACGGCACCGATTTCACCTGTGGCCTGATTCCGGACGCACAGTGGATGGGCGGCGGCGAAACGCTGCTGGACGGTATATTCTTCAACCCGAATATGCCGACCGAAGAGATTTTCACCTCCCCGATGAAGGGCAAGGCAGAGGGTACGGTCGTTTCTACGATGCCGCTGTCTTACCAAGGCAATTTGATTGAAAACTTCTCCATTACGTTTAAGGGTGGCCGCGCGGTCTCCTGCAAGGCGGAAAAGAACCAGGAGCTTTTGGAGCACATGATTGCGATGGACGAGGGCGCGGCGCAGATCGGCGAGCTGGCGCTTATCCCGAACGACTCTCCCATCTCGAACCTCGGCATTCTGTTCTACAACACGCTGTTTGACGAGAACGCTTCTTGCCACATTGCGCTTGGCTTGGGCTTCCCGAATGTCATCAAGGATTACGACAAGTATACGCTTGATGAGATTCACGACAAGGGCGTGAACGATTCCGTCATCCATGTGGACTTCATGGTGGGCGACGCGACGATGAACATTGACGGCATCACGCCGGACGGCAAGGTTATCCCGGTGTTCAGAAACGGCAACTGGACAGAGAAATTCATGTAATTCATTTTATAGATAATTTAAAGAAAGAGAGAAGTTAAAGAATGAAAAGTTACAGCGATAGCTACAAGGCAGCGGGCGTTGACGTTACCGCAGGCTACAAGTCCGTAGAGCTGATGAAAGAGCACGTAAAGCGTACAAGCATTCCGGGCGTGGTTTCCGGCATCGGCGGTTTCGGCGGTCTTTTCCAGCCGGACATGACCGGTATGAAAGAACCTGTGCTCGTTTCCGGCACAGACGGCGTGGGCACGAAGCTCGTGGCGGCCATGCTGCTCGATAAGCATGACACCATCGGCATTGACTGCGTTGCCATGTGCGTGAACGACGTCGTATGCTGCGGCGCAAAACCGCTCTTTTTCCTCGATTACATCGCCTGCGGCAAGAACGTGCCGGAGAAGATTGCAGAGATCGTAAAGGGTGTTGCGGAGGGCTGCGTGCAGTCCGGCTGCGCGCTCATCGGCGGCGAGACCGCAGAGCACCCGGGCGTGATGCCGGAGGACGACTATGACCTCGCGGGCTTTACGGTGGGCATTGTAGATAAGGATAAGATCATTGACGGCTCCAAGATGCAGGCGGGCGACGTGCTTGTTGGCGTGGCATCCTCCGGCGTACATTCGAACGGCTTCTCTCTGGTGAGAAAGGTGTTCGGTCTGAATAAAGAAAAGCTTGAAACGTATTACGAAGAGCTCGGCTGCACGTTGGGCGAGGCACTTCTGACCCCGACGCGCCTGTATGTAAAGCCTGCGCTGGCGGCCATTGAAGCGGCAGACGTGAAGGCAATCTCCCACATTACGGGAGGCGGCTTCTACGAGAACATTCCGCGTATGATGAAGAAGGGCCTCACCGCTAAGGTGGACCGTTCCGCAGTGCCGGTGCTGCCGATCTTCGACCTCATCGCGAAGACGGGCAACATTCCGGAGCGCGACATGTTCAACACGTTCAACATGGGTGTCGGTATGTGCATGGCGGTCTCCAAGGAGACGGCGGACGCGGCCATTAAGGCACTGAATGATGCGGGCGAAAAGGCGTTCGTCATCGGTGAAGTGGTTGAGGGCGACGAGGGGGTCATCCTGTGCTGAACATCGCAGTCCTCGTTTCCGGCGGCGGAACGAATTTGCAGGCGCTGATCGACGCGGAGAAAGCCGGTAAAATTGAAAACGGCAAAATTTCCGTGGTTGTGGCGAGCAAGCCGGGCGTTTATGCCTTGGAGCGCGCGAAAAACGCGGGCATTGAGGGCGTTGTGCTGGCGCGCAGCGACTATGAAAACGTGGACGCGTACAGCGAAGCGCTCGAAAACTTGCTGAAAGAAAAGCACACGGACTTAATTGTTCTGGCGGGCTTTATGACCATTACGAACGAGAAGTTCACGAAGGCGTTTGAAAATAAGATCATCAACGTGCACCCGGCGCTCATTCCGTCGTTCTGCGGCAAGGGCTATTACGGTCTGCACGTGCACGAGGCGGCTTTGGCACGCGGCGTGAAGGTCTCCGGCGCGACGGTACACTTTGTAAACGAGGTGTGCGACGGCGGCCCGATCATCTTGCAGAAAGCGGTGCCGGTGGAGCAGGGCGACACACCCGAGACGCTGCAGCGCCGCATTATGGAGCAGGCGGAGTGGAAGATTCTGCCGCAGGCAGTGTCTTTGTTCTGCGCGGGTAAACTTTCCGTGAACGGCTCTATCGTTACGATTAAAGAATAATTTACCCCTTTACATAGAAAGGAAACGGATACATGGAAATTCTGGATATTAAAAAGGAACTTGCAGGCAACGCATACCCGGGCCGCGGCATCGTCATCGGCAAAAGCGCGGACGGCGTGCATGCGGTCATCGCGTATTTCATTATGGGCCGCAGCGTGAACTCCCGCAACCGCGTGTTTGTGGAGCAGGGCGACGGCATCCGCACGGAAGCGTTTGACCCCGCAAAGCTCTCTGACCCGTCCCTTGTCATTTATGCGCCGGTGCGCGTTTTGGCTAACAAGACCATTGTGACGAACGGAGACCAGACGGATACCGTGTTTACATACCTCAAGGCAGGCAAGAGCTTCAAAAAAGCGTTGAAGACCCGCAAGTTTGAGCCGGACGCCCCGAACTTTACGCCGAGAATTTCCGGCCTTGTAAAGCTGAAGGACGGCGACTTTACCTATAAGCTTTCCATTTTGAAGAGCTGCGAGGGCAACCCGGACGCGCCGCAGAGCTTTTTCTTCGACTATACGCCGGTGGACGGCCTCGGCCACTTCATCCACACGTATAAGTGTGACGGCGCACCGCGTATCCCGTCCTTTGAGGGCGAGCCGAAGCCGGTGAAGATTGAGGGCGACATCGACACGTTTACGAATGACCTGTGGACGAACCTGAACGAAGACAACAAGGTCTCCTTGTTCACGCGCTTCATCAATTTGAAGACGGGCAAGATGGAGACCCGCATCGTCAACAAGAATAAGTGATTTTTCGGAGGGGAAACTATGAAAGAACTGGAACTGAAATACGGCTGCAACCCGAACCAGAAGCCGGCGAAGATTTTTACGAACGACGGCCGCGACCTGCCGATTCGCGTTTTGAACGGCAGACCGGGCTATATCAACCTTTTGGATGCGTTCAACTCCTGGCAGCTTGTAAAAGAGCTGAAAGCGGCAACTGGTATGCCGGCGGCAGCTTCCTTTAAGCACGTGAGCCCGGCGGGCGCAGCTGTGGCAAAGCCGATGAGCGACACGCTGAAAAAGATTTATTTTGTGGACGATCTGGAGCTTTCTCCCATTGCGACGGCGTATGCAAGAGCCCGCGGCGCAGACAGAATGTCCTCCTACGGCGACTGGGCGGCGCTTTCCGACGTATGCGATAAGGAAACCGCAACGCTGTTGGCACGTGAAGTTTCCGACGGCATCATTGCACCGGGCTACACGGACGAAGCGCTTGCAATTTTAAAGACAAAGCGTAAGGGCACGTACAATGTCGTTGAGATCGACCCGGATTACAAGCCGGAGCCGATTGAATACAAGGATGTTTTCGGCATCACATTTGAGCAGGGCAGAAACGAACTGAAAATCGACGCGGACATGCTGACAAATCTTGTGACGGAAAACAAAGAGATCCCGGAGGACGCAAAGCTTGACTTAGTGCTCTCCCTCATCACGCTGAAATACACGCAGTCGAACTCCGTTTGCTATGCGAAGGACGGTCAGGCCATCGGCATCGGCGCCGGCCAGCAGAGCCGCATCCACTGCACGCGTCTTGCGGGCAACAAGGCGGACATCTGGTATCTGCGTCAGCACGAGAAGGTGCTGAATCTGCCGTTTAAGGAGGGCATCCGCCGTCCTGACCGCGACAACACCATTGACGTGTACATCAGTGAGGAGCATGACGACGTGCTGCGCGACGGTGTTTGGCAGCAGTTTTTCACGGAGAAGCCGGAGGTGTTCACCCGCGAGGAGAAAGCGGCTTGGCTTGCGACGTTTAAGGGCGTTTCCGTGGGCAGCGACGCGTTCTTCCCGTTCGGCGACAACATTGAGCGCGCACACAAGAGCGGCGTAGAATTTATTGCGCAGCCGGGCGGCTCTATCCGCGACGACAACGTCATCGATACGTGCAACAAGTATGGCATCGCCATGGCATTCACGGGCATCCGTCTGTTCCACCATTGATCCGAAAGGCGAGGTGCTTTTATTATGAATATCCTGGTTATCGGCAGCGGCGGACGTGAGCATGCGATCATCCGCAAGCTGAAAGAGAGCCCTAAAACGGAAAAGCTGTGGTGCGCACCGGGCAACGGCGGCATTGCGGCAGACGCCGAGTGCGTGGCCATTAACGCGATGGACATTGACGGCGTTGTGGATTTCGCGAAGAAAAACGCAGTTGACCTTGTGTTTGTTGCGCCGGATGACCCGCTTGCGGCCGGTATGGTAGATGCGCTCGAAAAAGAGGGCATCCGTGCATTCGGCCCGCGCGCGAACGCGGCCATCATCGAGAGCAGCAAGGTGTTCTCGAAAAATCTGATGAAGAAATACGGTATTCCGACAGCGGATTACGCGGTGTTCTCCGACCCGAAAGAGGTCGTAGAGTACGTGGAAAAGCGCGGCAAGTTCCCGGTTGTCATTAAGGCAGACGGCTTGGCGCTTGGCAAGGGCGTTATCATCGCGCAAAACTTTGACGAGGCGAAGGATGCCGTGCACACCATTATGGAAGACAAGGTGTTCGGCGCTTCCGGCAACAACGTTGTTGTGGAGGAATTCCTGACCGGCCCGGAGGTTTCCGTGCTGGCATTTACGGACGGCAAGACGCTGCGCCCGATGGTGTCCTCTAAAGACCACAAGCGTGCACTGGACGGCGACAAGGGCCTGAACACCGGCGGCATGGGTACCATCAGTCCGAACCCGTATTACACGAACGAAATTGCGGACGAGTGTATGAAAACCATCTTCCTGCCGACCGTCAAAGCGATGCAGACAGAGGGCAGACCGTTTAAGGGCTGTTTGTACTTCGGCTTGATGCTGACCCCGGACGGCCCGAAGGTCATTGAGTACAACGCGCGCTTCGGCGACCCGGAGACGCAGGTCGTGCTGCCGCGCCTCAAGACCGATTTTGTGGACGTCATCAACGCGGTCATCGACGAGAAGCTCGACGAGCTTGAGATTGAATGGATTCCGGAAGCGTGCGCGTGCGTCGTGATGGCGAGCGGCGGCTACCCGCAGTCTTACCCGAAGGGACTGGAAATCACCGGCCTTGACGAAAACGGTCAGGCGGAAGGCGTGACGGTGTACCATGCCGGCACGAAGCTTGAAAACGGTAAGCTGCTGACGAACGGCGGTCGCGTGCTTGGCGTGACCGCGACGGCTAAAACGCTGGACGAAGCGCTCGAAAGGGCGTATGCAGCGGTGGAGAAAATCCATTTTGACGGCGCGCATTACCGCCATGACATCGGTAGAACGAAATAAGATAAAATGAGAAAGCAGCCCTGTTCCGACGTGAACGGGGCTGCTTTTGCGCAGCAAAAAACTCCGCTTGCTCATCAGCAAACGGAGTTTTCGTTTATCGCTTTGAATTTACCTTATTCCAGCTCGAATGCGCCGGTGTAGAGGCGGTAGTAGGTGCCTTTCTGCGCGATGAGGTCGTGGTGGCTGCCACGTTCGATGATGTGGCCGTGGTCGAGCACCATGATGATGTCGGAGTTCTGGACCGTCGATAGGCGGTGCGCGATGACAAACACGGTGCGGCCTTTCATCAAGGCGTCCATGCCGGACTGCACGATGGCTTCCGTGCGGGTATCGATGGAGGACGTCGCTTCGTCGAGAATCATGACGGGCGGGTCTGCAACGGCGGCGCGGGCGATGGAAATGAGCTGGCGCTGGCCCTGTGAGAGGCCGCTGCCGTCGCCGGAAAGAACGGTGTCATAGCCCTGCGGCAGCATACGAATGAAGCCGTCGGCGTTTGCGAGCTTTGCGGCGGCGATGCACTCTTCGTCTGTGGCATCGAGCTTACCGTAGCGGATATTCTCCATAACGGTGCCGGTGAACAGGTTGACGTCCTGCAAAACCACGCCGAGGGAACGGCGGAGATCCGGCTTCTTGATCTTCGTGATGTTGATGCCGTCGTAGCGGATCTTGCCGTCAGAAATGTCATAGAAGCGGTTGATGAGGTTTGTGATGGTCGTTTTGCCTGCGCCCGTTGCGCCGACGAACGCGACCTTCTGGCCGGGCTCTGCGTAAAGCGTGATGTCATGCAGGACGGTCTTCTCCGGGGTATAACCAAAATCGACGTCCTCAAGCTCTACGTGACCGGTGAGCTCCGTATAGGTAACCGTGCCGTCCTTATGCGGGTGCTTCCATGCCCAAAGGCCGGTGTGCTTGTCGGTTTCGGTGAGCACGCCGTTTTTCTTTTCGGCGTTGACGAGCGTGACGTAGCCCTCGTCCTTTTCGCTCTCGGCATCGAGCAGAGAGAAGATGCGGGAAGCGCCTGCCATAGCCATGATGATGGACGAGATCTGCTGCGTGACCTGGCTGATCGGCATAACGAAGCTGCGGGAGAGCTGCAGGAACGACGCGATGCCGCCGAGCGTCATGACGCCCATGCCGGTGAGGGTCAGGTTCGGTACGCCTGCAAGTGCGAGACCGCCGCCAAGCACGGCGATGAGCACGTAAAGGAAGTAGCCGAGTGCGTTCATGATGGGGCCGAGGATATTGGCAAACTTATTCGCTTCGGAAGCGTTTGTGAAGAGGTCGTCGTTTCGTTTGTCGAACTCGACCTTTGTTTTGTCTTCGTGGCAGAAGACCTTGATGACCTTCTGGCCGTTGATCATTTCTTCGATGTAGCCGTTCACATTGCCGAGAGATTGCTGCTGGCGAACAAAGTAGCTGCCGCTTTTTGCGGTGACCTTGCCGACGATCTTAAACATGACAAAGAGGAACGCGATCAGGAACAGGGTAAGCCAAATGCTGAGCGTTAACATAGAACAGAACACGGAAACGACCGTGAAGATGGAGGAAAGCGTCTGCGGAATGCTCTGGGAGATCATCTGGCGCAGGGTGTCCGTATCGTTTGTGTAGAAGCTCATAATGTCGCCGTGGGTGTGCGTATCAAAGAACTTGATGGGCAGCGTCTGCATGTGCTCGAACATCTCGTCACGAATTTTCTTTAACGTGCCCTGTGAAACAACTGCCATGGTGCGGTTGTAGAACAGCGTAGAGAACGCGCCGATAACGTAAATGACTGCCATTTGGAGCAGCGCATACAGAAGACCGCTAAAGTTCGGATTGGATTCGAGCAGGAGCGGGGAGATGTAATCATCAATGAGGGACTTTAAAAATAGGGAGGACATGACGCTTGCGAAAGCGCTCACCGCAATGCAGATGAACACGAACACAAGGTGCAGCCTGTACGGTTTCATATAGGAAAGCAGGCGGAATAAGGTCTTCTTATCGAGCTGCTTCATGCTTTCTTTCATGGAGAGTCTGGGACCATTAGGACGCGGTGGCATTGTCAGGATCTCCTTTCGTCTGGGATTCATAAACTTCGCGGTAGATCGGGCTTGTTTGCATGAGCTCGTCATGCGTGCCGCAGCTGACGATCTTGCCGTCATCTAAGACAAGGATCATATCGGCTCCCTGTACGGAGGCGATGCGCTGGGCGATGATGATTTTTGTCGTGTTTGGGATCTCCTTTGCGAACGCGCCGCGGATAAGCGCATCCGTGCGGGTATCGACCGCGCTGGTGGAGTCGTCCAGAATGAGAATCTTCGGCTTTTTAAGCAGTGCACGCGCGATGCAGAGGCGCTGCTTCTGGCCGCCGGAGACATTCGTGCCGCCCTGCTCAATGTAGGTATCGTAGCCTTTAGGGAAGGTTTGAATGAAGTCATCGGCCTGTGCGAGCTGACAGGCATGGCGGATCTCCTCGTCGGTGGCATTTTCATCGCCCCAGCGCAGGTTGTCTTTGATGGTGCCGGAGAACAGGACATTCTTTTGCAGCACCATGGCGACGTCGCCGCGGAGGGTATCCAGGTCGTATTTGCGGACGTCGATGCCGCCGACCTTGACCGCGCCGAGATCAACATCGTACAGGCGCGAGATGAGCTGTACGAAGCTCGATTTGGAGGAGCCGGTGCCGCCGATGACGCCGACCGTGGCGCCTGCCGGAATGTGCAGGTTAATATCGGAAAGCACGGGCTTGCCCTCTGTGCCGTGACGATAGCTGAACTGGACATGCTCGAAATCAATGCTGCCGTCCGGAACGCTCTTTACGGCATTTTCGGGGGTGGTGATGTCCGGGGTCTCGTTGAGCAGCTCAACGACACGCTCGCCGGAAGTACGGGACATGGTGAGCATGACGAAGATCATAGAGAGGCCCATGAGGCTCATGAGAATCTGCGCGGCGTAAGACAGCAGGCTCAGAAGCTCGCCGGTGGAAAGACCGGTCGCTGCGTCACCGCCGCAAGCAACAATGGTGCGTGCGCCGAACCAGGAGAGCAGGAGCATCGCCGCGTACATGCAAAGCTGCATCAGTGGGGCGTTCCATGCGAGCTGCTGCTCGGCTTTTTTGAAGTCCTTATAGATATTTTCGGAAATGCCGGTGAACTTCTTATTTTCGTGATCTTCGCGGACAAAGGACTTTACCACGCGGATGCCGTGCAGGTTCTCCTGCACAACGCTGTTCAGCTTATCATAAGTTCTGAACACGCGCTCGAAGATCGGGTGCGTTCTCGTCATGATGAAGTACAGGCCGAGAATGAGCACCGGGATGATGGCAAGGAAGATAAGCGAGAGCTTGGCGTCGATGCCGAATGCCGCGACAAGCGAGAAAATCGCCATAAGCGGGCTGCGTACCGCCATGCGGATGATCATTTGGTAAGTGTTTTGCAGATTCGTGACGTCTGTTGTCAGACGCGTGACGATACTTGCGGTGGAAAACTTATCGATGTTTGAGAATGAATAATTCTGCACCTTGTAGAACATGTCGTGGCGCAGGTTGCGGGCAAAGCCACTGGAGGCAATGGCTGCGAATTTACCGGAAATGGCACCGCAGAAAAGCTGACCCAGTGCGGAGAGCAACAGGACAATGCCCATTTTGACAATGTACCCCATATCGCCCATGTCAATGCCGTAATCGATGAGATTCGCCATTAAAAGCGGGATGATGACCTCGAAGACGACCTCACCGCTGATGGTGACCATGGCCAATATGGAATTCTTTTTCTGTTCGCGGATGCTTTCCATCAGTTTTTTAACCATCTGCACCGCTCCTTTCTTTCTTCTGCTGCTTTTCGGCAAAGGCAGCATCTACATTTATTTTTGCGCGCCGTAAATAAGTGAGCATGGTTTCTTTTTCATTTTGCGTGAAGCCTTTCGTTAAAACGGCTTCCATTGCTTCGTGGTCGGCGCGGATATCGGCCAAAAGGTTTTCTGACTTTTCCGTCAGGGTCAGACGACGCAGGCGGGCGTCCGTTTCGCCGGTGTGGCGCTCCACAAAACCGTTTCGCACAAGCATATCCACCACTTTGGAGGCGGTGGAACGCGTAATGCCGAAGCGGCGCTCAATATCGCGCAAATACACGGGCCCGTCTTTGTAATCGGCGATGAACTGGATGACCCATGTGTTTGTGCCGGTGAGGTTTTCGTGTTCCTTTTTATGGGAATACGTATCAATATACCGGCGCATGGTGGTATCCAGCACATGCAATGCATGGCCGATGGGCTCTTTTTCGTGATCGTGCATTGTTACCATCCTTTCATCTGTTTTCGCGGGGAGAAGGCCCCGCCGTACAGCAGAATTGAATCTGCTCCTATGTAAACAATCATGCGCTTAATTGTTTACTCTGGCATATATTATAATCACTTGAAAGTTTGTTGTCAACAGGAAATTAAAAATCTTTTTTGCGGGGTGTTTTCATCTTAGGCGGAATGTGCTAAAATAAAACACAGTGAACCGATGTGCCGCAAATTCGGACGGCGAATGAATCGATGAAAGGAAAGCCCCGAGGGTGTGGGCGGTGTATGATATATGAATAAGAAAGTGAAATTGGCGTTTGTTTTGGCAGGAATCGGCATCTTTGCGGCGACTGCGCTGCGCTGCGTGCAGATGCTCTGCTTTTTTGATTATGACACGGGCTTTGTGACGGACAGCGGACTGTTGACGTATATTTACTGCGGTGCGGCGATCGGCGTATCGCTTCTCTGCATGCTTTTGTGCCGTGTGGATAAAAAGCTTTGCGCGCGCATAGAGACGAAAAGAAATGCGGCGGCGGGTGCTTCTGCGCTTCTGATGTGTGTATTTTTGTTTTTGTGTGCGGCAGCGCTTCTGCGGGACTTTTACTTATACCGCAACAATCAGCCGACCTACTTTGTGCAGGCTTCGCACGTGACGACGCATTTGCCGTTTGCGGTCTTAACGTTGCTTTTCGCGATCGTTTCTCTCATTTTTTCCATTATATGGCTGACGGGCGAGGGCTTCCCGAGCGGCACGGGCGGGCTTTGGGCCATCGGTTCCGTTTGGGGCATTTCGTATATGATCGTGACGTTCATGACGTATTCCGCTGTGGCGACGACGGAGGAAAATATCTTTACCGTGGGTGGCGGTGCGATGATGCTGCTGTTCCTGCTTTCCGAAGGCAAGCTGCTCTCCGGCGCGGGCGGCAAAAAGGCGCTGCGCAGCACGTATGTGTTCGGCCTGCCGGCGGTGGTGCTTTGGATGACGTATGTGATCTCGAACACGGTGCTCATCATTGCGGGGCGCGGGTATGCGACGGAGATGCCGTATGTGATCCAGCTTGCGATGCTGTGCCTTTCTGTCCACAGCCTTTGCCTGCTGCTTACGGTGAGCGGGCAGCGCGCATCTGCGAAAGCGGAGAGCAATTTAGAAGAAAATGCTTTAAAAGACACGGGAAACGTGTGAATTTTCTGAAAATTACGGAAAAAGTTTGCATTTTTAGCAGTTAGCCCTTGTAAAATCCTGCGAAATGCTATAAAATAGAATTGCAAATTATGCATCCACAATTATCAGGAGGTATACAATCATGGCAGTTAAAGTTGCAATCAATGGTTTCGGCCGTATCGGCCGTCTGGCGTTCAGACAGATGTTCGGCGCTGAGGGTTATGAGGTCGTTGCGATCAACGATCTGACGAAGCCCTCCATGCTGGCTCACCTGCTCAAGTATGACACCGCACAGGGCGGTTACTGCGGCAAGATCGGCGAAAATCTCCACACGGTTTCCGCTGACGACGAGGCTAACACCATCACAGTTGACGGCAAGACCCTGAAGATCTACGCTGAGAAGGACGCTAAGGACCTTCCGTGGGGCGAGATCGGTGTTGACGTTGTTCTCGAGTGCACCGGCTTCTACACCTCTAAGGCTAAGAGCCAGGCTCACATCGACGCAGGCGCAAAGAAGGTCGTTATTTCCGCTCCGGCAGGCAACGATCTCCCGACGATCGTTTACAGCGTAAACGAGAAGACCCTGACGGCTGATGACACCATCATCTCCGCTGCTTCCTGCACCACGAACTGCCTCGCTCCGATGGCGAAGGCACTGAACGATTATGCTCCGATCCAGAGCGGCATCATGAGCACGATCCACGCTTACACCGGCGACCAGATGATCCTCGACGGCCCGCACAGAAAGGGTGACCTCCGCCGTGCACGTGCCGGCGCTGCTAACATCGTTCCGAACTCCACGGGCGCTGCAAAGGCTATCGGCCTTGTTATCCCGGAGCTGAACGGTAAGCTCATCGGTTCCGCACAGCGTGTTCCGGTTCCGACCGGTTCCACCACCATCCTCACCGCTGTTGTTAAGGGCGCTGACGTAACCGTCGACGGCATCAACGCAGCTATGAAGGCAGCTTCCTCTGAGAGCTTCGGCTACAACTGCGATCCGATCGTTTCTTCCGATGTTATCGGCATGAGATTCGGTTCCCTGTTCGACGCTACCCAGACGATGGTCTCCAAGATTGCTGACGACCTCTATGAGGTTCAGGTTGTTTCTTGGTACGACAACGAGAACTCCTACACCAGCCAGATGGTCAGAACCATCAAGTACTTCGCTGAGATCTAATTTCGGCTTAGGCGCTGGAAAAATCAGGTGTTTTGACGCTGCATCATGCAGCAAAAGACTGAATTGATTTTCGCACCCTTTCTTCCGTGGTTCATGGAGGAAAGGGTGTTTTTTATCCGAAATACGTACACACGGCAAAGAAAGGCAGGGAAAATGTGAGAGAGCTGCACACAGAAAGACTTTTACTGCGCACGCCGCGGGAGAGAGATGCGGCGGAGATCATGGCCATACGCAACAGCGCTTTCGTAATGAAAAACAACGTAATGGAAGTGTTTGATAAAGAGCAGATGGTTCATTTGATTCATAGGGAAATCGATTATGAAGACACATGGTATATTGAGCGAAAAGAGGACGGCGCTTTGCTTGGTATGATTGCGGAGGAGGAGGACGGCGTTCGGTTCGATGTGCGCTCGAGATGTCTTTCGTATTATCTCGGGGAGCAATATACGCGGCAGGGCTATATGAAAGAAGCACTGCGGGCTGTGCTGCATGAACTATTCACCGAAGAAGATCTGGAAGTTGTAGCAGCGCGTGTTTTCACGGGGAATATTGCTTCGGAAAAGTTGCTGAGATCCTTGGGGTTTGTGTATGAAGGGTGTATCCGCCGCTGCGTGCGTACGTCAGAAAGCGAAATCCGCGACGACATGCAGTTTTCGCTACTGCGGGAGGAATATTTCGAGGCGGAAAAATAATTTTACAAAAAAGCTTGACTTAGAGTATACTTTAAGTTGTAAGATATAGGAAGCAAAATGCTTGGAATTTTTTACATAAGGAGTATGAGTAAAATGTCTGGAAAGAAATTAGGCTTCGGCCTCATGCGTCTGCCGTCTCTGGACCCGAACGACCCGGGCAAGATCGACATTGAGCAGGTCAAGAAAATGGTGGATACGTTCATCGAGCGCGGCTTTACGTATTTTGACACGGCGTGGATGTACTGCGCATTCAAGAGCGAAAACGCCGTGAAGGAAGCACTTGTTTCCCGCCACCCGCGCGACAGCTTCACGCTGACGACAAAGCTGCATTCGGCGTTCGTGAATTCGTTTGAAGACCGCGACCGCATTTTTAATGAGCAGATGGAAAAGACGGGCGTAACATATTTTGATTACTACCTCATCCACGACATCAACAGCCACAGCATTGAGACGTACAATAAGTTCGATTGCTTCGGCTGGATCCGCGACAAGAAAGAAAAGGGCCTTGTAAAGCACATCGGCTTCTCGTTCCACGACGGCCCGGAGCTGTTGGACGAAGTGCTGACCGCGCACCCCGAGTTTGAGTTTGTGCAGTTACAGCTCAACTACCTCGACTGGGAAAGCGCCGGTGTGCAGTCCAGAAAATGCTATGAAGTTGCCGAAAAGCACGGCGTGCCGGTATTCGTCATGGAGCCGGTGAAGGGCGGCACGCTCGCAAACGTGCCGGAAGAAGTGACGAAGCTGTTTAAGGACTATAATTCAGAAGCTTCCGTACCGTCTTGGGCAATTCGTTTCGCAGCGAGCCTGCCGAACGTGAAGATCGTGCTTTCCGGCATGAGCGATATGGACCAGCTTTTGGACAACACATCGTATATGCAGGATTTTAAGCCGCTGAACGATGAGGAAAAAGCGCTCATCAAAAAGGCGACGGACATCATCAACGCGAGCATCGATATTCCGTGTACGGGATGTTCGTACTGCACGGACGGCTGCCCGATGCAGATTGCAATCCCAAAGTATTTCTCGCTGTACAACGCCGATATGCAGGAGCTGCGCGGCAGGGGAATCTCTCCGGACGAGGGCTGGACGCCGCAGAGCGAGTATTACGAGAACGTCGCAAAGCACTTCGGCAAAGCGAGCGCGTGCATTCAGTGCGGCCAGTGCGAGGGTGTATGTCCGCAGCATTTGCCGATCATCGAGTACTTGCAGACGGTTGCAAAGCATTTTGAGAGAGAGTAAACACAAGGCTTTCTATAACGATAGTTAAAAGTTTCGCCCGCCTATTGAAAAAGGCGGGCGAAACTTTTTACGTTGCAAACTATGCTTTACAGCGGCAGATATGGCAATATGAGTTCACACACAAGCACGGTGGCGCTGGCGATAATGGCGACGGTGAGCAGGCTTTTACCGCGGAATGCTAAAATCAAAGCGGCGGCAAAGCCGAGCATGGCGCTGATGGCGCTGCCGGTGGCGGTGAGAATTGCCGGGAAGGTCATGGCGGAAAGCGTGGCGTACGGTACATAATAGAGAAACGAGCGCAGTGTGCGGTTCGTGATCTTGCGGCGGATGAGCGTCAGCGGCAGCATACGGATAAGATACGTAACGGCCGCCATGACGAGTATGTAAAGGAAAACCTCAACCCTCATGCGGCATCTCCTTTTTCCGGTTCTGCGGGCTCATCCGGGATGGGGAACAGCAGCGCTGCACCGCCTGCGGTGATAAGCGTGATGACAATGATGCGGAAGCCCGAGGAAATGTTGCACAGCACCGGCAGATACGTGAACAGCGCGGAAAGCACCATGGAAAGGACGACCACACCGGCAACGACGCGGTTCTCTTTTGCAGGCGGCAGGATGATGGCAATGAACATACCGTAGATCGCGATGCCGAGCGCATTCGTCAAAACGGCCGGCAGAATGTTGCCCGCCGCCGCGCCGAGTGCCGTGCCGAGCACCCAGCCCGGAATGGCGACGGCGATGAGCCCATAGCTGTAAAACGGTGAGAGAGGCTCCCTTTGGCTGACACTGACGGCGAAGATCTCATCCGTCATGCCGTAGGCGATGCCGAGGCGGTGCCCAAGGGGCAGGCTCGGCGAGAGCTTTTGCGAGAGCGCACACGACATGAGAAAATACCGCAGGTTGATGATGAGCTGCGTGAATGCGAGCTCGATGAGCGACGCGCCCGATGCGATGATGGCGAGTGCTGCGAATTGCCCGGCGGAGGTGACGTTTAGGGCGGAGAGCACGGAGGCTTCAAACACCGAAAGTCCGATGCCTGCGGCCTGAATGCCAAACGCGAACGAAACGGCAAAGTACCCGAAGCAAATGGGCATGCCATCTTTGAGTCCGCTTGAAAAATACTGTTTTCTGGTCATGATGACCTTCTCCTTCTTTGCTACCGCACCCAAATGCGGCAAAATTTGCAAAATACAACCGTTTCCAAAAGAAAAGCACAGAAAAAGGTGTGTAAAGTATGAAAAAAGGCGGTTTTCACCGCCTTGAAATGGGCATAAAAAACCCCGCCCGACCGTAACGTGCTCTCAATAACCTGCTACGTAATAAGCAGGTGGGTGCCCTCCCGCAGGTTTCGCGCTCCCTTCTTCCGGTATCCGGTCAAGCCGGGCCGGGAGGTCTGCAGTCCGCCTGCGGAGCCGAGCTCCCTAAAAGTTGAGTGTAGGGTTATTTTGCACGGTCCGCGCATCGGGCAGGTGTCTTTACATGATCTTGAACGGGGAAAGAAGATTACTCCTCTTCTTCCTCCATAGCCTGTGCATAGCGGGTCTCGAAAATTTCGGCAAGCTTATCCAGCAGGTCGTCGTCTTCGATCTCGCAAAGCTGCTCTTCGCCGTTCTCGTCTTCTACGACTTCAAAGATGTAGTACTCGTCTGCGTCTGCAACTTCGCTTTGGGCGTCGCGCAGAGTGGGGACAAGTGCCATAAAGTAGCCGTCATCGTTCTCGAGTTCGTCGATGATCTCAAATTCGTGCTCCGTGCCTTCATCGTCGATGAGGGTGATGAGCTCTGCTTCGTATTCCTGGTTGTTGTCTATACTCATGGGAAAAGCCTTCTTTCTCAGTATATTCGCCGTTCTGTGATTTATGCGGCGGAGCAGAAAAGCTGTGGAAAATAAGCCCGTTGCTTTTGCCTGCAAGAATAATTGTATCGTGAATGCGGAAGAATGTCAAGCTTCATTTTGCGAAAACAGAATATACAAATAAAAAATAAAATCTTCAAAAAAACTGTTGACAAAGTAGACAGATGGTGCTAATATATAGGTGAAAAGAGAAAGAACTCCAGAACGCAAAGTAGATCGGGAAAACCGTAAGAGGTTTTCTTGGTGGAGGCTCAAAAAAGTCTCGGTAAAAGATCGAAGCGGTTCAGCGCGCGGAAAGTATTCCGAAGGGGAGAGAGAAAGGCGCGGAGGAAACTCTTGAGGCAGTATTTGCAAAGGCGGAGCTTCAAATGTTCTTCGGCTTCCGGGAAATGTGATGAAAGAGATAAGTAGGCTTTTAAGAATGTGCCGGTACAAAGGGACAAAAAGCCGAAGCGGAGAAACGGGAACATAAATAAAGAAGCAGCCGTACGTTTTGAACATGTGGAAACAGGCAAAACGTGAAAAGAGGCAAAGCTGCATGAGCCGCAATGGCAAATCTATTGAAAGAAAGCGGGTGAGGCCAATGGCTACTGAACCTCAGCAGCAGAAGATCCGTGGTGCGTTGCGCCTCGGATCCCTGAAGTAGACTGAATATTTGCACACGAGTGTTTCAAGCTTTATGAAAGCGCGGGATCGCAAAAGCGAGTCCCAAAAGGTTTTCGTGGTACAGCAAAGATAAGTAGGTCGAAATTAACATATAGAATTATACATGGGCTGTACAAAGTGTACGGACGTGTGTAAGGATAGGCGGAAAACGCCAAAGAAAAAATCAAATATAGTTTTTGAGAATATACATGGAGTTGTGTCCAATGCACAAATGATAAACTCTGAAAGACCGACGACATTCTGAAAGTAATGCAGAGTGCAGGTATAAAAAGAGACCGATGGTTTCGAGCAGAGGAAAGTCCGATGTATTAGTATCAGTTTAAATTAACTTGAGATGTGTGCGCTGAGCGTACACCGCACAAGATGTGCAATAAAAATTAAAGAACGAGAGGCTTTTTCGGGATGCCGAAAGAGCCTCTTTTGTTTTGTACGATAGGGGTATGTCGTGCAAGGCGCGCGGTTTGCGTGTTTTTTGGTTTAAGTAGGAGAACGGGAGCACGTATTTGCTTCTGATAAAGTTTTCGACTGCGTGTCGCTTTGCGGTAGAAAACTCTTTCGCGCCGCACGGAATTGTATTTTTCGGGAGAATGTGCTATACTAACGATGTTCGCAAGACGGTGTGCAGAAAAGCTGCACTTCACCAGGAAAAGGAGCGGTGACTTATGAGCGAAAACATGGAAAAGGTCTATGACGTAATCGTGGTGGGTTCCGGCCCTGCGGGGCTTACGGCGGCACTGTATTGCGCCCGCGCGGGCTACGAGACGCTGGTGCTGGAAAAATATATCCCCGGCGGTCAAATGGTGACCTCGAATGAAATTGAAAATTACCCCGGCTTCCCGGAGGCGGTGGACGGGTTTACGCTGACGATGAACATGAAAAAGCAAGCGGAGCGCTTTGGCGCGAAGCAGACCTACGGCAACGTGACGGCACTGCGGTTAGACGGTGATGTGAAAATTCTGGAGACGGAAGACGGCACGGTTTACCGCGCGAAAAGCGTCGTTTTGGCACCCGGTGCGGCACCGAGGACGCTCGGCTTGCCGAACGAAGACGCTTTGCGCGGCAAGGGCGTTTCCTATTGCGCGACATGCGACGGTGCGTTTTATAAAGATAAGACGGTTGCGGTCATTGGCGGCGGTGACACGGCGGCGGGCGATGCGGCTTTTCTCTCCGCGATGTGCAAAAAGGTATATCTCATCCACAGAAGAGACCGCCTGCGCGCTTCAAAGAGCTATGAGAAGAAACTCGATAAGCCAAATATCGAGATCGTTTTCGATACGGTGACGGATGAGATCCTCGAAAAAGACGGAAAAGTCGGCGGGCTGCGTCTGCGCAATGTAAAGACGGACGAGGTGTGCGAGATCGAGGTGAACGGCGTGTTTGTGGCGGTGGGCAATGTGCCGGCGACGGACTTTGTACGCGATATTCTTGACCTTGACGAAAACGGGTATTTTATGGCGGGCGAGAGCACGAAGACGAACGTTCCGGGTGTGTTTGCTGCGGGCGACTGTCGTAAAAAGACGCTGCGGCAAATCGTGACGGCGGCTGCGGACGGCGCGGTGGCGGCGCACGGTGTGGAAGAATATTTATCATAAGAAAGAAGAGGGCGCTTTGCCCGAAACATAAAGGATAGAAAATATGGGAAAAATCAAAGAACTGCTTATAAAATACAAAGAGCTGGTTTTGTACGTGGTGTTCGGCGTGCTTACGACGGTCGTGAGCTACGCTTCTTACTGGATCTTTACGGATTTTCTGCACATCCCGTACATGGTATCGACAGCGCTTTCGTGGGTGCTTTCCGTTACCTTTGCGTATGTGACGAACCGCAAGTGGGTGTTTGAAAGCCGCGCGCACGGATTTGTGCCGATTTTGACGGAGGCGGCGAAATTTTTTGCGAGCCGTATTGCGTCCGGCTTTATGGAAATGGGCATGATGTTCATCGGTGTGGATCTGCTGCACGTGAATGATAAGATTGTGAAGCTCGTTGCGAACGTTTTTGTGATCCTTGCAAATTATATTTTAAGCAAACTGGTCGTTTTTCGTAAGAAAAAGTAAATTGACGAAACGAGGTTATGGGAATATAATTTATAAGATAAAGACATCCGGCCTTTGGCCGAGACGGAGGCTTTTATGGCGAAAAGAAAACAACGCCGCGATGAGTTTCAGGATATTTCCAGTTACTCCTCAAAGCAGGCGTATAAGAAAAATCAAAAAAAGAAAAAACGGACGGGCCTTAAGGTCTTTTTGAGCTTCATCTGCGTTATTTTGGTGCTGGTGGGCGGCGTAATGATCTACGCTTCCACGGTGCTTTTGGGCGACCTGAAGACGACGACCATCACGAAAGACAAGACGGAGCTCGGTATTTCCGAAGAAACAAAATCGGAAGCGGGCATTACGAATATTGCGCTGTTCGGTGTGGATGCCCGCGATTATGACGGCGGTACCTTTGCCGGGCGCAGCGACGCCATTATGGTGATGTCGATTGATAACGTGCACCACAAGGTTAAGCTGACGTCCATCATGCGCGATGTGCGCGTGTATATGGGCGACGGCAGCCCGTATGACTCCGGCTATGATAAGCTGAACCATGCCTATATGTACGGTGGCCCGGAGCAGGCCATCCGCACGATTAACCAGAACTTCGGTCTCGATATTCAGGACTACGTGACCGTGAATTTTGCCTCCATGGCGAAGATTGTGGATGCGTTCGGCGGTGTAAATATTGATTTGACGGAAGATGAAATCAGTGAGATCAACAAAAATATGTATGCGCTGGCGGCGGAATCCCCTGAATCAATGGCAGGCGACGTTTCTACATACGCGCCGCTTTCGGCGGGCGAGGGCGTGCTCTTGAACGGCGACGAGGCTGTGGCTTACGGGCGTATTCGTGCCATCGACAACGATAACGGCCGTGTGGAACGCCAGCAGGAGGTACTTTCTGCGCTCTTGAGCAAGGCAAGTTCTATTTCCAAGCTTGAATACCCGAGCATCATTCAACAGCTTGCGCCGCTTTGCGAGACTTCTTTGACGTTTGATAAGATGATCGGTCTGGCGCAGATTGCGCTGACGGGCTTTGACATTGAGCGCCTTTCCATCCCGAGTGATGTGGAGGGCTATGCCTCCGATTATTGCGAGGGCGGCGGTTGGATGTGGACGTATGACACTGATGTTGCGGCACAGCATATCCACGAATTTATTTACGAGGATGAAAACTGACCCCTAACGGCCGCGTGACCGAACCTGTACATATGGCGGTGTGATGCCGCAGACGAGAAAGGACAATTTAGCTATGAAAAAACCGATTTTAGTCGTTATGGCGGCCGGTATGGCCAGCCGTTACGGCGGCCTGAAGCAGATCGATCCCGTTGGCAAAAACGGCGAGATTATCATGGATTTTTCAGTTTTTGATGCCGTGCAGGCGGGCTTTTCCAAGGTAATCTTCATCATCAAGGAGCAGCTTTTTGAGGACTTTAAAGAGGTCATCGGCGACCGCGTATCGAAGTACGTGCAGGTCGAGTATGTTTTCCAGAAGTTGGATGACCTGCCGGAGGGCTTTACGGTGCCGGAAGGCCGCGAGAAGCCGTGGGGCACGGGCCACGCCGTTTTGGCGGCACGCGACCACATTGATGCGCCGTTTGTCGTCATCAACGCGGACGATTTCTATGGCGGCGAGGCGTTTAAGAAGATCGGCGCGTTCCTCCGGAACGTGAAGGAAGACGGCGAAAAGGCACATTGGGCGATGGTGGGCTACCATCTGAAAAACACGCTGACCGAAAACGGCCATGTGGCACGCGGCGTATGCGTGGAGAAAGACGGTGTGTTGGATACCATCGTGGAGCGCACGCACATTGAAAAGCGCGAGGACGGCCCGGCTTACACCGAGGACGACGGCGCAACGTGGCACGCGCTCGATGAGGACACGACCGTTTCCATGAACCTGTGGGGCTTTACGCCGGACTTTGTAGACGCATTGAAGAAGGATTTCGTCTCGTTCCTCGAGAACGATGTGCCGAAGAACCCGCTGAAAGCGGAATACTTCCTGCCGTTTGTCGTCAATGACCAGATTCGCGACGGCAAAGCGGACGTGACGGTTTTAAAATCGGCGGACAAGTGGTTCGGCGTGACGTATAAGGCCGATAAGCCCGTCGTGATGGCGGCGCTTGCCGAGATGATGCAAAACGGCACATATCCCGACCCGCTTTGGAAGTAATTTCAAACCGAAATAAGATACAAAAGGGGCGCTGCGGCGCTCCTTTTTGCGTATATTGTGCGCTTTTTTCGCGAAATGTGTGTTTTGCCCCTTGCGAAACGCATGAAAAAAAGCTATAATGAAGAAAATCAGTAAAATGGCTTTTTGCGGGATGCGGGCGGCGCTTTTTCGCTGCGGCTCTCTTCTGCGCGAAGTCTGCCAAATAAAACTGGAACCGAAAGGAGTACCACTTATGAATTATTCCAAAGAAGTGGAAGAGATGTGTATTGTAGCCAAGGGTCCGAAGCACGGTCCGGCTCCCATCCCGGAAGAGGGCAAGTGGGTACAGGCAAAGGAAGTTAAGGACATTTCCGGTTACACCCACGGTGTAGGCTGGTGTGCACCGCAGCAGGGCGCTTGCAAGCTCTCCCTGAACGTTAAGGACGGCATCATTGAGGAAGCGCTCGTTGAGACCGTCGGCTGCTCCGGCATGACGCACTCCGCTGCAATGGCAGCAGAGATCCTCCCGGGCAAGACCGTTATGGAAGCTCTGAACACGGACCTTGTATGTGATGCGATTAACACCGCTATGCGCGAGCTGTTCCTCCAGATCGTTTATGGCCGTTCCCAGTCTGCTTTCTCCGAGGGCGGTCTTGTTATCGGCGCAGGCATGGAAGACCTTGGTAAGGGCGCACGCTCCATGGTCGGTACCATGTACGGCACAAAGGCAAAGGGCGTTCGTTATCTTGAGATGACCGAAGGCTACTGCACCAGAATGGCACTCGACGCTGACGACCAGGTTATCGGCTACGAGTTCGTTTCCCTCGGCAAGATGACCGACTTCATCAAGGCCGGCATGGAGCCGAACGAGGCGTACAAGAAGTCTATGGGTACATACGGCAGATTCAATGAGGCCGTTAAGTACATCGACCCGCGCAAGGAATAAGGAGGGCACGAGAAATGGCTACATTTGAAGGTTATGAGAGACGTGAGGCGAAAATCCTCTCTGTCCTGAAAGAATACGGCATCAATTCCATTGATGAGTGCAAGACCATCTGCGAAGAGAAGGGCATCGACCCGTACACCATCGTACAGGAAACACAGCCGATCTGCTTTGAGAACGCAAAGTGGGCTTACACCGTAGGCTGTGCGATTGCTATCAAGATGGGCTGCACGAAGGCTGCTGACGCTGCTGCCGCTATCGGCATCGGCCTGCAGGCATTCTGCATCCCGGGCTCTGTTGCTGAAAACCGTAAGGTCGGCCTCGGCCACGGCAATCTGGGCAAAATGCTCCTTTCCGAGGAGACCGAGTGCTTCGCATTCCTTGCTGGCCACGAGTCCTTCGCGGCTGCTGAGGGTGCTATCAAGATCGCTCTGAACGCGAACAAGGTCAGAACGAAGCCGCTGCGCGTTATCCTCAACGGTCTCGGCAAGGACGCTGCGTTCATCATCTCCAGAATCAACGGCTTTACGTATGTTGAGACCGAGTTCGATCCGTACGCAGAAGAAGTTAAGGTTGTCAGCGAAAAGGCTTATTCCAACGGCCCGCGTGCGGACGTTAAGTGCTACGGCGCAGATAACGTTCCGGAAGGCGTTGCAATCATGAAGCTCGAGAACGTCGGCGTTTCCATCACCGGTAACTCCACGAACCCGACCAGATTCCAGCACCCGGTTGCAGGTACCTACAAGAAGTGGTGCAATGAGAACGGCGTGAAGTACTTCTCCGTTGCTTCCGGCGGCGGCACAGGCCGTACGCTGCATCCGGATAACATGGCTGCCGGTCCTTCCTCTTACGGCATGACCGATACCATGGGCCGTATGCACTCCGATGCACAGTTCGCAGGTTCCTCCTCTGTTCCGGCACACGTTGAGATGATGGGTCTCATCGGCATGGGCAACAACCCGATGGTCGGTGCAACCGTTGCTTGCGCTGTTGCTGTTGAAGAGGCTTCCAAGTAAGAGTTGCTTCTGAAAATCGCATATTAAAGCATAAAAAGTGCTCCCGGTCGCGTGACCGGGAGCATTTTTGCGTAAAATAGGATCCCAGGATATATTGACTGTTCTTATGACTTGGTATACCCGGGGTTTGCTTTATAAGATCTGGTCGTCATCGCTGGGGATGTAGAGGAGGATGTCTTCCACTTTGCAGCTTAAGATGCGGCAGAGGTCGTTGATTGTGGTGGTGTTGAGCGGCTTATTATGACGCAGCTTATCGATGGTGGAGCTGGAGATGTGATGATTTTTGATGAGCGTATAGGTGGATTCTCCCGAGCTGCGCAGCGTGTTCCAAAAGGGCGTGTACACGACCATAGCTTCCCCTCGCTTTCCCTGCATAAAATATCTATGTACCTTTATCTTATGCAATCGTTCTGTTCTTGACTATGGTCGTTAAATAGACTATAATGTAAAAATGCAAGGTAAAGCGCTTGATAGGCGGGGAGAGTAATTATGATTTTGAACGCAAAGGAGATATTAAAGCAGCTTTATAACTGCTGTGATCTCATTGAAGAAAGGCTGCTCGACGGCGACGAAAAGCCGGGGTATGACCTGCGAAAACAGCTTTTAAAGGACACGGCTTCGTTTGCGGCGCGTGTTTCGGCGCGCAAGACGATCACAGAGGCGGAAGCGTCGTTTTTAAACGCACTGACGGGCAGAAAAGACACGGCGGAAGTGTGGCGACCTGTCTGCTGTGAGAGGGAAAGCGGCGTGCCGGAGTCCTTTTGGTATTTTGTGCAGGCGGATAAGGCCATTATGCGCCGACACGCAATGAGCCGCGAGGCTTCGATGACCGAGAGCTTATACCGCTATTTCTGTGCTGTGGGAGACGCGATGGTCGCGGAAAACTTGTGCACGAAAGACGCTGTGCGGGCGGAGACGGAGCGGCTTTCCGCTTGCCTGAAAACAGCGTTTGACAACGACCCCGAACTTTGCTAAACTGAATTTATCCATTTGGTGAAGCGAGGGACGCTTATGAACACATTTGAAAAGCTCGAAAGGTTGACGGAACTTGCAAAAAAGGACGAGACTTTGCGCAAAGCTCTGCTTAAAACGCGCGAAAACAAGGAGCCGATTCTCTCATTTTGCGCGCTGGCGCGGGAAGCGGGCGTGGAGCTTTACCCCGGCGAGCTTTTGGCTGTGGGCGAGGAATACTCCGACAACCAGTGCAAGAGCACAAACGGCGGCAACCCTACGCCGTATGACTCTTTTAACGATGCTTATGAGATTTTCTTGGCGTCTGCTGGGATATGAAGAAAAGGTTTGAGAACTGAAAAAATAAGCCGTGCTGTTACCCCCCCTATTAGGGCGACAGCACGGCTTTCTGTATCTGCCGATCTGTGAAAAAGTCAGGTTATGGTCATCGTGCGTTTATGTGGTGACAGGCTTTGCGTGCGCCATACGATACTTCGCGATGAAGTAGTTCACGAGCGCGGTTAGGCCCGCCGAAACGGTGCACACAGCGCATGTGATGAGGAACACGAGCAGAAGGCCCGTTACGATGACCCACAGCACATTGCCGACATCGGGTGTCGTGTTATTCAGGCTGAACGCGGAGATGAGCTGCGCCGCGAGCAGGATGAGAAATGCGCCGATGAAGCTGAACTGCATGGTGCCGCGGCAGAGGAACCAGCGCGGAATGGCGAGCACGAAAAACGCAAAGATGAACGCGACGAGCACGCCCCACAGCGTATACTGTGCATCGGGCGTGAGCGCGCCGTTTTCAGCCGGGTGCGCGAAGGTGCCGAGGGCGACCTGCACGTGTGCGGCAAAGGTCAAGAGCAGAATGATCGTGCCGACCACACCGCCAAAGATCATGACGCCGCTCCAAAAGCCGTCCACGGGGGCAAAAATACGCTCCTTTAAGTGCGGCTTGCCGTCTTTTTTGTCGATTTTGTACGTGCCGTAGAATGCTTCGGAAAATGTCATAGGGACGCTCCTTTCAAAAAACATCAGTCTTCGTGTGTTTCTTCTTCGGGGGTTCTCCGGGGGTCATTTTTCACGATCAGCAGGCGGGAAAGACGCTGGTCTTCAATTTCAAGTACGGTGATGGTGAGCCCGCAGACCTGTACGCTGGGGTGCTCGTTTTCTTTTGGAATGCGGCCTAAAAGGTCGGTGACAAGGCCGGCGATGGTATCGTAATCGCCCTCCGGCAGTTCAGTGTCGGTAAGGTCGGAAATCTCGTCGATGGAGGTGGTGCCGTCCACGGTGAACTCGTTTTCGCTGACACGGAAGATTTCTTCCTGCTCGTTGTCGTATTCGTCCTGAATGTTGCCGAAAATGGACTCCATGAGGTCTTCAAGTGTGACGAGACCCGCCGTGCCGCCGTATTCATCGACGATGATGGCAATCTGCAGGCGGCGCTCCTTGAGCTCTTTAAAGAGCTGGCTGCACTTTTTCGTTTCCGGAATGAAATACGCCGGGCGAACCATGTCTTTTAAATGGATGAAATCCGGTACGGGCTGGTTGACGTAGGGCAGAAAATCCTTAACATAGCAGATGCCGACGATGGTATCGATGTCTTCGCGGTAGACAGGGAGACGGGAGAAGCCGTTTTCCACCGCAAGTACGGCAGCTTGTGCAATGGTGCTCTCCTCATCGATGGCACAGATGTCCGTACGGTGTGTCATGATCTCGGTGACGGTGGTGTCGTTGAAATCGAAAATGTTCGTGATCATGTCGCGCTCATTTTCTTCGATAACGCCTTTTTCCTCGCCTTCGCCGACCATGTGGAGGATTTCTTCTTCGGTGACGGTTTCATCAAGCGCTTTGGGGTCGTTGCCCAAAAGACGCATGAGACCGTCCGAAATGAGGTTGCACAAGAGGACAAACGGGTGCATGACGGCGCTGAGGGCGCACAGCATGGGGCAGAGTTTGTATGTATGCTGCATGCCGTGTGCAGCCTTGTGCGCCACGAATTTTTTCGGAGCGAGGTCTGCTGCCGTTAGATAAAGACCTGCGCACAGTAATGTGCAAAGCAGCGCCGAAAGCACGGCAGCGGCAGCCGTTGGGAGCGTGGCGCGGATGAATACGTTGTAAAGGCGCGGCGCAAAGCCGGTGACCGCAACAGCGAGAGCAAAGAAGCCCATGAGCATCATGCCCGATTGCAGGGGCGAAATGATGCCTGCGCTGCGTTCGAGATACTCGAGCAGCTTTTTGGCGCGCGGTTCGCCGGACTCCGCATCTTTTTTGATGCGGGATTCGTTAGCCGTTTCCGCAGCGGATTCGCACATGGCAAAAAGCGCGCCAAGCACGAAAAAGAGCAGAAACAGCAACAGGGCGAGGGGGAGGGGTAAGACGGACGAGGACGGCAGTAAATTGCCGTAAGGGTCGTCGTTCATAGTGAAAAAAGCATCCTTTCTGAAAGTTTGGGAGCAGTGAAATGGTTTTGAATGTGCTTTCGTGAAGGCGGGAGAATAAAGTTCGCGAGTTCTTAGGGAAGCGCCCTAAGTCGCTTTCCGCAAAAGTTAAAGAAAAACGCAATATGAAAAAGCGAGTTTTCTTTTCAAAAGCGTCACGTGATGTTTAGCTAAAACTAACTGCTCACCGATATATAATTATTAAAATTTTACCGCAAAAAAACGCTGTTGTCAATATTTTATGCCGGAGGCGCGCCGAATCCCGGACAAAGCGGAGGAAGAACGACGAAAAGGGCGAAAGGCGAAGCGGAGAAAAATAAAATATGCCGAAAATCTCTGTTAATTCAGAAGAAATTTCAAAAAATCCTCGTTTTTTCCTTTACATATAGGCGAAAAAATGATAAAATTTGTTTTGAACGACGACAGGTGCTTACGGGAGAGTTCTGCAAACGGCAGGGCGGTGAACGGGGTACTGTGCCGTCAGGTAAATCCATTGATAATCCTTAAAGGAGGAATTAGTTAAATGGCAAGAAAAATGAAGACCATGGATGGCAACAACGCCGCCGCGCATGTTTCTTATGCGTTTACCGACGTTGCTGCGATCTATCCGATCACGCCGTCTTCCGTTATGGCTGATGAGACCGATAAGTATGCTGCTGCCGGCAGAAAGAATCTTTTCGGCCGTGAAGTACGCGTAACGGAGATGCAGTCTGAGGCCGGCGCTGCTGGTGCAGTTCACGGTTCTCTGGCGGCTGGTGCTCTTACCACCACCTACACCGCTTCTCAGGGCCTGCTCCTGATGATCCCGAACATGTACAAGATGGCCGGCGAGCTGCTGCCGAGCGTTATCCACGTTTCCGCTCGCTGTGTTGCTACCCACGCTCTGAACATCTTCGGTGACCATTCCGACGTCTATGCATGCCGCCAGACCGGTTATGCAATGCTGTGCTCCAACAGCCCGCAGGAAGTTATGGACCTCGGCGCTGTGGCTCACCTTTCCGCTATCCACGGCAAGGTTCCGTTCCTGCACTTCTTCGACGGCTTCCGTACCTCTCATGAGATTCAGAAGATCGAAGTATGGGACTACAAGGATCTCGGCGAGATGCTCGACTGGGATGCCGTAAACGAGTTCAGAAGACATGCTCTGAATCCTGAGCACCCGGTTCTCCGCGGCCAGGCACAGAACGGCGATATCTTCTTCCAGGCTCGTGAGGCTTGCAACAAGTACTACGATGCGATTCCGGAGACCGTTGTCGATTACATGAACAAGGTCAACGAGAAGATCGGCACCGATTACAAGCCTTTCAACTACTATGGCGCTCCGGATGCGGAGAAGGTTATCATCGCTATGGGCTCTGTCTGTGAGACCATCGAAGAAGTGATCGATTACCTCGTAGCAGCCGGCGAGAAGGTTGGCCTTGTTAAGGTCCACCTTTACAGACCGTTCGTTGCAAAGTACCTGCTTGACGTGCTTCCGGAAACCGTTAAGACAATCTCCGTGCTCGACAGAACGAAGGAGCCGGGCTCCATCGGCGAGCCGCTGTACCTTGACGTTCTGGCTGCTATCAACGGCACGCAGTTCGGCTGTACTAAGGTTCTCACCGGTCGTTACGGCCTCGGCTCCAAGGATACGAAGCCGGCTGACATCATCGCTGTTTACCGTAACATGGAAAAGGGCGACGATGCGAAGAAGAAGTTCACCATCGGCATCGTGGACGATGTTACGCACCTGTCCCTCGAAGCAAACGAGCACCCGGATACCGCACCGGCAGGCACGAAGTCCTGCAAGTTCTGGGGCCTCGGTTCTGACGGCACCGTCGGCGCAAACAAGAACTCCATCAAGATCATCGGCGACCACACCGATATGTACGCACAGGGTTACTTTGACTACGACTCCAAGAAGTCCGGCGGTCTGACAATGTCCCACCTGCGTTTCGGTCATACGCCGATCAAGTCCACCTATTACATCTCCCAGGCTGACTTCGTTGCATGTCACAACCCGGCTTACCTCGGCACCTATGACATGGTCGAAGACCTGAAGAAGGGCGGCAGCTTCCTGCTGAACTGCCAGTGGACGCCGGAAGAGCTTGACGAGAAGCTCCCGGGCAAGGTTAAGAAATACATTGCTGATAACGATATCAACTTCTACACGATCGACGGCTTCAAGATCGGCAAGGAGATCGGCCTTGGCACCAGAATCAACACGGTTCTCCAGTCCGCATTCTTCTCCATCGCGAAGATCATCCCGGAGGAAGACGCAATCCGCTACATGAAGGATGCGGCTACGAAGTCCTACTCCAAGAAGGGTGACGCCATCGTTAAGATGAACCATGACGCTATTGAACGCGGCGCTAACGGCTACGTGAAGATTGATGTTCCGGCTTCCTGGAAGGACGCTGTGGACGATTCCACGAAGCACGTTGCAACCGGCGACCGTCCGGAGCTCGTGGACTATGTAAACAACGTGGTTATCCCGGTTAACACCTTCCACGGTAAGGATCTGCCGGTTTCCACCTTTGAAAAGTATGCAGACGGCACCTCCCCGCAGGGCACCGCTGCTTACGAGAAGCGCGGCGTTGCAGTTGACGTTCCGACCTGGATCCCGGAAAACTGCATCCAGTGCAACTTCTGCTCTATGGTCTGCCCGCACGCGGTTATCCGTCCGGTGCCGATGACAGATGCAGAGCTCGCGGCGGCTCCGGCTGCTGTGAAGAGCAAGGCCATGACCGGTATGCCGGGCATGAACTTTGTCATGACGATTTCCACCCTGGACTGCACGGGCTGCGGCTCTTGCGTACAGGTTTGCCCGGGCATGAAGGGCAACAAGGCTCTCGCAATGTCCCCGATCGACAACGAGCGCCCGGGTCAGGAAGTATTCGATTACGGCGTTAAGCTGGATCCGAAGCCGGAAGTTCTTGCTAAGTTCAAGGACACCACGGTCAAGGGCAGCCAGTTCAAGCAGCCGCTCCTCGAGTTCTCCGGCGCATGCGGCGGCTGCGGTGAAACTCCGTACGCTAAGCTCGTTACCCAGCTGTTCGGCGACAAGATGTACATTGCAAATGCTACCGGCTGCTCCTCCATCTGGGGCGGTTCCGCACCGGCAACGCCGTACACCGTCAACAAGCAGGGTCACGGCCCGGCATGGCAGAACTCCCTGTTTGAAGACAACGCAGAGTTCGGCCTTGGCATGACGCTTGCACAGAACGCAATTCGCGGCCGTCTGGAGCAGCTCACGAATGAGCTCGTTGCAGAAGAAGGCACAAGCGAAGAGCTGAAGGCAGCAGCTGAGAAGTGGGTTGAGACTATGGCTGACCGCGCTGAAAACGGTCCGGCGGCTGAGGCTTACATCACGGCTCTTGAGGCTTCCTCCTCCGAGAAGGCAGCCGAGATTCTGAAGGATAAGGATTATCTCGCTAAGAAGTCCATGTGGATCTTCGGCGGCGACGGCTGGGCATACGACATCGGCTTCGGTGGCGTTGACCATGCTCTGGCTTCCGGTGAAGATATCAACATTCTGGTCTTCGATACCGAGGTTTACTCCAACACAGGCGGACAGGCTTCCAAGTCTACCCCGGTCGGTTCTGTTGCACAGTTCGCGGCTGCAGGTAAGTCTGTGAAGAAGAAGGATCTGGCTTCCATCATGATGAGCTACGGCTATGTTTATGTTGCGCAGGTCGCTATGGGCGCCGACATGAACCAGTGCCTGAAGGCTATGCATGAGGCTGAGAGCTATCATGGCCCGTCCATCGTTATCGCTTACGCACCGTGCATCAACCACGGTATCAAGGGCGGCATGGGCGTTTCCATGAACGAAGAGAAGAAGGCAGTTGCAGCAGGCTACTGGCATACCTTCCGCTTCGACCCGCGCCGTGCTGACAACGGTGAGAACCCGTTCCAGCTCGACAGCAAGAAGCCGTCTGCTTCTTACCGTGACTTCATCATGGGCGAGGTTCGTTACAACAGCCTTACCCGTGCATTCCCGCAGAGAGCCGAGCAGCTCTTCGAGAAGGCTGAGAAGTACGCAGAAGAGAAGTACGAGAAGTTCGCACACATGGCTTCTGAGGAGGAATAATTCCGCAAGGAATTTTCTGCCTGTACTGAACCGTACAAAAGCGGCGTAAACCGCTGAAATAAAGAGACCCCCGATTTGCAGCAATGCAGATCGGGGGTCTTGCTATATTAAAAACCGGTATAACTGTGTAAAAGCTCAACGTACAATGCAGCACCGGCATCACATCGGTGCCGATCTTGTGGGATAATCGAAAATGAATATATCCGAAACGATACAAAGCTGTGTCCAGTGATGCAGATGGGCCGTTTGCTATACTATAAAGGCTTTAATAGAGTATGGCAATGAAGTAAAATTGGAAAATAAGATAAAATATACTCGACAAGTGTTTGAAAAATTGATATAATATGAATGAAATATCTGCGGTGCGGAGGCAGTGGATTTTCTCGATTACCTCCTTATTGTAAGCGGCTCTTTATATCGGTAAAACGGTACAGTTGGCTCCGAGTTTGCGGCGCAAGATATTGTAGCCTAAACTTATGCTGAAGCTCCTGTATACCGACTGCCACATGATGCTTTTACAGTTTCTCATCGTGAATGATGTAATTCCGGCATAAATACAGGTTGATTCTTTATGTTTTCACCAATAAAATTTATCAAAAGCTTAATTTTGTAGGAATAAAAGAAAAAATTGTTTGTTTTCAATATTCTTCAGACATGATATTCTATAATCACTTCCATAAAGGAAAAACCATTATTTTAAGGAGGAGTAAAAGTGGCTGTGCGTTACAATCCCAATCCTGCAAGAATTACGGAGCCGTTGTATAAAGTTGAGGAACTGGAAAAATCTCCTTTGTACACTGTGCTTTGCGGCGGAAAGGAGCTGACGGTTTACCACACGGATAGTTTTGATTACGTAATTCCGGTTGTGGACGACGATTCTCCGCTAAGTTTTCAGGTAAAAGTATCCAAAGATTTCCAAAAGGCGGTTTTCCGTCCGGCCAAGACCAATGTTCAGGCGCAGATTTCCGGCCGAGAGTTGAGCTTCCAGCTGGAAAAGCCCAGTAAGGTCACCTTGGAGTTAGATGGCAATTTGAAGACACCGCTCTTCATCTTGTGCACAAAGCGTGTCCCGAAGCCCGAAAAAGTGGATCATCTTTTTGAGAGTGGGAAAATCTACAATGTTGGCACGTTAGAGGTCAAAGCGGAAGAAACGGTTTTCTTGGAAGAGGGCAGTGTTGTCTGTGGTTGTGTGAATGCTTTTTTCGCCCACGGCATGAGAATTTTAGGAAACGGCATTCTGAATGGTTGTGTATGGCATCCGAAAGAAGAAAACGGTGGCGGCAGACCAATGATTCGAATGGTGTTTTGCGATGATGTGAAGATTCAAGGCATCACCATGGTGGACGGTGGTTCGTGGCACCTGGTTCCTGGCGCTTGCCGGAATGTGGAGATTGAGGATGTAAACATCATGTCTCGAGTTTGCACGGGTGACGGCATCGATATTGTAGGCTGCGAAGACGTAACTATGCGTAATTCCTTTATTCGCGCTTCGGATGACTGCGTGTGCATCAAAGCTGCAAGTTATCCCGACCCTGCTGCCAATAGGGATGTGAAGAATATTCTGGTAGAACACTGCGTTTTGTGGAATGCAGAACCCGGTAACGCCGTGGAAATCGGATATGAAGTGCGCTGCGATGAGATTAGCGACATCACATTCCGAGATCTGGACATCGTTCATTGCGAGTATGAGGGTAATCAGTCTGGCGGCGTGCTGACCATCCACAATGCAGATCGCGCTCACATTCATGACATTGTGTATGAAGATATCCGCGTTGAAGATGCTCAGGAAAAGTTTGTCGACATCAAGGTATTGGATTCCAAGTACTCATTGGATCGAAAACGCGGAAGTGTAGAAAATATATATTTCCGTAACGTGGAAATTCTGAATGGTAATTTCCCTGTTTCTATTATTCGCGGTTTTGAGATGCATACGGAAATGAGTCGCCCCCGAAATATCTATTTTGACAATGTAGTGGTTTTAGGCAAAAAAGTCGAATCCCCCAGCGACTTGCATATGGTGGTGGAACTCTCTGATGATATTTTGTTTAATGGTACGGCACACGCAAAAAGAAATCCATTCTAATTGATATGCAGGAGTCCCGATAACTAGGAAAGAAAGACAGCGCCTTTTAGGTGCTGTCTTTCTTTTTATAAAGAGACCTGCTTGCTGGGCAAGTGGTTCTGGTTTCATAGGGTATCTCAAGGAAAAAGCGGCTCATGATTGATGAATATCGGAATGCACGGCAAAGCAATAACAATTGGTTCCATGTGTTGATGAGCGTTTAAATTCTTTTTCAAAACAAAAAGAGGTATAATTAGAGAAAAGCTCAACATATAATGCAGCACAAGTATCACAGACAAGGGTGTGTTACGATGAAGCAGAATGTTGAGGACAGAGCCGCCATGCTGGGGGAGTATATCGTAGAGAACAAAGCTACTGTGCGCCGTGCTGCGAAGCAGTTCGGCGTGAGTAAATCCACCGTACATAAGGACGTTGCCGAGCGGCTGCGCAGCGTGGATATGGGGCTTTACAAAGAGGTGAGCAGCGTACTGGCGGTGAATAAAGCCCAGCGACATATCCGCGGCGGTATGGCGACAAAGCGCAAATACGAGGCACAGAAGAAATGAGAAAAGCCCTCCGCAAACAAATACGGAGGGCTTAAATTCTATGCGGCTTTAAATAGCTCGGTTAGCTTTTTACAGGTACTTCCTGCGGGGCCTTTTTGTGGCGGCTTTCCGGTAGTGTGTACTTGCTTGTGAAGCGGTTGTAATAGCCGGTGAAGCGCGGGTCGCCGGAGGTTTTGATCTCGTTTAAGTAACCGTGTGTGTCCATGGTGGAATCCTTGATCTGGATCAGGCATACCGCAATGTTAGAGCAGTGATCGGAAACACGCTCGAAATTGTTGAGGATGTCTGAGAGCACGAAGCCGAGCTCAATGGTGCACTTGCCTTCCTGTAAGCGGCGGATGTGGCGGTTTTTCAATTCAACTTTCAATGAATCGATGACCTGTTCGAGCGGCTCTACTTCGTAGGCAAGCTGTAAGTTGTTCTCGACGAACGCGTCTGTCGTGATGTTCAAAATCTCGATGATGGCACCTGTGAAGACCTCAAGCTCCTGCTGGGCTTTTTCGGAGAATTTCAGATCTTTATCGTGGATCTCGCGTGCAACGCGCAGGAGATTCACCGCGTGGTCGCCGATACGCTCAAAATCGCCGATGGTATGCAACAGCTGCGAAACATCGTTGCTGTCGGACGTGGAGAGGTTTTTACTGGAAATTTTGACGAGGTAAGAACCGAGCTTATCTTCGTACTGGTCGATGGTTTCTTCGTTTTTCTCGATTTTTTCTGCTGTGGCGGAATCAAAATGCGAGAGCAGACCGATGGCATCCAAAATGGTGTCGCGCACAAGGTCTGCCATTTTTGTGGTGGCATTGCGGCACTCCGCAATTGCGAAGGACGGAGAGAGCAGCAGACGCTCATCGAGCAAAACCGCGTGCGGGTCTTGCTTGCCGGGCTTCAGGCGCTTATCACGCACGGTGATAACGGCGAGCTTTTCAAGCTGATTGCAGAAGGGCAGCAGAATGAACGTGGTGATGAGGTTGAATGCGGAATGCACGACCGCGATCATAAACGAGGAGATCGGCTGGTCGGTGAATGTGAAATGGAAAATGCTGTTTGCAATATAAAAGCCGGAAAGACAGATGACGGTGCCGAGCACGTTAAAGTAGATATGCACGGCGGTCACGCGCTTTGCGCTTTTTGTGGTGCCGATGGAGGAAAGCAGCGCCGTGATACATGTACCGATGTTCTGGCCCATAATGACCGGCAGCGCCATGCTGAACGAAATGCTGCCCGTCATGGCGAGAGACTGCAGAATGCCGAGCGAAGCAGCGGAGCTCTGGATGAGTGCTGTGATGCCTGCGCCGACTAAAATGGCGATGATGGGGTTATCGAGAATCGTTAAGACCTCTTTAAACTGCGGCAAATCCGCAAGCGGTTTTACCGCGCCGCTCATCATGGTCATGCCGGTCATCAAAATGGCGAAGCCGACACATACGGAGCCGATGTCCTTTTTCTTGCTGCTCTTGGTGAACATGATGAGAATGATGCCGATGAGCGCCACGATAGGTGAAAAGCTCTCCGGCTTTAAAAGCTGTACGAAAACGTTGTCGCTCGTGATGCCGGAAAGGCTTAAGATCCACGCAGTGACGGTGGTACCGATGTTTGAGCCCATGATGACGCCGATGGTTTGCCCAAGCTCCATGATGCCGGAGTTGACGAGGCCGACCAGCATGACCGTCATAGCAGAGGAGGACTGGATCGCAATGGTGATGCCCATGCCGAGCAAAAGGGCCTTGAAGCGGTTTGAGGTCATGGAACGCAAAATACGTTCGAGCTTGCCGCCGACCATTTTTTCAAGGCTGGAGGAAAGCAAATGCATGCCGTAGAGGAAGAACGCAAGTCCGCCAAAGAGTGTAATAACGGAGAAAATGTCCATTTGTGGTTGCAGCTCCTTTGTGTGCGCAAAACGCTCGCTTTTCAAATTTTTTTCTTTTTTCTTACTTAATCTTTACATACAAGCTTATTCTAACATAGGTGACGGCGGGAATTCAATGCTTTTTTGATAAAAAACGTCGAAAGAGAAAATTATCTTGCCTTGACCCGCGGTAAACATCGCGGTATACTGTATTTATATTTTAAGCGCGTTTTAGGCAAACGCATTTGAATACTTGAAGAATAAGGTGGGAAACGTGATGAAAACGGCGGCAATTTTGGTGGCGGCGGGCAGCTCTGCGCGTATGAAAAGCGGCGGCGCTTCGAAAACGATGATGGAGATCGGCGGCGAGCCGGTTCTGAGCCGTACACTGCGCGCGTTTGAGAATGCCGCGTGCATCTCAAAGATCGTTATTGTGGCGCGTGCGTGCGATTTCGATGCAATCCAAAAAGCGTCGGCGTTCGTCACAAAGCCGCTCACGATTACCGAGGGCGGCAAGGAGCGGCAGGATTCCGTTTCAAACGGTGCGGTGCTTTGCAGTGATGCAGAGTATATCGCCGTGCACGATGCGGCGCGACCGTTTATCACGCCGGAGGAAATCGAAACCGTGTGCGCGGACGCGGAAAAATACGGCGCGGCGACGCTGGCGGTGCCGGTGAAAGACACCATCAAGGTTGCTGCGGCAGACGGCACGGTGTGCGCTACGCCGGAGAGAAGCACTTTGCGTGCCATTCAGACGCCGCAGGTATTCCGCCTTTCTTTGTATAAAGAAGCGCTGTGCCTTGCGAAAAACGCCGGAAAGCAATATACGGACGATTGCCAGCTCATTGAAGCGGCGGGCGGCAAGGTATATTTGACCCCGGGCGACTACAAAAACATCAAGATCACAACGCCGGAGGATCTGCTTGTGGCAGAGGCTTTTGCGGCGGAAAAGTAAAGGAGTGTTACTATGCGGATCGGTCACGGTTATGACGTACACAAGCTTGTAGAAAACAGAAAGCTCATTTTGGGCGGCGTGCATATCCCGTATGAAAAGGGTCTTTTGGGGCATTCCGATGCGGACGTGCTCGCGCATGCCATAGCGGATGCTTTGCTCGGCGCGGCGACGCTCGGGGACATCGGCGTGCTTTTCCCGGACGATGACCCGCAGTACGCCGGTGCGGACAGCTTAAAGCTGCTCGCGGTGGCGGTGGCGGCGGTACGCCGCAAGGGCTTTGAAATTGAAAATATCGATGCGACGATTTTGGCACAGCGTCCGAAGCTGCGCCCGTACATCGATGAGATGCGCCGCAACATTGCATCCGCCTGCAACCTCGACCTCGATTGCGTGAGCATCAAGGCGACGACGGAGGAGGGCCTCGGCTTTACCGGCCGCGGCGAGGGTATTGCAGCGCATGCGGTGTGCCTGCTGAAATAAATTTGCAGTATTTTTGAGAGCTTCGCTTCGGCGGGGCTCTTTTTTGCACCAATTCCCGGCTTGTCTCATATTCTGTTTTGATGAGACTGTTTTGAAGGCTTGGAGGTGCTTGCAATGGAAAACAAAAGAGACACGGGCGGGAAGCGGCTTATTGTTGTCAGCAGCGTGACCTATGCGCTGAAAAGCCGTGATCTGCTTTTTCAAAGAGGGATAAAAGCCTACATTGAGCGGCTGCCGCGCACCCGAGAAAGCGGCTGCGGCTATGGTGTATATGTTCCGCAGCGCACGGACGAAGCGGAGCGCATTTTGCGGGATGCAGGCGTGAAAGTGTTCTACCGTGCGGAACGGGGCGAAAAGAAATGATCTATCTCGATAACAGCGCGACGACGTACCCAAAGCCGCTTTCGGTGCGCCGCAAAATGGCGCAGGCGCTGGAGCAGTTCGGCGCGAACCCCGGCCGCGGCGGGTTTAAAATGAGCTTGCAGACGGCGCAGGCGGTCTACGATGTGCGGCAGAAGGCGGCGAGCTTTTTCGGGGCGGCGGGCCCGGAGTGCATCTCGTTTCAGCCGAGCTGCACGCAGTCGCTGAATATCGTTATCCACTCGTTAAAGCGTGGCGACCATGTGCTTGTGACCGATTTGGAGCACAATGCGGTTTTGCGGCCGCTGAAAGCCATGGAGGCGCACGGTGTTTCGTTTACCGTTGTGCCCGTGACGCCCGGCGACAACGACGCGACGCTCGACGCGTTCCGTCATGCGATGCGCGAGAACACAAGGTTGTTTGTCTGCACGCAGGCCTCGAATGTATTCGGCATCCGCGTGCCTGTGGAGCGGCTGGCGGCGCTTGCGCATATATACGGCGCGGAGATTTGCGTGGACGCGGCGCAGTCCGGCGGGGTGATTCCCATTCATGCGGAGCGCGACGGCATCGATTACCTTTGCTGCGCAGGACACAAGGGGTTATACGGTCCGATGGGCACGGGTATGCTCATTACGAAAAACGGTGAAAAGCTGGAAAGCCTGATACAGGGCGGCACGGGTACGCGCGCGTTGGAGCTAGACCAGCCGCGGGAAATGCCGGAATACCTTGAAAGCGGCACGCAGAATGTGCCGGGCATCCTCGCACTCGGCGCGGGCATGGATTTTGTGCGCACGAACGGTGAAGATATGCTGCGGGAGAGGGAAATGCGTCACATTCGCCGCGTATACGAGGCATTCAAAAACATGCCGCATGTTGTTTTATACACCGCAATGCCGGACACGATGTACTTTGTGCCGGTGCTCGGCTTTAACGTGCGCGGCATGCAGAGTGAAGAAGTGGGCGAGGTACTTGCAAAGCGGAACATTGCCGTGCGCTGTGGGTTCCACTGTGCGCCGCTCGTACACCGCAAAATGGGAACGGACGGTGAAACGCCCGGCGGCGCGGTGCGCGTTTCGCCGGGTGCGTTCACGACCGACAGGGACATTACGGAGCTGATTCGCACGGTCTATTCGCTCCGGGCTGAAAGTGCGGCACGAAAAGTTGAATAAAAATGAATAAAGTGTAAATAAAAATCAAAAAATACAGAAAAGAACAGGAAAAAACATACAATTCCCCCTTTTCATCCCCACCTCTTTGTGTTAAACTATATACAGTACGCATTTAGGTTTTGTAAAAAGTTAATCGTATAGAGCGGATGTGCACCGTGTGCATGTACCGCCGAATCCTGTGCAAAGAGGTGAATGCTTTGAATAAGGTTTTTGAAGCCATTGCTTCCTGGTGGGAGTGGATGGTGAGCATTGCCATGAATTTTCAATTTAAAGATGCCGTTGATATTATCATCGTTGCATTTTTGATCTACGGTGTGGTCAAGCTTGTGCGCGAAACGCGCGCGGGGCAGCTTGTAAAGGGACTTTTTCTGCTTGTCATTCTGTTTATTATTTCTTCGTATTTTAACCTGGTGATGGTCAGCCGCGTGCTGGCGTATTTCTTCCAGTTCGCTTTCGTCGCGATCCTCATCGTGTTTCAGCCGGAAATCCGCAAGGCGCTCGAACAAGTGGGCCGCAACAACGTCGGACAATCTATTGCAGCTGTGGTAACAGGCCGTGACCGCAGCTATGACCGCGCGCAGATCCGCAAGGCAATCAACGCCGTGGTAGACGGCGTGGGCATTTTACAGCAGCTCAAAATGGGCGCGCTTATCGTATTCGAGCGCAAAACGAAGCTTGGCGACATCATTGAGACCGGCACGCAGATTAACTGCGAGCCTTCCGGTCAGATTGTGGGCAATATTTTCTTCAATAAGGCGCCTTTGCATGACGGCGCCATGATTATTCGCGACGGCATGATTCATGCGGCGGGCTGTATTCTGCCGCTGACGAAAAACACTTCGGTCTCTGCAGAGCTCGGCACGCGTCACCGCGCGGCGCTCGGTGTCAGTGAGGAATCGGATGCCGTGGTCGTGGTGGTTTCGGAAGAAACGGGGCAGATCTCCGTGGCTGTAAACGGCGTTTTGGCGCGCCGCTTTACGCGCGATACGCTGCGTGATGTTTTGGAGGGGTACCTCATTCCGCAGGAAGAAGCTTCCACCGTGCGCCGTAAGTTCGGCGTGCTGAAAAGCAAAAGGACGGTGAAGAAGTGATGGCAAAAATGTCTAAGAAACCCAGAAACGAAGTAAAACAACGCTTACGCGTGTTTGAAAACAACACAATTTTGCTTATCTTTTCATTCCTTGCCGCGGCGGCCGTCTGGTTTGCCATGATGGCGAGCAGCTCCGAAAGCCGTGCGACCGTAATCCGCAATGTGCCGATTAACGTTGAAATTTCCGATACGGCGCAGGAAGCCGGTGTGCGCGTGTTCAGTATGAGCAGCAGCGCGACGGATGTGAGTATTACGGGCAACTCACTCATCACAAGTAAGGTGACGAGTGAGGACATCGGCGTTACGGCGACGCTGGATCCTTCCGTCAGCATGCTGACGGGCAGCAGCTTGCAACAGACGACGCTTTCTCTGCGCGCAGCAAAAAAGGGCAACACCCTCGCCGAATACGAGGTGGAAAGCGTTTCGCCGTCCGAGATCACAGTGGTGTATGATAAATATAAAGAAACGCAGCTCACTTTGGAAACAAATTTTCAGTACACTACGGCGGGAAATTACTATGCGCCTTCTACGCCCACACTTTCTACGGAGCTTATCACGGTCTCCGGCCCGGAAAGCAGCGTGAACAAGGTGGCGCGTGCCGTGTTGGAATATAAGTTCAGCGAAGAGCTCACGCAGTCGAAGTCGCTTTCCTGCAAAGTGACGTTGTACGACGCGAACGGCAATGTACTTGACCCAACGGAGCTCTATTTGAAGCTGAGCGACGACACGGTGGAGGTTTCCATTCCGGTGACGAGCCGACAGACGGTCAAGCTGGAAGCGGACGTGCGCAATATTCCGGACAGCTTTGCCTCGAACCGCATCACGATCGACCCGGCAGAAATTGAAATTGCCGGTGACGGTGAAACGGTCTCAAAGTACACGACCCTGACGCTCTCCACGCCGATCAACTTCTTGGACGTTACGCCGGAAAACAACACGTTCACGGTGGCTATCCCGGTGCCGAGCGGTGTGACAAATGTGACGCGAGTGGAAAACGCGACCGTTACATTCAACCTGAACGGTTACAAGGAAACGTCTGTGCTGACGAGCAACATCAGCGTCATCAACGTGCCGGAGGGTATGGAAGCAGAGCTTTCTACAAAGACGCTCACACTGAAGATCATCGGCACGGCGGCGCAGATCTCGAAGCTGACGGGAGATTCCGTTTTCTGTACGGTGGATCTTTCCACGGTGACAGACCCGAGCGGCAGCATGGAAGCGCCGGTGACGGTGACGATTAACAATGCGGATTCCTGCTGGGCAACCGGCAGCTACACGGCGCATGTGACGCTTTCGCCGAAAACCGAATCTTCCACCAGTGATGCTTCGAACTAAATAAGCAAAATGAAAACCCGCCGAGCTGAAAAGTTTCGGCGGGTTTGTGTTTTATGGGGAGAGTACATTCAGCGTAGCGCGATCATGTCGCCGGTGACGTGCGAAAGCCAGTCTTTTACGGCGAACGGTACGCCGGTGGCTTTTAAAATAACGATCACCAAAATGATGGTGATGAGAATAAGCAGCACCTTAAGCGCAAATTGCGGGTTGCCGTGTTGGTGCTCGTCTTCGTGCTCCGGCACATGGTGTTCTTTAGCGGTCTGCTTGGCGGTTTCGGGTTTCCGTGTTTTTTCTTCCATAACGGCACCTCTTTTCTGCAAAGATACAGAATCTTTCATTTCCATTTTACCACATGCCTTTCCTGTTTTCTATAATTTATCGACTTTTTTCTTCGAAAAAATCAACAAAAATTCGGGAAACAAATTTGTGCTGAGCGCTTTTAAAACAAGACACTTTGGTGTCTTGTTCAGAAAACCCAGACAGCCGGGCTTCCTACAACTTGAACGTCCACAGGAAGTTCAAGTCTACCTGTCCTGACGATTGCAAACGCAAAGGTGTTTCGTCGTCTGCGGACGACGACTCAAGGCACTGCCTTGAGAATCCGTAAACTTTCTTGAAGAAAGTTTAATCAAAGACTTTGTTCGTCGCTTTGCCGACAGATGGAGAATGTGTTTTTCTTTTTCTACAAACAGTTTCGCAGATAATTGTGAAATTCTGTTGAATAACCGGCAAAAAAATGCTAAAATATTCTTTTAGAAATGAAACGAATTTACATAGGACACGGTTGCCGCGCAGTAGTTGGAGTTGCGCGGAAAATCGGGCTTTTGATTTAAAGGGTGAAACAAAATGATCTTGCGAAAATGGGAGGTGCGTCCTCTCGATAAGGAACGCGCGGCGGCGTTTGCACAGACGTATGGCGTGCCGTTCTTCCTCGCGATGCTGATGAATATTCGCGGCCTTGACGATGCTGCGCATCTGCGGGAATTTCTTGGCGAGGGCGAGCCGCTCTCTGACCCGTTTCTTTTAAAAGATATGGACAAAGCTGCGGCGCGTATTACCCGCGCGGTGGACAATATGGAAAAAATCGCGGTTTACGGGGATTACGATGCCGACGGCGTGACTTCGACCGCCATGCTGTATTCGTACCTTGAAACGCGCGGTGCGGACGTAATCTTCTACATACCGCAGCGCGAGGGCGAAGGCTACGGCATGAACATCGGCGCCGTGGAATACTTAAAAGAGCAAGGCGTGTCGCTCATTGTCACGGTCGACAACGGCATTTCCTCCGTGCAGGAGGTAGCGCGCGCAAAGGAGCTTGGCATTGATGTGGTTGTCACCGATCATCACCGCCCGCAGGAGATATTGCCCGATGCCGTGGCGGTCGTGGACGCATACCGACCGGATGACACAAGCCCCTATAAGCATTTTTCCGGTGTAGGCATCGCGTTTAAATTGCTTATGGCGCTGGAGGACGGCGCGGGCGACGTGGAAGATCTGTTAGAAGCATACAGCGATCTCGCGGCCATCGGCACCATCGGCGATATTGTGCCGCTGACGGGTGAAAACCGTACGCTGATCCGCGCGGGCCTTGAGCGTCTTTCACAGAGCGACCGCCCGGGCGTGCAGGCACTTTTGGAAAACGCAGGCATTGCAGGGAAGGCACTGACGAGCACGAATGTGGCGTTTACGCTGGTGCCGCGCATCAACGCGACGGGCCGTATGGGCGCGCCGGAACGCGCCGTGCGCTTGCTCATCAGCGGCTATGAAGAGGAAGCCGAGGTACTGAGTGAGGAAATCTGCGCTGATAACGAGGAACGCCGCCGTGTGGAAGCAGAGATTGCCGAAGCGGCGTTTGCGGATATCGAAGCAAAAGGATACATGAAAGACCGCGTGGTCGTGGTGGACGGTGAAAACTGGCACCATGGTGTTATCGGCATTGTGGCGTCCCGTGTGACGGAGCGCTGCGGCAAGCCGTGCATGATCATTTCGCGCGGCGAAACAGAGGCGAAGGGCAGCGGCAGAAGCATTGAGGGTTTCTCGCTGTTTGAAGCCATCTGCGCGTGCGGCGACTTGCTCATCAAATTCGGCGGACATCCCATGGCGGCGGGTATCACGTTGAAGCCCGAAAACATCGAAGCGTTCCGCAAGCGCATCAATCAGTATGCGGCGGAGCACTTCCCGCAGATGCCCACGCAGACTGTCACACTGGACTGCAAGCTGAACCCGGCGGCGCTTTCGGTTTCCATGGCGCAAAGCCTGACGCAGTTGGAGCCGTTTGGAAACGGCAACCCGCAGCCGGTGTTCGGTTTATTCAACATGGAGCTTTCCAATGTCACACCGGTCGGCGGCGGGGGGCATCTGCGCCTGACCTTAGAAAAGAACGGCGCGGTCATCACGGCGATGCGTTTTAATACAAAGCCCGAGGAGCTGCCGTACCACATCGGCGATAAGATCGACCTTGCGGTGCAGCTGGAGGCGCGCGAATTTCGAGGCCAGCCGTCGCTGACTGTCATCGTGCGCGATATGAAGTTTGCAGCGTTCAATACGGAAAAAAATATAGCGTCGCTTGCGAGCTTTGAAAAGTGGCAGCGCGGCGAGGCGCTTTCCGCGGAGGATAAAAACAGATTATACCCCGACCGCGCGTGCTTAGCGGCCATTTACCGCGCACTGCGCACGGTGAACGGTAAAGAGACGGATCAGGTTCGGTTTGTTTCGCAGCTTGGAAAAGATACGACGCTGGGACTCTTTAAAACGGTGCTTCTTGTATTTGAGGAGCGCGGCTTGGTACACAGCGAAATTGCAGACGATACATTTACGGCAACGCTCATCGAAACGAGCGGCAAAACAGATATTACACGTTCCCCGGTGCTTTTGGCACTGCAATAAGGGAACGGAAGGAGTGAAAAACGATGGCAGAAGCAGCAAAAACGTATGCGGACCTTGTGTCACTGATCGAAAAAAGCGAAAAAGAATATGACCTCGCGTTGATCGAAAAAGCGTATAAGTTCGCGGAGGCAGCGCATCAGGGACAGGTGCGGCGCTCCGGCGAGCCGTACATCATCCACCCCATTGCGGTGGCGTATAAGCTTGTGGAATTCGGCATGGATACCCCGTCCGTCGTGGCAGGTCTGCTGCATGACGTCATTGAGGACACGCCGGTCACGTATGACGACATTGTGAAAGCGTTCGGTAAGGAGATTGCAAACCTGACGGACGGCGTGACAAAGCTCGGCAAGATCCCGTTCTCCTCCCGTGAAGAGCAGCAGGCGGAAAACCTGCGCAAAATGCTCATTGCGATGAGCGAGGACATCCGCGTAATCATTATTAAATTTGCGGACCGCATGCACAATTTAGCGACGCTCGAATACGTAGCGCCGCAGAAGCAGCGCGACAAGGCGCTGGAATGTCTTGAGGTGTACGCACCCATTGCGCACCGTCTCGGTATGCGCAAGGTTAAGGAATACATGGAGGACGTTTCTTTAAAGTACCTTGACCCTGTGGCGTATAAGGAGATTGAAGATAACCTTGAGGCGCGCAGCACAAAGCGCAAGCAGTTTATTGAGACAACGAAAGAAATGATCCGCAGTCGTGTGGAGCCGCTTATCCCGGGCGTATATATTGAAGGGCGCGTAAAAAGCGTCAACGGCATTTATCGCAAGATGTTCATTCAGGGTAAGAGCTTTGACGAAATTTACGACGTGTTCGCCCTGCGCGTAATCGTCGATACCATCAACGATTGCTATAATGTGCTCGGTATCATCCATGATATGTTCACCCCGCTGCCGAACCGCTTTAAGGACTACATTTCCACGCCGAAGCAGAACATGTACCAGTCCTTGCATACGACGGTCATCAGCAAAGAGGGCATCCCGTTCGAGGTGCAGATTCGCACGTGGGAAATGCACCACACGGCAGAATACGGCATCGCGGCGCACTGGAAGTATAAGCTCGGCATGACGAGCGGCAACGAAAAGCCCGACTCGCTGGAGGGCCGCTTGCAGTGGATCCGCAACATGCTCGATAACCAGTCCGAAAGTGAAGATATCACTGACCTTGTGCGCTCCATCAAGACCGATCTTGCGCCGGAAGAGGTGTTCGTCTTCACCCCGAAAGGCGACGTTATCAACCTGCCGATGGGCTCTACGGTTATCGATTTTGCGTATGCCATTCATTCCGCCGTCGGCAACCGCATGATTGGCGCAAAGGTTGACCAGAAGATCGTGCCGCTCGATTACAAGGTAAAAACGGGCGAGATCATTGAGATTTTGACGACGAAGGAGGTCGGTCGCGGCCCGAACCGCGACTGGCTTTCCATCGTGCGTACAAGCGAAGCACGCAATAAGATCCGCGCGTGGTTCAAGAAAGAAAAGCGTGATGAGAATATCGTAGAGGGCAAGGCAGAGCTGGAGCGCGAATTTAAGCGCAACGGCATCGTGATGAGCGACGAGCTGATGCAGTTCATGCTGGAAAGCGCCGGCCGCCGCCACAGCTGCGTCACGCCCGATGATTTTTACGCGGCCGTCGGCTACGGCGGCATTCAGCTTTGGAAGCTCC
>ENA-ORNQ01000420-ORNQ01000420.1-human-gut-metagenome-genome-assembly--contig:-NODE-420-length-43591-cov-7.323847_pt1 | contig 43591 bp, 43 predicted proteins | sample MGYA00242116_ERZ509024 | MGnify/ENA primary metagenome ERZ509024 (study PRJEB26280, sample SAMEA2338697) | human gut metagenome | biome: human gut; feature: human-associated habitat; material: faeces...
CCCCCCTGCCGGTACATGTCCACTTCTTGATGGACGAGTTTGCAAACGTCGCGCTGCCCGATGAATTTGACAAGCTGCTGTCCACCATGCGCTCCCGCGAAATCTCGGTATCAATCATCATCCAGAATCTGGCGCAGCTGAAGGCGCTGTTTGAAAAGCAATGGGAGTCGATCGTCGGTAACTGCGACGAGTTTCTCTATCTCGGCGGAAACGAGCAGTCCACGCACGAGTATGTCTCCAAGCTGCTCGGGAAAGAGACAATCGATACGAACACATACGGGCAGTCCAAAGGCCGCAACGGCAGCTACTCCACCAACTGGCAGCTGGCGGGGCGTGAGCTGATGACGCCGGACGAGGTGCGCATGCTGGATAACCGGTATGCGCTTCTTTTTATCCGCGGCGAGCGGCCGGTGGAAGATCTCAAGTTCGATATTCTGAAGCATCCGAACATCGCGCTTACCACGGACGGCGGTGCCGAACCCTACCGGCACGGTGAGGACAGCATCAGCATTGCGGCTCTATCCATTGACGAGAGCCTGTTGAAAAAGGCCGGCACAGAGCCGGTCAGCGAGGACGAGTACCTCTTCTTCTGTGAAGAAGAGCTCGAAGAATTACTGCAAAAGAAAATGGAGGAAAAACAGCATGAACAAGAAAATCAAGAGCAAGATTGAGAACCCCAGCAAGGTCAAAAAGGGCTTTCGCGCCTACTGTGCCATAATCATCACAATAGCGCTGATTACGGCGCTGTCTGCCGCGGCATTCGCCGCGGATGACCCTATCGCCGTTGTCAACAATCTCTCGGACTTCATCTTCGGTCTGATCCGTGCCGTGGGGCTGATTATTCTGGGCTGGGGCGTTGTACAGGTCGGTATGTCCTTCCAGAGCCACGACCCGAGCCAGCGTTCCAACGGTTTCCTGACGCTGGCGGGCGGTATTGTAATTACTTTCACTAAAGAGATCCTCGACCTGATCGTCGGCTGACCCGTTATCCGAAAATATGGGGCGGCTTCCCAATAAGAAGCCGCCCCAGAAGGAGGTGCAAGTATGTCGGATAACTGGGTCGTACAAAATCTCGAAAACGCCCTGGAAACATGGAACAAGAAGCTGGCGGAAATCTGGCAGCTCCTCACGCAGTCGCCGGAGGAATTCAAGGGCGGCGGGATCTGGAACGTGATCGTCGACATCCACGGTGCGGTACAGGCCATTGGGCTGGCGCTGCTTGTGTTGTTCTTCGTTGTGGGCGTAATGAAAACCTGCGGCTCTTTTGCGGAGACACGCCGTCCGGAAACCGTGCTGAAGCTCTTCATCCGGTTTGCTCTGGCCAAAGGCGCAGTGACCTATGGGCTGGAGCTGATGATGGCGCTGTTCCGCATCGTGCAGGGAGCCATCTCCACGATCATGGGTTCCGCTGGTCTCGGCGCTGCGCAGGAAACGGTTTTGCCGCCGGAGATCATAACCGCGGTGGAAGACTGCGGCTTCTTTGAGAGTATTCCTTTATGGGCGGTAACGCTGATCGGAGGGCTGTTCATCACGGTGCTCTCTTTCGTGATGATTATGACGGTATACGGGCGCTTTTTCAAACTATACCTGTATTCGGCCATTGCGCCCATTCCGCTCTCGTCCTTCGCCGGGGAGCCGAGCCAGAATGTGGGCCGGAGCTTTCTCAAAAGCTACGCCGCCGTGTGTCTCGATGGAGCAATCATTGTGCTCTCCTGTGTCATCTTCTCCCACTTTGCTGCGTCGCCGCCCACCGTCAAAACCGACGCCGCGGCGGTAACGATGGTGTGGAGCTACATTGCAGAGCTGATCTTCAACATGCTCATCCTGGTCGGTTCCGTGAAGATGTCCGACCGGATTGTACGGGAGATGATGGGGCTGTAATGGCGCAAATCTCTTCGATGATATAGGGAACTTTTTGCTCTAATTCTCACCAAAAAGTTCCCTATAAACCATTCAACCGTCTCCCACTCGGGAGGTGGTTTTCTTATACCCAAACGAAGGAGGTATCTCTTTGGAAGTCAAGATCAACCGTGAAATCCGAAACTATACGGAATCCATGTTTTTCGGACTGTCTATGCGGCAGTTCGTTTTTTCTTTGCTGGCTGTGGGTGTGGCCGTAGCGCTGTACTTTCTGCTCCGCCCGTATGTAGGGCTCGAAACGCTGAGCTGGATCGTCATTCTGGCCGCAGCCCCATTCGGCGCGCTGGGCTTCTTCAGCTATCACGGTATGAGCGCCGGGCGGTTTCTCCGGGTATGGTTTCGCTCGGAGATTCTGGAGCCGGCGCACCTCCGGGTGCAGCCATCCAACCTGTATTACGAGGCGCTGAAAGGTGTCATAGAAGTTCATGAGAAGGAGGTATATAAACGGCATGATAAAGACTCTCAGTAATCTTCTCCAGCAGGACCGGGAGAAATACCGCGTACCGCGCCGCGTGCAGGACGTGATCCCCATCCGGCGCATCTGGCCGGACGGCATTTTCCTCGTCGGCAGCAAGTACTCCAAAATGTACCGCTTCACGGACATCAACTACCTCGTCGCCAGCCGTGCGGACAAGGAGTCCATGTTCCTCCTGTACTCCGAGCTGCTGAACAGTCTGGACGCCGGAGCCACCGCGAAGATCACGATCAACAACCGCCGCCTGAATCGCGTCAACTTTGAGAAGAACATCCTCATGCCGCTGCGCGGGGATGCGCGGGACATCTACCGCCGGGAATACAACCAGATGCTGCTGGACAAGGCGATGGAGGGCAACGGCATCATTCAGGAAAAGTACGTCACCGTCACGGTGCTCAAAAAGGACATAGAAGAGGCCCGCGCCTACTTCGCCCGTACCGGTGCGGATCTCTGCTCCCACTTTGCCGCCCTCGGGGCTAAGTGTACGGAGCTGGATGCCACGGAGCGCCTGCGCGTCCTGCACGATTTCTACCGCGTCGGCGAAGAGGTGGACTTCCACTTTGACGCGAAGGACATGATGCAGAAAGGCCACGACTTCCGGGATTACATCTGCCCGGACAGTATAGAAAAGGCATCGGCCCGCCTAAAGCTCGGCAAACGCTTCTGCCGGGTGCTGTATCTCAAGGACTACGCTTCCTATATCAAGGACTGTCTGGTGACGGAGCTGACGGATCTGAGCCGGAACATGATGCTCTCTATTGATATCGTCCCCGTCCCTACCGACGAGGCAGTCCGCGAGGTGGAAACCCGGTTGCTGGGCGTGGAGACGAATATCACCAACTGGCAGCGCCGGCAGAACGCCAACAATAACTTTTCCGCCGTGATCCCCTACGACATGGAGCTCCAGCGCCGGGAGGCCAAGGAGTTTCTGGACGATCTCACCACCCGCGACCAGCGCATGATGCTGTGCGTCCTCACCGTGGCGCTCACCGCGGAGACGCAGGAGCAGCTCGACAGCGACACCGAGACCGTCCTTGCCATTGCCCGAAAGCACATGTGTCAGCTTGCCGTGCTGAAGTATCAGCAGTATGACGGGCTTAATACTGTGCTTCCCATCGGGACACGGCGCATTGACGCCTTCCGGACGCTGACGACGGAGAGCCTTGCTGTGTTCATCCCCTTCAAGGTGCAGGAGATCATGGACAAGGGCGGGATTTACTTCGGCGAAAACGCTATCTCCCACAATCTCATCATGTGCAATAAGGAGACGCTTCTGAACCAGTCGGCGTTTGTTCTCGGGGTGCCTGGCTCCGGCAAATCGTTCTCCGTAAAGGAGCTGATTACCTTCCTCATGCTCAACACGGACGACGATATCCTGATCTGCGATCCCGAAGGCGAGTTTGCCCCGCTGGTGGAGGCGATGGGAGACGACATTGGTACTGTCATCCATGTGGCCGCGGGCGGCAAACACCGGCTCAACGCCATGTACATGGTGGAAGGCTACGGCGAGAAGAACTCCATTGTGGATAAGTCACAGTTTATCATGTCGCTGGTTGAGCAGATTGACAAGAGCGGCGTCGGCCCGCAGCACAAATCCATCATCGACCGCTGCACGGCGCAGCTCTATCAGGAGGCGGCGGAAACCGGCATCATCCCGACGCTCTCGGCGCTGCGCGAGAAGCTGCTGGTGCAGCCGGAAGCAAAGGCGCACGACATTGCGCTCTCGCTGGAACTCTATACAACCGGCTCTCTGGACATTTTCGGCCATGCCGGAAATGTGGGTCTGGATAAGCGCGTGGTAGTATTCAACATCCACGATCTCGGCGAGCAGCTCAAGCCCGCAGGACTGCTGGTCATTACGGACACGATGCTCAACCGCGTCACGCTCAACTGGCAGCGCGGCCGGCGCACGCATGTCTTCATCGACGAATTCCATGTGGTGTTTGAAAACGAGCAGAGCGGCAATTTTTTTGCGTCTGCCTGGCGGCAGTTCCGCAAGCGCAATGCGTTCCCCACCGCCATTACGCAGAACGTGGAGTACCTGCTGGACTCCGTGCAGGCCAGCACGATGGTGTCCAACTCCGAGTTCGTGGTCATGCTCAATCAGGCGGCGAAGGATCGGGAGAAGCTGGCGAAGCTTCTTAACATCTCGAACGAGCAGATGAGCTATGTTACCAACGCGGATGCCGGCTGCGGCCTGATCCGCTATGGCCGGGCGCTGGTTCCGTTTATCAACCGGTTCCCGAAGGACACAGAGCTCTACAAGCTGATGACAACGCGGCCCGGCGAGGGTGTGTTCGGAGTGGGACGCGATGGCTGACATCAAGACACGCGATGCCGTTACAGGGACGATAAAGGCCATAGACAAGTCCGCCGTGGCTGCCGAGCGCATGAGGGATGCTTTTATCCGAACAAAGGACGAGGCGCAGCGCGGCGCTTCTCCTACGGAGGACAGTCCGGAGAAATACGCGGCGGATAAGGTGACCAGCCTTGCAGAAACCGCTGCATCCCGTACAGCGCAGGAGTTTGATAAGCAGGGGCGGAAAGCCGTTCAGCAGTCTGCACGATCCCACACGAGGCCTTTTTCTGATAGGCGAACGTCCACATTTACAGAAATGCCCCAGCCGGAAGCGGCTGGGGCGCGGTTCAAACGAGAAGAACACAAGCGCATGTTGCTCCGTACTCAGAGAAACAGCGGCGAGACAATAAAACCGTCTGTACGGGAAAAGCGGACTCGGTCAATAAAAACCGCCGACCGGGCGGTAAAACCCGTTGAGCGGTCTGCCCGAACGGTCCGGCGGACAGCGCGTACTATTCCTGCCAATCCCGGCGTTACGGTCAAGACGGCAAACGCGTCCGCGCGGCGGGCGAAGGCGGGAGCGAGAAACTCTGTCGAGGTCGTGAAAAAGGCTGCTGCCGCGGCCTCAAAAGCGATCCGGGCAATCCTCGCCGCGACGAAGGCGCTCGTCAACGCGATCCTCGCGGGGAGTTGGATTGCCATCACCATTGTTCTGGTTGTTGTACTGCTCGGCGCTGCCCTCTCGCTCTTCGGAAGCGAAAGCGGACGAACATCGTATATTCCGGTGAGCGCGGAGGTGGAAGCCTATACACCCATCATCCGCGTGTATGCCAATCAATACGGCATAGGAGAATACGTTGAGCTGATTAAGGCGATCATGATGCAGGAGAGCGGCGGGCAGGGCCTTGATCCCATGCAGGCGTCCGAAAGCGGGTATAACACCCGTTACCCGCGATCGCCCAATGCCATTACCGATCCGGAGTATTCCATTGATGTCGGCGTTCAGACTGTCGCGGACAGCTTGCGGCAGGCTGAGGTGGAGAGTCCTGTCGATATGGAGAACATCAAGCTGGCGCTGCAGGGCTACAATTTCGGCAATGGGTTTATTCCCTGGGCGCGGGAGAACTACGGTGGATATTCGGCCATCGCGGCGATTGAGTTTTCCAATCGTATGGCTGCGCAGCTCGGCTGGAGCGGATACGGCGACAAGCAGTACCCGGCGCATGTGCTGCGCTACTACCCGTTCGGGCGTGCCTTCACCGCGGAGGGCAATCAGGCCATTGTGGAGATAGCGCTGACGCAGGTCGGCAACGTGGGCGGCAAGCCTTACTGGAGCTGGTGGGGACTCAGCGAGCGCGCCGAATGGTGTGCCATGTTTGTGAGCTGGTGTGCTGATCAGGCTGGCTTGCTCGATGCCGGGGCCATTCCGAAGTTTGAGAACTGTGTCTGGGGCGCGAACTGGTTCAAGGATAACGCCGGATGGGCCGACGGCTCTGCCGAACCGAGCCCCGGCAACATCATCTTTTTCGATTGGGAGGCGGACGGCTATCCGGATCATGTGGGCATCGTTGAAAAATGCGAGAACGGCATGGTATACACCATCGAGGGCAACGTCAATGACGACTGCGCCCAAGGACGCTACTATGTAGGAGATGCCTGCATCTTCGGGTATGGTTTGCCGGCATACTAACAATCAAAACCGTCGTCATAGGCGGCGGTCTTGAATTCTGCAAGCTAAATATTGAATGTAAGTTATTTTTCTTTGTTGTAAAATTGCACAATTATCTTTTTACAATTAAAGATATTTATCTTTGACACAACTTCTGTTATAATTCAATTGAAAAACACAGGGAAATTGTTTTTCGTTAGCGATACAGCAACGTAATAGGTCAATGTTATGAGCATATTCCTCTCATACACATTTCCGTCTACATCTTGTATAAGATAATATTACATTCAGTCAGAAGGTTGAATTTCCCTGTGTTTTTCCTTGTAGGAGTTGTTTATGGACAGAGAAAGTATAAAAGAAGCCTTCTTTCAATTAAAGACAAGAGACGATGTTGCCTCTATTTTGGGTATCTCAGAGAGAAGTCTGAGGTATTTTCTTTATAAAATACGCCCAGAAAACATGTACCATACCTTCAAAGTCCCCAAAAAGGATGGGGCAACTCGCGAAATCGCAGCACCTGAGAAAAGGCTGAAGATGATACAACGCAAGTTAGCTGACGTCTTGTCTGATGTCTACGAACCGAAGGTATGCGCATATGGATTTATTACCGAAAAGAGTAACATTGGAAATGCGGCGCAGCATGTTAAGAAATCGCTCGTTTTCAACATTGATTTAAAAGACTTTTTCTCACAGATTCATTTTGGGCGTGTCCGCGGTATGCTGATGAATGCGCCATACAACCTACCTGATGAAGCCGCCACAACAATAGCACAAATTGCCTGCTATAATGGTTATTTGCCACAAGGGGCCCCATCTTCCCCGGTCATCACCAATATGATCTGTGTTCCTTTGGACAACGCCTTGATGCGACTTGCGAAAAGCACAAAATGCGTCTATACACGGTATGCTGACGATATTACTTTTTCAACCCATAAATCTTCATTTGACAAATCAATAGTATACATAGAAGACGGCGAAGTGATCATTGGCGAAAAACTGGCTTCAACACTTAAAAAACATTCATTTGAAGTAAATGCTAAAAAAGTTGCATTACGTTCTTATACATGCCGACAAGAAGTCACCGGGTTAACAGTTAACGAGTTTCCAAACTTGCGCCGAGGCTATGTAAAACAGTTACGGGCAATTATTCATAGCTGCGAAAAGTTTGGGATTCCTGCCGCTGCAAAGACTTATGTGAAAAAAGGGCTTTGTAAAAACCACGAAATTTGTAATGTCGTTGATGCTTCTGATTCTGAGGACGTGGTGGTCAACTGGTTCAAACGCGTTCTTATTGGGAAAATCTGTTATATTAAGCATGTAAGGGGAGCAAAAAATCCAACTTACTTATCTTTTGCCCAGAAATTCAACACCCTTTTCAGGGAAGACATATTTGACGTTTCTGAGTTTCATCGTTTTAATAATACCATTAAAAATAGTGTCCTTATCTTAGAACATCGCGACGAAGACAAAATTATCCAAGGTAGTGGTTTTTACCTATCCGGCATAGGGCTTATTACAAGCGCCCATGTAACAGAGAGTGGAGATTTTTATAACGTCTTCCAAGTTGACTCTTATGATGAATCTTCACCGGGTATAGGCGTAATTGGTAGCTGTAACAAAGTATCTTCTGATGAAAAAATAGACTATGCAATATATAAGGCACCGTCTTCAATCGTCGAAGAGCTAACTTTTAAACTTGGAGATAGCAGAAAGTTAAAAATCGGGGATGAAGTCACTATTATTGGCTACCCTAATCACCAAAAGGGAAATTCTCAGTACATGCAGCGCTGCTACATTACAAGTGAAAAACCGTTTTTGGGCGCTCATTTCTTTACGATAAGCGGACGAGTTGTGCATGGAGCAAGCGGAGGAATTGTTTTAAACGCATCAAATGAAGCAATAGGTATTCTAAAAGGTGGGATTGCTTCCACCGAAGAAGACGATAATAATGAAAACCAGGGATTCGTTCCGTTACATTTGGCGTTGGATCACATGAAAGCTACATTTCATACGACCGAATAATTTCTTCATTCGCTACTTTCAACAAGAAAAGAAAGCCGCCTGGGTGGGGCACAAGGCCCTTTACCCGGCGGCTTTTCATATTCATATAATATCACGCAAGGGAAATCTCCTGCGTCAGGAGCTGGAATAAATCAACTTTTTCTTTAGGCGGACAAGGAAACCCATCGTGAAGGCGTTTGAGCATACAGTTGATGGCAACGTTAATAACAATTGCGCTCAGTACTGTTGCTTTGCAAGCGATACCAGGTATAGCGTACCGGCATATAAAAGCACCGTGAGCGTTGGAAGCGGCCTTTGCTCACACTCTACATGCAATCATAAGGAAACAAAACGTCTGTTGTTCGCTTTTGGCGCGCTGCTGGCTTCTGCTTACGAACGCAAGTTGGCCTTTCGTAAAAGATTCATTCTATTTCAATGTAAGCAAATGATTGTGGAGCCGACTCAACTCCTAACTCCGATAAATCTTTTTCGGGTTCAAACAGTTCTACTTGGCCTAATATATAGGCATAAGCCATTTCACAATTGTGAAAGTATTCTCGGTATTTGGCGCGGCTAATACCTGCTGCTTTTTTCGTTTGCTCCCATAATGTAGAGGGGGGAGCGGATAGACGGCCATCTATATGAACTGAAGCAACGACTTTCATTGAAGGCGCTGTGCTATAAATATATATAACTGATACATCCTCCTTCGCCAATCGTTTGCGGTACTCAAATTTTTTTGTTCCCTTTAATATTTTATCTACATATTCTGGCTTAATCGATAAAAGCAATGCTCTCAAAATATATTCCTCTTTATTTTTCTACATAAGTAATTTCTGTTTCTGAATCTTTTATAATCATGTCAAACTGCTCATCGGTTATAGGGGTAAATGGACGCGGACCTCCCGGAGCGGCAATAATATTATGATCCCACAAGTAACCAAGAGTAAGTCTTTTAGACAAACTCTTTACAAAAATGAATTTCAGAATTTTTAGATTATACTGATGCTTCCTCCAGAAAACTTTTAGCTCATCAACGCTAAAGACGCTTCTGTTTTGACACAGGGATAAAAGATCCTCTTCGCTACCAATATCTTCGATGATTTCGTCGACTATCGCGACGGTTGATACAACAGACTTGTATTTCTTGTTTTCCCCGCGGCGCCCCATGCGATAAAAGAGAATCAGATCACCTGGCTTTGCACCGTTAGTGGATGCCCATGAAATATATACTTTTTGAAGTGCATACCTATGCGGCTCTCGGCCAAGAAAATCTATCCGATTCTCACTATTTAGCTGTGAATCAGGCAGAAGCGTTGTATGGTATTGCGGTAGAATCGGTAAAATAAACTTATTGCACAAATAGGAGATATTAGGGTAATTCAGCTTTGGAGTAGCCCCTTCAATCATTTTGTGGAGAGATTTAACTAAAACTTTTTCGGTTCTTTCTCCATTGTGCTTGACTCCATAGTAAACAAACCCCCAGCGATACAGCAGCTCTTCTAAGGCAACAAGTTCACCGCGGTCTGTATACAGAGTCACATAGATTTCGTCGACATTTCGCTGTTGCGCATTATCAAAAATAATCTTGATAAACCGTTCACCTAAACGAAACCCGGTTGATTCAACTTTGAAAGTTCCTACTTTCAATCTCCGCTTTGGAAGAAAGGGCGGCTCAATATCCGAGTAGTTTTCCGAAACACCCTCTGTTTTTAAATACAAAAAGCCCAGTATTCTGTTGTTGTCCGCGCGGCAGATATATGCTTCTTCGTCACACTTACGAGCGAACCACTGATCAAATCCAGCATATGAACTCCGAAAACTGTCAAAAAAATTATCTGTGCTATCAACATTCCCAAAATAGACTTTTTCTACGGCGAGCGCTTTATATTCTATTAAGTCTGGATTTTCTGTGGATACTTTGGTGATAAAACCGTTAATTGAAAAGACGCAATTTGAAAGGCCCAGACGATCTGCTTTGTTCCGCAATTTGCGATCTTCTGTGATAAGAACGTCTACTCTGCCAAGATATACCTCATAAAGCAAGCAGTTATCGATGTGGTCATTTTCATTCTTCTCGGGTTGCCCAATTTTACTTAAAAACGCAGCATCCGGTTGACGAACTGTTTTAATTACATCATAAGACTCTAATTTAACCGAGATGGTTTCCTGTGTTTCAGGGTCTCTGTATTTTTGTATTTCAGATACGGTGTATGGATGGATGACTTTATCGTATTTAAGTTTGTCTATCCAGCGGAAGAGATGCCCTATGCTATAGTTGGAAACTCTTTTGTTCTCACGATGGATTATAATATTTGTATCTAAAAGAATCCTCATGCAGATACTCCTTCTAAAGCTAGCATCCTCATACACTTTTGCAGGTCAGAATCATCAAAAGACATCTGGTGAATGTGCAAACAACAACTACATTGTTTGGCGACCTCTTGAGCCATTTGCCTTTCCGCGCTAAGAAGTAATTGAATATGTTCGAATTGATATTCCTTTTTGTCTCTAACGCTCAAATTAGACAAAATCCGATATGGATCAGCTTCTAATAAGAGTATCTGATCTAATACTAATTTTGTGAACACACTCCAGGGCAATTTGTCAACACCATTCAGACGATCGAAAATACAAAAATGCCCAGCAAGGAGTATTGTGGGATGCTGAGCCAATTTTTTACTGACCTCGATAGCAAGGATATCTTGATTTGTCTCTTTATTCTGAACCGCTTTATTCGCGCCGTACTGCTCGCCGTTGATGCTGCTGATTAAATCTCCGGCAGAGTAAGTTGGCAGGCCCAAAGCTTTTGAAAGTTTATCGCACAAAGTGCTTTTACCAACCCCGTAAGAACCTGCAATAAAAATCGTTCCCACAATCATTCTCCTCCCATTTTTTGAGATTGGTATGCTAATCAATCTCTGCGAAAGCATCACATTAAAAAATGTAGTTTCTTGCATAAAGATTTGGGATTCGGCAGCAACAGCCGACGCGGTCTATATGTCATTATACACGAAAGAAACGAATTAATCTACCGGTTTCCCGCCATAATAACATCAAGTGCTCGTTTCCATATTTGCAACGGTTAATAAGACAGCCGCCCGATAGAGAACACAAATGTTCTCTATCGGGCGGCTGTCCTGTTTAATATCACAAAACAAGGAGCCTCAGCGCCAAACGCCGGAAGACATTGGGGCTTTGCGCCAGACCTGCCAACGGTGGCTGTGCCCAAGGCCGTCTCTATGAATGCGATATGTGTATCTTAGGATACCGTTTTATTTAAGGAAACAATATGATTCTTGATGGACATCCCGTTCCCGAGCTTCCAATTGTAGGTCGGCCTGCGGCAATGCCATCTGAGCACCAACTTTAATCTTAAGCTTATTGATATAATCGGTATTTTTGCCAACCTTGCTTTGCTTGCAATTACAACCGATCGGCAAATGCTTTGCTGACCTAGTCGCAAAATGGTCGTAAGTTGGTTTTAAGTTAGTTGCAACTTGAACGCAAAACCTGCTCCGAATCGTTCGCAAGCTACTTGACGATGAACCACTTTGCGGCACTAGTCTTACCTTTGCAAATCACTTTTCCTGCTTCTTTAAGTTCTCTCATCAACACCTGTATTTGATTGCGACTGTGACTCGGCAAAACTTGCTGCAACTCTTTGAAAGAAGTACCAACCTCGTTATGTTCGCGGATATGCTTTAGCAATAGCTCCTTGTTGGTATTTCGATCCAAGCCAACATGCCTTGTATACACACCGGATTTTCCTGTTGCCGCATAGAGGCTCCTTGCAAGAACATACTTTTTACGACCGATGTGTTCGACAATGCCCATTTCGATCAATCGGTTCAACCGGGACTGCATTTTCTCGCTCAGCGGACGATCATGGTACAGCGCGTTGATCGTAAGAAAGTCTTCGGTGGACATAGATTCCATGGTAGCTTCGTTAATTCGGTTAATTACGGACAGCATCGCCTTGTCGATAATCAGTCCATTCAGCGTGACGCTGACGCAGAAGTCATCCGTTCCGGTGAAGTCGGGAAGCGGTTTTGCCTCCTGTACACTCAGTTCAAACATCAGGTTCATCCCCTGCCCAGAACGCTCCACCATGCCGCACAGAGAGAGGATTTCCGCAATGCGGCGATTGCGCGGGAGTTGGCGATCCAGTATGTTGTCAATCGTAATGCCTAAGGGAAGGCCGCCTGGACTTTCGACAACCAATCTGTCGCGGAACTGACGGACAAATATGCTGCCGCCGAATTGGTAGTTTCTATGGCTCACCGCGTTCAGAATTGCCTCTCGAACAACACGCTCGTTGAAGGTCGCAATGTCAAATACGAAGAAACCTTCCTGATAGTGCTGTTTGTCGTTACGCAGATTGACAAGCTCCCACACGCGATCATAGCACGCAAAAAAGCCGACCTTAAACTCTTCTCTTTGGTTGGCCGGGCCCGACGCTTCAGAAGATCTGTACTCAAAAATGATCTCCGCCTGTGGCAAATACTTGACGATCGCCGCGTTCTTCCCGAACAGAATCAGAGCTGCATATGTTACGCCGTCATCCGTGATTGCTCCGCAGTCATGGAGAAGTTGCTCCTTTGAAAGCGTGTCAAGTTGCTTTTTCCCGCTCTTTTCGATCCATTTAGCGCGAAAGCTTTCAATGGCAGCCTCATCCAAATCTTCGATCGTAGCTCCAGCGCAGATCATACCGGAAAAATCACTACCGGTTTCTTCGTAGATACTGCGGCGCATACTCTCTGGCATAGGCTTGAGTGTATCGCCCTCGTAAATCCACGCCACACCATCGTATTGTACCGGCAAACCGATTGGACGGCTCTTCACATCGAAGACCAGAACTCGACCACCCTCGTTGAATATCTGGAAATCAACATTGATTTTCAGCTTCTCGATCAAGCCCATGCGGGTACGCTCCGGCTGGTCAAAAGCCGCACTTCCGACTACGCTGCGGGGTCTTTTGTCTGTGATGCCAAATACCAGTTTGCCGCCGCCATTGTTTGCCAAAGCACAGCAGCACTTTGCCGCATCCCCAAAGTCAAACCGATTTTTTGCTTCTTTGAATTGAACGTGCTCGCCTTCTTTGGCCTCCAGAAGCTCTCGAACCGTTTCTAAATTTGGCATAGCGTTTCTCCTTTGCTTTGTTCACTCTATTGGGTCATTACAGCAATAGATAGATGGAACAGTCAAACCATATAATATCATTATACACGAACAAAGCGAATTAATCTATCCCTTTTGCACTTTACACCATCAAATACTCATTTCCATATCCGCAATAGCTTATAGGAAAGCCGCTTGGGTGCGAACAGGATGGCCCCTATCGAGCGGTATTTTCCACTTGTTAATTAATATGGCTCGTCGAAGAAACGCGGCGTCAGGCGTCGGAAGAAGCTCCTGCTCTCTCCTCATATCAATGGTTCACCTTGTATAAAATGTAGCCATTATGTCATTTGGCGCAAGACTACTTGAAATATACGGAAAAAACCTTTAAAAAGAAATCAAGATGACTTTCCGGAAGTTATCAAGAGTAATTGTTAAACACGACGTAATGAAAGGAGAAAAAATGAAAAAAGTGCTTTCCTTCCTGTTGGTAGCTGTAGTGCTGGCAGCCCTGGCAGTTCCTGCGCTTGCTGCTAATACGACAGACACAACCCTGCCTACAGATTATATCACCTACTATACTGGAGCGAACACACCCGTTCGCGCAAAAACGGATTCGTCCCCGATTTTCATTAAGAATGACACATCTTTAAACATCACTTGCTATGCAAACGGGGTTACGGAAGATACTACACCGACTAATCCGTTGTACAATGCCGGTCATACTGGATGGCAAGGGTACAGTCGCGCTGTGGTTCCTCCTGGCCGTTATCTTGTTCGCTCCATAATCAATGAAGCTGGATATTCGAAGGCCAGCCTGAACCTTTCCTGCTCCGTTAATGGAGAAACGACGTTTCTGAGTGGTTGGTGGAGCCCCGACTCGACGGGGTCTTACCCTGACGCTACTTATGGCTAATAACTAATACCCTGCACAACACAGGTGGGTTTATACCCACCTGTGTTAAAAATAGATATTTTCTTTGCGAGGAATTTCTATGAAAAAAACAATTTACGTTTTGATCCTTATTTGCATACTGATGCTCATGCCGTCCTGCAGGAAAAGCAGCGAACCGCAGGAAAATAAGCCCGGCTTCAGCGAGAATGGTTCGGAAGTCGGGAATGTAAGTTCTATGGACAAACCACAATTTGCAGCAGAAGAACCGGATGAAATCGGTGTAAGCGAAATCACGGAGGACACTTTTGCGGCACCGGAATACAATATTCAGGACGGAGCCGTTCGAGCATTTGGTGAAGAAATATCCGCTGCCGGTGTTCTTAAGGGCGATCTCGTGGAAAATGCCATGACGTATATTATTACCAATGCAGAAATATTCGATTCATCTGACGCTGCTGGCATTGATTCGTCTAAGATGGAAGAGTACATAGATTATCGATTTACGGATGAAAACGGGAACTTGCGTTCGGAAGTTCAGTTTCTGCTTGTGGATATCACGATCCGTAATAATGAAATGCCACAGGAACTGAATATATCGAGCCTTGAGCTTACCTATTGCGAGCCGAGCCAGACGGATCTCTCCGTGCGCTCGTTTTATCCATTGGCCTATCCCGCATATTTTTCAAACGCCGGCCCAAGATCGGGAGAATATTCCAGCGAGTACTATCATTACACATTGCCCGCCGGCGAAAGCCTGTCGGTAAAGGTTGGGTGGTATGTTGATCTGACGGAGTATGATAAAGGCTCGTTATTTTTAATTTTTAATTCCCGTATAGAAACGCTAAGACAGTATTTACCTTTATTCCCGGCTTAAGGAGATTTGTATGTTTAAAAGGACACTATACCTTGAGTGCAAGAAGGCAATAAGAAACCGGCTATTTATTATAGCGATCGCGGTTGGCTGCATGGTCACGTTATGCAGTCTGATACCGCAGGTAAAAAGCTATTATCGTGGAATACAAGTTGTAAATGGTTTTTCTGAGGTTTTCCAACATCGAAACCCCCATGCAGCCATGAACACCTTATACAATCATTGGGTGGGCGGGGAAACCTATACTTTAGGCTCCTCCGTATATTTTTTTATATTCCCTCTTTTGGTAGCAATACCCTATGGTTGGTCTTTTTGCAACGAGCACCGCATTGGTTACACAAGGTGCATGGTGCTCAAAACCGGAAAATTCCAATACTATTTCGCCAAATACTGCGCAGTATTTATTTCTGGCGGTTTGGCAATGGTCATTCCCTTGGCTTTTAACTTCTTGCTGACAGCCATGTTTGTTCCCGCGGTATGCCCGGATCCTTCCTATCTCATCTGGTACGCCGTAAACGGCGCCTCCCTCATGTCGGAACTGTACTACACATATCCGGCCGTTTATGTGCTGCTCTATTTAGCTATTGACTTTCTCTTTTGCGGACTGATTGCATGCCTGTCCTATGCTATTTCAACCATTTATAAGAATCGTGTCGTTGTAGTTTTATTGCCGTTTTTTCTGCTTTTGGGATTTAACTTTATCGGTGCCTCGATTGTTTATACGAGCAATCTTATACGGTACACCGAATTTTCTCCCATTTACTTTTTGCATCCTGCCGCAGCACGCTATGACGCCGGATGGAACGTTATCCTTATAGAAGCACTCATTCTTTTCGTGCTTACCTTTGTTCCAACCGTTATAAAAGGAAAAGGAAATGAAATTTACTAAACTTATACATTTCGATGTTAGGAATGGTATTTGCAAAAACGTTGGACTTATACTTACTCCTTTTATAATAGCGCTTATTTCGTTTGTCGATTTTAACCGGAAGTTTTATCCGTTAGCACTTGCTGCGTCATCCGCATCCAATGTGATCCCGACATATGCGGACCATATTATGTACATATACGGTGGTATGGCACAGTATATTCCCAATCCTGCAGAGCCGTTTCAATTTCCTGCAAGGTGGATGACTTGGTTAATATCCCTGCTGTTTTTCATGTCAAGTTATGCTTACAAAGACATGCAAACTTTTGGCATTCAGATTCTAACACGCAGCGGTAGTCGCCGGGCGTGGTGGCTGTCAAAAACCTTATGGTGTTTCTTCGGAACACTCCTTTTTCATACAGTCCTCTGGTTGACGGTATGCATTGCCTGCCTAGTGACGAAGGCGGAACTTTCTCTTGTTTTACATGCAGACATAATTTGCAAGCTTTTTCAGACCTTTTCCACCGGTACTGCCATCGGCGAAATACAAATCTCCCTGCTTGCTTTGCTGTTGCCTGCTGTTGTTTCATTTTCCTTGTGTCTATGCCAGATGACCCTTTCTTTGTTTATCAAACCAACACTTAGTTTTTTAGCAATGGCTGTAATAGCAATCATTTCGGTGTATCTATTCTCGCCGGTGCTCTTATGCAATTATGCCATGCCTATCCGAACTGAATTGTTTATGTCAAACGGCGTAAACATAGATACCGGCTATGTTTATGCAGTTTCCTTCGTCCTTTTCCTGATACTATTGGGCGCATTAATTTTCAATTCCTATGACTTGATCAATAGAGACTAAAGAGGTGAATATATTGAGCGAAATCGTGGTAAATGAAGTGTCAAAAAGCATTTACGGCGTCCCCATAATAAACAGCATATCTATGAAACTTGTATCAGGGAATGTATATGGTTTTCAGGGAATCAACGGCTCCGGAAAAACCATGCTGATGCGGCTGATTTGCGGGCTGATCTATCCGACAAAAGGGGAGATCATAATCGACGGAAAACGGTTGGGAAAAGAAATCACATTCCCGCAGAGTGTAGGTCTTCTGTTAGAGAATCCCGCATTTTTAGATAGCTATACCGGATATGAAAACCTGGAAATGCTTGCTTCTATTAAAAATATAATCACCCGAGAGGAAATACACGAAGCAATTACCTCTGTAGGATTAGATCCGCTGGATAAGCGAAAATATAAAAAATTCTCTTTGGGAATGAAGCAGCGGCTCGGCATAGCTGCTGCTATCATGGAAAAGCCGGATATTCTCATTCTCGATGAACCCACCAACTCGCTGGATAGCAGCGGAGTCTCTTTGGTGAAAACAATTATTGCAAAAGAAAGAGAGCGTGGCGCAATTATAATTCTTGCCTGCCATGATCTTCCTGTACTTCAAGACGTCTCCGATGAAATCTTTCTTCTGGAGCAAGGGAAAATAACAGAACATTTGTATAAGCCATTTTGAGGTATGAAATGAAAAAATTTATATTGCCGGTGGTTATCTCCCTTCTTGTTTTGGGATGGGCAGCGCGAGTGTATTCCATCAACGCAGATCTGGACTTGCCTCAGAAAATCGTCTATCCGCTTGGCGAGATAGTACCTATTGAAAATGACTACTTTGACTATGAGTTTGAGGATATGGACGGGTACTCCGTGCAGGTGCTGCGTTCGGAATTGGTGACCGCCAAAGAGTTTCTTGATCGGTATAATGCGGGTGATCGTCTGCCGGAACTGGGACCATATTCCGATTATGTGTATGCCGTAGAAATAACCGTAACAAACACAGACAATCCTTATACCAATGAAAAGGGCATAGCTTTATTACTATATAACCTGGTGGGGAAAAACTACATATTATCAATCGATAATATTTGTTTCGCTATTTCCAATCCACATATGCCGGGCCTTTCCTTCTCGCTGCAGCAGAATGCCAGTAAGACGATACTTCTGCCCTTTATCGTGATGGGATGGCAGAACGATTATAATGACCTGCTGGGAAATCCGCCCATGCTTCAGATCACACAATACCCACATCAGAAAATGCTTGAAATTGCTTAAGAATCCTTATTTTATATCAATTACATCTTGGAGGTAAACCATGCAGACATTTGAGGCCGAACACTACATTTTTCACTACGGCACCGGTACGGCGGCGGAGCGCGATATCGAGAAAATCGCCGCGTTGCAGGAGGGCTGCTTCTCCCATATCTGCGCTGTGCTCGGCCTGACGCCGGATTTTAAGATCGAATACTTCCTCTGCGATTCCTCGGAGGAGGTTGGGCATATTTACGGCAACGACTTCCCCTGCAACGGCTTTGCCGACCTGCCGAACCGCATCTATGCCGTGTATAACGAAAAGGTCCAATGCGTCGGCTTCCACGAGGATGCGCACCTCATCAGCTTTGTCCGGAACCGCCCGGTCTGTCCCGCCGTGACGGAGGGACTTGCCATGTACTTTGACCGCAAGTGGTGGGGCATCGAGAATCTCGACTGGACGGGCTATTATCTCAAGACCGGGCGGTATCTTCCGATGGACAAGCTGCTCGACCGGGAGTATTTCTTCGAGCACGACTGTGCCTTCACCTACCCGATTGCGGGTGCATTCACCGACTGGCTGCTCACCGTGTACGGCAGAGAGCGGTATATGGAGATGTACTCCCAGCCAAACCCCGCCGCCGTCATGGAACAGGTGTACGGGAAATCCCCGGCAGCGCTGAACGCCGAGTTTGAAGCATACGTCCGCCTGTTCCGCACCGACGAGGTGCTGGAAGCGCGGATGGAAGAGCTGCTCCGGCAGGCGGGGGTTGAAGCCTGATCCGAAAAAAGGTGTAGTGAGAATGACTATATTTATTGCTATGCTTTGTTTGCCTGTTCCGGCTCTGGCCGGTTCCATCGTTTCTTTCCTGCATCGCGGCCCTGTTTTATCCGCTTTATCCATGGTTTTTCTGCTTCAAAGTGATGTAGTGGCTGCGATGCTTCAACCTGATTTCCTCTGCAATTCCGGTGCGGTAAGCCCTCTAAAATCAATGATCTTTGCCATCTGCTCGGCGGCGCGGTCATAGCTTGCGTGGGTATAAACATTCAGAGTAACGCCCACATCGAAATGACCCATAACATACTGCAAGGTCTTGATGTCCATGCCAGCGTTTGCCGCGTTCGTGCAGAAGGCATGCCGGAGCACATGGGCGTGATATGCGGCAGCGGCTTGTCCGGATGCAGCTTTTGGTACTTCTTCATTGCCCGGCGTATTTCATTCTCGATGTGCAGGGCAACCTTCGGACTATCGTTCTTATCCAGCAGGAGAAAACCACTGTATCCGTCGATAATCGTTTCCGTTTTCACGCGCAATTTTACAGGCTCCGGTAAACCTCGTTCGTCATGGGTATGTAGCGGCAGCCGCACTCGGCTTTTGGTTTCTCCACATAATACTCGCCGTCGCGCTCCCAGACAAGCTGGTGATCTACCCGGAGTTTCCGCCCGGTAATGGCCAGATCAACCTTCGTCAGCCCGCCGTACTCGCTAACGCGCATTCAGGTTCCCAGCAGTACCACAAACTCGCCGTAATACTTGCAGTAGATCTTGTCCTCCTGGATGAAATCCACCCAAGGCGTCTGCTGTTCCTCTGTCATAGCAATGCGCTTCTGTGAATCGTTGGCAACCACATCGAATAGCTTGAAGCTAAAGGAAATGATCTGCGCCAGCAGACTGTTTCTGCTGCAAAGTGCGCTGGGATAGACGCGCAAGCGTCGCAAGGGGTGCAGCCCCTTGTACGGAACGAAGTGACGCAAAACAGCCCGGACATTCTACTGCCCGGGCTGTAAGCTCCGCAGGACGCACATACTCCCGTCAGGAGAGTATAGAAGTGCGCTCTTTGTTCCAAAGGGATTCTTTTAATCGTGCTTTTCAGTACAAAAGGCTACCTCCCTCACGGATGGCAGCCTTTTATAATGCAGACTTTCGCCGAATTTACGGAGTTGTTTTCCGTGCATTGCTGCACGGGGAGGCAACAGTTTACCTCCTCATTGTCGGCACTACAATTTGTTGTATCCATAGTGACCACTGCAGCCAAATCACTATTTAAGCCTGTAATTTTCTAATCGGCAACCATGCACAGGCACATAACGCCGATGCAAAAGATAACAGCCAAGATTTTTTTTACGCGCCTCTTGGCTGTTTTCTATTGGCGCAACTTGGTTTTTCTTTTCTAAAACCGTCTGACCAAGCACACGACCAGTTCATCGATTACTGCTTTTAGTAGAGAATCGAGAAGCTACTTGCCCCAGACGCATAGCATCGAGGCGATTCCGTTTGCATTCTTCATGCTACTTGTTCTTTTGTTACATCACTATTGCGATGGCTACCTCATTTCTGTGTAGCTCTTGCAGTCACCTGCAAGTTCAGACTGTGCCTTCATCCACATGGGATGCTCCGTGTCCAGTCGTTACACCTTCCCGTATAGGGCTTGGCTCGGCGTTTTCTGCTATCTAATTATAACATGACGCTCACAGTTTTGCATCACAAAAAAATAATAACAACTCCTGCAATAATTATTAGCCTTGATTTTTTGTACTGTGGACGGTCAAAATCCTTCCCCGATTTCTTGTCAATGTAAACGCAGTCCTCCTTCACGCACTTGCCATGCAGCGCGATGAGCTACCGGTCTTCGTTCTGATCCTTGCTGGAAACGCGGATACAGCCATAAGTTTTGCTTTCTATAATAATTACGCCTTCCGCTTCTGCCACACAATGTCATACCCCAGCGCGTCCGCCAGCTCCACCGCCTCGCCATAGCGAAGTGAACCGCGCTTGAGCTTGCCAGAGAGATTGGGAACGTTGCGGCGCTATCTGTATTTGTCGGAGAGGTAGTCCACTACCCCGGTCGTGGTTGTGCCGGTGCGAACGATGTAGGACTTGATCTCATTGCGATAGGTTTCAGATTTTCTCATATTCAAACTTTCCTCCTGTTTTTTCGGTGCGCTCCATGGTAAAATGGGTTTGTCAAATCGTGATACCCGTTCGCCATAGAGCGCAGATTTCTAATACACAGCTTTTTGCCGAAAATGCTGCCGATGATATGTTGGTCGCAGGCCGTACCTTCCGCTTTTGCCACTTGATGTGACTTCGCGTGAAATGGCGAAACATCAATCTGAATGGAAAACGCCATTCGTTGTTTGATAGCTCTCTATTCCGTGCGGATAACCGCACAGAACAAAAAACGATTTTGCCGTTTTTACTTGACTTGAATTTTCCATACTGGGAAAATACGAAGCCAACGATTTCAAGGGCCTCAGCCCGTTCAGCATGGTGGAGCGGGCAAAGTTCTACGGCGTGTCCACCGATTACCTACTGGGGCTGACAGAACAAAAAAATCACCCAAACACAGAGCTGGACGCTCTGCATTTGGGTGATGATGCAATCTGCTGGAAGCGGTTCGATAAATGGCGTTGATAAAGAATGGCGGTGAGAAAAATGATCTGCACCTGCGGACGCTGGAACTAGCGCAAATCAGGGAGGATGAGTATTTCGGAAGCCTGATTGCGGATGAGCTGAAAGGCATCCTCCGTGTCATTCGAAATGAGCATTGCCCCGACACCAGGACCGCAGATTAAAGCTCCTTCGCAGCAACCGTAAAGGGTCAGTTGCAGGAAGCAATGAACTTCGAGGGTAGTTCTGAGGAAAAGAAGCGCATTCCTTGCAACCATCGGACTCGGCTACGACGCGCTCACGAGAGAAGAATTTGTTTCGCTGATTGGGATTCTCAAAAAGTCCAACAGCCAACGCGGGAAAGCACGGCCGCAGATGCCACATGGAAATATGAAACGGAAACGCAAAATGAAGAGTATGGAGTATGTAGGTTCGTATGAAACAACAAGAGGAGCAACAATGAAAAATACTTTTGAGATTCAAAACGTAACTACCGATTTCTCTGATTATTATTCAAAAAACAGTATTTCTGCCAATACGCAGTCCAAAATGGAAACAATCGATTTTATGGCAGTTCCAACACGATATGAAGATCAGAGATATTATTTTGCGCAAGAAACGGTAGATTTTTTAAAATATTGCCGAATCGAGTCGCCAGAACATACTTTTGATATTCTATCAGACGAGACCTCCCAGATACGCTCTCTTCATTCGTTTGACATTTGGATGCCCGTTATATGGGTTGCATCCAATGTGCTTCTCCCACTTGCGTTAGGGCTGATTAGCAACTATATTGGGGAGAAAATGAAAGGGAGAGAAGAAGAACCTGCCAAAGTTGATGTCACGTTGTTGGTAAAAAACGGCACCAAAGAAAAAAGTCTTCATTATTCGGGTGATGCAAAGGCATTTAAAGAAGCCTTTGAACAAATCGACTTAAACAAAATGTGGAGCGATGATAACGATGCTTGACTATTTCTGTGAACAAGTTAGTTGCCCAGAAATACCCACAATTTGTGCAAAGTTGGGCAATCTGAAGAGACGTATCACTTTAGGGGATTATACCGCTCCTAAGAAGGAATTTGATGAATGTCAACGTTTATTCGACACTATCAAGCAACGTGCAATCACATCAAAAAATGAACCATTAGCAAATGCGCAGTTTGTCTATAAATCATATTTTCAGATATTTTGTACGCTATCCGCATATTTGAGATTGCTTGAAACACGAAAATATAGATCATCTTGGACTATGCTTCAGGATTGTCTCGATGGCATTAAATTCACAGGAAAATTCTTAGACATTGACAGGCGCAAAGAACTTCCAGATTTACATAAATTACTGGAAGACTATGAATCGCTCTACCCATATACTGTGTTTGCAAGCAGTGAGTACATAGTAAGTAAATCTCATTGCAGCATATGCGGTAAGTCAATGCAAATTCCATCTTGCCCCCATATCCGAGGACATCTCTATTATGGGGAAATTGCAACAGAACTAATAGACGAAATTCAAGAGCTCCAGGCTGTGTGCTTAGTCTCGCATCCAGAAGATAAAAGATGCGTGATTGAAATAAGCGACGATAATAGAAGTGAAGAAGACAAATTCGTAAAGCTTGTCAAGTTCCTTGATTTGCACTTGCCACCGTTGCAGCGTTTTTCGGTTCAGTCAATTGTTGAAGCACGCAAGCGTGAAGACATTGCAAAAGTCGGACGAAATCAGCCATGTTCATGCGGTAGTGGGCTTAAATTTAAGAAATGCTGTGGACAACACCTCTATTATCAGCACGAAAAAAATATTATAACCCCCCAAAGTATTGTTCGCTTGATATAATGAGGCTTCATGCTGACTATATTAAAATGGCACCATATTCAGTATTCGCGCTGAATATGATGCCGTTTTCATGATATTGGATTAAAACCGTCTTATCGCATTTCTTGTCATTCTTATCTTTTCTGTCACATCAACGCTCTTTCGCAAATGGTGTAATTGTGGTGTAGTAAGCGCCATCTGTGTGAGAGAAATCATTGGCAGAGCAGGCTTTTTCAAGGCTTCTTAGGATGCGGCCGTGATATTGTTTGTTCTCGTCGCAATAATCGCGATTGCATTTTCCATTTATACCGTGTCCCATTGACTTGCGAGGACGGTTTCTATGTTGACACGGCCTGTAACATGAAGCAGCGAGCTTGAAGTTTCAATACTTCAAGCTCGCTGCTTTATTTTTCAGCCGGGAAGTGGATTATGCAATGAAACATTTTTTCTGCCTCATCGTAATATAAAGTGGAAAATCCACCATACTGCTTGATGACTTTATTAACACTCTTCAGCCCTAGGCCGTGGTACTCCGTGTCTTTCTTTGTAGTTTTTAAGTTTCCGTCCAAATCCTTTGGCGGCTCTGAATCACACGAGTTGACGATAGAAAGGATTACGCCTCCAACCGGTTTTTTTACCACGGAAAGCTCTATGGATTTTCTTGCGGAAAGGCACGCGGCCTCAAATGCGTTGGATAAAAGATTCCCGAACAGTGCCGTTATGCTATTAGGATCTAAAAATGAAACACAATCGGCCCGTACATCGCAGTGATATGTAATGTCATTTTGTCGGCATTGCTCCGCGTACCAGACAAGAATCGCGTTCAGCACCGAATTATCACACAAACGAACCTGGTTAGAAAGCTCGGGCTTCGATTCAAAGCGGTAAATGTAATCAATAAGTTCCTCGTTTTTGTTTTCTCTGGCAAGTCCCTCTATGACGCGAAACTGATCCTTGATGTCATGGATCAGCACCCGCTGATTATCATACTGCACCTGAAGCATGTGATAGTAATTTACATCGGCTTCTTCTTTTTGGAGTCTCAGCTGCAGCGCCGTACGATCGTCATATATTTTCTGGATCTGATCATTTACCGCCAGAACAACGATATTTACAAATAAAAGGAGGAATACGCTGACCATCATCAAGGCTTCCGTGCGGCCAGTAAGCTGCACCGTTACCCCCACATACATGATCATGATGGAGATCACCATCGATGCGGCAGGCAAAAGGCAAATCAGCAAAACGAAATACGGCTCTTCCTTCGCTTTTCTGCGAGAGCCATAAATTCTCGAAAATGCCAGAATAATGGAAAAATATAGTATTTTACTTAAAACACTGGTAACGATCTGTGCTATTAGATTATAGGTAAATGCTCCAAAATCCCCAAATATTGAGGATAATAACACCATAACGATCAATTCGGTCAGGATCATTATGAGCGTCATGAATGCGGCGTGGAGAATAGCGGCGGTTTTCCCCGTTGCATAACACAAAAGGATCAGGACGAGATTTCCAACAAAGAAGAGCAGGGCGTTTACAAAAAAGCTCCCCAATTGGAAAGAGAGCCACAACAAAGAATATACAATGGTTAAAAGTGTTACCCGAACCTTTGCGGTCTTTTTCGGCGCAAAAAGAAACTTGAAATAAAGCCCGGCTGTGATCGCCTCCGCAATATATACAACTGCGGAGCATATTCTCTCTGGGCTCATCTTACGCTCTCCATAAACATTAAGTACCGGTCCTTGAACTCGTTATACTTGCGTTTGGCCAAATATGCTTCTTTTATTGAGTCTCCGCATCTCAGCTGGATGGAATCTTTGGAGAAAGACACTACATACTGCATATTAATGATAAAGCTTCTATATGGCATATAAAAACAGGGAAGCGTCAATTTCTCCTTCCATTTCTCCATACTTTCAATGGATTGGATCTTATCCGTTGGTGTGTAGATATATGTTTTTCTCGAATCGGTCTCTACGCATACGAACTGGTCGGCCGGAAGCGCGACAACGCCATCCTTGCTTGTCACGGGGATAACGTGGGTTTCCATGTTGTGAAGATAAACTGCGTCCTTCAGATTGCGAAACAGCCGACTTTTGTCTATCGGCTTGGAAAGATAACGAAACACCTGAAAGCGCATTGCTTCATCCAAATAGTCGGGAAACGAAGTTACAATAAATACTTTAATTTTAGGATTAAACTCTTTCAGGCGGGCGCCGACATGAATTCCGCTGCGGCCGGGCATTTCAACATCCAGGAAAGCTATATCTGCATAGCGTTCCTTTTGCAGGAGATCGTCTCCGCTGGTGTAGGCGGCCATTTCGGGCAAAAGCTTCCCCATGCCTTTAAAATATTCCGTTACATATTTTTGTAATTGATCCAATATCTCCGGATTATCATCACAAAAAAGGATCCGCAAACGAATACCATCCCCTTTCTGTAAGGCAATTATTACTATACCACAAATCGCAAGACTTTAAAGGCACGTTTTGTCATAAATTGTATTTTCATTATTTTTACGAACATAAATCTGCACGATCTGATAAATCACTTCCAAATCCTCGGTCGCGCACATGTTCAGACTATCGGTTATTTCTTTGGGAATATTATTGGATCTGCCACTTCCGAGCAACAAATAATCTGGGGTAACACCCAACTGCGAGCATATCTTTACAAAAATATCAAGACTCGGCATGCTCTTACCGCACTCTATACTCGAAAGATGGTTATTCGAAATGCCAATCGCTTCAGCAAAGTTATTTTGCCTTATCTTTAGCTGCTTACGCCTTCTGGCAATTCTTTTTCCCATTTCAATATTATTACACTCCATACTTGCATCACCCTGGCAAGCGTATCAATAAACAAATAACATGTTAACAAAATACAACGGAATTATTCTGCCACATATTGAATCGACAAATTTAATTTCTTTATTTTTAAAAGAATAGTTCGCTGCCACTTCGATAATACTCGCATTTTCGTCGCAAATTTGCTTTTCTCTCCCGCCACATTACGTTTTATGTTTTTAATGTAGAAATTTGCTGGAATCCATATATACTGTTAGCTGTAAGCGATGATTCCTAATCGCAGGTACACAAAAACACTAATCTAAGGAGGAAAAAATGAAAAACGAAATGAGCAAAAAAGCCGCGTCCGCATGCGCCTCCGTTCTTCGCAAAACAATGTTCCTTTGTGCCAATAGCACGTCTTCTTGCGGTGTATATCAGGAGAAAGCACCTAAGTCGCTGTCGAAAATGAGTATTGTCAAAAAATAATGCGTAACTCGTCCGCATCCCTATAGGAAGCCGTGAAAAAGGGGGCTGCTTTCCCAGATAGTGAAGCAGACCCCTTTTGTATTGAGAAGCACCTTGAAAATACCCTCCGCGGTTTTAGGACTATATAACATACCGGAAGGGGACTCGTTATGCTACATAAGCTCTCTACACACATTGCGCAGCAATTGCTAGCCAATGGAGTGATTTCTGACGATGATTTTGAATTATATGAGTTTTCGGCATTCTGTTTTCTTTTTAATTTAATTCCCCTTGGCCTATCTATTGCTATTGGTACAGCACTAAATATGTTTTGGAAAAGTATCCTTTTCATAATCCCATATGTATCAATCCGGACATTTAGCGGCGGTTTTCATTTTAAATCTGCAAAACTCTGTTTTCTGGTCACAAATATGATTCTGTTTTTCTCGTTAATCATCACGAAAAAAATGATTTGTATCGGCCGATCTACAATCTTTTTGGCGCTGATATTGCTTGCCTCTCTGACAGTTTTTCTTTTAAGTCCAATAGATTCTGACGCCAGAAAGTTGACTTCTTCCGAAATTTTGGCCTTTAGACAGGTTGCTAGATATCTTGTAATTACCTTTTTAGCAATAGACCTCGTTCTTTACTATTTAGGTGTTTTTTCTGCAGCATACCCAATTGGCATGGGGATTGCGCTTACAGCTGCATTGCAGCTCCCGTGTTGTATCCGAGTAAGAAACTGATTTTTATCTGTCGTAATTCACGCAAAAGCAAATCAAAAGGAAACGAGTAGGCGCTCTATTACACGGGGCTGCCTACTCGGTTTTTATTAAAAGCAAAATTGTATATGCAGAATACGAAGCGCCTGAACTTGCATAGACGAGCAAAAAGCACTCTTTCAGCGAATCCGCTGAAAGGGTGCTTTTTGTTTATCTCGCGCTGGCAATGCTGGATTGCTGCATACCCGTAGCCCCCCCGATTGTTTTTCCACCAAAAACAATCGGAGGTACATACAATGCACGACAGGAAAAGCCTGTATTCACAAAACAAGCGGAACAGCCGCGCCATCCTCTGCCCGGACGCTTTTGAGCAGGATCATCCGCTCACGCCAGAGCAGTTTTCATCCGAGGAGGAGTTCCGGTTCTGGAAAACGTGGTCGGACGAGGATTACCACGACTGGGAACTCGCAGATCATATTTACTCAGACCACACGTCGCCGCTTACCGAGTATTCCACCGCAGCGCCTTCTCCAGAGGAAATAGTTCTTGCCCGCCTCGACCGGCGGGAGAATGTAATGTTCGCACATAGCTCTCTGCAGAAGATCCGAGGGCTCGTCACGGAAAAGCAGTACCGCCGTATCCGGATGTACTGCGAAGGCATGACATACCGGGAGATCGCGGCGAAAGAAGGTGTATCTTTTCAAAATATTTGCAAGTCCATTATGGCCGGGAAAAAGAAAATTTTGAAATTTTCAAGAAAACAGGGTGACAAATGAGCGAAAAATCCGCGTTGGGTGAGAGGGTGATGTTCCCCTCACCGCACCTTGACAAGTTCATAGCCATTCACCAGATACATTCCCATGTGCCGCGAGAGCGAAGCCCGCCGGGTGACACGCCATGACCCTTTTTGGAGAGCGATACCGTCAGCCCGGAACTGCCGGACAGCCGCCGGCACGGCCAGGACCGCGCATGGGGACAATGATACTTCCGCCCAGCCACAGATCACACAATGGGGGCGGCTCGGAGAGATCCTCGGAGGAGTGCAATTCTCATGGAGCAGCTGGCACGCTGCCGTCTGGTGACTTCCCTGTCCGGGGGTGTCGAGGACAAATACGGGCCTACATAAAAAGAGGAAGGAGGGACACACATGTTCCCGATCTGTTTTTTCCACGGCGTGCCGCCGGACAGGTATCCGAGCACACCCAACACTACGGCAAGGAGGAAAATACCCCTTTGAAAACACGATACAAAATTCTGGCTCTCGTCCTTGCGCTTCTCTGCCTTTTGAGCTTTCCCTGTCCCGCGGTTCTGGCGGCGGAGCTGGAGAATGGTGGACTCCCGGAAGCGGCGGAAGCCAGCGAAGAAGCGCAGGAGGAAGAGCCTGCCAAAGAGCCGGAGCAAACGATTCCTCTGGCCAAGGCTCCCATGCTGAAAGCCGCTGCCGCCACGGCGCTCATTACCTTCGACTATGTCTACGACTCTGCCGGGCAGTACGTTTACTACCAGCACCCCTTTTATTATAACGGCGGCCCGACCGGCGGCTACGGGGATATGCGTCTCAACGACTTTGCCAATGGGCAGGAGGCCTACTGCATTGAGCCCGGCATCATGCTCGCCCACGGCGATGTTCTTCGATCGGACGTCATCGACGTCTGGAACAGCTTTTCGTATGAGCAGCAAAACGCCATCAAGCTGGCGCTCCTCTGCGGCCGCGCCGGCAACAGCACCAATCTCCCCGGCACTCCCAGCTGCCAGCAGACCGCCACGCAGATGCTGATCTGGGAATTCGTCACCGGAGCGCGGCAGCCATCCCCGCCGTATACCAGAAGCAACGACGAGATATATACCTGTCTCGTATCCAACGGCCAGAATGCGGAGATCGGGCAGATCTATGACACGATCCTCTCGTACATGCTGAGCTACATGACCCTGCCAAGCTTCATGACCGCCGTGAGCGGCAGCGCACCACAGGAGGAACTGTCCTATGATGGAAGCACATATTCCCTTACGCTGACCGATACGAACAACGTCACCGGGAACTACTCATTCTCTGCTTCGGACACCGTCGTTTCGACTGAGGTGTCCGGAAATCAGCTCATTCTCCGTTCCGCATCGCCGCTATCCGTCCCGGTCACCGTGGTAGCTACCCGGAACTCTGCCTATACGGCGGCTTCCACCTTCACGCCTTACGGCTCGACAACACGGCAGGATATCGTTGTCGGTGTAGAGGCCGTCGGCGGCATGACAGGCTATCTCACGTTGAAAGCCAACCGCAAGGAGTTTCGTGTTGCCGTCACCAAGGAGGACGGTATCACCGGAACCGCACAAGGCGATGGAACACTTGCTGGGGCGGTCTATGGTCTCTATCACGGGGATACCTTGATTGAGACCTGCACCACGGATGCCAACGGCCAGTTCACCACCGGCTACTACGAAGCCGGAGGGGGATGGACAATTCGGGAGATCTCCCCCTCGCCCGGATACCTTTTGGATACGACGGTGTACTCTGTCCCTGCTGCGGCGGATCAGCTTCCCTCCGTCAAGAACGACTTGACCCTGACCATGAAGGAAACCCCGATTCTCGGGCGGCTTTCGATTTCCAAGCTCGCCGTGAACAGCGCCGCAGGGACGGAAGTACCCGAAGCCGGGGCGAGCTTTGAAGTGTTCCTAAAATCCGCAGGCAGCTATGATGCGGCTGCGGAGTCCGAACGAGATATCCTCACCTGCGGGGAGAATGGAACGGCGCAGTCGAAGCTGCTGCCCTACGGCGTTTACATTGTCCGTCAGCTGTCCGGTTGGAAGGGTTATGCCCTTGATGCCACTCTGCACGAAGTGAATATCTCCTCTGATGGGGAAACAGTTTCCATCCAGCTCCGAAACGAGATATTCAAAGGATCGCTGACCATCCGGAAGGTGGACAAGGACAGCGGACGGGCTCTGCCCGGCGCGCGATTCCGGCTTCTGGACAGCGCGGGGAATCCGTTTGCCGAAGGGACAACGGACGAAAACGGCATTCTGGTTTTTAAGAACATCCCCTTCGGCGATTACTATCTCGAAGAGCTGGAAGCTCCGGAAGGCTACAGTGTGGATACGACGCCGTATGTTTTTTCTGTGACTGCGGACGGTCAGAAAATCGAGATTCGGCGGGAGAATACCCGCATCCCCGGCTCCGTGACCGTGGTCAAGACCGACAGCAGCGGAAACCCGATCCCCGGTGCCGCGTTCCGGCTTGAATACTCCGGAGACGGAGAGACATGGACGCCGGTATTCCATGCCGATGTTCCGGCAAAGGAGATCGGCGGATGCACCTCGGAAGGCCTCAGCGACGGTATGCTCATTACGGGAGCTGATGGAATTGCCGTCTTTGGCGGCCTCCGGGCGGATAAAAACGTCCATTATCGTATTACGGAAAATGCGACGGTCAACGGCTATGTGCTCCTGACGGAGCCGGTAGAGCTCGGAACGCTGCCCCGAGAAAATGAGGATAACCCAATCTACGATGTTTCCGTAACCGTTAATAACTCCCCAACCTATCTTCTCCCTATGACCGGAGGAACCGGTCTTTGGCCTGTACTCTCCGCCGGCTTTGCTGCGGCGTGTATGGGCCTTTTTCTTATCGCCATTTCCAAAAATAAAAGAAGGGACTGCATGCAATGAAGAAAACCGGCAAGAAGCTCTTTTCTGTTATCATGACAGCGCTGGTCGTTCTGACAACGACCGTGTCTGCCTTTGCCCTGACGGAGAATGTATCCACGATCAACACCGACAGGACCGGCTCTTTTGACATCTACAAATACGACATCACGAACGCTGAGAAGGACGGAGTGTGGGATTCCAGCTACGTCTCCACCGGTGTCCGCGATCCAGGCGCGGAGGACATTCTCGGCAGCGATACGCGAAAGAGCTCGCTGAACGCAAACGGAGAGGTCAACGGATATGCTATCAAAGGCGTTGAATTTACCTATCTGAAAGTCGCTGATATCTGCACCTATACCGAGGAGGAGAACGGCGCGGCACATGCAGAAGTCCTCTACGGAATCGCACAGAACGACGCCAACAACGCTTTTCTGTCTGCCATCGGTGTGAGCGCCGGAGACCGGTATGTACCGGCGGATTCCGAGGACGGCACCATGTATTTCTACCGTTCCGATACCCTTATCAACGGCTTGAAATCCGCGCTGGCAAGCAACGCCATCACGGTGAAGAACGCTTTAGAGCGCTTCGTGCGCGAAAATGGCGGCACAGCAATGCCGCTGACCGACAGCTACGGCCACACCTCCGCGAGCGACCTTCCTCTCGGGCTGTATCTCCTCGTTGAGACAAAAGTGCCCGAAATGGTCGCGGAAACCACCGCACCGTTTTTCCTTTCTCTTCCTATGACGTCCGTGAACGGCAGCAACGCCGATGACGGCGGCGAACGCTGGATATACGATGTCACCGTATACCCCAAGAACCTGACTGGCATTCCGACGCTGGAAAAGACCGTGCGCGAGGCTCTTTCGGATACCGGCAAAAGTGACAGCTTCGCCCATACTGCCACGGCCTCTGCCAATGACACGCTGGAATACCAGATTCTCTCGACGCTGCCGAGCATTACCTCTGAAGCCACCTATCTGACGGACTATTCCTTTGTGGACACGCTGGACGCCGGCCTCTCGTACTGCAAAAACGATGTGAAAATCGAATTCTTCCGCAGCAGCTCTTGCACCGAGGACGACCGGATCACCGTCTGGAACGAAGGCGACGGAAAGTTCTCCGTATCCTATAATGACACGCCCGGCATGACCATCTCTATGACGGCCGCGGGTCTCGCGGAGATCAACGGAAGCTATGCGGTGTATACCAAGTCTGACATGATAAGCTCCGGCTATTCCGACTGCACCGTACGCGTCACCTATTCGGCGAAGCTCAATTCCGATAAAAGCCTTGTCTGCGGCGACGAAGGAAACAGCAACGATGTCGTGCTGGTCTGGAAGCGCACCAACAGCAGTTACTACGACACGCTCGTGGACGACTGCCATGTGCACAGCTACGGTCTTGACCTTACCAAGGAATTCAGCGACGGGCAGGGTGACTTCTCCAAGGTGGAGTTCCTTCTTTACAACGACACCGACGGATACTTCGTTACGGCGGAACTGGATGAGAGCGAAGGTATCTACTATGTGACCGGTCACATGCCCGGAAGAAACGATGCCACCCGATTCGCTCCTACGGCAGACGGCTCCATCCTCGTGAAAGGGCTGGAGGATGACACTTACGTTGCTACCGAGATCCAGACAGCCAATGGCTACACGCTGCTGCGCGACGATATCCAGATCATGATAGAGGCAACAGAGAGCGAGAATCTCTGCGATATCTACGGCACAGACGTGCTGGGCGTTTTGCAGAACGATCTCCGGTATGCCGACGTCCCGAAAGGGCTTTATAAGAACATGCCGCAGAAGCATCTGGAGCACTATCTGCTGACCGCTTCTGCCAAGGTGGACAGCAACGATGTAACGATGGAGGCCGACGGCGAATCGGCCAATGCCATCGTGCCGCTAACCGTTGTCAACACCCGCGGCTTCAACCTGCCCCAGACCGGCGGGCATGGTACCTGGATGTACGGCGTTGCCGGAACGGTGCTGATGGTTGCTGCCGCAATCATTCTGGTAAGCGCCCGCAGAAAGAAAAGGCTGGGGAAATAACCCCGGCACATGGGAGAGGCGGAAAAACAGGCAAGTCTCTCCCATACATATGAGTTATTCGTTTTAACAAAAAAATTATTCGCTTTAAGGTGGCTTAAAGCGAATAACTCGAGGAGATATGAAAAAGGAGCATCCGATGAAATCCAAAAGAATGATTTATCTTGTTTCCGGTGCAGCATGCCTGCTGCTCGCTGCCGGATTGATCCTCTATCCGATTCTGGGAAACGCGCTGGCGGAGAAGAACAAGAGCCTCGTGATGACGGAGTATTCCAGAGCGGTGGAAGAGATGACGGACACCCGTGTGGCGGAAATGCTCGCCGCGGCGGAGGCGTACAATGCCGCGCTTTCCCCGATATCTGTTTCGGGAGATGGAGCATATTCTCTGAGCGGCCTGACCGTAGCACAGAAAGAATATGACGAGATTCTTGCCGTCAACGAAAGCGGCATTATGGGACAGTTGGAGATTCCGGAGCTGGACATTTGCCTGCCGATTTACCACGGCACGGACGGCAGCACGCTAGAGAAAGGCGTAGGTCATCTGCTCGGATCATCTTTTCCCGTAGGCGGGGAGGGAACGCACGCCGTCCTGACCGGTCATTCCGGCCTCTCCAGAGAAAAGATGCTGACGGATCTGGAAAAGATGAAGGTCGGAGACCGGTTCTTCCTGCATGTGCTGGATCGGACGCTGGCGTATGAAGTGCAGGATATTTTTACTGTCCTCCCGGATGATACGTCGCATCTCAGCATCCAGCAGGATGAAGACATGTGCACGCTCATCACCTGTACGCCGTATGGCGTCAATACGCACCGTCTGCTGGTGCAAGGGTATCGTGTCTTCTATGAGCCGGAAGCCGTTTCAACGAAGATTACAGAAACAGCTGAAGAGAATAGCGGAGTTTCCAGCTGGCAGCAGCAGTACTTCGACGGCATATATTACGGCGTTATTCTGGCGGACACCATAGTCCTTATATGGGTCGTTGTACGGGAGACGCGCCGGGATCACCGGAAAAAGGAGGCGCAGAGCCGGTGAAAACGAAATCGCTTGCCGTTGCGTTGATTCTTTTTCTCTTAGGACTTTTGATTATTTTGATACCTTCTTTCTCCGGACACCGGCTGGAATCACAAGCAGAGCAAACCGCGGAAAGATTTAATGAAACTATCTCGGAAAGTAAGAATGAGGGATCCCCGTCTTTCACGGAATCGAAAGACGGGGATTTTCCATATCCGGAGCTTTTCCGGACGGCGCAAGAATATAACGAGGAACTGTATCGTAACCGGCAGGCGGGCTTTATCAGCATTTCGGCGTATCAGGAGCCGTCCGTATGTCTTTCGGATTACGGCATTGATGACGGGGTCTTCGGGACGATATGCATCCCAAAGCTCGGCGTAACGCTGCCCATTTATCTCGGCGCTTCGGAGGAAAACATGGCGAAGGGCGCGGCGCATCTTTCGCAGACGAGCCTGCCCATTGGCGGCGAAAATACAAACTGCGTTCTTGCCGGGCATTGCGGATTTAACGGCGCGGATTATTTCCGCTATCTGTCCACGCTGACCGAGGACGATGAGGTGATCCTGACGACCCTTTGGAGTGAAGATCATTACCGCGTGTCGGGCGTCGCCGTCATTGCGCCGGATGATATTGCCTCCGTCAAGATCCAGCCGGGGAGAGAATTGCTGACACTTCTCACCTGTCACCCCTATGCGTCCGGAGGAAAGTACCGCTTTTTAGCGATCTGTGAAAAAGAGATTTCGGAGGTCGTCCCATGAAAAACGAAGGATTCCGCCGGGGCGATGTATTTATGGCAGAGCTGCGGGCCGAGCCGGGTTCGGTGGAGCACGGCCGCCGTCCGGTCGTTATTTTGCAAAATAACATTGGGAATCTCTACGCCCCCACGCTGATCGTCGCGCCGATCACGTCCCGGCCGCGGAAGCATGGCTGTCAGGCGACGCAGTATCCCGTGCCACCAACAACGTTCCTGCGAGATGGGAGCATCGTCCTCTTGGAGCAGATCACGACGATAGATAAACGCCAATGCCGGCAGTATCTCGGATCGTTTGATGTCTGGCAGATGGGCGTCATCCGCCGCTGCATCGAGATCAGCATCGGGCAGGACGTACCGGGAAAAAGTAAAGCGGATTAAGGCAGAACAAGCGGCTGCGGCTGGTGCGAACGAATTATGTAAGAAGAGATTATCTCGATAAATTGCGAGGAAGTTGGTTCAGATTCCAATGGATAACCTGCCATCTGGCAGAGCAGATCGGGATTGACAGACCATGCGCGGGAAACGGCGGTCCGGATATTTCGTTCGACCGCCGTCCAATTGCATTCAAAGTAAGCTGCCGTCTCCATATAGATCTCTTTTGTGATCGCCTCCAGACGGGATTCGTCCTGAATGGCCAGACAGATGGCATACTCGGTATGTTTAAAGCCTTTGTAGCATCTTGTAATGCCAAGAGATCGCAGGATGTCTTGCACGGCTGTCATTGGTATATCCTCCCAAATCCAAAGATTTAAGAAGATGATAGAGCCAATAACAGATAAATCGGTCTTTATCGCTGCTTTTCGTCATTTTTCGACATATTTTCTTCTCATCTGCCGAAAGAAACAACAGACTCTCGTTCTCCCGATTCATCAGAATTACAATCTATTTATACAGGAGGCAAAAAATGGGGTTTAGCGATGTTTATCGGAGTGTCCTAAAAGACTACCCGGATGTGCTGACCGTGGAAGAAATGAGCCGGGCTCTGGGTATCAGCACCAAAACTGGCTACAAGCTGATCCGGGAAAACAAGATCGAGAGCCTGAAAGTCGGGCGCTCTTATCGAATTCCCAAAGCACACCTTCTTTCGTATATGCGCTTGGTTATGAAATCCTCGCCGGTTTCCTAATCGCACATTGGACTTCTGCTGCTGAACCAGATAAACTGGTATCTGCCAACAGCAGAAGTCCAATCGACCTACATAAAGGAGGAGTATTTTTATGGTAGCAGGACATCTGCAAGAAAAAAACGGCATCTATTACATGGTGCTATCCTACCCAAGCACAAATGGAAAACGAAAACACAAATGGATTTCAACCAAGCTTCCAGTAAAGGGGAACAAGAAGAAAGCTGAGAAAATGCTGTCAGAGATTCGTCAGACGTTTGTTCCGGTGGAGAAGCCGATGGATGCAGAAATCAATTTTTCGGATTACATGCTCCAATGGCTGCAAATTGTCAAGCCGACGGTTGCCACCACGACCTATGCTTCTTACTCGTCCATTGTACAGAAAATTGTTGTTCCTTATTTTGAGAAGAAGGCGATCCCACTCGCCGAACTGAAAGCCATCGACATTCAAGCATTCTATTTGAAACAGTTGGAACGGGTTTCTGCAAGAACGGTGATCCACTATCACACGCTCCTGCACCGGGCGCTGAAGTACGCCGTGAAAATCGAACTGATCGATGCCAACCCGGTGGACAAGGTGGATCGTCCCAAAGCTACCCCGTTTGTCGGCAGCTTTTACGACAGCACCGAGGTGCAGAAACTTTTTGAAGCTGCAAAAGGGAGTAAGCTTGAAATCCCCATCTTTCTCGGAGCGTTTTATGGTCTGCGCAGAAGTGAGGCTATCGGCTTGAAATGGGATGCCATCGACTTCCAGAACGACACAATCACCATCCGTCATACCATCGTATCCTGTTACATTGACGGAAAGCAAGTACAGAAGGCCCAGGATATAACCAAAACGAAATCCAGCATGAGAACGCTGCCCCTGATCCCAGCTTTCAAGGAGCTTTTGCAGCATAAGAAGAAACAGCAGGACGAATTTCAGCGTGTGTGCAACAAAAGCTATAACAAGGACTATCTGGGGTACATCTGTGTGGATGAAATGGGAAAACTGCTCTCCCCGCATTATCTCACCGAAGCCTTTGCAAAGCTGCTGAAGAAGCACGGCCTGCGGAAAATTCGCTATCACGATCTTCGTCACAGCTGTGCCAGTTTACTGCTGGCCAACGGTGTCCCCATGAAGCAGATTCAGGAATGGCTCGGTCACAGCGACTTTTCCACCACAGCCAATGTCTATGCGCACCTGGAATGCAATTCCAAACGGCTCTCAGCAGCGGCTATGGCAAACGGTTTACAGGGCGCTTTGAACGCGATTTCCTGATGCGGCAAATAAAAATCAGAGCAAAGCGAACTTTGCTCTGACTGGCGGAGATGGAGGGATTTGAACCCCCGCGCCGGTTTTCTACGCCGACCTCACGGTTTTCAAGACCGTTCCCTTCAACCGCTTGGGTACATCTCCAAATGTATTCCCGCTCCAACGTTTCTCGGAAAAAGGAGAGAAACTTGGAGAGAAATCCCGATTTTCTCTTAATTTCTTGTCGCCGCAACCCGTTGAAAACACAGGGGAAATTGAAAAACGGCTTCCAAAATACTCTCCCGTTTTCAAGACCGCCCCGTTATGTCCGCTTCGGTAATTCCCCTTGGCGCGCCGAACGGCTGTATGCTCAAAAAAGTTACCACAAATCCCCCGTACTGTCAATCGAAAAACGCCGCTGTACAACGATTTTCGGCAGAAAGGGGTTGCATAAAGGGCGTTTTATGATATAGTAATGAGATGTATGTATACTCGCATTCATTCTACGGCAGTATATAAGTGTAAGGAGAGTATTTGAATGAACGACTTTGGAAGCAAGATTTACGCCGCCGCGCAGAAGGCCGTAAAAGAGGTCTATGATCTGGACGTGGTGGAAGGCCAGCTCGTCGTTGAGACGCCGCAGGACACCAAGCTGGGTGACTATTCCACCAGCATTGCGATGAAGCTGTCGCGCACTCTCCGACGCAACCCGATGGAGATCGCCGAGCCGCTCGTTGCCAAGCTTGCGGAGCTTCTGCCCGAGTGTGAATCCATCACCGTCGCCCGCCCCGGCTTCATCAACTTCAAGCTCAAGGCGAGCGCCCTCACCGCCGTTATCAACGATGTCATCACCGCCGGCGACGATTACGGCAAGAACGAGTCCGGCAAGGGCAAGCACCTGCTGCTTGAGTGGGTCTCCGCCAACCCGACCGGCGATCTGCACTGCGGCCACGCCCGCAACGCCGCCTGGGGCGACTGCATCGCCCGCATGATGGAGGCCAGCGGCTGGGACGTGCTGCGTGAGTTCTATGTCAACGACGCCGGCAACCAGATCGTCATGCTCGGCGAATCGCTCACCGCCCGCTACTTTGAGCACTTTGGCAAGGAATACCCCCTGCCCGATGGCGGCTACCACGCCGACGACATCAAGGTCATCGCCGCGCAGCTCGCCGAGGAAGAGGGCGACAAGTGGCTCACCGCCGATCCGAAGGAGCGCCTCGCGCACTTCATGGACTACGGCAAGAAGAAGGAGCTCGAAAAGATCGACCGCGATCTCAAGGCCTACCGCGTCACGATGCAGAGCTGGATGCATGAGACGTTCTTCTATGAGAACAACTCCAAGCGCATCAACGACTGCCTGCAGCACATGGCGGATATGGGTCTCACCTACGAAAAGGACGGCGCGCTCTGGTTCAAGAGCACCGACTACGGCGACGACAAGGACCGCGTCCTCCGCAAGAGCGACGGCACTCTCTCCTACCTGACGCCCGATATCGCCAACCACGTCTATAAGATCGAGCGCGGCTACCCGCTGCTCGTCAATCTCTGGGGCGCCGACCACCACTCCTACGTCACCCGTATGCAGAACGCCCTCACCGCGCTCGGCTATCCGGAGGGCACGCTCTCTGTCGACCTTATCCAGATGGTCCGCATGGTCGAAGACGGCAAGGAAGTCAAAATGTCCAAGCGCACCGGCAACGCGATCACTATCCGCGAGCTGTGCGAGGATATCGGCGTGGACGCCGCGCGCTGGTTCTTCGTCTCCAAGGACGTTGCGACGCACATGGATCTCGATCTCAAGCTCGCCCGCTCCAAGGACAACAACAACCCCGTATACTACGCGCAGTACGCCTACTCGCGCATGTGCTCGATCCTCAAGAATCCCCAGATCCCCGAGTTCAAGCCGGTCGATTCCTATGACCGTCTGACCGACGAGAAGGAGCTGCAGCTGCTCAAGATGATCAGCGAGTTCCCGAAGGAGGTCGCCGCCGACGCGCTCAACCGCAAGCCGAACAAGATGACCGAGTATATCATCTCGCTCGTCAAGGTGTTCCACAGCTATTATAACTCCACGAAGGTCAACAATCCCGACGATCCCGAACTCACCAACCAGCGTCTCGGTCTCATCAAGGCGACGATGATCACGCTCAAAAACGCGCTCCAGCTCATCGGCGTTTCCGCCCCGGAGACCATGTAATTTCCAGCCCGTGAATTTTCACAAACTGCACAAAATACAAAAAATATACAATTCACAAAAAATCAAACCGTACAACCGCCGACTTGGCGGCTGATACAAAACGAAAAAGAGAAAAGCCGCCGAAAGGCGGCTTTTCTCTTGCGTTCCGGGACTTTCGCCAACGATATTTCCAATTTTTCGGACTGTTTTTGGGTGTATTTCCCAGTATTCATTATTTTTTTCATTCCCGCCGGATTTTTCCGGCGGGTTTTTTCGTTCTTTTACGAAACTAAAGCACAGAAAATGACTGCCGAAAAAGCGCAAAACTGTTGATTTTCTGTACAACGATAAGTGCAGAAATATACAATTTATCCCGCACCGTTCTTCCAATATTTCAGGTTTCGTCGGATATGATAAGGATAGTAAATCACTGTGCCGGTGCGGAAGCGCTACGGACCGGCGCAGCCAAAAACACTATGTAGGAGATTTAAATCATGAAAGGTATTTGCGTTCGCAGCGAGATCAAGCCGCTGAAAAAAGTGCTTCTTCACCGTCCCGGCCGTGAACTTCTTCACCTGACGCCGGACCGTCTTCCGGAGCTTCTCTTTGACGATATCCCGTTCCTCAAGGTCGCCCAGCAGGAGCATGATACCTTCGCGCAGATCCTGCGCAGCAACGGCACCGAGGTCGTGTATCTCGAAGATCTGATGGCGGAAGTCCTCAAGCTCCATCCCGAGCAGACGAAGCCCTTCCTTTATCAGTGGCTCTCCGAGGGCAACATCAAGACCCGCCGCTGGCAGGACAAGCTCTATGAGTACCTCATCGGCAATTTTGAAGGCAAGGCGCTCGTCGAAAAGACGATGGAAGGCATCACGCTCAAGGAAATGGGCGGCGCTTCCGCTTATTCCCTGCAGGATCTGATCGCTCCGGCGGATGATCTGATCGTCGATCCGATGCCCAACCTCTACTTCACCCGCGACCCGTTCGCGTCCGTCGGCACCGGCGTGTTCCTGCATAAGATGCGCTTCCCGACCCGCTGCCGCGAGACCATTTACGCCGACTACATTTTCCGCTTCCACCCCGATTTTGAAGGTCTGGTCAAGCGCTACTATGACCGCGACGGCCACGCCAACATCGAGGGCGGCGACGTGCTCAACCTCACCGAGGACACGCTCGCGATCGGCATCTCCCAGCGTACCTCTCCGGACGCCATCGAGGAAGCGTCCCGCAATCTCTTCGCCGATCCCGAAGCGAAGATCCGCACCGTGCTCGCGTTCGATATCCCGAGCTGCCGCGCGTTCATGCATCTCGACACCGTGTTCACCCAGATCGACTACGACAAGTATACGATCCATCCGGCGATCCTCGGGCCTCTCACCGTTTACGAGATCACCCCGGGCGTGAGCGATCCGACCGATCTCCACATCCGCCGCATCGACTCCAAGCTGGAGGACATTCTCGAGAAGTACACCCGCACCGACCACGTCAAGCTCATCAACTGCGGCGGCGACGATCTCATCGCCTCGGCCCGTGAGCAGTGGAACGACGGCTCCAACACGCTGTGCATCGCGCCGGGCAAGATCGTTGTTTACGAGCGCAACGACGTGACCAACGCCATTCTCCGCGACGAGGGCATCCAGGTTCTCGAAATGCCGTCCGCCGAGCTTTCCCGCGGCCGCGGCGGCCCGCGCTGCATGTCCATGCCGATCATCCGCGCCGAATAATTTTCATTCGCTGAATAAACCCATTCATATAACACACATTACAATCATTTCCTATAGGAGGGTAAAATATTATGGGTCTCAACATTCGCGGCAGAAGCTTCCTCACTCTTCTTGACTTTACCCCGGAAGAGATCAACTACCTCATCGACCTCGCCGTTGAGTTCAAGCGCCTGAAGAACAACGGTGTGGAGCACAAGTGGCTCTCCAACAAGCAGATCGTTCTGCTCTTTGAGAAGACCTCCACCCGCACCCGCTGCGCCTTTGAAGTCGGCGCGCGTGATCTCGGCATGGGCGTCACGTTCCTCGATTCCGGCTCTTCCCAGATGGGCAAGAAGGAATCCCTCGCCGACACTGCGAAGGTCCTCGGCCGCATGTTTGACGGCATCGAGTACCGCGGCTTCAAGCAGTCCGTCGTGGAAGATCTTGCGAAGTACTCCGGCGTTCCCGTGTGGAACGGCCTGACCGACCAGTTCCATCCCACGCAGATGCTCGCCGACATCATGACCGCCCGCGAAGAGTTCGGCGATATGCGCGGCCGCAAGCTCACCTTCTTCGGCGACGCCCGCAACAACGTTGCCAACTCCCTCATGGTCGTCAGCGCGAAGCTCGGCATGCACTTCTGTGCCTGCGGCCCGAAGGAGCTCATGCCCGAGGAGTGGCTGATCGAGAAGTGCCAGGCCGTTGCCACCGAGACCGGCGCGGTGCTTGAGTTCACCGACGATGTCGCGCAGGGCGCGAAGGACTGCGATGTTCTCTACACCGACATCTGGCTCTCCATGGGCGAGCCCGCCGAGCTCTGGGAGAAGCGCATCAAGCTGCTCCGTCCCTACCAGGTCAACAAGGAACTCATGGCGATGGCGAAGCCCACCGCGATCTTCGAGCACTGCCTGCCCTCCTTCCACGACCGTGAGACGACCGTGGGCGAGGATATCTACCAGAAGTTCGGCCTTGAGGCGATGGAAGTCACCGACGACGTGTTCCTCGGCCACCAGGCTCGCCAGTTCCAGGAAGCCGAAAACCGTATGCACACCATCAAGGCTGTGATGTACGCCACGCTGAAGTAAGGGATCGAAACAATGGCTGAAAGAATTGTTGTCGCTCTCGGGGGAAATGCTCTTGGCAAGACCCCCGAGCAGCAGCTCGAACTTGTCCGCAACACCGCCCGCCCGATCGTTGATCTCGTCGAGAAGGGCTACGAAGTCATCATCGGCCACGGCAACGGCCCGCAGGTCGGCATGATCAACCTGGCAATGGAGTTCTCCGCCAACAAGGGCGGCGGAACGCCGTTCATGCCGTTCCCCGAGTGCGGCGCCATGACGCAGGGCTATATCGGCTACCACCTGCAGCAGGCCATTCAGCAGGAGCTGAAGAGCCGCGGCATGGAGAAGGAATGCGCCACCGTCGTGACGCAGGTCGTCGTTGACGAGAAGGACCCCGGCTTCCAGCACCCGACGAAGCCTGTCGGCAGCTTCTATACGAAGGAAGAGGCCGAGAAGATCGCCGAGGAAAAAGGCTTCATCTTCGTCGAGGACGCCGGACGCGGCTACCGCCGTGTCGTCCCCTCTCCGATCCCCAAGCGCATCGTGGAGCTGAATGTTGTCGATCAGCTCGTGCGCGCCGGTGATATCGTCATCACCGTCGGCGGCGGCGGTATCCCCGTCGTTGAGACCGAGGACGGTCTGCGCGGCGTCGCGGCCGTCATCGACAAGGACCGCGCCAGCTCCCTGCTCGCGCAGGACGTGCGTGCCGACCGTCTCATCATCCTCACCGCTGTGGACGCCGTGTGCGTCAATTACAATAAGCCCGACCAGAAGGAGCTCTCCTCCATGACGATCGCCGAGTGCGAGAAGTATATCGCCGAAGGCCAGTTCGCCCCCGGAAGCATGCTGCCGAAGGTCGAGTCCTGCATGGAGTTCGTGAAGAACAACGACCATGGCGGAACCGCGCTCATCACTTCCCTGGCCCGTGCCGCCGACGCTCTTGAAGGCAAGACCGGCACGGTCATTACCCGGTAAGCAAATTTTTGTCCCGTTTCGCATCTCCCAGCGAAGTCCGAACAAAATTTTAAGAGAGGGGTTCAAATCATGTCTAAGAAGACCAAAAGATCCATCAGCACATTTGCGATCCTGCTCGCCGTTATGCTCCTTGTGTCGATCGCCACGTGGCTCGCAGCGGGCAAGACCTACACCGGTGAGAACGGCGAGATGGCCGAAGTCGTCGGCGCCTCCGCCAGCGACATCTTTATGGGGCCTGTCAACGGCTTTGCCGACGCCTCTGACGTTATCACGTTCGTATTCTGTCTCGGCGCGTTCCTTGCCATCGTGAACGCCACCGGCGCTCTTGAAACCGGCATCCACACGCTCGTCCGCAAGCTGCACGGCAAAGAGCTCGTGCTCATTTGGATCCTCATGTTCCTGTTCTCCGTCGGCGGCACGACCTACGGCATGGGCGAAGAGACCGTTGGCTTCTACATTCTGCTCGCCGCCACGATGAT